>Ga0193743_1000101_pt1 | contig 63378 bp, 64 predicted proteins | sample L2c2metaG_FD_143038 | JGI IMG/M metagenome (GOLD analysis project Ga0193743, IMG submission 143038) | Soil microbial communities from a riparian zone of the East river system, Colorado, United States - L2c2 | ecosystem: Environmental > Terrestrial > Soil > Riparian zone | place: USA: East River... | reverse complement strand
CAAGGCCGACCTCACCAACACCTCACCCACCGATGTCGTGGGCCCGCACCCGCAGTGGAGCGACCCCGGCGCGATCGTCAGCCTCGACCCCTGGGGTGCCACGGTCGCCGACGTCTTCAGCGCCGAGTTGGCCGCGGGCTACGACATCCGCCCCACCATCGCCGTGACCAAGGCGCACGTCATCCTGCCGGAGATCATCGAAGCCGTGCAGAAGGGCCGGCTACGCCCGGACGGTGGCGTCCTGTTGCCCAGCGGCGCCGCCCTGGTCACCAAGGCAGCGATCGAGCCGGTCTGGTACCTGCCCGGCGTGGCGCAGCGCTTCGGCTGCAGCGAGACGGATCTGCGACGCGTGCTGTTCGAGGAGACCGGCGGCATGTACCCCGAGTTGGTGACCCGCGGAGACCTCGAGGTGTTCCTGCCTCCGATCGGCGGCCAGACCGTCTACATCTTCGGCGACCCCCAAGATCTGGCCGATCCCTCGGTGGAGCTGACCGCCCGCGTGCACGACGAGTGCAACGGCTCGGACGTGTTCGGCTCCGACATCTGCACCTGCCGCCCGTACCTGACGCACGCGATCGAGGAATGCATCCAGGGCGCACAGCACGGCGGTGTCGGCTTGGTCTCGTACTCGCGCAAGGAAGGCCGCGCACTGGGCGAGGTGACGAAGTTCCTGGTCTACAACGCGCGCAAGCGCCAGGAGGGCGGCGACACCGCCGACCAGTACTTCGCCCGTACCGAATGCGTTGCCGGCGTGCAGGACATGCGCTTTCAGGAACTCATGCCGGACGTGCTGCACTGGCTCGGCATCCGAAAGATCCACCGGCTGGTCTCCATGAGCAACATGAAGTACGACGCCATCACCGGGTCGGGCATCGAGGTCGGCGAACGCGTCAACATCCCCGACGAGCTCATCCCGCTCGACGCCAGGGTCGAGATCGACGCCAAGATGGCCGCCGGCTACTTCACCCCCGGCGCGGTGCCCGACGCGGAAGAACTGAAGAAGGCCAAGGGCCGCGGGTTGAACGGATGAGCTCGGTGCACACCGAACTGGACCCGGACACCGACCGGGCCGACGGCGCCGCCGCCGCACTGCGCAGCACGACCGCCATCCGCGAGCGGGCCCGACACCTGCTCAGGCGGGCACGAAGCGGCGACTCGGCGTGGTTCAGCGTGGACGACGGTGCCCTCACCGCGGCCGCCGCCGACGTCGCGGACGTCACGCGCACGCGATACCCCGATCTGTCGGTCCCGTTCCACAGCCGCTGGCGTCATTTCGAGGCAGGCGGTATCGACCGAAGGGCGCAGTTGGGCGCCGCACCGGACACCCGCGCGATGATCGACCTGGCCGTGGTGAGCGTCTTGCTCGACGCCGGGGCAGGTCCGGCCTGGCGGTACGACGAGGCCGCCACCGGGCAGCGCTTCGCACGGTCCGAGGGCCTGGGCGTGGCCAGCTGGCACGCCTTCACCAGCGGGCTGTTCTCCAGCGACACAACGGATCCGCTGCGAGCCGACGCCACGGCACTGTGCCGCCTGGACGCGGACCGGCTGGCCGAGGCCTTCCAGGTCGGCCCGTCGAATCCGTTGGTCGGCCTCGACGGTCGCATCGACGTGCTGCACCGCCTCGGTGCGGCGCTGACCGCTCGACCGGACGCGTTCGGGGCGCAGGGCCGACCGGGTGGATTGTTCGACGTGCTGGTCACACCACAAAACCGGCCATCGGTTGGCGCACACGACATCCTGTCGGCGTTGCTGACCTCGTTGTCGGGAATCTGGCCCGCGGACAACGCCATTGGCGACCAACCGCTCGGCGACTGTTGGCGGCACCCCGCCGTACCCGGTCCCGGCCTGACGCAGGGGTGGATGCCCTTCCACAAGCTCTCGCAGTGGCTGACCTACTCCCTGCTCGAACCATTTCACTGGGCCGGCGTCCGCGTCGACGAGCTCGACGCGCTGACCGGCCTGCCGGAGTACCGCAACGGCGGTCTGCTGTTGGACACCGGCGTGCTGCGGCTGCACGACCCGGCCTGGGCCACCCGCGAATGGACGACGGGCGACGAGCTGGTGGTCGAGTGGCGGGCGCTGACGGTGGCCCTGCTCGACGAACTCGCCCCACTGGTGCGGTCCCGACTCGGGGTCGACGCGCACCGGATGCCGCTGGCACGTGTGTTGGAGGGCGGCACCTGGGCGGCGGGGCGTGCGCTGGCACAGCGGCTGCGCGGCGGACTGCCGCCGTTGATCATCATCAGTGACGGCACGGTGTTCTAGCGATGGACAACGTCTATGTGGTCGACCATCCCCTGGTGCAACACAAGCTCACGCTGATGCGTCGAAAGGATGCCTCCACCAACAGCTTCAGACAACTCTGCAACGAGATGGCGGCGCTGATGGCCTATGAGGTGCTGCGCGACATCCCGATGCACGAGATCGACGTCGAGACGCCGCTGGAGCGGACCACCGGCAGGGTCATCGACGGCAAGAAGCTGGTGTTCGTCTCGATCCTGCGCGCTGGCACGGGCATTCTCGACGGTCTGCTGACGGTGGTGCCTGCCGCGCGGGTGGGCCACATCGGCCTGTACCGCGACCCGAAGACGATGGTGGCCGTGGAGTACTACTTCAAGATGCCCGGCGACCTGCAGGAGCGCGACATCGTGGTGGTCGACCCGATGCTGGCCACCGGCAACTCGGCCGTCGCGGCGGTGGAGCGGCTCAAGGAGTTCAGTCCGAAGTCGATTAAGTTCGTCTGTCTGTTGACCTGTCCCGAAGGCGTCGCGGCGTTGCACGACGCGCATCCCGACGTGCCGATCTACACCGCCGCCGTCGACCGCCAGCTCGACGAGCACGGCTACATCGTGCCCGGCCTTGGCGACGCGGGCGACCGCATCTTCGGGACCAAATAGGTCCAGCGAGTAGCGCCAGCGCTACTTGAGTGGCAGCCCGGTGATGGCCCTGGCCATGACCAGCCGCTGAATCTCGCTGGTGCCCTCGAAGATCGTGAAGATCTTGGCGTCGCGGTGCATCCGCTCGACCGGGTAGTCCCGGGTGTAGCCGTTGCCACCGAGGATCTGGATGGCCTCGTCGGTGACGTAGACCGCGGTCTCACTGGCCGCGAGTTTCGCCATCGACCCCTCGGCGTTGGTGAACGGCTTGTCGTTGCGGGCCATCCAGCCCGCCCGCCACACCAACAGGCGCGCGGCGTCGATCCTGGTCTTCATGTCGACCAGCTTGAACGCGATCGCCTGGAAATCGCCGATCTTGCGCCCGAACTGCTCGCGCTGCTGGGCATATTCCAGGGCGTACTCGTAGGCGGCGCGCGCGACGCCGAGCGCCATCGCGCCCACGGCGGGGCGGGTGCGCTCGAAGGTCTTCATCGCCGCCTGGCCCGCCGAACTCTTGCCTTCACGGGCGCGCGCGATTCGCTCGTCCAACTTGTCCTTGCCGCCGATGATCAGCCGACCGGGGATCCGCACGTCGTCGAGCACCACCTCGGCGGTGTGCGACGCCCGGATGCCGTGCTTCTTGAATTTCTGGCCTTGGGTGAAACCCTTTGTGCCGGGCGGGATGATGAACGTGGCCTGCCCGCGGGAACCCAATTCGGCATCCACCGAGGCGACGACGATGTGCACGTTGGCGATGCCGCCGTTGGTGGCCCAGGTCTTGGTCCCGTTGATCACCCACTCGTCGGCCGCCTGGTCGTAGCGGGCGCGGGTGATGATCGCCGACACGTCCGATCCGGCGCCCGGTTCCGACGCACAGAATGAGGCGAGCTGTGGCTCGTCGATGGTGCCGAACATCTGCGGCAGCCACTCGCCCAGCTGCTCGGGCGTCCCGGTCGCGGCCAGCGACGCGGCCGCGAGGCCGGTACCCATGATGGACAGGGCGATTCCCGCGTCACCCCAGAACATCTCCTCGAAGACCGTCAGCATGCCGAGTCCACTCGGTTCGGCGGACTGGGTGGCGAACAGCTCCATGGAGTACAGCCCAATCTTGGCCGCCTCCTGGATGATCGGCCACGGCGTCTCCTCGCGCTCGTCCCACTCCGCAGCCGCGGGCCGGACCACGTCCACGGCGAACTCGTGGACCCAGTCCCGAACCTGCTTGACATCCTCGGACAGCTCAAGCGAAAACGACATGGCACGTGTCCTTTCAGGGTCCGGGTCGCGTCCACTCGGAGACGACGGCACGAGCTATCGCTGCCCGATTCAGTGAACAAACGTACACTGCGGCATTGAGTCGCCCAAGTCCAACGTGTCGCTAGCCTAGTGCCGGTGGAGTTCGTCGGCTCCGCGTGCGCCACCCGCCGTCGCAGCGTCAGGCGGAGGGCGAACGCTCGACCAACGTCCAGCTGCCCTCACGCGCGCTCGCGGCGATCGCGTCTGCAACCAGCGCCTGCTCGAGACCATCGTCGAACGTCGGGTAGTCCGGTGTGATGGGGAGTTGGCCAGCCGCGATGGCCGTGTAGATCGTGCGATGCATTGCCTTGAACGCGTCGGGAAAGCCTTGGACGTGCCCCGCCGGATAGTCGCCGGACGTCGTCCCCGAAGTACCGGAGACAGCACCTCGGAGCAGGATCTGGTTCGGCTCGTCACGGCGTCCGATCCACAGTTCTTCTGGGTTCTCGGCGCACCAGCGCAACGACGCCGTCGATCCGCTCACCTCGAACGACAAATGGTTCTTTCGCCCCGGCGACACCTGCGACAACGTGAGCACCCCCCGCGTTCCGCCCTCGAACCTGATGAGAACACCGGCGATGTCCTCGGTGTGGATGGCGACGGGCTCGGAAGGGCCCGTAGAGGGCCCGGAGAAGGTTCCCGTGGCAGCGTTGACGGGGCGGAGTCGGGTGGGGATCGCGGTCGTGAGATCGGCCATGACCGCCTCGATCCTGCGTCCGCCGACGAAGCCCGCCAGATCGAGCCAGTGCGAACCGATGTCACCCACCGCTCGCAGTGCTCCACCGAGACTGGGATCCAGCCGCCAGTTCCAGTCCGTCTCCTCGGACAGCCAATCCTGAAGGTAGGACCCGCTGACGAGTCTGACCTGGCCGGCATCTCCGGATTCCACGCGGCGCCGTGCCTCTTGGCATTGCGGGTAGAAGCGCGACATGAAGCAGACGGCGTGGACGAGCCCGGATGAGTGAGCGATGTCGCAGAGTTCGGCCGCCTGCGCCGAGGTCATCGCCAGGGGCTTCTCACAGATGACGTGCTTTCCGGCGCGCAGAGCGGCAGACGCGTGTTCGTAGTGGAGGTGGTTCGGGGAGCACACGTGAACCACGTCGATACGGTCGTCGGCCAACAGGTCGCGGTAGCTCGGGTAGGGCGGCGGAAGTCCGAATGTTCGAGCCTGATCGAGGCCACGCTCGTGGGAGGAGCCGACGACGCCGAGGACCTGCACGCCGATCCTGCGCAAGGCCTCGGCGTGCACCGCCGCAATGAAACCAGTCCCCACGATCGCCGCTCGCAGTGCTGAGACGCTGTCATGGCGCCTCACGTTCGGAACAAGAATCGTTCGACCTTGCCAAGGCGAAGCACCATCGTTGTTGCGGCGGGGAGCACGTCAGAATCCACATCCTCGATCGCGGCCAGAACAGTCCACAGCATGAATGGGAGGACGTCACCGCGACGGCCAAAGCGACGGCGGTGAGGTTGTTTCCGATTCCGATCCGACTGTAGACGTCGAAGTATGCGAACGCCGTAATAATTTGACCCATGTCGATCCCGGCCCTGATCCTGCTGAGCGCGGTCGTCCTGCTCGCCTGCGCCTCCCTCGGCGGTGGCCTCTACGAGTACCTCGTCCTGGACCCGGTATGGCCCAGTCGCCCCGCGATCATCCAGGCTCCGTACGGCGGCGTATCGCGGCGGCGATTCTGGATTCCGATGCACAGTGCGTTCGAGGTGACGCTCGTCGCGGCCGCGATCGTCACCTGGGGGCATGCGGACGTCCGGACACCGATTCTGGTCGCCATGGCCAGCCACGTAGTGATGCGAGTCTGGTCGCTGATCGACCTCATCCCCAAGGCCGTCGCGTTCGAGAAGACCGACCCGGCCGTGATCGAGCGGGCCGCCGCGGTCCGATGGACCCGCCGCAGTCTGCTGCGCCTACCGCTCGACGTCCTCACGTGCGTGGCGGCGCTCGTCGCGCTGCTGGCGGCGGCGTGAACGGAAACCGCTCGCGTACCGAGCTTCTCGCCCAGTTGCGGCGAGCCGGTCGCGAACACAGCGACGCGACGGTGCTCTTTCACTCCGCGTTGGCGGCCGAGGCCGGCCTGCACCCCACCGACTACAAGGCTCTAAACGTGCTGGATCGACTCGGGCCGATGAGCGCAGGTGAACTGGGCCGCCATACGGGGCTCGCGGCGGCGTCCGTGACCAACCTGATCGACCGCCCGGTCGCCAAGGGCTTCCAGCGCCGCGAACCCGACCCGTCATCCTGGACTTTCTGGCCGACACCGCCCAGCGGCTGCGCACGCGGACCGAGGAGAAAAGTAGTCAGCATGCCGGACGACGAGCCGAGTGAGCCCCGTCGAGCCTCGACGGCCGGTCTCGGCATCCGCTATGCGCTCGGGCTGTCCAGCGCGCAACTCGTCACTGCCGTAGAGGTCGCGGCGGTGGTGATCTCGTTGAGCGGCCAATCCGCCGATGCTGCGCGGGCACCGTCGACACATACCAACCTCGCGATCCTCGTCGGCGTCCTGCTCGTCGCCATGTTCGCCACGGCGCTCGGCGGTTACCGCAGCATCGCACCGTCGTTGCGCTGGTTCGTCGCGGGCACCGAGCCCGACCCCGCCCAGCGGCGCGCCGCCATCAACCTCGTCCGCAACCAGGCCGTCCTTCTGCTGGCCATCTGGGCGGCCAGCGGCGCCGTGGTCATCGTCGCCAACCCACCCGCCGGATTCGGCCCGATCCTGCTGCTCGTCGTCGCGGTGGCGTTCGGCTGTACGTCCAGCGTCAGCACCAGCCTGTTGTTCACCCAACGCATCGTGCGGCCCATCGTCGCCGCAGCCAGCACCGAGTTCACCGGCCGCGAGACCGCGCCAGGCGTGGTCGCCCGACTGGTGATGATGTGGTTGATCAACAGTGCCCTGCCGAGCCTGGCGATCGCGCTGCTGGTCGTGTTCCACGCCAACGGATGGTTCATCCCCCGCTCGGCCTCTCTGGTGATTCCCGTCGTCGTACTCACGTCGGTGTCCGTGGCGCTGAGCCTGCGAGCGCTCATTCTGGTGTCCCGGTCGATCTCCGACCCGCTGAACGACGTCGTCGCGGCGATGGCAGAGGTCGAACACGGCCAGATCGGCAAGACGGTCGACGTGTACGAGCAGTCCGAGATCGGGCGCCTGCAACACGGTTTCAACCGCATGGTGGCGGGCCTTACCGAGCGCGACCGGCTTCGGGATCTCTTCGGCCGCCACGTCGGGCCGGACGTGGTGCGGCGCGCCGTCGATGCCGACGGATCGCTCTCCGGCGAAGCACGCGACGTGGCGATCCTGTTCATCGACCTCGCCGGTTCGACACAGCTGGCGGCCACCCGGACGCCGCAGGAGGTCGCCGACGTCCTCAACGACTTCTTCCGGATCGTGGTCGCGGCGGTGGACCAGCACGGCGGGCTGATCAACAAGTTCCAGGGCGACGCGGCGCTTGCCGTGTTCGGAGCGCCGATCAGAACCGACGGAGCGGCAGCGGCCGCACTGGCCACCGCGCGTACGCTAGCCGCCAATCTGCGCAGCCTGCCCGTCGTCGACTTCGGCATCGGGGTGTCGGCGGGCCCCGTGTTCGCAGGCAACATCGGTGCCGAGAACCGCTATGAGTACACGATGATCGGTGATCCGGTCAACGAGGCCGCCCGGCTGGCCGAGACCGCGAAGACCACCCCCGGCCGGGCCGTCGCCTCCGGGGCCGCGATCGACCGCGCCGCCCACGCCGAGCGGCAATGTTGGCAACGACACGGCTCGGTCGAGCTGCGTGGTCGCTCCGAAGCCACCCGGATCTCGGTGCCCCGCGGTGACGATAATGGCGACCATGACTGACGTCCGACCGTTCCGCATCGATGTTCCCGACGACGTTCTCGACGACCTGCGCCGCCGCCTGGCCGCCACCCGCTGGCCCGAAGCCGAGTGCGTAGACGACTGGAGTCAGGGCATGCCGTTGGCGTACACCCGCGACCTCGCCGCGTACTGGGCCACGGAGTATGACTGGCGGACAAGCGAAGCCGCGTTGAATCGCTACGCCCAGTTCATCACCGAGATCGACGGCCTCGACATCCACTTCGTGCACCAGCGCTCCCCGCACGCCGACGCCTTCCCGCTCGTCATGACCCACGGCTGGCCAGGATCGATCGTCGAGTTCGGCAAGGTCATCGCGCCCCTAACCAACCCGACCGCCCACGGGGGGCGTGCCGAGGACGCGTTCCACGTCGTGTGCCCCTCGCTGCCCGGCTACGGCTTCTCCGGCAAACCCACTGCGACCGGCTGGAACACCGGCAGGATCGCCAGAGCGTGGGAGACGCTGATGGTCCGCCTCGGATACGACCGCTACGGCGCCCAGGGCGGGGACTGGGGCGCCGCGGTGACCACCGACATCGGTCGCAACGTCGGGCACTGCGTCGGAATCCACACCAACATGCCGATCGGCAGGCCACCGTCGGGTGCGCTGGAGAATCCCACCGACGAGGAGAAGGACGCGCTGGCGGCACTGGAGTACCACCGGCGTTGGGGCACGGGATATTCCAAGCAACAGTCGACGAGACCGCAGACCGTCGGTTATGGCCTGGTCGACTCCCCCGCGGCGCAGCTGGCCTGGATCGTGGAGAAGTTCTGGTCATGGACGGACTGCGACGGTCATCCGGAGAATGCGCTCAGTCGCGACGAGCTGCTCGACAACGTGACGCTGTACTGGGTGACCGGCACCGGCGCGTCGTCGGCGCGGCTGTACTGGGAGAGCATGACGGCCTTCGGGTCCGGCGGGCGGGTGGAGCTTCCGACGGGTGTGGCGTCCTTCCCCAAGGAGATCCTCCGCGCCCCGCAGTCGTGGTGCGAGGCCAACTACAACATCACGCACTGGACGAAGATGCCGCGCGGCGGGCACTTCGCCGCCTTCGAACAGCCCGAGCTGTTCGTCGAGGACGTGCGGACGTTCTTCGCGACGGTGCGCTGAGTGCCGCTACGTCGCGACGACCTCGCCGCTGCCGCCACGCCGTGCCCGTAATACGAACGCCGCCAACGCCAGAACGAGCACCACGGCACCGAGCACACCGATCTCGACCACCGCGCGGGAGAACTCGGGCCCCTTCTCCAGGAGGGTCGCGGCCTCGACCGAAAGCACCACGATCTCCTTGATGCCGGCGAGGATGCCCACGATCAGGAACGGCTCGGCGACGATCTCGTGGGATCGCAGGCACGCCCGGACCGCGTACAGCAGCTCGACGAAGATGAAGATCAGCAGCAGGCCGTCGAGCACCTCGAGCATCAGCGTCGACGTGGGCGTGCTGCGCAGCCGAAGCATGGTGTTGAACTGCGCCACCAGCAGCGCGACGGAGCCGATGACCAAGACGACGGCGATCGACCAGTAGACGGCGTCCTCGACTCCGCTCAGCACCCGGTCGGCCAGGCGCTGCCGTCCTTCTTCGCTACCGTCCTCGTCGGTCGACTTAGCCACCGCTCACCTCAAGGTCCATTCGGGTCAAGGCGCAGTACCCAGCCGACCCGTCGGCCAAACGACCGCCGCCCCGTTAGCGTCGATGCATGACCGACGCCCCCGAAGTGCGCGTGGCCACTGCCGACGACCTCCATCTCGTCGAGCCGTTGTGGGTTGCCGTGCACCACCGGCATGCCGAGACCATGCCGGAGTTGGCCCCTTTTCGTCGGCGACGACGAAACCTGGGTGGTCCGCAAGCAGCTGTACGAGGAGCTGCTTGCCAAGCCGGACACCTTGCTGCGTCATCGGCGTCGGTGGCAGCGCAGCCGGTCAGGGGCCGCTAGTTCTTACTCCGCGAGCAGACGCAAAAGTGCCCCAGAACCGGTGTTTTGGGGCACTTTTACGTCTGCTCGGCGGAAGCAACGACCCTCGCTACAGCGGCACCGGCCGACCTGGCTCTACCTGTCTCGGTTCGAGGGTAGGGACTGACCGGTCATCGCCGCAGCCGGACGAACCGGTAGCCGCCGTAGATCGCCAACGCGACAAGGAAGTTCACGAAGTACGCGACGTCGGCGCCGTGCCACGCCACGGCGATCGGGCCCTGATAGATAGAGGTGTCCATGAACGGGACGGCCGCGGCATAGGCGACGACGAACGCCACCAGCGCGACCACGGCGTCGGGCCTGGCGGTCTGCTCGACGTCGGGATCCACGGTGGCCCGTCCGCGGCTGCGGATCCGCCAGTCCACGACGACCACCGCCACGAACGCGGGAATCCAGTAGCTGACCACCAGCAGCACGTTCTGGAACCTGGCCGCGGTGTCCGCGGCATGCAGCCAGAGGATCAGACCGAACGCCAGCACGGTGACCACCACCGAGGACAGCGGCCTGCGCACGCGCACGCCGAGCGTCTGCAGGGCCAGCGATCCGCTGTAATCGTTCATCACACCCGAGCCGACCGACGCGAGAGCGATGACGAGTAGGGCCAGCCCGCCGAGGACGCCACCACCCATCACCGACCGCACCCCCTCTGCGGTCTGCTCGGACACCAGCTCACCGGCCGCGATGCCGATGCCCTGGACGAACACGTACGCCAGCACGATCCCGGCGAACGTGTAGCCGAACACTCGCGCCCGGGACGAGTCGGCCGGGAGGTAGCGGCTGAAGTCCGACGCGTAGCTGGCCCACGACACCGCCAGGCTGAGCGCGATCGTCACCTCGAGCACGAAGGCGCCGGCAAGGTCGGCGCCCTGCACGGTCGGCGGCGTCACCACGTCGTGTCCGCCGACCAGCTTGACCGCGAAGACCACGAAGGTGAGGAAGAGGACGACGGTCAGCACGGCCTGCAACCGGTGGATGACCTCGTAGCCGAAGAAGCCGACCACCCCTTGCACCGCCAGCACGATCAGCACGGCCGCCCAGAACGGGATGCCCAGCAACACGGCCAACGCCTCGCCGCCGAACAACCCGACCAGCGCGTCCCACGCGATCGAGGACAGCCACTGCAGCGCTGCCGGGAGCTTGACCGCCCCACCGAACGCCATCCGCGCTGCAGGCAGCTGCGCGGTTCCGGTGCGGGGACCCCAGGTGGAGAGGTAACCAACGACTAGGGAACCGAGCACGGTACCGATCACCATCGCGAGCAATCCCAGCCAGAAACCGAGGCCCAACGTGATCGCCAGCGCACCGGTGAAGACACCGGTCATGTTGACCTGCGGGGCGAACCAGACAGTGAACAATCGTCCCGGCGAGCCGTACCGCTGGGCGTCGCCGACGGGGGCGATGCCGTGCGTCTCGACGGAGAGGTCGCCCACCCCGCTGGGCGTCCGACCGCTGAACGATGGCGCGTTCAGGGCGCTGGGCGGTGGGGACGGCGTAACGGCCTTGTTCATGTGGTCATTCGATCACGACGGCCGACGCACGCACTGTCCACCGGTACAACGTCGCCTTGCGTTCCGCGGGGCCTCGGCGCGGAATCTGCTCCCTGGCAACGTCCTGAGCGAGGGATTCCATTGTTGGAATGTAAATTCGTTGCGGAATCGCTTGCGAAGGTGCGGCTGATCGGCGATGGTTTATCCACAGCCGCACCGCTGCACGGCCGACTATCCAGCTCGAATAGCAGTTTTTCGTCCCGGGGGGGACGAGGGAGGTTTCGCCCTGACCGGCACACACATCACAGCCGCCGACCAGACGACGGGAGAGGACGGGGCCACCCGCGACACGGGTCGCCCGGTCGTGGAGATCGACCACGTCACGAAGCGGTTCGACGACTACGTCGCCGTGGCGGATGCGGACTTCTCCATCGCGTCGGGCGAGTTCTTCTCGATGCTCGGACCGTCGGGCTGCGGCAAGACCACGACGCTGCGAATGATCGCAGGCTTCGAGACGCCGACCGAGGGGGCGATCCGCCTCGAAGGTGTGGACGTGTCGAGGGTCGCGCCGCACAAGCGCAACGTCAACACGGTGTTCCAGCACTACGCGCTGTTCCCGCACATGACGGTGTGGGACAACGTCGCGTATGGCCCGCGCAGCACGAAGAAGGACAAGGCAGAGGTCCGTCGGCGCGTCGACGAGATCCTCGACATCGTCCGTCTCACCGACTTCGCCAAGCGCAGGCCGGCGCAGCTGTCCGGCGGCCAGCAGCAGCGCGTCGCGCTGGCCCGAGCCCTGGTCAACTACCCAAGCGCGTTGCTGCTCGACGAGCCGCTCGGCGCACTCGATCTCAAGCTGCGCCACGCAATGCAGTTCGAACTCAAGCGGATCCAGCGCGAGGTCGGCATCACGTTCGTCTACGTGACGCACGACCAGGAGGAAGCGCTGACCATGAGCGACCGCATCGCGGTCATGAATGCGGGCAATGTCGAGCAGATCGGCACCCCCACCGACATCTACGACGCGCCCGCGACGGTGTTCGTCGCCAACTTCATCGGCCAGGCCAACCTGTGGGCCGGCCGGCAGAACCGAGTGGATGGCGACATCGCCGAGGTCGCGGTGCTCGGCACCACGGTGCGGGCGCGGCCGGGCACCACCAGGATCGAGCCGGGCGGCCAGGCCACCTTGATGGTCAGGCCCGAACGCGTGCGGGTCTCGATGGACGTGCCCACCGGGGACCTGGTGTCGGTGAAGGCCACCGTGACCGATCTGACGTTCCAGGGTCCGGTCGTGCGCCTCTCGCTGGCCGCGCCCGACGACTCACCGGTGGTCGCGCACGTCGGCGCCGAACAGCAGCTGCCGCTGCTGCGCCCCGGAGACGAGGTGTACGTCTGCTGGGCACCGGAGGCGTCGCTCGTCCTGCCCGCCGCCGACATCCCCACTACCGAGGATCTCGAGGAAATGCTCGACTCACCCGACGCGCCCTAACGCGAGTCGAACCAACCTCCCCGCCACGGAATCAGAAAGGCACCCCCTGCCATGGCCAATCAGATCGACCCAGGGCTTCTCTCACAGTTCGCCATCGCCCGAACCTCCCGGCGGCGGTTCCTAGGCGGAAGTGCCGCTGCCGCAGCGGCTCTCGCGCTCGGCGGGGCGACGCTCGCCGCTTGCGGCTCCAATGACAGCGGCTCCACCGCGTCCTCCTCCGCTCCTGCCGACGACGGCTCCCCCGCCAGCGGCACGCTGCGGGTGTCGAACTGGCCGCTCTACATGGCTGATGGCTTCGTCGCTGCGTTCCAGAAAGCCACGGGCATCACGGTCGACTACAAGGAAGACTTCAACGACAACGAGGAATGGTTCGCCAAGAACAAGGAACCGTTGTCCCGCAAGCAGGACATCGGCGCCGACCTGGCGGTGCCCACCACGTTCATGGCGACCCGGCTGCACAGCCTCGGCTGGCTCAACGAGATCAGCGAGAGCGCCTGGTCCAACAAGAAGAACCTCCGGCCGGACCTGCTCGAGGCCGACGTCGACCCTGGCCGGAAGTTCAGCGCGCCCTACATGTCCGGCCTCGTCGGGATCGCTTACAACCGGGCGGCCACCGGACGCGACATCAAGACCATCGACGACATCTGGGATCCGAAGTTCAAGGGGAAGGTCAGTCTGTTCTCCGACGCACAGGACGGCCTCGGCATGCTGATGCTGTCGCAGGGCGGCTCGGTGACCCAGCCCACCACGGAGGCCATCCAAAAGGCCGCCGACCTGGTGAAGGAGCAGAAGGACAAGGGCCAGATCAGGCGCTTCACCGGAAACGACTACGCCGACGACCTGGCGGCGGGCAACATCGCGATCGCGCAGGCCTACTCCGGTGACGTCGTGCAGCTGCAGGCCGACAATCCGGACCTGCAGTTCATCGTTCCGGAATCCGGCGGCACCACGTTCGTCGACACAATGGTGATCCCGTACACCACCCAGAACCAGAAGGCCGCCGAGGCGTGGATCAACTACATCTATGACCGCCCCAACTACGCCAAGCTGATCGCGCACACCCAGTACGTCCCCGTGCTGTCCGACATGACTGCCGAGCTCGACAAGATCGACCCCAAGCTGGGCTCCAACCCGCTGATCAACCCCCCGAAGGAGACCCTGGACAAGGTGAAGGGCTGGGCACCCCTGACCGACGAGCAGACTCAGGAGTACAACACCATCTACGCCGCGGTGACGGGTGGCTGACACCGACGTGAGGAGCGGTGAGCAGTGGCGGGTGTAGCCAGTAGCAGCCGACAGCGGAGCAGGATCGCGCCGTACCTGATGATCCTGCCTGCGCTGGCCTACCTCGCGGTGTTCTTCGTGGTGCCGTTCTTCTCCCTGGCGCGCACCTCGCTGTCGTCCTCGGGTGGTTCGGTGTTCATGCCGAAGCTGACCTTCGCGTGGGACTTCGGCAACTACACCGACGCGTTCAGCCTGTACCAGGACCAGATCTTGCGGTCGTTCGGCTACGCGTTCGTCGCCACGATCCTGTGTCTGCTGCTGGCGTTCCCGTTGGCCTACGTCATCGCGTTCAAGGCGGGTCGGTACAAGAACCTGCTGCTGGGCCTGGTGATCCTGCCGTTCTTCGTGACGTTCCTGATCCGGACCCTGGCGTGGAAGACGATCCTGGCCGACGACGGCTGGGTGGTCGACCTGCTTGGCACCATGGGCGCGCTGCCCAGCGAGGGTCGCCTGCTGTCGACCAGCTGGGCCGTGATCGGCGGCCTGACCTACAACTGGATCATCTTCATGATTTTGCCGCTGTACGTCAGTTTGGAGAAGATCGACCCGCGACTGTTGGAGGCGTCCCGCGACCTCTACTCGCCGAACCGCCGGACGTTCGGGAAAGTCATTCTGCCGCTGGCCCTTCCGGGCGTGCTCGCCGGCAGCATGCTGGTGTTCATTCCCTCGGTCGGCGACTTCATCAACGCCGACTACCTGGGCAGCACCCAGACCACGATGATCGGCAACGTGATTCAGAAGCAGTTCCTGGTGGTCAAGGATTATCCGGCCGCCGCCGCGCTGAGTTTGGGGCTGATGGCGCTGATCCTCGTCGGCGTGCTGCTGTACACCAGGGCACTGGGCACCGAGGATTTGGTATGACGATCCAGGACCGCATCGCCGAGGCCAACGCCCAAGCCGGCGAGATCAAACCCAAGAAGCCGTTGCTTGGCGGAATCCGGTTCGGCGACAGCGCCCTTCGGGTGGTCGCCGGCCTGGTGCTGTTCTACCTCTTCCTGCCCATCTTCGTGATCATCCTGTTCTCGTTCAACGATCCGAAGGGCAAGTTCAACTACACCTGGCAGGGCTTCACGCTGAAGAACTGGGCCGATCCGTTCAGGTACCCCGCCCTGACCGGCGCGCTGAAGATGAGCCTCAACATCGCGGCCGTCTCCACCGCCATCGCCGTGGTGCTCGGCACGCTGGTCGCCATCGCCCTGGTCCGCCAACGCTTCCGGGGCAGCAAGGCCGTCGACACCTTCCTGGTACTGCCTTTGACGGCCCCCGAAGTGGTCATGGGCGCGTCGCTGCTGACGCTGTTCCTTGACTTCGGTTGGGCCAGTGGCTATTCCACGATCCTCATCGCGCACATCGCCTTCGAGATCAGCTTCATCGCGATGACGGTGCGGGCCCGCGTCCGGGGCTTCGATTGGACGTTGGAGGATGCGTCGATGGATCTGGGCGCGAGCCCGACGCGGACGTTCTTCAAGGTGACGCTGCCACTCATCGTGCCCGGCATCGTCGCGGCGGCGATGCTGTCGTTCGCGTTGTCGCTCGACGATTTCATCATCACGTATTTCGTCAGCGGCTCCACGGTGACCTATCCGCTGTACGTCAACGCCGCGGTGAAGGCAGCCGTACCGCCGCAGATCAACGTGTTGGCGACGGCGATCCTGGCGATCAGTCTCCTGTTGCTGGCAGTCGGAACGCTGTACCGCCGCAAGCGAATCGTCGGCTGACCGGCTACGCCCCGTCCAGGGTTGCCGTCACCGAGACGCGGCCCCGCTCGTCACGGGTGGCCACCGCGTGACCGGTGCGGTCCCGGCCGTCGAGGCCGAGGAAGGTGATCTGGCCGCCCTCACCGAGGAAGTTGCGCCACCAGGACTTGCCGTCGGCCATCTGCACACCGATCGTGATCGTGTCGCCGGAGCGCCGATAGCCGACCGGGATCTCGAAGGCCTTCCCCGACCGGCGGCCGACGTAGCGGATCTTCACCAGCCCGCGCCGCACGAGGTTGCCCAGCACGGGTGCGTCCATCAGCCGGTTCGCAAGACCGTTGACCACCCGCACGAAAGCCGAGCCCGAAAATCCAGATGCCATGTTTCGAGCGTATCTCGGGCGCAGTCCGGCGGCCGCTAGCCGACTTCGGCCGGCACCGGCGTCGATCGGGCACCACTGCGGGCCGCCCCCACTCCGGCCGCGACCACCAGACAGATGCCCAGCACCGCCCAGGTCCCCGGCATCTGGTCGAGCGCGATGATGCCGACCACGAGCGCGAACGCCGGCTCCAGGCTCATCAAGGTGCCGAACGTCGCAGTGGTGAGCCTGCGCAGGGACATCATTTCCAGGGCGAAGGGCACCACCGGCAGCAGTACGGCCAGCCCGATGCCGATGAGCAGGATCTCGGGCGTCATCTTGGCGAGCACCGACGGGCCGGCCACGAGGGTGGCCACCACCCCGGCGACCGGCATGGACACCGCCAGTCCGTTGATCCCGTCCACCCCGTCACCGACGCGCTGGGTGAGCAGGATGTACCCGCCCCAGCACACTCCCGCGGCCAGCGCGTAGAGCACGCCGACCGGATCGACGGTGCCCGCCCACGGGTTGGTCAACAACACCACGCCGACGGCGGCCAGCCCCGGCCACAGGATCCGGCGACCGCCGCGGCCCTGCATCACCGCGACGCCGAGCGGGCCGAGGAACTCCAGGGCGGCGGCGGTGCCCAGCGGGATGCGGTCGACCGCGGCCATGAACAGCAGCGTGATGCCCGCCGTGACGACACCCAGTAGCACGCATGTCATGAACGTGGAGCGGGTGAACGCCGCCCGCCGCGGCCGCACGACGGCGAGCAGGATCAGGCCTGCCCACGCCAGACGCAACCACGCCGCGCCCTCGGACCCGATCCGATCCATCAGCCCGATCGCCAGGGCGAGGCCGATCTGCACGCACACCATCGACCCTGTCGCCATCAGGACTCCGGTGCGGACGTGGTTCGTGGTCACGACTGCATTGAACGGCACCACAACCGTTCACGTCCACGTGATTTATCTGCACATACCGTTCAAGAAATGCGAACGGTCGTAGAAGGCGCCGACTACGCCCACACCAAAGCGTCCAAGCCAACCCTATGAGGTTCACATGAGATCGATGACACTCACACGTGTGGCCGTGATCATGAATGGCATGGAGACAACCATTCGATCCGTCCGCGACATCACTCTGCTCTTTGGTCGAGTAACGCTGGGCATCGTCTTCATCGCACACGGTTGGACGAAGCACACGAGCGGAGTCGAGTCCACGGCAGCTCGATTCGAATCCTGGAGTGTTCCAGCACCAACGGTGTCCGCGTACTTCGCAACCTACCTCGAACTGATCGGAGGCTCCGCGCTGGTCCTCGGTCTGGTGACTCCGGTTGCCGCATTACTGTTGTGCTCCACAATGATTGGAGCAATCTTCACCGCACACGCGGATGGCGGATTCTCCCTGCGCGACAACGGGTACGAGTACGTGTTGACGCTGGCGGCCTTCTGCCTCGTGATCGCGGCACAGGGCTCGGGCAAATTCGGTCTCGACGCACTTTGGCTTCGGCGCGTCGGTTGGCGCCGGCCCGTCGGTCGGCTGACCGCGTAATTTCCGCCCTGGCGCGGGTAGTGGCGCTGCTGCTGACCGGTACTACCGGACTCCCGGTGGCAGGTAACTCAAGAGTGCCGACAGCAGGCACGACATCGGCTCGCCCGAAGGCAATCCTTGAAGAGGTCCAGGATTTGGGCTGCCACCAACGAAGAGGCAATCACCATGCGTATCAAGCTGAACTACATCGCACCGCTGCTAGCGGCAGGAGCTGCCGCGGCGGCAATCGGCGCGGCGCCGATCGCAGCGGCCGATCCCGCTCCCGGTCCCGCTATCGCGCAGTCCTGCAGCGGGACCGGCTCGGGAACCGAATGCCAGTCGCCGGGCAATGTCGAGCTCAACGACTCCCCTCCTCCGGTCAGTTACGACCCCTACGGAGGCGAAGGATTTCTGCTCGGCGGCTACGGCTACGGCGGCTACGGCGGCGGCTTTCACGGCGGCGGCGGATTTCACGGCGGCGGCGGCGGCGGACACCGCTAGCAGTGGTCCAGGCTCGCTGGCCTGAGTGTCACCAAGCATCGAGAACCGTTGTCCAACAACGTGCCATCGGCCACGGCCGACCCTAAGGACGGAACCCAATGACCACGTCACACCGCCTATTCGACGATCAGGTGCGGGAGTTCGATGCCCCACCCAAACTGCCGCAGAACCTGCAGAAGGTACTCGTCGATCTCATCGAACTGCATCTACAGGGCAAACAAGCACACTGGAATCTCGTCGGCACCAACTTCCGCGATCTGCACCTGCAGCTCGACGAAATCGTCGACGCCGCACGCGAAGCCAGTGACACGATTGCCGAACGCATGCGTGCCCTCAACGCGATTCCCGATGGGCGATCCGACACGGTCACGGCGTCCACCACACTGCCCGCCTTCCCACCGGCTGAGCTCAACACCGCGGACGTCGTCGACCTCATCACCACCAGGATCTATGCCGCAGTCGACACCATCCGCACCGTTCACGACGATGTCGATGCCGCCGACCCATCCAGCGCCGACCTGCTGCACAACATCATCGACGTCCTGGAGAAGGCCGCCTGGATGCTCAAGTCGGAGAACCGCAAGCTCTGACGACGACCGGCACGTTGGACCGTCAGGCCGGACGCGGACCGACGGCAAACGTGAACTCAGCGACGCGCTCGACGCCGCCGCTGACGTCGTCGCCGGGCCGCATCGGACCTACGCCGGCGGGCGTTCCGCTGTAGATGAGGTCGCCGGGTGCGAGGGCGACGGCTCGCGAGATGTAGCTGATGACGTCTGGAACGGACCAGATCAGGTCCTTCAGGTCGCCGCGTTGTTTGAGCTCACCGTTCACCTTCAGCCAGATTTCGCCGGTGTCGGGATGGCCGACCTCCTCGACGGGATGGATGGGGCTGCACGGCGCTGATGCGTCGAAGCCCTTGGCCCAGTCCCACGGCCTGCTCAGTTTCTTCGCCTCGTCCTGGATGTCGCGGCGGGTGAGGTCGACGCCGACGCCGTAACCCCAGACGAGACTTAGTGCCTCGAGCGGCGGCACATTGATGCCACCGGCCTTCAACGCCACCACCATTTCGATCTCGTGATGAAACTCCGAGGTGAGCGAGGGGTACGGAATCACACCGGTTGCGTCGATGACGGCATCGGCGGGTTTCATGAAGAAGAAGGGCGGCTCGCGGTCGGGATCCTTACCCATCTCGCGAGCATGGGCCGCATAGTTGCGTCCGACGCAGAACACCCGACGGATGGGAAAGCGCCCGGCTCCGGTGCTCACGGGAAGCGACGCGGCCGCCGGTGGCGGGATCACGTAGTCAGTCACAGTGCGTGTTTCCTCGGGATCGCAGTGTCGTGGGCACGAGCCCCTCACGAAGCGGCGAGGGCTTCCCTTTCCACGTCATAATCCCGCACCCAGGAGTGGTTGAGGCTCACGGGTTGCCCGGAGTCGAACCCCAGGCCATTCGCCCGTGCACTCCGTTGGACTCGTGCGGTGTGGTCGCGCCGCAGCGTCTGATAGCGCATCAGCGCTGCTGGGGCGTCGGCGGCCACAATACCGCGCAGCAGAATGGCCAACGCCATCGCGTCTTCGATGGCCTGATTGGCGCCTTGGCCCATGTGCGGCAGCATCGGATGGGCCGCATCGCCGAGCAGGGTCAGCCGGCCATGCGTCCACCGTGAGAGCGGCTCCCGGTCATACAGGCCCCACTTGAACGTGGTCTCGACTTGCGAGAGTAGTCGGCGAGCCTGCGGGTCCCAGTCATCGAACTCGGCGGCCAGAACGGCCGGATCGCCCGGCGCAGACCACGATTCGCGCATCTTCTCGTCGGCAGGGACGAATCCCACATAGTTGATCAACTCACCGCCGCGCACGGGGTAGGCCAGCAGGTGTTTGCCATCGCCGCCCCATACCACCAAGTCCTGTGGCCAGTCGGGCAGCCGCGAGGCCGGGATCAAGCCGCGATAGGCCACCGTGCCGGAGAACACCGGGTCGGCGGGCTCCACCACGTAAGGTTGCAGCCCGGAATGAATTCCGTCGGCGGCAACCACGACGTCGGCGTCGACGCTCACCCCGTTGTCGAACCTCACCCGCGCAGACCCGTCGTGCTGAGTGAATCGCACGCAGCGATGTCCGGTATGCACGACCCCGGCCGGCAGAGCGGCGGCCAGGACCGCCACCAGATCGGCCCGGTGCAGCCCGAGCTGCCCGCCCTCGGTGCCGTACGTCTCGTGTGACACCGCGGTCCCGTCCTGCCGGAAGAAGCGGAACCCAGACATCCGCGCGCCAACTCGGTTGACGGGCTGGCCGAGGCCGAGCCGGTCCAGGACTCTTTGACTGTTGTGCTGGAGCCCGACTCCTGCACCGACTTCACCCAGCTGACGCGCCTGCTCATAGACGCGAACCTGAGCCCCGATCTCGTGAAGCGCGACGGCTGCGGACAATCCACCGATACCGCCGCCGATTATCGCTATTCGTATGTTCATCAGTACCCCTGCTTCCGGCTTCCAGAATCGCGATCCGGCGCTTCGGTGCCATCACTGCCTGCACCCATAGCTGGGGGGATGCCAGCCGGGAATTGGGCGTACCTGGTGGCCCCACTCAGCGGCGCGAGATGATCGTCTTCACGCCGAGGGCCCTCGCGACGGAAACGGATCGTCGGTGAAGTCGATCTGCGCCGCGGGATTGCTGATGGCGGTGACCGTGCCGGAACCAAACGGCCCGGCGTGATCGAACAGCGTGGCCGTGCCGATGCCGACTCCGTCGGCCACCCAGTGTGAATCGGCCTGCACGCCGATCCACTCATCCAGCGGCAACCGCGCCAGTGCCACGGTCAGGTCACCGTTGATGTAACCCACCCCCGCCGAGCCGAGATTGGTGACCAGGCTGGTGCCCTCAGCGGCCATCGCCGCATTGACGAACGGTGTGTTCTTCGTGCCCGAGACGACGTCGACGGTGCGGTTGAGGAACCGCTTGCGCGAGGTGTTCTGATGGTCGGCGATCTCATACGACCAACCACCGTCGTCGCTGCCCATGTAGGTAAAGCGTGCGCTGTCGATGTCGGGCGGTGGCGTGAAATCCATGCTGGCCGACCATTCTTCGCCCCCCGGCGGGGATGAGCGCCAGTATTGGACCAGAACTGCACGGACCACGACGACGCCGTCCTGGATCAGTTCGCACTCGGAGTTCCGCACCCGCCTGCCGTCGCGGACCAGTCGGGTCGTGGCGGTGGTCGCGACGCCGCGGGCCGCCTTGAACAGGTCGACCGTGAGGCGCGCTGGCATGAAGTCGTCGAGCCCGTAGGCCTCCTCGAGCGTGCGGGCGACCAGGCCGACCAGTGCAGGGCCGTTCAGATGATCCTCACCCCAATGGCTTTGCGCGTTCAACGTCGGAAGGAACTGATCGGGGGCGATCTGGCTGAAGTGTGCCGGGCGCGCGGTCATTCCGGCATCGTCGCACAGGATTGATCGATCACACGCAATGCGTTCGCCGATTGCGGACAATGCCCGGGTGGACACCCGAAGGCTGCAACTCCTGCTCGCGCTGTCCCGGATGGGATCGATGCGGGCGGTCGCCGAGGCGTACCACCTGACTACCTCGACGGTGTCCCAGCAGATCGCGGCCCTGGCCAAGGAGTCCGGCGTGCCCTTGATCGAGCCCGAGGGGCGCCGGGTGCGGCTGACTCCGGCCGGTCGCCGCCTGGCGGACCATGCCGTCACCATTCTCGCCGCCGTCGATGCCGCGCGCCTCGACCTGGACCCGGACGCCGAGCCCGCCGGGACGCTGCGCGTCGGGGGGTTCGCCACCGGTGTCCGGGTCTCGCTGCTGCCCATCCTCGCCGACCTGGCCAAACGCCATCCCGGCGTGGAGGTCGTGATCAGCGAGTACGAGCCGATCGAGGCGTTCGCCCTGCTGACCGAAGACGATCTCGACCTTGCCCTGACCTACGACTACAACCTGGCGCCGGCGGCACCGGGACCGCTCCTCGTAACCGTCCCATTGTGGTCCATCCCGTGGGGCCTTGGGGTTCCCGCCGACGAACCCGACCGGCCGCCGGACGTGTCCGCGTACTCCGCCCACAGCTGGATCGTGAACTCCCGCAACACCGCCGATGAAGACGCAGTCCGCACGTTGGGTGCGCTCGCCGGATTCGCGCCGCGCATCGCGCACCAGATCGACAGCCTTGAACTGGTCGAAGACCTGATCGTCGCCGAGTACGGCGTGGGGCTGCTGCCGGTCGGCAGGCCCACCGGCAGCGGCGTGAAGGTGGTCCCTCTGTCGGACCCGGCGGTGGTCCTCACCGCCTACGCGGTCACCCGGACGGGTCGCGCTACGTGGCCCCCGCTGCGCGCGGTGCTGGACCGGCTACGGCCACCGCCGGGACCGCTGCCGCGGCCGAGTTGGCCGCGGCCCGCCGCGGGCGAGTAAGGCGGTAAGCGTCAGGCGGCGTCGGTTCGCCGTTGGTCACGCTTGCGGGTGTCGGTCGACCATAGGTGGCCGCAGCCCGGGCATTGGAGGTGCACGACAGTGCCCTGGTTGCTCAACAGGTACTGCCAGTGCGTGTCGCAGTTGCGCTCGGTCGCGCAGTCATCGCATCCTCGGCCGGGCCAACAACTCGGGCACTCCAGCCAGGCCCGCCGCGCGCGGTCGGCGGTCGGGTCAATCGGCAACACGGCTGACCAATCGATCGGGCAGCACCCCGGCGGCGACCAGTTCGTCGTAGATGCGCTGCTGCTCGTCGTCGAGGTCGGCGTACAACATGTCGTACGCCTTCTCCTCTTCGGCGAGGACCGCGACCGGGTCCCAGTCGTCGCCGATCGCGGCCAGCACCGCCGTACGGCGCCGGACCTCGTCGAGCGTCAGGTCATATGCGAAATCGAGGTTTGCCATCCAGGCGCTCCCAGGGTGATCGTCGAACTAGTGAGGCAAGGATCACCTAACTTTTGGACGATCGCAATGACCTCCGTCACGTTCCGCGTTAACAACTCGTCACATTTGCGCTACCGGACGTTCACTGCCCCTGGGTCAATGTCTGCACGCTGCGATACCGCTCGATCACCTCGGGCGTCGGTTCGGCCGTGTAGGACGCCGTCACCCCGAACGACCACGATGGCGGCGCGTCGGCCCCGGACAGCGTCCACGCCGCCTGCCGGGCCGCGCCGAGCGCGACGTACTCCGCAGGTGTCGGCACGTGCACGGCCATGCCAAGGATCGCCGGGGCGATGCGCCGGATCGCCTCCGAGCGCGCACCGCCACCGACCAGGATCACGCGTTCGACGTTCACGCCCTGTTCGGTGATCCGGTCGATGCAGTACGCCATCGAGCTGAGCAGACCCTCGACTGTGGCTCGGGCGACGTTGGCGGGCAGCAGGTTTCGTGTCGTAACACCGTGCAGCGCTCCGGCGGCATCGGGCAGGTTGGGCGAGCGTTCGCCATCGAAGTAGGGCACCAGTACGAGCCCTTCGGCACCGGCGGGCGCTGACAGCGCGAGCCCGTCGAGTTTGTCGAAGTCCACCCCGAGCATGGTGGCGACGGCGGCCAGCACCGGAGCACCGTTGAGCGTGCAGACCAGGGGTAGCTGCCTCCCGGTCGCATCGGCGAACCCCGCGACCAAACCCGAGGCGTCGTGCGGTGCGGCGTCGCCCACCGCGCTCACCACGCCGGAGGTACCCAGCGACACGATGCAGTCCCCCGGGCCGGCGCCGATGCCGAGCGCCGCGGCGGCGTTGTCTCCTGCGCCTGGGCCGAGGATCGCACCTCCGGCGGTCTCCCCCGCCGCCTGGTTCGGTCCGAGGACCGTCGGCAGGTGGGGGTTGCGGCCGCGCAGGGCGAGCATGAGCAGGTCCGGGTGGTATTCATCGCCGTCCGCGGCGAAGTACCCGGTCCCGCTGGCGTCACTGCGGTCGGTGCGCAGGTCGGCGATGTCGGTGGCCCGCGCCAGTCGCCAGGTCAGCCAGTCGTGCGGCAGGCACACCGCGGCCGTCGCGTCGGCGTTCCTGGATTCGGTATCGGCCAGCCAGCGCAGCTTGGCGGCGGTGATCGACGCGACCGGCACCACGCCGACCCGCTTCGCCCACTCGCCCGGCCCCCCGAGTTCGGCGACCAGGTCGGCCGCCGCCCCACTCGACCGCGTGTCGTTCCACAGCAGCGCATCCCGCACCACGTTGCCCGACGCGTCGAGGCAGATCATGCCGTGCTGCTGGGCACCGACGGAGATGGCCGCCACGTCGTCGAGGCCCCCGGCGGCGGCGATGGCGGCCTGCAGGGCCGACCACCACCGCACGGGGTCGATCTCGGTGCCCCCGGGATGCGGCTCCGATCCCGCGCGCACCGTCTCGCCGGTCTCGGCGTCGCAGACCACGACCTTGCAGGACTGGGTGGACGAATCGATTCCCGCGACGAGAGTCACGCCGACCTCCTCGGGTGTCTGGGACGTCCAGCGTAGTGCGAAGCTGGTGCCGTGAGATGCTCCTTCGTCGTCGGCATGCTGGTCGCCGTCGGCGTGGCTGCCGGAGCACCGATGCCGACCGCGACGGCGGACTGCTCACCCGGACCGACGGCGTCGGACTGCGACCTGCAGACTCGCGTCGCCGCCGCCGACGCCTACCTGGCCACCCGTCCTGGCTCGGTCGGATACGTGCTCCGCGACCGTAAAACGGGTGCGACGTACCGCAATTCGCACGCGGGTGACCTGGTCTGGACCGCGTCGACCATCAAGCTGGCCATGGTGGTCGACCTGCTCACCCGACAGCGCGCCGGCGCGGTGGCGCTCACCGACTCCGACCGGAGCCTAATGGCCGCGATGATGCACTCATCGGACGACGATGCCGCCGACACGCTGTGGGCCCGCCACGGAGGCAGCGATCACCTGGCCTACAACGCCGACTTCGCGCGGTATGGAATGACCGACCTGCAACCTCAACGCGGGTTCAGCAACACCTTCCCCTATTGGGGCTTCCAGAAGTCGACGGCCGACGACCTCGACCGGTTGATCAACTACACGCTGACCGACCTCGACCCCGCCGACACCGCAGGCATCGTCGATCAGTTGCAGCACGTCGCGCCGAATCAGCAGTGGGGCGTGTGGGGCGCGGGCCCGGCGATGGCGCCGGGCAACAAGGACGGCTGGTCGCTCGAGCAGGGCGGCTGGGTGGTGAACTCGGTCGGATTCGCGGGGCCCGGTCAGCGGTACACGCTCGCGGTGATGAACTCCCTGGGCGGTGACGGCGGTTACGACGACGGCGTGGCCACCACCACCCGGCTTAGCCAAGTCCTGCTGGCCGGGCGACCCGATTGATGGCCGACTGTAACGCCATCGGCTACGCCGCCGATTACGCCCTTAGCTAGTGTAATTAAGCTGCTGATATTCCTTTCGGGGCTGGTAACACTGGTAGCGTTGAATCATCGACGACATTCAGCATTCCGCTGAATGTATGGGTGCGGGTCGGGCTGATGTATCGGAAGGTAGATGAGAATGCGATTGATGACGAAACTGGTTGCGGGGTCTTGTGGTTTGGCGTTTGCGCTGACCACTGGTGCCGGGATCGCCTCCGCAGTACCGGATGTGACCCCGATCATCAATTCGACGTGCACCTATCCGCAGGTAATGGCGGCGCTGAACGCCGAAAATCCGGATGCGGCCAACCAGGTAACCTCCAACCCGATTGCGAATGCGTGGCTGCAGCAGCTCGTCGCATCGCCACCGGAGGGTCGTCGGGCGATGGTTGCGCAAGCGCAGGGCGTGCCGGCGCTGGCGCAATACACAGGGCTGATCTTCCAAGTAGCGGGTACCTGCAACAACTACTGACCGCAGTAGCCGGCGGTCACAAGGAACCCAGCTTCTCGATTCACGACATCCCCGCAACGTCGGTTCCGGCCGGATATCACGCTGCTCCGTTACACCTCGCACTGAGGTTTGTGGCCCCGGTCGCTGGGGAATCCCATCGCCATGTTGATCAGACGAATCGCCCGTCCCATGCTCGCCGCGACCTTCGTCGGTCGTGGCGTGGAGGCGTTGCGGAGCCCCAAGTCGGCGGCCGACGCGGCGCGCCCCACGCTCGAAGGTCTGGCCAAGCTGCCCGATCCGGTGGGTCCCAACGTTCCGACCAACGCCGAGACGGTGGCGCGGGTGAACGGCGCCGTTCAGATCGGCGCAGGCCTGCTGCTCGCCTCCGGTAAGTTGCCACGGTTCGCCTCGGCGGCGCTCGCCCTGAGCGTGGTGCCGGGAAGTCTTGGTGGAAACACGTTCTGGGCCGAGGCGGATCCAGCGCGCAAAGCCGACCAGCGGCGCGCCTTCGTGACCGACATCAGCCTGATCGGTGGGCTCATCATCGCGTCAGTGGACACCGAGGGCAAGCCGTCGCTGGGCTGGCGAGGCCGCCGTGCCGCACGCAGGGTATCCGCGGCCGTGGCGACGGCACTGCCGGTCGGCGCGGCGTCGAGTAGCACGCTCGCCGACGGCGCTTTGGCCGAGAAGGTGGGTCACGGACTGCAGGTCGGTGCCGAACGCGGCCGCGAGATTGCGCATCTGGCGCTCGAACGCGGCGGCGAGGTGGCCGAGGTGGCCCGCGAACGCGGCGGCGAGCTGGCCGAGGTGGCCCGCGAGCGCGGACCCGAAATCGCCAAGCTGGCACGCGAACGGGGCGCGGAACTGGCCGAGGTCGCACGCGGACGCAGCGGCGATCTGGCCGAGGTGGCCCGCGACCGTAGCGCGGAACTTGCCGACACTGCCATGGCCGAGGTGAAGAAACACCACTGGCGCTGAACCGTTCGCCAGTAGATTGACCACATGACTGCTGGTGGATTCGACCAACAACCCGGCCCGCTGGACGGGCCCTCTCCTACTCACGCCGTGCCGGGCGGCCTTGGTGCCCGTTTCCTCGCCCGCCTGATCGACGGAATCATCGTCGGGATCGTCGGATCCATCGTGGTCTTCGCGCTGCAAATGCAGTCGAACATCATGGTGACGGGGCTGTTCACCGGGCTGCTCACCTTCGTCTACTTCGTCGCGTTCGAAGTGACCCAAGGCTGGACGCCCGGCAAGAAGCTCCTCGGCCTGAACGTGCACGGACCGGCCGGAGCCGCGAAACCCGATGCGCGCCAGTCCGCGATCCGCAATGCGTTCACAGTGCTGACGATCATCCCGTTCGTCGGTGGCCTGCTCGCCTTCATTGCCATCGTCGTGATCGCGGTGACCATCAACGGCAGCCCCACCAAGCAGGGCAAGCACGACGAACTGGCCGGCGGCACTCAGGTCGTCAAGGGCTGAGCCGACTCAGATCACGAGGTCCAGCAGCAGGACCACGGCCAGTCCGCTCACGGACAGCACCGTCTCCATGATCGACCAGGTCTTGATCGTCTGACCGACGCTGAGCCGGAAGTACTGGTTCACCAACCAGAAACCGGCGTCGTTGACGTGTGAGAAGAACAGCGACCCGGCGCCGACGGCGAGCACGACCAGGGACACTTCGCCACTGGGCATGCCCTCGACCAGACCGAGGATCAGCGACGAGGCCGTGATGGTCGCGACGGTCGCGGAGCCAGTGGCCAACCGGATCAGCACCGCGAGGATCCACGCCAGCAGGATGACCGAGAAGTGCGCGCCTTCCGCCCAACGTGCGAGCAGAGTGCCGATGCCGCTGTCGACCAGAACCTGCTTGAAACCACCACCGGCCGCGACGATCAGGATGATGCCCGCCACCGGCGGCAGACCCGATTCGATGCATTTCGTCAGCTGTTCGCGCGTCATGCCCGCGCCGCGCCCCAAGGTGAACATGCCGACGATCACCGCGAGGAGCAACGCGATCAGCGGGGTGCCAAGGGTGTCCAAGATCTGGCGGAGCCATTGCGTCTTGTCGTCGATGAAGATGTCTGCGAGTGCCTTGCCGAGCATCAGCACGACCGGCAGCAAGACACTGAACAGGGTTGTTCCGAACGACGGTCGACGCCGCTCGCCCGCCTCGTCGTCGGCGAATCGGTCCGCGTCGAACGTGTCGGGCGCGTCCACCACCACCCATCGGCCCGCGAGTTTCCCGAACAGCGGGCCGGCAAGAACGATGGTCGGGATCGCCACCGCGACGCCCAGCGCCAGTGTGAGCCCGAGGTCCGCATGCAGCAAGCCGATCGCGGTCAGCGGACCAGGGTGCGGTGGCACGAACCCGTGCATCGCGGAAAGGCCTGCCAGAGCGGGGATTCCGACGGTGATCAGCGAGAGCTGGGAGCGTCGCGACACCAGGTAGATGACGGGCATCAGTAGGACGAGACCGATCTCGAAGAACATCGGCAGGCCGATGATCGCGCCCACCAAAGCCATTGCCCATGGCAACATTCGAGGTGACGCATGGCCGACGATGGTGTCGACGATCTCGTCGGCGCCACCCGAATCGGCCAGGAGTTTGGCGAACATGGCACCCAGTGCAATGAGGATGCCGACGCTGGCCGCGGTGTCACCGAAACCCTTTGTGAACGAGGTCAACACCGTCTGCAGGTTCTCCCCCGCGACGACGCCCACCGTCAGTGCACCGAAGAGCAGCGCGAGGAACGGATGCAACTTGACGATCGTGATCAGCACGACGATCACCGCGATACCCGCGAGGAACGCCAGGATCAGTTGCCACCCAGATGCCACCGGTTCGGCGAGCTTCGGTGCGTCGTCAGCGAGGAAGGTAATACCCGAGATCATCTAGAGCTCCTGATTAGTGCGGGATAAATAGGTTTCGACGATGGCGTCGATGTTCTGGTCGACGTCGACGTCGACTCCGTGTTCGTCGGGTGCGAGCGGTTCCAGGGTGTCGAACTGCGACTTCAATAGGGACGGCGGCATGAAGTGCCCCGGACGGCTGGCCTGCCTGCGGCCGATGACCTCCGGTGTGCCGACCAGATGAAGGAACACGACGTCCGGACAGTGCTGGCGAAGTTGGTCGCGGTACGTGCGTTTGAGGGCCGAGCAGCTCATCACCCCGCCGCCGTCGCAGCGCTCCGCCAGCCAGTCGCCGATCGATTCCAGCCAGGGGCGCCGGTCGTCGTCGTTCAACGCATGCCCGGCGGTCATCTTGGCGATGTTGGCGGCCGGGTGAAAGTCGTCGGCGTCGGCGAACGGTACGCGCAGACGCTGTGCGAGCGCCGCGCCGACCGTCGACTTGCCCGAACCGGACACGCCCATCACGACTACTGGTGACGCCACCACTCCACCTCTCCGACATACCTAACCGCTGTGGTTGCCGTCACACAGCTTGCCTCAATGATCTGATCATTGCAACCAGATCCCGCAAAGATATGTTTTTAATAACGTCAAGAGGCCCTATGAGAAGATGTATCCGTGGTGCCGCAAGCAAACCTCAGCGCTCTGCACGACAGCGTGCTGACCGCACTCGGCACGCAGATCGTCTCGGGCGGCCTTCCGCCCGGCCAGGTGATCAACCTCGACGGCGTCAGCGCCCAGCACGGCGTGTCCCGTAGCGTCGCCCGCGAAGCCATCCGCGTGCTCGAATCCATGGGCCTGGTCGCCTCCCGGCGCCGCGTCGGCATCACCATCCAGCCGGCCGAACAGTGGAACGTGTTCGACCCCAGGGTGATTCGCTGGCGCCTCGAGTCCAGCGACCGGGCGGCCCAGCTGATCTCGCTCTCCGAGCTCAGGCGGGGTTTCGAGCCCGCGGCCGCGGCCCTGGCCGCGCAGCGCGCCAACCCGCATCACTGCCGCGTCATGGCGGCCGCCGTGTCGGACATGGTGATGCACGGCCGCTCCGGAGATCTCGAGTCTTATCTCTTGGCCGACAAGGTTTTTCACCAGACTCTCCTGGAGGCCAGCGGCAACGAGATGTTCCGCGCGCTCAACGGCGTCGTCGCCGAGATTCTGACCGGCCGCACCCATCACGGGTTGATGCCGGAGACGCCGAACCCGGTGGCCATCGCCCTGCACGATGAGGTTGCGCGCGCAATCCGCCTGCGTGATGAAGCCGGCGCCGAAAGGGCGATGCGCGCGATCATCGACGAGGCGACGAGCAGTGTCACTCGGCCGTCAGATTGAAGTCCATCGTGAGTCCCGACACCTCCGTCACCCGCACGGTGCGGCGGGCCTTCGCGCCGCCGGCGTCGACGTCGCAGTGCGCGATCGCATCGACCCTGCCCTCCAGGCCCGACTCGCACGCCACCGAATCGACACGGTCACCGGAGTTCTGCGCGACCAGGCGGGCCACATCCTTCTCCAGTTGCTCCTGTGAGAGGGCCGGCGTCATCTCGTAGTCAACGGTGCTGCCGTCGACGCGGGTGACGGCGACGATGGATTGGAAGCTGTTCGCGTCGGTCATCACCACGTCACACCGGGCAGTCCGGCCGACCTCGCCGACCAGATCCTCCTGGCAGGTCACCGACCGAGGCGAGTCGCCCACCTTGGCGATTCGGTCGGCGATGTCGGACTGCAGTGTCTCCCGCGATACGGTCGGCGCGCCCTCGACGCCCCCATCGGCGCCGCATCCGGCGAGCGCCGCGACGGCCACGGTCGCGAGGACCACCGTCGCCTTCATGGCACGGACCGTAACAATCCAGCTGTGGGCGTGATGATTAACTGCCGAAGTGACCAGACAACCACAGACCGCGCGCCGACTCTTCGACCGCTTCGAGCCGGTGCACGCGCTCACCTACTTCGCGCCTGAGGCCCGCGCGGCGTTCGATGCCGTAGGGCTCCGCGGTTTCTGGATGGGCTACTTCGCCGCCCGCTCCGCCCCACTCGGTCCGGTGCCCGCCGAAGTGGTCACCGCCGTGTTCTACAACTTCTCCCCATCCCACGTAGCGCGGGCACTCCCCTCGGCGTGGCAGTTCGCCTCGCCCACCGACGCGTTGCGGGCGCGCGAGGCATCGGCCGTGGCTGCGTTGCGTCGGTGCGGCGTGACCGACGGCGCCGACGTCGAGACCGCCGCGGGACTGTTGGCGAAGGCTGCCCGCGCCGCACCCCTCGACGGGCGCCCGCTGTTCGCGGCGAACGTGGCCCTGCCGTGGCCGGACGAACCATTGGCCACGTTGTGGCACGCCACCACCCTGTTGCGGGAACAGCGTGGCGACGCCCACGTGGCCGTGCTGGCCTCCTTCGGCATCAGCGGCCGCGAGTGCAACGTGCTGCATTCGATCGCCGATCGGGTGCCACGCGACTTCATCATGCGCAGTCGTCAGTACGACGACGACGAATGGCGTTCGTGCACGGGACGATTGGCGGCACGTGGCGTGCTCGACGGCGCCGGCTCACTGACCGATGCCGGTGTCGCGCTCAAGCCGAACATCGAGGACACCACTGACCGGCTGGCATTGACCGCCTTCGATGAACTCGACGACGACGAACTGGACACGTTGTTCCGCACTCTCACCCCCATCACCCGGGCAGTGATCGCCGGTGGCGACATTCCCGCGGCGACACCGATGGGTCTGCGGCGCGACGACCTCGACGACGACCGCGCGCACCTGGGGTGATGGACCGCCGGCTCAGCGCGGCGCGTACATGATGAGGCCGACGCCCACCAGGCAGATCACTGCCCCGGCGACGTCCCACCGGTCGGGCCGGAAGCCGTCGGCGACCATCCCCCACAGCAGTGAGCCCGCGATGAACACCCCGCCGTAGGCGGCCAGCACACGACCGAAGTGCGCATCGGGCTGAAACGCGGCGACGAAGCCGTACACGCCGAGTGCGAGAACCCCGGCCCCTGCCCAGAGCCAGCCACGGTGCTCGCGGATGCCCTGCCACACCAGCCAGGCGCCACCGATCTCGAACAGCGCGGCGAGCACGAACAATGCAATCGACTTGGCCAGCATCACGACCACAGCTTGCCGCGAGCGTGCACGAACTGCTGACAATCCGCGGCGTGTCGCCCGCCGGTGCGGCCGTCGGCGGTGGTCATGGTCGCCCATGCCCGCGGGAAGTGGCTGATGCGACCGTCCGGAGAGGTGAGCAGCACCGGCGCGTGACCCCGCACGTCGATGGTCGCGGCGAGCTCGCCAGGCGACAGTTCCAGCGCGGTCCCGATCGGTAAGTCGTTGTCGGCGAACTCTTCCCGCGCGGTGACGCTCTGCAGTTCGACGAGCGGATCACCTGCCGTCTGCACGTAACCGATGCCGAACCGCGGCGCCCCGGGGATACGCATGTCGACGGCGTGGACGTGCGTGCCGTCGTCGAGGTGCAACGCGCTCCATACCCAGTCCATGCCCCACCAGTCCCTGGCCGCCCACGAATGGTCGCGTTGGCCGGGCACGTCGTCGAACGCGAACGTGCGGTCGTCGAAGGTGACCGTGCCCGTCACCGCGCACGGGATCTCGTAGCGGGTCGTGATGCGGTACTGGTACGGAGTGCCCACCGTGGTCCATGTCAGGTTCATCGTCACGTCGGCGGGACGCCCGGATTTGCCGCGCAGCAACCCTGCCGGGTCGTCGAAGGCCTGGCCCCGTCCACGCAAGGTGACCCGGTAGGTCCGCAGCGGTTCGGCGGCGTCGAGGGTCAGATCGATCTCGTCAGTCGTGACATGGGTGTGGGCGTCGGGCAGGTCCGCTTCGAAGTCGAGCACGGCGATGGTCGGCATGCCGGGGCCACATAGCAATGCATTGATCCAGGCGTGACCCTGATTGGGGATCAACCCGAGCCGGATCCACCCGCCCACGTTTCGGTCGGGATCGGCGAAGTCGAAGTACCAACTCTCGCTCCACAGCGGTTCGTCGGTCGGCGGGTGCGCGGCTTCGTCCTCGGGGTTGGGCTGCAACGGTTCCGGGGTCGACGGTTGCGGCAGGATCGCCAGCGCGTCGGTGTCGATGACGTGTTGGCAATGGCGCTCGATCATCGTCATGAACAGTTCGTCGCCACGCTCCGTGCGCTCGACGAGCATCGGGGACACGATCGCCATGATGACGCCGAAGAAACTCGCCCTGCGCACCCCCTCCGTGACGTCGCCGAGGCTCAGCGGCGAATTGGGTCCGAGCGCGTCGTGGTAGGCCCGCAGCAGGTCGTCGTAGTGGTCGCGGCGAAGCTGCACCGGCAGTGCGCAACCGAGGAAGTAGGCGAGGTCGGTATGCGCGGAACCCCACGTGACGGTCTGCCAGTCGACGACCGTCAGCGGGCGGTCGGCACCGGCCTCGCCGAACAACATGTTATCGAGGCGGTAGTCACCGTGGATCAGGCCCTGCGGGCGCCCGGACTCCCCCTCCTGGGCGAGGTAGGCGTCGAACGTCGCGACGAGACGCTCACACACGCCGCGGTGCGCGGGCGCAATCCGATCGGAGTAACGGTCGGCGAACCCGGCGTAGAGGGTGGCGATCAGCCCCTGACTGAGGGGTGATTCCCGGTTGAGCCATTGCGCGCCCGCCAGCGCCGGATCACGGCGACGAGATCCGTGCACTCCTCCCAGCTGGGTCAGCGCGAGAGTGGCCTGTTCGACTGTGGCGCCACGGATCTCGTCGCCCACGACAGCCGGTGCGGCGTCGCCAAGGAGCAGGTCGAAGGCGCCCGTCTCCGGGTCGTACGCATGGTGATAGCACGGTGCGATCGGACCCTCGAGTCCCGGCGCGATGTCCGAGTAGAACCGAACCTCGCGTTCGTAGAGACCAAGGGCGAGCCCGGTCTGCCTGCTGCTGGGATCGGCCGCGGCGACCTTCAGCACCACCGACGCCGGTCCAGTCGCGCCGGCGGAATAACTCGGCGAGACGCGGTAGCACTCGCTCATCTGCCCGGTGCCGATGCGCTCGACCGTGAACTCGGTGACCGTGCCCGCCCCGATCGCGGAGGTCAGCCATTCGGCGGTCAAATCGGCGGGGCGTTCGATAAGGGCGCTCGTCATCGGGTGCACGCGACAAACCTAAGTTTGCACTTGACGGGTGTCAACTAGTGGTGCGCGCTGGTCGTCGCCGTGTGCGCGCCTGCGACGTCGAGGGCCGGGTTGCGGTCGAAGAACCCGTAGGGCTTGAGCCAGAACGACACGACGTCGACGGGCATCACCGGCCAGTCCTCCGGGCGGGTGATGTGGTGGATGCCGAACACGTACCACAGCACCACGTCGGTGTTCTCGATCGAGCGGTCGGCCTTGGTCCACTCGCCAAGGCCGGTGTCGGCGGCCGACTGGTTGACGAACTCCCCTGCGGGCCAACGCTCGTCGGGATGGTTCGGCGTCACCCAGAGGGTGTGCCCGATGACGTTGGCGCGCCGAAGGACAGGTGACTGCGGGTCGAACATCGGCGGGATCGCGCCGCTGGGCACCAGCTTGTAGGACGGGTGGCTACCGAGCCCGTTGGTGACGTTGGTGTTGACCACCTTCCACGCCCGTTGGGTGGCGAACTCGACGTCCTGCTTGCCCTCGGCTTCGGTCCGCAGCGCGACGTTGCGCACCACCAGCGAAAGGCCATAAGGGTTGTCCGGCCCGATCGGCTCGGCGTACGACTCGGTCATGTACGCGGTGTTGTCGGTGCCGTCGACGTCGAGATCCAACCGGGCCACCAGAAAGTGTTGGTGGAAGGGCGCATACGTGCGTTCGTCGACCAGGGTGCCGTTGGGATTCGGCTGTCCGGGCGCCAGCGGTGTGGTGACCATGATGCCGGTGGCCCGCACCTCGCACTCGATGTTGCCGTCCTGATAGAGCCGCCAGTAGACGAGGTACTCGTAGTTGGCGACCGTCACGTGGAACGAGATCGTCAGGCGGCGCATCCGGCGCACCTCGGCGCCCGCGTCGTGGTCGACGTGTTTCCACAACACCGCGGCGTCCTCCTCGTGGATGCACACGGCGTTGGCGATGGTGTACGGCTCGCCCGTGCTGTCGTGCAGGACCGCGTCGAGGTAGCGGATCTCACCGAGGCAGTCGCAACCCAGCTCGAGCGACGTCGTCATGAAGCCAAGACCCCACTCGCCGATGTCGAAGGCGGTGCGCCGGTAGTGGTCGGCCGACGAGTCGCGATAGGGCACCACCATCTCGGCGAAGGACATCCGATGAGCCACCGAGCGCGACCGGTCGCCGTCCTGATACCGCACGGTGTGCAGGGTCATGCCCTCGCGGTAGTTGAAACCGACCCGCAACGACCAGTTCTGCCACGTCAGCAGATTGCCGTCCAGGGTGAAGGACGGACCTTCGGGCTGGGTGATGAGCAGTGGTTTGAGCGGCTCGCGCCGCGATGCCGCACGGATCCGCTCGGGAATGTGCCGGGGCGCGTATTCGCCCATCACCTCAGGGGCTTCGACGCCAGCCCCGGAAAACGGACCACCGTCCTCGACGCGCAGCACCTCCATCGAGTTGAGGTCGATCACACAATGCAGTCCGCTGATCAGGTGCGCATACGGGTTCGCGCCAGGGGCGTCCTTGCGCCATGTGTCCGACCAGCCCAGCCTGCGGTCGCGGTACTCGGGCGGGGTCACGGCGTCGCCGTAGGTCCAGGTGTCCATGAAGACGTCGTCGATGTCGGTGATGCCGCGCTTCGCCAACGCCGCCACCACCTCCGGGTGGGCCCGCAGGACCCGGTCGCACTCGACGAACTCGTCGACGGTGAAGTTGGACTGCACGCCGGGAACGTGGTCGAAGGACTCGGCACGGTCCGCGCTCAACGAGACCACGCTCTTGTAGGTGGCGTTGGCGTCCCGCTCGAAGCAGACCACCGTAGCCCGGCGGGCAGGCACCGCGCCGTCGTCGTCGTACGCCCGCAACTCCGCCTTGCTCGGCTCGAGCATCTCGATCGACGCGAACCGCCAGCCGGAGTCCATGCCGTGCTCGCGTCGCAGAATCCCGGCGACAGTGCTGAATTCGTCGGCCGACAGCGGATCCAGTGGGTGAGTCACCCACCTACGCAACCACATCCGGTGATGCGGCGCAGTCGGTTGACGAGATCACGGCGGTGACGTCAGTTGGCGGCGAGCGAGAAGCCCTCCCACGCGCGGCGCCGCTCGGCGCGCGGGTCGTACTCCAGGTGCGAGTGCCGGTCGAACACCATGACGGCCCGTTCCCGGTCGGTGTAGGCGGGCCATCCGTCGCCAGGCAGCCCAGTCCTACTGAAGGCCCGCCACCGCCCCTGCACGTCGTTGCTCACCCGGCGCGCCGAGCGCCGGTCCGCCGCGGCGGTCAGCAGCGATCCGAACCGGGTCCGGTACACGTCGAACACGGCGAAGAGTTCGGTGCCGTGGGTGGCGCCCAACCCCGACCAGTGGAACGTCCGCGGCGCATAGTCGTACCGGTAGACGTAGGTCGGCGCGTGCCTGCCGTGCGCATCGGCGATCTGCCAGGCCGCGGTCCCGAATGCGAAGTCACCACCCAGCCTGATGCACGCGCTCGAACTCGGGTAGCCCGGATACGCCTCGGTGATCCGGACCTTCGACTCGAGGTCGGTGTCGGCGAGCAGGGCGTCGATCATCGGCTCGGTCGTCGGCAACAACTGCAGGAAGCGGGTGAAGAGCCTGCCCTCATCGGCGTTGGTGCCGACGATGAGCGGGACCCGATGAGCATTGCCGTCGCGCATGGCCTGTACCGGATCCTGCGGCAGGTATTCGGTGTCGAACGTCGGCCCGACGACGAAGGCTCCGCGTATCTCCTTCATCCCGTGGCGCATCACCTTCTCGAGCGCGTCGACCAACTCCGCAGGCCGCGCAGCCATCACCGCCGCCGCGCCGTCCTGTGGCGCCACCCCGAGAACACCGGCCAAGTCGGTGGCGAAGGCCGCCGCGACCTCCGGCGGCCCTGCCATACCGCTGGCCGGACTCTCCGAAATCGCGTGTGCGAATAGGCCTTTGGCCTCGGGAACCGCCATAAGGGTGGCGACGGCGTGCGCTCCGGCACTCTCGCCAAAGATCGTCACGTTGTCCGGGTCGCCACCGAACACGGCGACATTGTCGCGAACCCACCGCAACGACATGACGATGTCCCGCAGAAACAGGTTGTCGTCGATCGGGTCGTCCGGTGTCGACAGCGACGACAGGTCCATGCAGCCCAGCGCACCCAACCGGTAGTTCACGGATACGTACACGCAACCCCGCCGTGCCAACGCCGCTCCGTCGTAGATCGGCGTCGCCGAGCTACCCAGGATGTAGCCGCCGCCGTGGATGAAGACCATCACCGGCAGCGGACCGTCGGGAGGCGTCTCCGGCGCCACCACGTTCAGCGTCAGGCAGTCCTCGCTCGTGGGCTGGTACTTGCCCACCCCAAGCAGGGTGTACTTGCGATCCTGCGGCGCGCAATAGGTGAACCCGTGGCAGTAGCGAACGCCGGGCCACGGCTGTACCGGCTGGGGTGCGCGGTAGCGCAGCCTGCCCACCGGCGGACGTGCGAACGGGATGGAGCGCCAACGATGCACGCCGTCGCGGGTGAAACCCTCGATGGTCCCGCTGTCGATGGTGACGCGTTTGGTGCGTTCGTGCATGTACCAGACGGTAGCGAACAATTCCCGTGCCCGACGCGCCTGACACGGTGTCCCCGGTATGCCCGCTAGCCTGGCCGGTATGCGGATTGCTGTGCTCCTGGCGGCGTCTGCGCTGGTCGCGGGGTGTTCGTCCACGGTAGGTGACAACCAGCCGTCCTCGTCAGCGCTCACCACGCCCTCGTCCTCCACCACGGTCTCGTCGACCTCGAAGGCCCCAACCACGACACACACGTCCGGACCCGGCACGCCACCGGCCGCAGGCGCGGCGATCGCCGAAGTCATCGCATGGATCGAAGCGGGCACGCCCGCCGACGCTGCGGCCTACCACTCGGCGACGCAGGCCGGCGTGACGACGCCACTTGGCGATTACGTCGCATTCGTCACCGCAGGCACTGCGGCCAACTGCATCACCAGTCGCCACCACGACGGCGCGCTGGCCTGCCTGGTGAAACTGACGGATCCGCCGCAGCGCCCGCCCGACTTCCCGACCGCGTGGAAGAACAACTGGGTGGACTTCGCAGGCACCACCGTCGACGTCGGATCACCACACGGTGATCCGGGCGTGTTCGCCGACGGCACGGGCGCGGAACTGCCCGCCGGCCAGTCCCTGGCGTTCGGCGACTACCGCTGCCGGGCGGACCCGGCCGGCCTGTTCTGCGTCGACTACGCCCATCAGACGGCGGTCAAGCTGGCCGCAGCAGGCGTCGAAGGCTTCGGATGCCTGCAAAAGACCACGCCGCCACCCGACATCGGCCTGCGGCTCAGCTGCTGAGCGCAGGTTCGTGCCCCGGATAGGCGTGCACGATCGCGTGCGACAACGTCGGAATCGCGTGAGCGAGCTCGTGTTCGGCGTCGTGAGCCAGCCGGTGCGCCTCGGACAGGGTCAACGTCGGGTCGACGTCCAACTCCACGTCGGCCTCCAGTCGGTGGCCCACCCAGCGCATCCTCACCTGCCGCACCGCGCGCACGCCCGACCGCTCGGCCAGCGCCCGGTGTGCGGTCGCGACCAGCTCGGGGTCGACGCCGTCGAGAAGCCGGCTGAACACGTCGCGTGCGGCAACCACCAGCACCCCGCCGATCGCGCAGGCGATGACCAGCCCGACGATGGGATCGGCGAGCGGGAAGCCGAGCGCGACGCCGATGGCACCCCCGACCACGCCCAGCGACGTCAAACCGTCCGTGCGGGCGTGCATTCCGTCGGCCCGCAGCGCCGCCGAGCCGATGCGCGTGCCGACCCTGATGCGATAGACCGCAACGACCTCGTTGCCCACGAACCCGATCACGCCCGCGGCTGCCACCCACCCGAGATGCGACAACGGCACTGGGTCGATCAGACGGCGCACCCCTTGGATCGCGGCGACCGCCGCTGAAATGGCGATGACCGCCAGGACGAACAATCCGGCCAGATCCTCGACGCGGCCAAACCCATACGTGTATCGCCGGGTGGCAGTCCGCCGGCTCATCGCGAACGCGATCCACAGCGGAACCGCGGTGAGCGCATCCGAGAAGTTGTGCACGGTGTCGGCGAACAGCGCCACGGAACCCGACACGACCAGGACCGCGACCTGAGCGCCGGCAGTGATGCCGAGCACGACGAGGCTGACCTTGACCGCACGGATGCCCGCCGTGCTGTCGGCGAGGGCGGCGTCGCCTTGGCCGTGTCCATGTCCATGTCCAAATCCGAGGCCCATCAGCCCGCGCTCCCGTCGTGCAGGACGCGCAGCTCGCGATCGTCGAGGTGATGGGCGGGCACTCCGCCGGCAACGTGCTCGGCGTTGTACACGGCGTCGGTGACCAGCTGGCGGACGTGTTCGTTCTCCAGGCGGTAGAACACCTGCGTGCCCTCGCGGCGGGTGCGCACCAGATGCGCCATCCGCAACTTGGCCAGGTGTTGCGATACCGACGGCGCGGGCTTGCCGATTCGTCCCGCCAGGTCGTTCACCGACATCTCCAGATCGGCCAGCGACCAGAGAAGCTGCACGCGGGTCGGGTCGGCAAGCATCCGGAACACCTCGACGACGAGGCCGGCCTGTTCGTCCGCAAGCCGGCGCGAGCACGTCTGCTTATCTGCATTCATACGCAGATAATAGCGCAGGACTACCCGGCCGGCTGGATTCGTGCCCGCACTCGCGCCGGATAGGTCTGCGTCATCCCGACCGCGCCGACCAGCACCACGATCGGGATCACCCAGTTGGTCCAGTCCCGGGTCTCCGGGACCTGGGCGGCCGCGAAGCCGAGCACCGCGATCAGCGCGAACACCAGCGCCCACATCAGCGTCAGCACGCGATTGATCTGCCGGAACGCCGGCTTCTCCCAGTCCTGCAGCGGCGGCGACACCCGGGCGTACTGCTCGGTGAACGGGGTGAAGGCCAGCGAGCCCAGCGCCATCACCGCCAGCACGCCGCTGGACAGGGTCGTGGAGTAGGTGTCCATCCAGTCCCGGTCGGCGGCGCCGACGATCATGGCCATGGCCGTCACGGCGACGAAGAACACGATGGTCACGATCTCCAGGAGGCGGGGGCCACCGAAGCCCATCGACACTCCAAGGATGACCGCCGAAAGCACCGCGCACAGTGCCCCGAACAACCAGGTGCTCGGCCCCTCGGCCACCACCCAGTAGATGATCCACGGCGCGAAACCCACGACGGGGCTGCGTTCGAACCAGGCGTCCACACCAGGAGTTTGGCTGCTTTACCGCGCGAGCAGACACAAAAGTGCCCAATCTTGTCCTGAAAGGGGCACTTTTGTTGGAGCCGCGCTTGCGCGGACTGCTCGGGGGTTAGGCGACGCCCTTCTGCTTGAGGAGCGGGAGCACGCCCTCGGCGAACCAGTAGGCCTCCTCCAGGTGCGGGTAGCCCGACAGGATGAACTCGTCGAACCCCAGCGAGTGGTACTCGTAGATCAGGTTGGCGACCTCTTGGTGGCTGCCGACCAGCGCCGTGCCCGCGCCACCGCGCACCAGGCCCACGCCCGCCCACAGGTTGGGGTAGATCTCCAGCTTGTCGAGCCTGCCACCGTGCAGGGCGGTCATCCGACGCTGCCCCTCGGACTCCGATTTGGCGTGCAGCGCAGTCGCGTTGGCCACCTGGTCTTCGGTGAGCTCGCCGACCAGTTCTTCTGCGACGGCCCACGCGGCGGCCGACGTGTCGCGGCTGATGGTGTGAAGCCGGATCCCGAACCGCACCTTGCGGCCGCGGGCCTGCGCCAGCTTGCGCACCTGGTCGATCTTGGCCGCGGCGGCCTGCGGGGGCTCACCCCAGGTCAGGTACACGTCGACGTACTCCGCGGCAACCGGCAGCGCGGCGGGCGACGAGCCACCGAAGTAGATGGCGGGCAACGGATCCGGCGGCGCTGACACCCTGGCGTCCTCCACCGTGTAGTAGTCGCCCTTGAAGTTCACCGACTCCTGGCGCCACACCGAGTTCACCACGTGCAGGAATTCGGCTGTACGGGAATAGCGCTCGTCGTGGCCGAGCCAGTCACCGAAGCGACGCTGCTCGACGTCATCGCCACCACTGACGATGTTGAGCAACACCCGGCCCTCCGAGAATCGTTGCAGCGTCGCGGTCTGCTGCGCCGCCAACGTCGGCGGGACCAGTCCGGGCCGGAACGCGACAAGGAACTTCAGCCGCTCGGTCTCGGCCAGCAGCGCCGCCGCCGTCAACCACGCGTCCTCGCACCAGGTTCCGGTCGGCGTCAGCACCCCCTCGTAACCGAGCCGGTCGGCGGCGCGGGCGACCTCGGCGAGGTAGCGGCGGCTCGGTGCACGGTAGTTGTCGGGCACGATGTGATGCGAGGACGCGTGCGACGCCCCGACGATCGACCGGCTGTCGCCGTTGGTGGGCAGGAACCAGAAGAATTTCGCAGGCGGAGACGGCAATTCGGGCTGTGTTGGCATTTCGCTCCTAGTTGGTGCTGATCAGTAAGGGCCGAAGGGCGTCGTTGTATCGGCGGTCGACCCAGTCGGTGAACTTCGGCGCGGAGGCGATCTGTCCGGATTCGGCGAACAGGTCGGCGAGCTTCTGCTCCGACGAGACCACATCGTCGTCGAGCTCGGTGGGCAGGCGCACGCTGCGCGCCTGCGACACCTCGGCGACCTTGAGATCCAGACCGACCGCGGCCGCGTAGCTCTTCGCCCAGTCCTCCGGATGTTGCTGGGCCCACCCGGCGGCCTTCTCGAAGCGAATCAGCAAGTCCTGTAACGCGGTGTTGCGCTTCGGGTCGGCCAACGTCTGGTCGGACGCCACCCCGAACCAGTAGCCGTTGGTCACGTCCTTGGCTTGACCGATGCTGCGCACCGGCAGTTGCTCGGCGGCCTGAGCGGTGTAGGGGTCCCAGATCGCCCACGCGTCGGCCTCCCGCTGGGTGAACGCGGACAGCGCGTCGGCGGGTTGCAGGAAGACCAGCTGCACGTCGGCCGGTGTGAGCCCGGCCTTCTTCAGCTGGGCCAAGATGTGGCCGTGCGCGGAGCTGCCCTTGCCGACCGCGATGCGCTTGCCGCGCAGCTCGGCGATGGACGTGATGGGCGAATCGGCGCGCACCAGGACCTGATCGCCGTTGCCGCCCCCGTTGTAGGCCGAGACGACCTTCACCTTCGCGTTGGCCGCCGCGCCGAAGATCGGCGGGGTGTTGCCGGTGATCGCGAAGTCGATCTTGCCCGCGGTCGCCGCCTCCACCTGTGGCGGGCCGGAGGTGAAGGTGGAGAACACCACCTTGTAGGGCAGGTCGTCCAATGCACCGGCGGCGCGCAGCAGCGACTCGGTGCCGCCCTTCTGGTCACCGACCTGCAGTGTCACGTCGGACAGTTCGGTCAGCGGCACCGTGGCGGGGGCCTGCTGCGCGCCCGTGCTCTCCTCGCGCGATACACAGCCGGCGAGCAGGCCCACCAACATCAGCAGTGCCGCGACGCGTACCGCGATCGCGCTACGGCTTCTCGGCCCGGAATCAGGCATGGTCGTTCCTTCGGGTTGGGCTTCGAGGTGGTCAGATCTGGACGCCGAGCTTGTCGAGCAGCTCGGCGCGGTAGCGCTCGGTGTTGGCCGACGGGTCCGAGGGCGAGCGCCGCACGTCGTCGATGACCATGGTGTGCGCGACGCGTCCTTCGTCGAGCACCAGCACCCGGTCGGCGAGCGCGACCGCTTCGTCGACGTCGTGGGTCACCAGCAGCACCCCGAATCGGTGTTCCCGCCACAGGTCGAGCAGCAGTGCCCGCATGCTCAACCGGGTCAGCGCATCGAGGGCGCCGAACGGCTCGTCGAGAAGCAACAGCTCCGGATCGGCGACCAGCGCCCGGGCCAACGAAACCCGTTGGGCCTGGCCGCCGGACAGCGTGAGCGGCCAGACGCCCGCGCGGTCGGCAAGACCCACATCGGCCAGCGCGCGGTCGGCGCGCGCCACGGTTTCCGACCGCGACAGCCGGCTGCGGGTCAGTCCGTAGACGACGTTGGTTCGCACGTCGCGCCATGGGAACAGACGCGGCTCCTGGAACGCCATCGCGGGCGCCCCGGCGACGACACGTTCACCGGTGTGGTCGGTCGACAGACCCGACAACACCCGCAACACCGTCGATTTGCCGGAGCCGCTGCGGCCGATGAGTGCGACGATCTCGCCCTTGCCGATCTGCACGGACACGTCGACGAGGACGTGATGCCCGCCGTACCACTTGTCGACATGGCGCAGTTCGCCTGCGGTACCGGTCTGCCGTTCGGAGGTGACGGTCACGAGCGGTACCTCAGGGCTCGGCGTTCCAGGGCGCGGACGACGGCGTCGGTGCCGATGCCGAGCAGGGCGTACACGATCAGGCCGAAGATGATGATGTCGATGCGCAGGAAATCGCGGGCGTTGTTGATCAGGAAGCCGATCCCCTTGTCGGCGTTGATCTGCTCGGCGACGATCAGGGTGAGCCAGGCGATGGCCAACGATTGCCGCAACCCGACGAGCACCTGCGGTGCGGCGCTCGGCACGATGATGGTGCGGAGCCGCTGCCAGAACGAGAAGCCAAGCACCTGAGCGGTTTCGAAGAGTTTCGGGTCGACCTGGCGGATCGCCGAGAACGTATTGAGGTACAGCGGGAAACTGACGCCGAGTGCCACCAACAGCACCTTCGGCAGCTCACCGATGCCGAACCACAGGATGAACAGCGGGATCAGGCCGAGGTGCGGAAGCGCGCGGACCATCTGCATCGGCGGGTCCACGGTCGCCTCGAACCATCGGGACAGGCCCACCGCGGTGCCCAGCGTGACGCCGATCAACCCGCCGAGGATCAAGCCTTCGACCACCCGGACCCCCGACACCCGCAGCGCATCGGCGAGCTGGCCGTTCTTGATGAGTTCGATCCCGGCTTCCAGGATCAGCGACGGGGCGGGCAGCACGTCCTGCGAGATCAACCCAATCGCGCTGCCCAACTGCCACAGCGCCAGCAGGAGAATCGGGGACAGAAGCCGGAACATGCCCCACTTGTGCTGCCGCAGGCCAACTTTGACTGTCGGCGAGGCCACCGTGGTCACGGCGGCGGGTTCGACGGGAGTGGTCACGATGCAGCGACCCTACGCATTTGCGCGAAACGAGGGAAGAGTTCGACTCTGGCTGACGCAAAGGGAACAGCCCTGCCGGCGATGGCCGGCAGGGCTGTTGGATGAGCGGTTCGCGTCAGGCGAAGCGCGTGTTGCCCGTCACCAGATCGCCGGTGACGTCGGTGCCGTTGATCTTCGAGGTCAGCTTGTTGTTCGCGAGCTTCACCGACTGGTTGGCCTGCTGCAGGATCCGCTTGTTGCGGACCGTGGCCTGGAACTGCGCGGTGTTGAGCTGCTGAAGTTCAGCCTGCTCGAAGTCGCGGCCGGTGATGCCGCCGTTGAACTGCACACCGGTCACCGAGCCGTCGGGACGCACGATCCAGGAGGCGCGCACGCCGTCGAGGGCCGCGGTGTACATGCCTGCAGGCGCGGACACGGGAGCGGCGGTGAAGTCGTAGCTGACGCCGTTCATCGTCAAGTCGCCCTTGAGGTCGGAGCCGGTGAAGGAGGCGTTCAGCGTGTCGCGGAACTTGTTCTTGATGTCGATGGCGCCGTCGGTCTGGTTGCCGAAGAACCACGCCTCGTCGTCGACGCCGTTGCAGGCGTAGGCGGTGATGTCGTTGCCGTCGACGGAGATCCCGATGGCCATCTTCTTGCCGTCCTTCTCGACGTCGGCCATGTACCTGGCCGACTGTGGGAAGGGCGCAGCCGTCGCGGGCGCCGTCGACGACGACGCCTGCGAGGGCGTCGCTTCCGTGGACGAGCCGCTCGAGCAGGCGGACAGGGTGCCCAACGCGATCATCGCGCTGACACCAATGAGCAGGGTGCGGAACTGTTTTCTCATGTGACCAGCATGAATCGCCGCGGGCGGTAGTACATGAAGAATGTATGGAGATTGCGTGGAGATCTGTGCGAGCCCCCCGATCAGACCCAGACCAGACCGCGATCACTCCGCCAGGAACGCCTCGAGCTCGGTACAGAACACCTGCCAGGCCGGCTCGGTCTCGATCAGCAGGTGGTTGTTGCTCGCCAGCACCACCAGGCGAGAATCCGGGATCAGGGCGGCGAGCTCCTCGCCGTAGCGCATCGGAACCCGGTGGTCGTCACGGGAGTGCATGATCAGCGTCGGGCACGACACCCGTTGCGCCAGTTCGCGGACGTCGATCCGGGCGAACTCCTCGAGGAAGCGCACCGCGTTGTCCGGGGACGTGGTGCGTCGCTGCAGGTGGTCGAATGCCTCCCAGTCCGCGCGGGAGCCGTCGGGCAGGAACTGCGCGGCGAACACTTGCCGGAACGCCGGATCGTCGCGACCCCAGCCGACCCGGGCGAGGTCGAGATCCAGTGCGGCCGCGCGCCTCTCCGCATCATCGATGGCACGCACCGCACGGCCCCTTGCGTAGGACGAACAAAGGATGAGCTTGGTGATTTGCTCCGGATGCTTGGCCGCGTAGGCCACCGCCACCGCGCTGCCCTGGGACACCCCGAGAAGCGGAAATCGTTCCAGCCCGAGCGCTTCGACCACCGACTCCAGATCCGTCACCCAGTCGTCAAACGTGAAATCGGCTGCTTCCCAATCGGATAGCCCGCAACCGCGCTCGTCGTACCGGATGAAGGTATGGCGGGCGGCGAGATCGCGAACCCAGTGCCGCCAGACGGGGCTCTCGATGTCGTAGCCGAGGTGGGTCATCCAGTTCGCGGCCCGGACCAGGGGCGGGCCGTCCCCTGCCACCGCGTACGCCAACCGCACTCCGTCGGCGGCCCGGCAGAACGCAATGTGCTGGCGCGGCGGCGGCTCCGATTCGGGCGCCTTGGCCTGAGGCGCCGCGTCGGCGACGATCGTGCCGACGAACTGATAGCCACGGCCTCGGACGGTCCGGATGAAGCGCTGCGACTCGCCGTCGTCGCCGAGCGCGTGCCGAACCGCCTTGATCCGGCTGGTCAGTGCCGCCTCGCCGACGAAGCGGCCGCCCCACACCGTGTCGAACAGTTCTTCCTTGGTGACGAACCGGTCGTGGTTGCTGACCAGGTGGGTCATGACGTCGAACACCTGCGGTTCGACCTTGATCACGTCGCCACCTCGACGCAGCTCGTAACGGCCGGTGTCCAACACGAAGTCGTCGAATCGCCACACCCGTCCGGACGCGGCCGGTTCCGGGGTTGACTCCGTGGACGACAGGGTCACGTGGTTCCGATCTCGAGGTTGCCGATCTCGTCGGTTGTGTTGGTCGTCATCGTAGCTGTGAGGCGTCTGTGCCGGTGCGATCGCGACGCCGGTCGCAACGGGCGCAGGGGCGCAGGCGGTGCAGGCCGGGTCAGCGCCAGCCGTCGGCGGCCTTGGCCGCGCGCATCAGCGCGTCGCACAGTTTCAGGAGGTCCGAGCCCTCAGCTCCCTCCTTTATGGCCGTCGCGACGTCCTCGGCTGCGCAGCGGACCTCGAAGACGCGGTCGGACAGCTGAGAGGCTTCATCGGCGGTCAGGACCACCGAGTCGGGTGACAGCGACGTGCCCTTCATCAAGGCGCGTTGCTCGTAGGCCCGCTGCCGACATGACTGCCGGCAGTACTGCCTGCGCCTGCCCAGCCCGGCGTCGGCGACCTCGCGGCCGCACCAGCGGCAGGGCTGCACACGACTGCGTCGTCCGGTTCCGGGTGCCACGGAACCCGACTCTAAACCGCTGGCAGCGCCGTTCCCGGTATCATGGGTGGCTGAGTCGGGAACTTCGCGAGATTCGAATGCGTTGATTCCCCGGACGAATCGCACTACGAGGAGATGTTGACGATGGCTGATCGTGTCTTGAGGGGCAGTCGCCTCGGAGCCGTGAGCTACGAGACCGACCGCAACCACGACTTGGCGCCACGTCAGGTGGCCCGCTACCGCACCGACAACGGCGAGATCTTCGAGGTTCCGTTCGCCGACGACGCCGAGATCCCGGGCACCTGGCCGTGCCGCAACGGTATGGAAGGCGCCCTCATCGACGGCGACGTGCCCGAGCCGAAGAAGGCGAAGCCGCCGCGCACCCACTGGGACATGCTGCTGGAGCGCCGCTCGGTCGAGGAGCTGGACGAGCTGCTCAAGGAGCGCCTCGACATCATCAAGACCCGCCGCCGCGGTTAGCGCACGACGCCGCGGGCGCGATCGAGGCGCCCGCGGATTCCCCACTCGGCGACCTTGAAGATCGCCTCGCGGATGTTCGACCCGCTCATCTTGGATTGGCCCAACTCCCGTTCGGTGAACGTGATGGGCACCTCGACGACGACGAATCCCGCGCTGATGGTCCGCCAGGTCAGGTCGATCTGGAAGCAGTAGCCCTTGGAGTCGACGGCACCCAGGTCGATCTTCTCCAGAACCTCGCGCCGGTAGGCGCGGTAGCCCGCGGTGATGTCGTTGACGTCGACGCCCAACAGGATTCGGGAGTACCCGTTGGCCGTCTGCGACAGCACCATCCGCCTGCGGGGCCAGTTGCGCACCGTTCCGCCCGCGATGTAGCGCGAGCCGATCGCCAGGTCGGCGCCCGCGTCGACGGCGTCGAGCAGCCGGTACAGCTCTTCTGGGGCGTGCGAACCGTCGGCGTCCATCTCCACCAGCACCGAGTAGCCACGGCCCAGACCCCAGGCGAATCCGGCCAGGTAGGCGGCACCGAGGCCGGCCTTGCTGGTGCGGTGCATCACGTGGATGCGGTCCGGGTCGGCCAGCGACAGGTCGTTGGCCAGTTCACCCGTGCCGTCGGGGCTGCCGTCGTCGACGACGAGGACGTGGACGTCGGGCCGCGCGCCGTGCACCCGGCCGACGATGAGCGGCAGATTGTCCCGCTCGTTGTAGGTCGGAATGATGACCAGCGTGCGCTGACTCAGGCGGTCGCCCCCCACGGTCATGTCGCTCCTTCGTCGTCGGTCGCCTTCTTCCGGCGACGCACGAAGCCTCCATTGTGCAGTATCGCCGCGACCACGGACGCAACACCGATGGCAACGAGTAGTCCTTGGATGATCGGGCCCCACCTGGTTGCGGGCGTGAGCCCCGACTTGAGCCGGACCTGGGTGTCCAGGTACGCAGGCTCGAAGAAGGCGGTGCGGGCGACCTCGTGGCCGTCCGGCGCGATCACCGCACTGATGCCGGTGGTGCCCGCCACCACCGTGTAGCGGTCGTGCTCTACGGCACGCAACCGGGCGAAGGAGAGCTGCTGGGCGCTCATCGACTCGTCGAAGGTGGCGTTGTTGGTCGGCACCGCGAGCAGTTGCGCCCCATTGAGGACGGACTCGCGGGAGGCGCGGTCGAAGATCACCTCCCAGCACGTCGTGACCCCGATCGGGATGCCCGCGGCGGTGACCACTCCACTGCCGGTGCCGGGCACGAAGTAGCCGGCCCGGTCCGCGAACGACGACAGATGCCGGAAGAAGCTGCGCCACGGCAGGTACTCGCCGAACGGCTGCACGATCTGCTTGTCGTGTCGCTCGCCGGGTCCATTGACCCCGTCCCACACGATCACCGAGTTGGTCGACACCGGGTTGTCGGGGCTGTAGCCGGGCGCGGCCAGCACGGCTCCGACCAGGATCGGCGCGTGCACCGCGTCGGCGGCCACCGAGATGAGCTCGGCCGCGTCGCGATTCCTGATCGGGTCGATGTCCGACGAGTTCTCCGGCCAGATCACGACCGCGGGCTGCGGCGCCCGGCCTGCGCGCACGTCCTCGGCGAGCCGCATGGTCTCGCGAACGTGGTTGTCGAGCACCGCACGCCGCTGGGCGTTGAACTCAAGGCCCAGTCGCGGCACGTTGCCCTGCACCGCGGCTATCGTCACCGCCTGGTCGTCACCGGCCCCCAATCCCGACTGGCGCACGTGCGGCCCGGCCAGCGCCACCGTGAGCAGGACGACCACGATGCAGACGCCGGGCACCACCACGGCCGGCGGCGCGGCAGCGCCGGCGCGCGGGACGTGGCGCCACCGCCGCACACCCTCCATCACGATCGCCGCCAGGCTGAAACCGACCAGCACCACCGCGAACGACACCAGCGGCGCACCGCCGAAGTGCGCGACGGGCAACAGCGGGCTGTCGCTCTGACTGAATCCGACCACTCCCCAGGGAAAACCACCGAACGGCACGGTCGACTTCAGCCATTCCATCAGCGCCCAAAGACCCGCGAACGCCACCGGCCAGCCCGGGAGCCGCCGCACGGCGATGGCCACGAGGCCGAATAGACCGGGAAACACGGCTTCCATGCTCGACAGCGCCAGCCACGGGAACGGCCCGACCAATCCGCTGATCCAGGGCAACAACGGTATGTAGAAGGCCAGACCGAAGAGCAATCCGTAGCCGAACCCGCCGGCGGGTCGGGTGGCCGGGTGGGTTAACACCCAGGCCAGCAACGCGAAGGCGGCGAACGAGAAGTACCACCACCCGAACGGCGGAAAGCTGACGCACAGCAGCAGACCCGCGCCGATCGCTGCGGACAGGCGCAGCGCCCGCGGCTCCAATACCTGGCGCAGCCGTGCGGCAACCCGCGCCGATCGCGTGGGCGGCGCCGCAGCGTCGGGGGCCTCGTCAGCGTCGGGGGTTTCCTCGGCGGCCGTCCACTCCGCCTCGGTGCCCTCGTCCGCCTCCTGGTCGACGGTGTCCCGGTCGTCGACGGTGTCCTTCACCGCCGGAAGGGTGTCGGTGTCGTCGGTGGGTCGGGACCAATCGCGCCGGCGCTTCGGGTCAGCCATGGATGGTGACACCCCGGTGCACTGTCTGGCGGCACGTCGGCAGTGCGTCGTCGGCGCCGAGTCGGGGCAGGGCGGGCACGCGGGACCGCGGGTCGGTGGACCAGCGCTGCACCGCGTCGGCCGGCGCCGCGACCTCGAGTCCCCCGGGAACGTCCCACACCGCGTAGGAGGCCGGCGCACCCGGTGCCAGCGTCCCGGTGACACCGTCGCGCACCCCACCAGCGCGCCACGAGCCGCGGGTGGCGGCCGCGAACGCCGCGCGGGCCGAGATCGCACTGCCCCGCGTCTGGTGCCGTATCGCCGCGCGCACGGTCGCCCACGCATTCATGCTGGTCACGGGGCTGTCGGAGCCGAAGGCAAGTGGCACGCCTTGGGATGCTAACAGGGCGAACGAGTTGAGCGGCCGGGCTCGGTCCGCACCAAGGCGCTGGGCGTACATACCGTGCGTGCCGCCCCAGGCCGCGTCGAAGTTCGGTTGCATGCTGGCCACGACGCCCAACGCGCCGAGTCGGCCGGCCTGCGCTGCGGTCACCATTTCCAGATGTTCCAGGCGGTGGCCGCACCGGGCGACGGCGGGCGCACCGAACCGATCGGCGATGCGGTCCAGCGCATCGACCACCGCCGTGGCCGCGGCGTCGCCGATGACGTGGAAACCGGCCGCGATTCCGGCCTCGGTGCACGCGCTCAGGTGGGCATCGACGGCCTCGGCGTCCAGGTAGGCGTTGCCGCACGTTTGCGGCGCGTCGGCGTAGGGCTCGTGCAGCCACGCGGTGCGCGATCCGAGTGCACCGTCGACGAACAGGTCACCGGCCAACCCGTTGGCGCCCGTCTCGGCGTGCAGCGCCCGCGCCTCGTCGGCGGTGCGCACGGCCTCACCCCAGTAGCCGACGATCTCGACGCCGTGGTCGAGCGTGCGCAGCGCCTGCCAGTCGTCGATGCCGCCGATCTCTGGTCCTGCACACTCGTGCACCGCAACGATCCCGGAACGCGCCGCGAGATCCAGCGCGGCGATGCGGGCCTCGCCCAACTGCGTGGGCGTCAACATCTTCCGCGCCGCAGCCCGGGCCAGGTGATGGGCGTCCGCGGTGAGCGGCTGTTGCGCGGCGTAACCCGTCGCGGTCGCCAGGTCAGGCACCAGTTGCCGCAGTCCCGTGGACGCGACCGCGGAGTGCACGTCGACCCGCGCCAGATAGGCAGGCCGGCCACCGAGGACGGCGTCCACCTCCTGGGTGGTCGGCGGAACACTTCGGGGCCAATCGGTTTCGTCCCAGCCGTGCGCCCAGATGGGGCCGTGGGGGTGGCGGTGCGCGTAATCGGTGACGAGCCGTAGCAGGTCCTCCAGCGAGGCGGCCGCGCGCAGGTCGAGGCCGACCGTGGACAGTCCGGTCGCGGTGAGGTGGACGTGGCTGTCGACGAAGGCGGGCGCGACGAAGCCGTCATCCAGATCGACCACGTCGGCGTCGGGAAATTCCAGACGTCCTACGTCGTCGGTGCCGAGCCACACCACGGTCTCGTCGCGAACGGCCATCGCGGTGGCATCCGGCATCGACGGGCTGTGCACCCGGCCGTTGACGAGCAGCGTCGTCAAGCTAGTCGGTGTGCCGTGGCAGGCTGCGCGGGTCGACCGGGGTGACGTCGTCCGTCACGTCCACGACCTCACCGTCGATGTAGTCGCCGCGGCCGGGCCGGTATGGGGCGGTGCCCGTGGTGGTCACGACCAACGGCACCCGGAACAGCCCGCGGGCGGCCAGCGCAGCGACGGCCGGGCGCGCCAGCGCGCGGGTGGGCGGCAGGAGCAGCAGGACGCCGAGCGCGGAGGTGACGAGGCCGGGCACGACCGTCAAGACGGTGCCCAGCGCGACCAGGACGCCGTCGGACAGGGCGCCGCGGGGTGCGGCCAGCCCCGACTGCAGCCGCTGGATCTGGCGCTTGACCTGCGAACCGGCCAGTGCGAGGCCGAGCGCGAAGGTGCCGACCAGCAGGAGCACGGTCCAGCCGAAGCCGATCGTGGACGCCAGCGCGACCACCACCGCCAGTTCGACGAGGGCGTAGACGAGGAACAGCCGCATAGCCATGTCGTGTCAACGCCTCGGAACCGGGAACGGTTCCTAGGCCGCCTTCAGCTCGAGTCCGACGCTCTTCTGATCCAGCTTGCGCAGCTTCGTGTAGAGGCTAAATGTCCAGCCCATGAAGCCGTACCGCTTGGTGATGGCCCGCTGCACGTGGTCGTACTCGGACTTGTCGAGGACCGTGGCGACGGCGTCAACCGGCTCGCTCTTCGGATTTCCGCGGATGTCGCACACGGCCACGGTGACGCGTGGTGTGTTGCGGATCCGCTTGATCTTCCACGAATCCTCCTCGGTCGTGACCAACAGGCGATCGCCGTCGGGGGCGGCCCAGATGGCGGTGGGCTTGGGCCTGCCGTCCTTGGTGAAGGTGGTCAAAAGGATGTACTTGGCCTTGGCGACGTCGGCGAAGGTGAGAGCCACGGGTCAGCTCATCGCCTTGAGCTCGATCGACACGTTGTTCTTCATGCCGCCGCGCAGTTTCGAGAAGAGGTTGAACGTCTTGCCGAGCAGGCCGTAGCGCTTGCCGATCGCGTCGTAGGTGGCGCCGTTGGCCGACTTCTCCAGAATCGTGGCGGTGGCGTCGATCGCCTCACCCTTCGGGTTGCCACTCCGGTCGCACGTCGCGATGGTCACGCGTGGGGTGTTGCGGATGCGCTTGACCTTCCAGGACTTCTCCTGGGTGATCGCCACCAGGCGGTCACCATCGGGTGCGGCCCAGATGGCCGTCGGCTTGGGCCTGCCGTCCTTGGTGTAGGTGGTCAGCAGGATGTACTCGGAATTGGCGACCTCGGCGAATGTGACCGTCATGCGACCCAATCTAGCCGCCCCGGGCCGTCAGCCTTCGAGGTCGCCCTCGGCCTCCAGCAGCACCCGGCGCAGGCCGTCGAGGGTGGCCGCGTCCGGCTCCGCCCACATTCCGCGGCCTGCGGCTTCGAGCAACCGCTCCGCCATGCCGTGCAGCGCCCACGGATTGGATTCGGCCATGAACTTGCGGTTCTCGTCGTCCAGCACGTACTCCCCGGCCAGCCGCTCATACATCCAGTCGGCCATCACGCCCGCGGTGGCGTCGTAGCCGAATAGGTAGTCGACGGTGGCGGCCATCTCGAACGCGCCCTTGTACCCGTGCCTGCGCATGGCCTTCATCCAGCGGGGGTTGACCACGCGGGCCCGGAACACCCGGGTGGTTTCCTCCGACAACGTGCGGGTGCGCACCGCGTCGGGGCGGGTGTTGTCGCCGATGTAGGCGGCGGGAGCCTGCCCGGTCAGCGCACGGACCGTGGCCACCATGCCGCCGTGGTACTGGAAGTAGTCGTCGGAGTCGGCGATGTCGTGCTCACGGGTGTCGGTGTTCTTCGCCGCCACCGCAATTCGTCGGTACTGGCGGTTCATGTCGTCGGCGGCCGACACCCCGTCGAGACCGCGGCCGTAGGCGAAGCCGCCCCACGCGGTGTAGACCTCGGCCAGATCGGCGTCGTCGCGCCAGTTCTTGCTGTCGATCAGCTGTAGCAGGCCTGCGCCGTAGGTGCCGGGTCTCGAGCCGAAGATCCTGGTCGTCGCGCGCCGCTGGTCGCCGTGGTCGGCGAGGTCGGCCTTGGCGTGCGCGCGGACGTAGTTGGCGTCGTCGGGTTCGTCGAGTTCGGCGACCAGGCGAACGGCGTCGTCGAGCATCGCCACGACGTGCGGGAACGCGTCACGGAAGAAGCCCGAGATCCGGACGGTGACATCGATGCGGGGCCGGTTCAGTTCGGCCATCGTCATCGCCTCGAGGTCGACGACTCGTCGCGACGCGTCATCCCAGACCGGCCGAACCCCAAGCAGCGCAAGGATTTCGGCGATGTCGTCACCGGAGGTGCGCATCGCCGAGGTGCCCCATACTGACAGGCCGACCGACTGCGGCCAGCGCCCGTAGTCGTCGCGATATCGGGCCAGTAGCGAATCCGCCATCGCCGTGCCGGTCTCCCAGGCCAGCCGCGACGGCACGGCCTTGGGATCGACGGAATAGAAGTTCCGGCCGGTGGGCAGCACGTTGACCAGCCCGCGCAGCGGCGATCCGGACGGGCCGGCCGCGATGAATCTTCCGTCAAGGGCGCGCAGTACCTGGTCGATCTCCCCCGAGGTGCCCGCGAGCCGGGGCACCACCTCGGTGGCCGCGAATCGCAGCACCGTGGCGACGTCCGGGTTGTCGGTCAGCGAATCGACCTGCTCGGGATCCCAACCCGTCTTCTGCAGCGCGGCCACCAGCCCGCGCGCCCGCTCCTCGGCATCGTCGACGGCGCCACGGACGTCGGTGCCGTCCTCGGCCAGTCCCAGCGCCTGTCGCAGCCCGGGGACCGAACTGTCGCCGCCGAACAACTGGCGGGCACGCAGGATCGCCAGCACCAGGTCCACCTGCGGCTCCCCGGCGGGCGCCTGCCCGAGGATGTGCAGCCCGTCGCGGATCTGGACGTCCTTGATCTCGCACAGCCAGCCGTCGACGTGCAGCAACATGTCGTTGAACGAGTCGTCTTCGGGTCGCTCGGCCAGCCCCAGGTCGTGGTCCATCTTGGCGGCACGCATCAGCGTCCAGATCTGCTGACGGATGGCGGGCAGCTTGCCGGGATCGAGGGTGGCGATATTGGCGTGTTCGTCGAGGAGTTGCTCCAGTCGGGCGATGTCGCCGTAGGTTTCGGCGCGAGCCATCGGCGGGATGAGATGGTCGATGAGCGTGGCGTGCGCCCGGCGTTTGGCCTGGGTGCCCTCGCCGGGATCATTGACCAGGAACGGGTAGATCAGCGGCAGATCACCGAGCGCGGCGTCGGTGCCACAGGTCGCCGACATGCCCAGTGTCTTCCCCGGCAGCCACTCGAGGTTGCCGTGCTTGCCAAGGTGCACCACCGCGTCGGCGCCGAAGCCGCCGTCGGCCACCGACATGTTGAGCCAGCGGTAGGCGGCCAGATAGTGGTGGCTGGGTGGCAGGTCGGGGTCGTGATAGATGGCGACCGGGTTCGCCCCGAATCCACGCGGCGGTTGCACCATCAGTACGGCGTTGCCTGCCTGCATGGCGGCGATGACGATGTGGCCGTCGGGATCGGCGCTGCGGTCGACGAAGAGTTCACCGGGTGGCGGCCCCCAGTGTTCGACGACCCGGTCACTCAGGGCCGCAGGCAGGGTGGCGAACCAGTCGCGATACACCTTGGCGGGCAACCGGATCGGGTTTCCGGCCAGCTGGCCCTCGCTGAGCCAGTCCGGGTCCTGGCCGCCGCGTTCGATCAACGCGTGAATCAGGGCGTCGCCGTCCTTGGCCTCGACGCCGGGCACGTCGCCGATCAGGTAGCCGGCGTCGCGCATCGCCTGCAGCAACGCCACGGCGCTGGCCGGGGTATCGAGTCCGACGGCGTTGCCGATGCGGGCGTGCTTGGTGGGGTACGCCGAGAACACCACGGCCACCCGCTTCTGGTGGACGGGAATCGTTCGGAGCCTGGCGTGCCGCACGGCCAGTCCGGCCACCCGCGCACAACGTTCGGGATCGCCAACGTAGGAGATCAGTCCTTCGTCGTCGATCTCCTTGAACGAGAACGGAACCGTGATGATCCGGCCGTCGAATTCCGGAACTGCGACCTGGGTCGCGACGTCCAGCGGACTGAGGCCGTCATCGTTGCTGTCCCACTGGGCGCGAGAAGTGGTCAGGCACAGCCCCTGCAGGATCGGGACGTCGAGTGCCGCAAGGTGCGCGACGTTCCAGCTGTCGTCGTCACCGCCGGCTCCGACGGTGGCGGGAATGGCTCCCCCGGCGGCCAGCACCGTGACCACCATCGCGTCCGCAGTGGTGAGCGTGTCGAGCAGTTCGGCGGCAGGGGTGCGCAACGATGCGCAGTACACGGGCAGCGCGCGACCGCCCGCCGATTCGATGGCCTGGCAGAGCGATTCGATGTAGGCGGTGTTGCCTGCCAGTTGCTGTGCGCGGTAGTACAGCACTGCGATCGTTGGGCCGTCATCATTTGTTGACGCCCGCTCGAGGACACCCCAGGTCGGAGTGGTCACCGGCTCCGCAAAGCCGTAGCCGGTCATCAGCACCGTGTCGCACAGGAAGGCATGGAGCTGCCTGAGATTGTCGACGCCGCCCTGGGCCAGGTAGATGTGCGTCTGCAACGCGATGCCCGCTGGCACGCTGGAGCGGTCCATGAGGTCGGCATCCGGAGCCTGTTCGCCGCTGACGACGACCGCGGGAACACCGCTGGCGAGCACCTTGTCGATGCCGTCGTCCCACGCCCGGAAACCACCGAGAATGCGCACCACGATGACATCGACACCGGACAGCAACTCGGTCAGATCATCGGGCAGCAGCCGGGACGGGTTGGCCCACCGATAGCGGGCACCGCTGGTGCGGGCCGTGATCAGATCGGTGTCAGACGTCGACAGCAGCAGAACGGTGGGCGACGAAGCTGGCTCCGGGCGCGGTGGGGGCGTCACCCACCATTCGTACCGCACCGAACCCGCGGGTTGTGACCTCGGCGCGACCGGTCAGTCAGCGATCGGAGTTGCCCCACCGGCCGTACCACGACTGGGGGTACGGCAGACCGGCGGCGACGATGAGCAGAACCACTACGGCAAAGAATGCGATGAGTGCGAACATTTCAATCCTCCTGAGCCCTCCGAGTGCCTCTATCCACGGTGATCGGCCAAACGGAAGTTCACGAGAAACGTACGACCGATGAGCCCGAACAAGGCGCTTTAGTGTGCGATGGAACACAGCTGCCAGGAACGTGACGTGGCTCACATTCTCGAAAGGTCCGAGACTACGTCGGGGCAATTTCGAATCGCGGCCAGCCAAATACTGGTCGCGGCGCTGGAATCTGCGGACAATTGACCCGTGGCCAACTTCCCCAACATCGTGAAACTCGGCGCGAACATCGGCGCCCGGATCGACGGCGTGCGCCTCGGCGGCGACCTCCCCGATGCGACCGCCAAGGTGATCAACGACGCCCTCTTGACGCACAAGGTGATCTTCTTCCGCGACCAGAACCATCTCGACGACGACGGGCAGCTCGCGTTCGCCAGGCGCCTCGGCATCCCGACCACCGCACACCCGACGGTGACGTCGCGCGGTGACCGCGTACTGCCGATCGACTCCAGCTACGACAAGGCGAACAGCTGGCACACCGACGTGACGTTCGTCGACCGGATCCCCAAAGCCTCTCTGCTGCGCGCGGTTACGCTGCCCGAATACGGTGGCACTACCACGTGGGCGTCGACCGAGGCCGCCTATGACCAGTTGCCCGGTCCGCTGCGCGCGCTCACCGAGAATCTGTGGGCGGTGCACACCAACCAGTACGACTACGCGGGTGGTTACTACGACGAAAAGCTCAAGGACCTGACCGAGGAGGAGCGGAAGTATCGCGACGAGTTCGTCTCGGATTACTACGAGACCGAGCATCCCGTGGTGCGCGTGCATCCCGAGACCGGCAGGCGGGTGCTGCTGCTCGGCCACTTCATCAAGCGGTTCGTCGGATTGGGCAGCACCGAGTCGGCGACGCTGTTCCAGCTGCTGCAGGCCCGGGTTACGAAGCTGGAGAACACCGTTCGCTGGTCGTGGCTGCCCGGCGACCTTGCGATCTGGGACAACCGGGCCACCCAGCACTACGCGGTCGCCGACTACGACGACCAGTACCGGCGACTGAGCCGCGTCACCCTGGCAGGCGATGTCCCGGTCGACGTGTACGGTACGCCCAGCCGCGTGATCGCGGGCGACGCGTCGCACTACTCGGACGTGGTGGTGCCGTTGGCGGGGTGACCCCACCAACGGCACACCGCAGGTTCGTTCAGAGCCGGTCCATTGCCCGGCTCATGGCGGCCTGTTCCATGAAGTCGTAGCGCCGCGGCGGATAGACCCGCGGGGTGCGCCGCTCATCGTCGGAGCCGCTGGCTGCCTCGGCGGTGGTGAAGAGCCGCCCGATCGCCGTCCACCACCGGGTACCAGTGGTGCGCGGTGTCGGCGACACCGCGGCGGTCGCGAACATCACCTCCTGCTCGGTGACCAGAACCGGCGCGGACCCCTCGACCGCCGCGCCGGTTCCGCTCACGTTCTCGGTTGGCGCGTGCGGCGCCAGTACCGTTTCAGTCATTGCCTTCTCCTTGCCCCTGTTACCGCCGGATCCTCCGTCCGGCCGGATAGGGAGAATGTATTTTGACGTCGGCGCATAATCGCGAGTAGTCCACTACTCGAATGTCCGGCCTCTGCTCCTATGCTCGAAGCTGACATGACGAGGGCCCGCGACGACGATGCCTGCCCTGGCGCGCTGCAGGTGCACCAGGCGGCAGACGGAGCGCTGGCCCGGATCCGGTTGCCCGGCGGCATGATCTCGGCCGAGCAACTGCTCGCACTCGCCGTCGCGGCGACGCGGTTCGGCTCGCCGGAAATGGAACTCACCTCCCGCGGCAACATCCAGATTCGCGGCATCACCGATCCGGCTGCGCTGGCCGACACGGTGGCGGCCGCGGGCCTGTTGCCCTCGCCCAGTCACGAACGGGTGCGCAACATCGTCGCCTCCCCGCTGACCGGCCGATCCGGCGGAAACGCCGACGTCCGGGACCTGGTGCGGGACCTCGACGCCGCGATCCAGGGCAGTCCCGCCCTTGCCCGCCTGCCTGGCCGCTTCTGGTTCGGTGTCGACGACGGCCGCGGTGACGTGTCCGGATCCGGTGCCGACGTCGGCGCCCACCTGCTCAGCGCAGACAGGGCCGCCCTGCTGGTGGCGGGCGTCGACACCGGTGTCCGGCTGCCGTCGGTCGACGTGGTTGCCACCCTCGTCGCCGTCGCCGAGAACTTCGTCGATGTTCGCGGAAGTGCGTGGCGGACCACCGAACTCGCGGACCTCGAGCCGCTGCTCACCGGACTGACCAGGTCCGCCGAGCCAGGAGCCACGTGGCCGCCGGTGCTGCGGCCCCCGGTCGGCTGGATCGACCAGGACGACCGCCGGGTGGCCCTCGGCGCCGGTGTGCCCCTTGGCGTGCTCGAGGCCCGCGCCGCCGAGTATCTCGCGGCCATCGAGGCGCCACTGGTGATCACGCCGTGGCGATCGGTGCTGGTATGTGACCTCGACGAGTGCGTGGCCGACGTCGCGCTTCGCGTGCTGGCGCCCCTCGGGCTGGTGTTCGACGCGGATTCGCCGTGGCTGTCGGTCAGCGCCTGCACGGGCAGCCCTGGGTGCGAGCACGCGATCGCCGACGTCCGGTCGGATGCCGCCGCGGCCGTCGCCGATCCCGACTCCCTGCCCGCCGATGCCCACCGGCATTTCGTGGGTTGCGAGCGGGCATGCGGCAGCCCGCCCGTGGGCCAGGTTCTGGTGGCGACCGCGGACGGTTACCGGCCACGTCACCCGTAGGGTGATCGGGTGCTCGACTACATCCGCGACGCCGCCGAGATCTATCGGCAGTCATTCGCCACGATCCGCGCCGAGGCGGATCTGGCGCGCTTCCCGGACGACGTCGCCCGGGTCGTGGTACGGCTGATCCACACCTGCGGTCAGGTCGACGTCACCGAGCACGTGGCTTACACCGAAGACGTCGTCGCCACTGCCAACGCCGCGCTGGATGCGGGCGCCCCCGTTCTGTGCGACTCCTCGATGGTGGCCTCGGGCATCACCCGATCCCGGCTGCCCGCAGGCAACGAGGTGGTGTCGCTCGTCGCCGATCCCGGCGCCGCCGACCTGGCCGCCCGGCTGGGCTGCACCCGGTCGGCTGCCGGGGTCGACCTGTGGGCCGACCGCCTCGGCGGAGCGGTTCTCGCGATCGGCAATGCGCCGACCGCGCTGTTCCGGCTGCTGGAACTGCTGGACGACGGCGCCCCGACGCCCGCTGCCGTGCTGGGCGGCCCGGTGGGGTTCGTCGGATCGGCACAGTCCAAGCAGGAGCTGATCGACCGGCCACGCAGGATGTCCTACCTGGTGGTGACGGGTAGGCGCGGGGGCAGTGCGATGGCCGCGGCCGCCGTGAACGCGATCGCGAGCGAACGCGAATGACGTCCCCGGGGACACCGCGCGGCACGCTCTGGGGCGTCGGGCTTGGCCCCGGTGACCCGGAGTTGGTCACGGTCAAGGCCGCGCGCGTGATCGGCGAGGCCGACGTGGTGGCGTATCACAGCGCCCGGCACGGACGCAGCATCGCCCGCACCATCGCCGAGCCCTACCTGCGGCCGGGCCAGGTCGAGGAGCACTTCGTCTACCCGGTGACCACCGAGACGACCGACCACCCTGGCGGCTATTCGGGTGCGATGGAGGACTTCTACCGCGAGGCGGCCGACCGCATCGCCGTGCACCTCGACGCCGGGCGCAACGTGGCCCTCCTGGCCGAGGGCGACCCCCTGTTCTACAGCTCCTACATGCACATGCACACGCGGCTGACTTCTCGGTTCGACGCCGTGATCGTGCCAGGGGTGACGTCGGTGAGCGCGGCCTCGGCGGCCACAGGGACGCCGCTCGTGCAGGGCGACGAGGTGCTGACGATCCTGCCGGGCACGCTGCCCCCCGACGAACTGCGGCGCAGGCTCGCCGACACCGACGCGGCGGTGGTGCTCAAGCTCGGTCGCTCGTATCCCGCTGTGCGGGAGGCGCTTTCCGCTGCCGGGCGACTGGACCAGGCGTTATACGTGGAGCGTGCCAGCACCGCTGCGCAGAAGGTACTCCCGGCCGCCGACGTCGACGAGGCCTCGGTGCCCTACTTCTCGTTGGCGATGCTGCCGGGGATGTCGCCCACCCAGGAGCCGGTCGCCGGCGTCGCCGTGGTGGGGCTCGGTCCCGGTGACGTCGAGTGGATGACGCCGCAGTCGCGCCGCGAACTTGCCGCCGCCACCGACCTCATCGGCTACGGCCCGTACCTCGACCGGGTCGGCACCCGGGACGGCCAGACGCGCCACCCGAGCGACAACACCGACGAGGCGGCCCGCGCGCGGCTGGCATGCGCCCTCGCCGAGCAGGGCCGCGCGGTCGCGGTGGTGTCGTCGGGCGACCCCGGCGTCTTCGCGATGGCGACCGCGGTGTTGGAGGAGGCCAAGCAGTGGCCGGGTGTCGACGTGCGGGTGATCCCGGCGATGACCGCCGCGCAGGCCGTCGCGAGCCGGGTCGGCGCGCCGCTGGGCCACGACTACGCGGTGATCTCACTGTCCGACCGACTCAAGCCGTGGGACGTCATCGCCGCGCGGCTCGCCGCGGCCGCCGCCGCCGACCTGGTGCTGGCCATCTACAACCCGGCGTCGAAGACCCGCAGCTGGCAGGTCGGCGCCATGCGCGACCTGCTGCTCGAGCACCGCGACGCAGGCACGCCGGTGGTGATCGGCCGCGACGTGGCTGGCCCCGGCGAGCGGGTCGAGGTGGTGCGACTGGCCGACCTCGACCCCGCCAGGGTGGACATGCGCTGTCTGCTCATCGTCGGGTCGTCCCAAACCCAATGGTATGGCGATCGCGTCTTCACCCCGCGCCGCTACCCGACGTGACACTTTTGACAGTTTTTGTCACGGGGGGTTAATGTCCGCCCGTGGTCCCCGCCGTCCCGATACCGCGTCACCCCGCCGATGTCACCGCCGAGTGGTTGGAAACCGTGCTCGACGCCGAAGTACGAGCCGTTGACATCATCCCGATCGGCACCGGCCAGACCGGCGCCACCTACCGGTTGACGGTGACCTACGCGAGCGACGCCGCAGACCTGCCCGCCACATTCGCGGTCAAACTGTCGTCGCAGGACGACGCGGTCCGGGAGCGGGTCGCCCTCGGCTACCGCTCCGAACACGCCTTTTACACGCACGTCGCGGACCTGGTGCGGGTGCCGATCCCCAAGCACTACCACTGCGAGATCTCCTCCGACGGTGGCGATTTCGTGCTGCTCCTGGCCGACATGGCCCCCGCGTTGCAAGGCGATCAGATCGGCGGCTGCACGCAAGAGGAGGCGGCGCTGGGCGTACGCGCGCTGGCCGGCCTGCACGGACCCACCTGGTGCGATCCCAAGTGGGCCGACTTCCCCGGTCTCGCGATGTCGATGCCGAACGACGACGCCGCCAAGGGTTTTGGCGACATCGCCGTGATGGCAACGCAGATAACGCTGGAGCGACTGGGAGCGCGGATGAGCGCCGACGACCGCGACACAGCGACGGAGGCGATGTCGATGGTCACGCCCTGGCTGCTGGCCGACCGCCAACGGTTCTCGTTGATGCACGGCGACTATCGCCTCGACAACATGCTGTTCGATCCCGATCGCACCACCGTCACCGTCGTCGACTGGCAGACGTTGGGCGCGGGCCTGCCTGCGCGCGACCTGGCGTACTTCACCGGCACAAGTCTGCTGCCCGACGTGCGCCGTCTGGCCGACGAGGACCTGGTCGCCACCTACCACGCGGAGTTGTCCGGTTACGGCATCGACGATTACGACCGCGACACGTGCTGGCGGGACTACCGGGTCGGCATGTTGCAGGTGCCCCTGCTCACCGTGCTGGGATGTGCATTCGCCATCTCGACCGAACGGGGCGACGACATGATGTTGGTGATGCTGGAGCGCGGCTGCGAGGCCATTCGCGATCTCGGCAGCCTGGACCTCGTCAGAGCGCTCTGACCCACGCCTCGGCCTCGGCGACGGTCGACACCGCGCGCACGCCGTCGGGCAGCGACGGACGGTCCACCATGACCACTGGCACGCCGAGCATGTCGGCGGCGTCCACCTTTGCCCGCGTCATGTCGCCGCCGCTGTTCTTCGTCACCAGGGCGTCGATGCGGTGCTCCCGCAACAGATCCAGCTCGTCTTCGTAGCGGTACGGGCCGCGCGACAGCAGCAGTTGGTGCCGCAGCGGCAGCACGTCGCCGTCCGGCGGGGTCACCGCCCGGATCAGGAACCACGCGTCGAGACCGGCGAACGCGCCGACTCCGGTGCGGCCGGTGGTCAGGAAGACTCGCGAATAGCCGCTTCCGGCAACCACTTTTGCGGCCGCGGCGTCGGTTCCGACCACGACCGCGGTGCCGTTCGGCCAGGCCGGGCGGGCCAGCACCAGGTGCGGCAGGACCAGTTCGCGACATGCCGTCGCGGCGTTCGCGGTGATCGTCGCGGCGAACGGGTGCGTCGCGTCGATCACCCCGTCGACTCCGGACTCGGCCAACCACCGCTGCAGCCCGTCGACGCCGCCGAAACCGCCGATGCGGACCTCCCCGATCGGCAACGCGGGATCGGGCACCCGGCCCGCCAACGAACTGATCACCCGCACGTCGGGATGCAACCGGGACGCCAGTGCCCGCGCCTCGCCAGTCCCACCGAGCAACAGTAGTCGAACCATGCTCAGTGTCGGCTTCCGCGGCGCCGGCCTGCCGAGTACAGGTAACTGTCGGTGAAGCCCTCCGCGGCCAGCACGTCACCGACGATGATCACCGCCGTGCGGGTGACGGCCGCG
>Ga0193743_1000100_pt1 | contig 63486 bp, 51 predicted proteins | sample L2c2metaG_FD_143038 | JGI IMG/M metagenome (GOLD analysis project Ga0193743, IMG submission 143038) | Soil microbial communities from a riparian zone of the East river system, Colorado, United States - L2c2 | ecosystem: Environmental > Terrestrial > Soil > Riparian zone | place: USA: East River... | reverse complement strand
AAACAACTCTGGCGCGGACTTGCGCTGACATAAAAAGATGATCGCTGCCGCCCAGCCGAAGGAAACGATGTGGGCAATCCACTGGACGGGGGTCATCGTGTTGCCGTGCAGACCGGTCAATCCGTGAGCCAGGAAAGAATGGGTACCCAAACCGATGGACATACCGACAACATTAGCGACAAACCACCGTCCGAAGATGTTCACGATCAGTCACACCTCAAGGTGCATCACATGCTATCTGTGAGTCCGTCCGGAGACAATCCGGAAATTTTCGAACGTCAATTGCCGACTTCAGGACAATGTACTCATCGAGCCATTCAGATCTCCTTATGGCTTCAGCAAGTGGCCGAACACCTCGAGTCGAGCTCTGCGAAGCGGAAGAACTCGCTGAGGATCGTCACAGAAGAATTCCCCATAAAACTCGCTCCGCGATAAACTGCTCGCCATGAAAACCGCCCAGTCCTTCGATCCTCGCGTCGACGTCTACATCAACAAGTCCGCTGCCTTCGTGCAGCCCATCCCCTCCTGCGCAAAGAGGGGGACAAGGTTAAATGAAACGCCAAATGAGTAAGGTAGTTCCGCGCATCGATAAATCCGTGGTTCTTGTGGTGGTGCTCGTAATTTCAGCACTTTTAGTCATATGAGTATTTTCCTGAGGCAACATTCAAACTAGCGAGTGATTCGAGGCTGCCGGGATGGATTACACCGCCATCGGGACTTACACGCGTTGATGTTTCGCTTACGATGAACTATTACGTCGTGCCGTGGCGCCGTGTGAAATCCATATTGCAAGACAAGAACAAACAGACAATAGAAAACAAAAATGGAAAGATGAGATGTTCAGCGCCTTTCGAACGAAAAGATCCCCCACAAGGATTTCCTCCTGGTTATCCTGCCTATGAAGCAATTACTGTCAACGGCGTAACTGAAATTATCGAGCATCGAAAGATGGAGCCGATATTTTACGTAACGGACGATCCTGTTGTTTGGAAGCAGTACAGGTCGATTGGTTGTTAACAAGGCGATAGGTGAGCGAATAGCCGGTACCAATCATGCAATTCGTCGTATGAGTGGGCATTCGCGCGAACCGCGAAGCGCTTCCACAAAATTACCCTTTGACTCGGAGAAGAGACAACTCGCTATACTGCTTCCACCATGAAAGCCGCCCAGTCCTTCGATCCGCGCGTCGACGCCTACATCAACAAGTCCGCTGCCTTCGCCCAGCCCATCCTCACGCATCTGCGTGAGCTCGTCCACAAATCCGTCCCCGATATCGAAGAGTCCATCAAGTGGTCGATGCCCTTCTTCACCTACAAGGGACAGATGTTCGGCAACATCGCCGCCTTTAAAGCCCACTGCAGCTTCGGCCTGTTCGGCGGAGCCATGAAGGCATACCTCGAAGAGCAGGGCATCGCGAAAAACGGCAGCATGGGAGCGATGGGCAAGATCACTACCCTCAAAGACCTCTCACCCAACAAAGTTCTCGCCGGCTACCTCAAGCAGGCTGCCACCCTCATCGACGACGGCGCCAAAACCATGACGCGCCCTAAGAAGGCCGCCAAACCTGCTCCTGAAATCCCCACCGAACTCGCCGCCGCTCTCAAGAAGAACAAGGCCGCCACAAAAGTCTGGAACGACTTCGCCCCAGGTTCGCAGCGTGAGTACGCCGAATGGATCACCGAAGCCAAGCGTGCCGAAACCAAAGAAAAGCGAATCGTCCAGGCCATCGAGTGGATCGCCGAAGGCAAGCAGCGCAACTGGAAGTACCAGAACTGCTGAGCAGCCAAAGCCTGCAGGTAACAGATTCAGGGCCTCGATAGGGAAGATCCCGATGCCAGCACGTCTGCTTCATCGCATCCTTTTGATCTTCGGGTTATTGAGCTTCATCCTGCTCGTTGGAACAACCGGCTTCGTGTTCATCGAAGACTATTCCTGGTTCGACGGCTTCTACATGACCCTGACCACGATCACTACCGTGGGTTATGCGGAGGTTCGGGCTCTCAGCCACGCGGGACGCGTCTTCAACTCGTTCCTCATCGTCTTTGGTGTGGGTACGCTCTTTGTGGCAATCGGCGCCATGACCCAGACTATTATCGAACTCGAGTTGCAGGACCGATATGGCAAACGCAGAAAGAAACGCATGATCGAGCATCTGCACGACCACTTCATCATCTGCGGCTTCGGTCGAGTGGGCCGAAACGCCGCGTATGAATTTCAGCGGGCCAACGTTCCTTTTCTGGTGATCGATCGCAGCGAGTATCGCGTTGAGAGCGCAACGACCTCGGGAATGCTTGGGATTGTTGCCGATGCTACGCGTGACGACAGCCTTCGCGAAGCGGGAGTCCTTCGCGCCCGCGGCTTGATTGCTGCGCTGCCCTCCGATGCCGAAAATCTCTTCATCATCCTCTCGGCCAGAACATTGAATTCGAAGCTAACCGTCGTCACGCGAGCCTCCGAGGAAGAGGCCGAGGAGAAGCTGCGGCGCGCGGGTGCTGATACCGTCTTCACTCCGCATTCGATGACGGGACGCCAGCTGGCCGATTCGTTGCTAAGGCCCCATGTGGTGGAGTTTATGGACTTTGGCAGAAGTAACATCGGGCCAGGGGTCAGAATGGAACAGGTCTGCGTAACTCAAAACGCAGAACACACGCACAAGACCCTCGGGCAGTTACTGGAATTGCGAAAGTCGGGCGTGATCGTGCTCGCGATTCGGAAAAAGAGTGGCGAGACGACGTTCAATCCGCCGCCTGAATTTCAGATCTCGGCTGGCGATTTTCTGATCGTAATGGGGGAGCGGTCAAACCTCCAGAGGTTGGAACAGATTCTCACCAGCTAGGTCAGGCCCCAAATCCCTGTTAATCGAATCTCTCGCATTGTTCTGGCATACTGACTAGGGTTGAATCACACTTCTAATCCTGTAATTGCGTAACGGGCCACTCGCTGTTAGGAGAACAAGCCATGACACCGCCTGAAGCCACGCCCTCAACTCCTCCATCCCCAAAGTCAACGTTCAAGCTCGAAATCGTCGTCATCCCCGTCTCGGATGTTGCCCGCGCAAAGGAGTTCTACGCGGGGCTCGGTTGGCGCCTCGACGCCGACTTCGACAACGGAACCGACTTCCGCGTCATCCAGTTCACGCCCCCCGGCTCCGGATGCTCCGTCATCTTCGGCAAAAACGTCACCGCAGCTCCCCCCGGCTCCGCCCAAGGTTTGTATCTCATCGTCTCCGACATCGAAGCCGCACGGGCCGAGCTGATCGGTCGCGGCGTCAAGGTCAGTGAGGTGTTCCACAACGAAGGCGTCTACGCAGGCCCCGACGAACCCTACCTCTTTGGACGGCTTCGCGTCAGCGGCCCCGATCCCAACCACGGCAGCTACCGCTCCTTCGCCTCCTTCAGCGATCCCGACGGCAACGGCTGGCTCTTCCAGGAGCTTACGACGCGGCTGGCCGGTCGCATCGACTCGGGGATAACAAGCTTCGCCTCGGCCGCAGATCTCGCCGCCGCACTTCGTCGCGCAGGCGCTGCCCACGGCGAACACGAAAAACGCAATGGCGGAAAGTACGACGAGAACTGGCCCGACTGGTACGCCGAGTACATGGCCAGCGAGCAGTCCGGCGCAGAGCCTCCGAAGTAATGACGGCTCTTCGCCTATCGGCTTTTCGCTCTTTCATGGCCGCTGTAAACGCAAGACAAAGCGGCTATTGCGAGTGCTGTCCACCGGACCCAGACTAGATTGTGCTGGATTCCATATCGCAATACGAAAGTGGCACTCAGCAGGATCAGAATTACGATCAACCAACTCCGCATGAAGTTCATACTCTCATGCGGGGTGCCCCATTCATGCGGCCTCATCGCATGAGTGGGATATTCGAGCGAAAGCTCGAACCGCTTTCTCCAACCCCACCCCAAAAAGTGTCATCCTGAGCGAAGTGGTTCTCGAACCACGCAGTCGAAGGACCTGCGGTTGGCCAGCTACCAGAACACGCACTTCTCAAGAAAATCCGTGTCAAGCCTTTCGCGCCAACGACGTGCCCCTCATTTAACGATAGGGATAATGGAATCAATGACCTATCATCTACTGCGAATCGCCCCCAAAACTGCCGATCAGTTACCCCCAATTCGCTAAACTATTCATAGCGGAAAGAAAACAAGATGGCCCCGGATCTCAACCCGGGGCCATAAGCATTTCAGAATCAAGACTTTGCAAGGTGGTCCAGGCCTAAGCCAAGCAGAATCAAGACTTTGCCTACTTTTCGTGGGAAGGGGGGTACCCGTGCAGCAGCGGCCCCACCGAGTTGGAGAAGTTGTAGTTCCCCCGCCGGTCGCCGTCGATCGTCCAGAACATCGCGCCAATCATCTCCGGATAACCTCCCGGTTTGCGCAGCCTGTACCGCGTGCCCGCCGGAGCCTTGCCGGTGATGATGTAGGCCATCGCCTGGTTTACCTCCGACGTCTCTACGTCGCCAACCAGAAAGCCAACCGCAACCTGCTTCGCTGGCAGCGGCGGAAAGAAATGCGACGCATCGCTGCCTACGTTGAAGCCGTGCAGTAGCAGCTCCGTCATCGCGGCGTGATAGTCCACGTGGCCAGCCTGATAGATCTCGCCATCCAGTCCCTGGAGCGGTGGTGTGTTGTAGTCCTGCACGTCGATGAAGGTAAGGATGTCGCGGATCGCGTAGGTGATCGCAAGGTACGATCCGAACTGTCCGCCGTAGCTGGGATAGCCGCCCGGAATCTGCGTCCCTTCGGGAACCAGAGAGATCATGAACTGCGGCCCGAAGTGATCGTGCAGCTGCCGCAGCGCGTTGATCAGGTTCACAATCGAAGGCGTCGTCGGGTGCTTGAAGTCCGTGTCGCCCGGATCGATCGACAGCGAAGGGCTCTCGAAGTCGATGTCGATTCCATCGAAGCCATACTCTTCGACGATCTTCGTCACCGACGAGACGTAAGTCGGAACCCGCGCCGGGTCTGCCAGGGTGAAGTGCTGTCCGCCTCCGCCGAGCGAGATCATGACCTTCTTGCCCTTGCTCTTCAGGAAGGCGACATCGGCCTTGAACGTCGCGTCGTCCATCCCCGTCGGCGGATGGAACTGCATCGTCCCTTCGGGCGCATTCTTATCCGGCGTGGCGAAGGCCACAAGGATGTAGTCCCACTGCGGCGAAACCTCGCGCAGCGAAAACGTGGAGTTGGCGCTCCCATAACCGGCCCAGTAGCCGATCAGCTTGTGTCCATTCTCCTTCGCGCGCGGCACGATGGCCTCCGCGGTGGGCTTGGCAGGAGCGGCGGAACCCGCGGCGCGGCGCTCCGGGCACGGCTTCGCAGCCTCCGTCAGCACCTTCTCGTCGGGAAAGCTGTACGTGCTGCCCATGCTGTCCGACGAGCCGAGGTACCACGGCATCAGCGCGACGTTCTGTACGTGATACGCTGCGCCTCCCGTGCCAACGGCAAAGGGCTTCGACTCTGGAAAGTTGTTCTTTAGATTGGTGTCCGTGGGCTGAAGCTGAAAGTAGGTCGAAGCCACCCGCGTGCCTCCGCAGCGGCCGCCATCGCCAGGCCGCATCGACGCCGGTCGCATCCAGCTGACCGGGTTGCCGGGCGCGGAAGCGGGATCCAGGTGCTGATCGTACAGCTCATGCTGATAGAGCGGGTCGAATAAGGGGTCGTTGACGAATTCAGCCAGCTGCTGCGTTAACGGCTGCACGTCCTTATCAGTGATCACAGCAGGAGCGCGACGAAGATAACTCGCGAGCACAAACGAGTTGCCAGTCGCCCGGTCCACACCATGCGTCCCCCACGAGCAGCACACCGTGGCATCGCCCATCGCATAGAACGTGGTGTTGTGGGTGATCGCGAGAACCAGCTTGCCGTCCTGCTTCGGAAGCTGCTTGAAGATCTCCTTCTGCAGAAACTCGAGATCGACGACGGCCGCTGCCTCCCCAGTCGCCTTTGAGGTAAGCACATAGCCGTAGCCCACCGGGATCGTCACCTTCACCGGCTTGATCTCCGGCCTGCCCAGCAGCGTGTGCCAGTCCTTCGCCGCGGGAAAGGTCGTGCGCAGCATCGCGTCGAGGTACTGGGTCGTGCCTGCCGCTCCGAAGTGGAAGCGCGCAAAGACCGGCGATCGCAACAGCGCCGGAACGTCCGCGTCCGCGCTCAAAGCGAACGGCCTGCCCGCGACCTTCTTCGATTCGAACGACAGGGTCACCGGAGCCACGACAGTTGCCACGGTAGTTGTGCCGCCCTTCGCCGGGTCGCCGCCCACAAGCGTGTACGAGTTCGCGCCCACCTTCTGCACGAATGTGGGAACCGTTCCCTGTGCCGCTGCCGAAGCAAGCGATGGAATTAAAAGCAGGAGTAGGCCGAGCGTCTGGAATCTCATGGGCAAGTCATCTCTTCTCTGAAAAGGTGAAGCCAGCATCGTTCAACGCGGTCGCGATAGGCAACGGGCAATTGACCTACACGGCCGGAGCACGGTCCAGCCTGCGAGCGTAATCCAGAAAGACCAGCGCCGCTGGCGAGTAACCGCTGGGATCTTTCTGAGTAAAATCGCCGGTCATCGGATCCATCTGCTGCCGGAACTCGATGTTTCGCATAATCGCCTCGCACCACTTGTGCATCATCTGCTTCAGTTCGGCGCCCTTGCCGTAGTGGTCCATCCAGCGCGGAGCGCGCAGCGCCGTCAGCGCCTGTGTTGCTCCGCCCCAGCTATTGCGCGGAATCGGCCGGACGAACGCCGGATCGTCCATGGCGACAGAGGTGAGCGGATAAGGAGCCCAGAACGCCTTCGGGTTATGGATCTGCCTCGTCCACACCGCCTCGAAGATCGTGCGGTCGTGCGCGTCCGACATCTTCAGCACGTGCTCGCCCAGCACGCGGCTGATCACGTCCGAACGTACCCGGACAAACTTGTTTTCGCTGTCCAGATCGTAGAAGGCGGCGTCTTGCGGGTCATAGAGTTTGGAAAGAATCAACAGGCGCAGTTCTTCGGCTTCAGTCTCCCATCGCGCTGCCTCATCGGGCTTGCCCAGGGCCTTCGCCATGGCGGCCAGTGCCACGCGTCCACCGTATACCGTCGCCGAAAGATCGGGACATAGCCTGGGTACGCCAACGCCCGTCGGAAACTTTCGTGCATCCGCATCCGGGCACCGATTTGGAACACCCTTCCACCTTGGGCTGTTGTCGTGCCCCGTGTCGTACGTGCAAAAGCCTTCTACGAGTCCCGTTCCGCGCGTATTGCGATACCTTCGCAGCCACGCATCCCAGCGGCTGCAGGCCTTGTAGGCCGTTACCAGCAGATCGTCATCGCCTGTAAGCTGCGAGAGCTCCCAGGCGGTCGCGGCGATCGGAACCACCATCTGGATCTGTCCATACCCTGCCTCGCTCATCTTGATGGATGCGGGTAACTGGCCATCCTCTCGCTGCAGCGCAAAGAATGCCATATGGTTGTTCTTCGCCGCCGCGAGCGGAGCCTTCGCCGGATCGCTCGCGGAGACATATTTTGCCAGCGTTCCGTAGACCAGTCCCTCGTGTGGACCGCACTCCTGCCAGATCCCTGGATAGACGGCTCCTTCAAAGAGGACAGGCCGATCATAGCTCGGCACTGTGCGGATGTTTCCTGCCAGGCACGTTAGCGCCGCCTTCCACGTCTCGTGCCATCGAGCCTCATCCGTCACAGAAGCGGGCGTACTGGGAGTGCCTGTCTGTGTGGCCCATGAAAATGGCCCTGCAACCTCCAATCCCGCGGCCGCGGCTACAAACCGGAGCACGCTTCGTCTCGTTACTCTTGATGTAGGAAAAGGCGCTGGTTGCATACTTCTCCATAGTACGTCTTCATGAGAGGCGATAGACTGTCCTCCGCATGCAAGCTCGACAGCGCCCTTTTTCCAACGACGAGCCCGCGGCGAAGGCTGCCGCCCTTACCCAGCTTGACCCTCCCGTCTTTCGCAGGCGTCTCATGAACTGGTATCGGTTGCACGCCCGCGAGCTTCCCTGGCGGGGAATCACCGATCCGTACCGCACCTGGGTCTCCGAAGTCATGCTGCAGCAGACCCGCGTCGCTGCGGTCATCGAGCACTACCACGCTTTCCTGCGCCGTTTCCCCACAGTCCTTTCGCTTGCCCTCGCAGAGGAAGAGGAGGTCCTCGCCGCCTGGTCTGGACTTGGCTACTATCGCCGCGCGCGCATGCTCCACAAGGCCGCGAAGTTCATCACCGAAGAGCGTGGCGGCGTGCTGCCTCATACCTCGGCCGAGCTCCGTACCCTCCCCGGCATCGGCGAATACACCTGCGCTGCGATTGCCAGCATCGCCTTCGGCGAAAGCATTCCCGTCGTCGACGGCAACGTCGAACGCGTCCTCCTACGCCTTCTGGGCCGTCCCAAGGATGGAACCCTGGTCAGCAGAACCTTCCTGCAGCGCCAGGCCGCATCCCTGGTCCCGCGCCGTCGCGTCGACCCGAAATCCAACGCCGCCGGCGATCACAACCAGGCCATGATGGAGCTTGGCGCTACCATCTGCACGCCCCGTGCCCCTCTCTGCCTCAATTGCCCCGTCTTCGCGATGTGCAAGACGCGCGGAGAACACGTCACTCTTCTACGCGCGGTCCAGCGGAGCCGCCCGGTCGCCCACCTGCTCTCGCTGCGTAAGCGTGGCACCATCACCGAGGTTCTGCTCGAGCGTCGCGCGGACGATGTCAGCCTGATGGCCGGCATGTACGAGCTTCCACCGCTTCCCCTCGACGTCATCGAGGGCCGTGAGCCCATGCTTCGCGTACGTCACTCCATTACCAATACCAACTACTATGTGCAGGTCTTCGCTCCTCGCGGCAGCAACGACCGCGCTCTGCGACGCGCCGTTCCAGCGGCCCGCGCCGACCTTCGATGGGTCCGCACCAACCGCCTGCCCTCGCTCCCACTCACAGGGCTCGCCCGCAAGATCCTCCAGCGGCTCGATGTCATGGAGATTCGTTCCATACGCCTGCCTGAGCCCGACCCCGCTCCAGGTCGCAAAAAGGGAAGCCCACCGCGCCCAGCCGCTAAACTAAAGTCATTGCCTCGACTCGCAGGAGCCCACACGTGAGAACCATCCGCATAGCCGTCCTTCCGCTTCTCATGCTCTCCGCCGCTGCACTCGCGCAGACCATTCCTCCTGCGGTAAAGTCTGCAGAAGCTGCAGTTGACCCCGAGAAGATTCGTGCGCACGTCAAGTTTCTCTCCGACGATCTGCTGGAAGGGCGTGGACCCGGAATGCGCGGGGGAGAGATCGCGGCGAAGTACATCGCGACTCAGTTCGAGCTCTACGGCCTGAAGCCTGGAGGCGATGATGGCACGTACCTGCAGCAGGTCAACTTCGTGGGTACGAAGACCATCGGCGACAAGACACACTTTTCTCTCATGCCGAAGAAGCCTGAAGGCGGCGGCATGTCCATCATGCTCCACTCCTACGATCTCACCTATGGCGACGACTACACCGTCAGCAATCGCAAGCTCACGCCATCCGTCGACATCAACGCTCCGATCGTCTTCGTCGGCTATGGCGTGGTAGCTCCGGAGTTTGGCTGGGATGATTACGCCGGCGTCGACGTCAAAGGCAAGGTTGTTCTCTGCATCGTCGGAGATCCTCCGTCGGACGATCCGAAGTTCTTCGGCGGAAAGGCGCTCACCTACTACGGTCGTTGGACCTACAAATTCGAAGAGGCTGCCCGCAAGGGAGCCATCGGCGCGCTCATCATTCATCGTACCGATCTTGCCAGCTACGGTTGGGACGTAGTGAAGAACTCCAACACAAGTGAGAAGACCTATCTTCGCGACAACAAGGATCCGCAGCTCGCAGCCGCAAGCTGGATCCAGCTCGAAGTGGCACGTACGCTCTTCAAAGCTGCAAACCTCGATCTTGACACCGAGATGACCGCCGCGGGCAAGAAAGGCTTCAAGGCCGTCGAGCTTCCCGTCTCGCTCGAGGCTCACATCGAAAGTACGGTGCGCAGCTTCCAGTCGCCTAACGTCGTCGGTATTCTTCCCGGCGCGAATGTGGCCGAGCACAAGCCCGACCAGGCGGTAATGTATACCGCGCACTACGATCACCTCGGCTTCGTACCTAACATGGCAGGCGACAACATCTACAACGGGGCCGCCGACAACGCCACTGGTTGCGGCATGCTGCTGGAGATGGCGCGCGCGTGGGCGGTCTCAGGCATCAAGCCGCCACACTCTGTCATCTTCGCCTCGGTCGCGGCAGAGGAGCAGGGGCTGCTTGGTTCAGAATATCTGGGCCAGCATCCCCCCGTTCCGGCATCGCAGATTGCGCTCGACATCAACTACGACATGATCCTTCCTGTCGGCATCCCGCGAGAGGTAAATGTCAACGGAGTTCAGCGAACGACCTTTAACTCGACCGTTGAGGCGACGGCGAAACGGTTTGATCTCACCATCACTCCCGACGCGCATCCCGAGGCGGGCGGCTACTATCGCTCCGACCACTTCTCGCTCTCCCGCGTCGGCATCCCCGCCTTCTCGGTCGATCAGGGAGAGCTCTTTGACGGCCACGACGAGGCCTGGGGAGAGGCGAAGGCGAAGCAGTTCGTCGATCACGACTATCACAACTTCTCAGACAACTATCATGCGGATTGGGACTTTGCAGGCAACGCCAAACTTGTACGCTTCGGCATGGAGCTCGGCTGGGAGGCGATCTCTGCCCCTAAGGTCGTCCAGTGGGTTCCCGGCGATGAGTTCGAAGCCGCGCGCAAGGCTTCCGAAAAGTAGTTGCACGTTGTCAGTTGCAGGGCACGTCAGCTGCGTCAACGCAGAACCTGCAGCTGACAAATCTCACTCGCCCTTCTTCGTCCATCCGCCCAGCACCGCGCCCATCAGAATCATTCCTACCAGGCAATAGCCTGTGTTGATGGCAAGGATCTTTACTCCACGACCTTCGAAGGCATACTCGGTCGCAAAGGTTGCGAAGACCACGCAGAACCACAGGATCACCGCGACCTGAACCCCTCGCGCGACCGTCAACGGCCCTGTCGCCTGGATCAGCCACGAAAGAAACAAGGCCAGAGCGAGTGTCATCATCAGAGCAATCCCATAGGCCAGCGCCGGACTCACACCGCTCATCTGCAGCTGCTCCATCGTGCGGCCGATTCCCTCCAGCCAGGCGCTGCGGAACATGGTGAACCACACCGCCCCCAGTCCGAAGTAACAGAGGGTCGCAACGATAATTGCCAGGGGATAATGACGCACGCTGTTCATGCAGAATCCTCGATCTTTCGAAGTCTGGAAAACGTAGTCAGGAAAGCTGGCGAAATTGTAGTCAACCGGGAGCAGGAAAGGTCAGAAAATCGACTGTGCCATTAATCTTTAATAGCCTTCCCTCTCCACTCGCTCGCCCACTTCGAGGGTTTTGCTCCCATCACAAACGCCAGCGTCGAGCCCCGCATGATATCGCTGTAGCGCACCACCGGCTCGTTGAGCGCCTTCCCGTTCAGCCTCGCCGACTGGATATACATATTTGTGGCGCTGTTGTTCTTCGCCACCACCGTGAAGGTCTTTCCATTCGCCAGCCGCAGCGACATCTTCCCGAACATCGGGCTGCCGATCATATACTCTCCGCTGGCTGGATTCACCGGGTAGAATCCCATCGCCGTAAACAGATACCACGCCGACATCTGTCCGCAGTCGTCGTCGCCGTCGATCCCCGAGGGCTGGTTCGCGTATTCGGCATTGGCGATCTCGCGCACCTTCGCCTGCGTCTTCCACGGCTGGCCGCTGTAGTCATACAGATATCCGTAGTGATGGCTCGGTTCGTTGCCGTGTACGTTGTGCTTGCCGGCGAAGTGCTGGTCGAGCTTCGCGTTGTACTTGTCCGCTCCTCCCATCAGGTCGACGATGCCAGCGATGTCGTGGAAGGTGCCCCAGGTGTAGACCCACGCGTCGCCCTCGGTCCAGCCGGAGGCGGAGCGGTTGGTGGGGTTGTCGCGGCTTCCGCCGATCGGTGCCCACTTCCCGTCGGAGGTCTTGCCGTTCATCAGGCCGAGTGAAGGGTTGTAGAGATGCTTGTAGTTGAGGGAGCGTTTGAGGAAGAACTCGTAGTCCTTCTGCCGGCCCAGAGCCTTGGCTACCTGGGCGACGCACCAGTCGTCGTAGCTGTCCTCGATGGTGCGTGAGGCGGCTTCATCGGTCTTGTCGGTGGGAATATAGCCAAGCTGTTTGTAGTAGGTGAGCCCGCCGCGCGCCTCGTAAGGCGTGTGCGGCTCGCGGTCCAGCCAACGCCGCGTGGTGTCGCCGTCCGGCGGAGTCATTGCGTCCTTGTACACCGCGTCCCATGCGGTCTTCCGGTCGAAGCCGGTAAAGCCCTTCGCGATAGCCTCGGCCACCAGCGAGTCCGCATGCGTTCCGATCATGATGTTGGTGTACGACGGGTTCGGCCACTTCGGCATCCATCCGCCTTCCTTGTAGTTCTGCAGCAGCGCTGTGATCATGCCGGGCACGCGTTCCGGAGCCATCAGGGTGATCAGGCTGTTCTCTGCGCGAAACGTGTCCCAGATCGAGTACGCGGTGTACGACTCGCCCTGGTGAATCTTGTCGTCGAAGGCGCTGTAGTATCTGCCGTACTCTGAGAAGACGCGCGGATACAGCAGAGCGTGATAGAGGCCGGTGTAGACGATCTTCTTCTGATCGTCGGTCGCTCCTTCCACGGCCACGCGGTCCAGCTTCTCGTTCCATGTAGCGCGCAGCTTCTTCTGCACGCCATCGAAGTCCCACACGGGAATCTCCTTGCGCAGATTCTCGCGTGCCTGCTCGACGCTGAGGAACGAAGTTCCCACTCGCGCCTCGACGACCTCACCCGCGGAGAACTCGGCATACGCTCCGTGCGAACCTGCGTTGTCCATTCCGTAGGTCTTCGCATCGCGCCACGCCTTGCGGAACTCGACGACGAAGTAACCTTTGAAGTTCGGGAGTGCGAACGGACCAAGCCCACGGTCAGTGCGGTCCGGGTTATAGCCGGTCAGCTCGTGACTGGCTGCGTTGATCTTTGCCTCGCCCGCGACTCCAGGCCGCGAGGCCTCCATCAGAACGCGTCCACTCACTCCTTTGGGAAAGGTGAAGCGCATGTAGGCACAGCGCTCGGTCGCGGTCATCTCCGCGCGAACGCGGCTGCCGTCCTTCGCCGTCATCCAGACGGAGTAGTAATCGGGCCGTGTGATTTCGTCCGCGTGCGTGAAGCGCATCTGCCGCGCCTCGGGGGCTGTCTCCAGCGCGCCCACCTGCGGGACCAGCGTCACGTAGCCGTAGTCGCCCATCCAGATTGCTGGCTGGTGGGTTCCCATGAAACCCTGGATCACCGTGTCCTCGTACTTGTACGAGACCACGCTTAGCCGGTTCTGCCGCGTCTGTGCGGTCCAGTTGGTCATCCCGAACGGCGGAGTTACAAATGGCATGGTGCCGCCGTAGCCGATCGGCCCTGCGCCTGTGCCGATATACGGATTTACCCAATCGACTGCATCGTGAACCTGTGCGCGGGCGCTTGCAGCGGTCACCAACGTCAGCGCCAGCGCTCCGTGCCGCAGCGTTACTTTGCCGATCCTCTTCAACGACGAATATTTGTTTCTCATCGCTGATGACGATACCAGAGGAGGCTAATTCCCTGACAAAGTCTGCTCGGATGCGTCCGTGGCCTGTTCGGCTCCAGGAAGGATTCCCATCTCGATATAGATGGGCTTCATCACGCGGCGCACGGCTCTGAGCTGGGTCGTAAACCAGATGCCTCCCAGGACGCATGCGCTTCCGGTGATGATGACCGTGTGCGGAGCTCCGAAGCGACGCGCCAGCGCACCGGCGAGCAGGCTTCCGAAGGGCGCCATTCCGACGAAGGCCATCGTGTAGTAACTCATCACGCGGCCGCGCTTGTCCTCCGGCACCAGTGTCTGGATGACGGTGTTGCTGGCGGCGAGCCCCTGCATCATGCCAAACCCTGTAATCAGCAACACAAGGAGCGAGAGCGCGAGGCTTCGGGACAGCCCGAAGAGAATCAGCCCGCCGCCGAAGCAGAAGGCAGAGACTTGGATCATGGTCGTCAGTCCGCGCACCGATTTGCGGACCGCCAGCGAGATGGCCGAGGCCAGCGCGCCTACTCCCGAGGCTCCGGTGAGGAAGCCGAGCGTATGCGGCCCACCATGCAGCACCTGCGCGGCGAAGATCGGCATCAACACCATGAACGGCATTCCCATCAGGCTGATGAGGGCGAAGAGCGAGAGAATGGTGCGGATGGGTCGGAAGCTGACGACGTACGACCATCCCTCTTTCAGCTGTCCCAGCATGGAGGCTGTGGGCCGCTCGCTGGCGATGCGGGGGACCCTCATCATCAGCAGGGAGGCGACGACGGCGATGTAGCTGGTTCCGTCGATCAGAAAGCACCATCCCTCGCCTACCGCCGCGATGATGAAGCCCGCGATCGCGGGTCCGATCAGCCGGGCGAGGTTGACAATCGAGGAGTTGAGTGCGATGGCGTTGCCTAGATCGCTCTTGTCCGGCTTCTCTCCGCCGCTGCTCACCATCTGGACCAGGAACGACTGGCGCCCCGGCATGTCGAAGGCGTTGATGAGGCCCTGAAAGACGCTGAGTGCGAGAATCTCGTGGATCGTGATCACCTTGGCCAGGGTGAGCGCAGCCAGCAGAAGCGATTGGATTCCCGCTAGCACCTGAGTCCACACCAGCAGCCTGCGGCGGTCCATGCGCTCGACGATCACTCCCGCGAAGGGAGCCAACAGGAAGGTCGGGATCTGCCCGGCGAAGCCGACGACTCCCAGAAGGAAGGGAGAGCCGGTGAGGCGATAGACCAGCCAGCTGGTGGCGATGCGGGTGATCCAGGTTCCGATCAGCGAGATGCTCTGGCCGGTAAAGTACAGGCGGAAGTTGCGATGCCTGAGGGCGCGCCATGCGTGCGCGAAGCGGCTGCCTCGCCTCGGGGTGGCGGTTTCAGGTTCGAGTGCGGGTGCTCCCGCGGTCTGCTGGGATTCCATTCCGTCTCTTAGGATGATCGCAGAGCGCTATTCACGCCACAGGCACGTGACGGCTCAGTAAAAATCCGCGCAGCTCAGAAAGTATCCACAGGTGCGGCAGACCAGCTTGCAACGGCTGTCCTCGAGGCGCGAGGAGCAGGTCGGGCAGTAGACCTGATGATGTTCCGCGGGCAGAGGGCATTGTTCCGTGCTCTGCTCCTCCGCGGAGTCGTTCATGACTGAATCCAGCCTGGACATTCCGTAAGGCTAACCCAGTTTGCAGAATTTTCAACCGCCAGGTTCCGACAAGGATGCATCGAATCATGTACCGTCGGAAAAGCGGTTGAAACAAATAAGGAGAACTTTCATGGATCGCAGCGCAAGCGCCGTCTGGCACGGCACCCTCAAAGAGGGTAAAGGCACCATCTCGACCCAGAGCGGCACGCTCAAGGATACGCAGTACAGCTTCGCGGCCCGCTTCGCCGACGGCGTGGGCACCAACCCGGAGGAGCTGATCGCAGCCGCGCACGCCGGGTGCTTCACCATGGCCCTGAGCGCCCAGCTCACCGAGGCCGGATTCAAACCGGAGTCGATCGAGACCAAGGCGGTGCTGACTCTGGACCTGCATGGCGAGGGTCCGACTATCACCAAGATTCACCTGACCAACACGTCGAAGGTTCCGAACATCGACAAGGCGAAGTTCGACGAGCTGGCCCACAACGCCGAGATCGGCTGCCCGGTCTCGAAGGTTTTGAAGGCGGCGGAGATTACTTTGGACGCCACGTTGGTATAGGGGCCCCAGGGTATCCATTTGGTGCAAAGTCTTCATCTGTAATGGCTTAGGCTCGGACTACATTTGCAAAGTCTTGTAAAATAAGGACTTGCAGTCAAAGTGTTGCAAGCAATAGGTTTAAAGAGATAAAGCCTTGAGAGTTCGTCTCAAGGCTTTTCTTTTTCTCTTTCTTTATTGTAGGCCTAAGGATGGAACTGATAGGCAATCGCGATCTTGTTTGGATTGTTAGGTTTAGATGCGATTGCGACTTGACAGAGATTGACGGGGACCTGTTGCGGTCTCTCCGGCGAGAGGTGCCTCAACCTGGTCGAGAACTGGATTTGGTATCCTGCGAAAAAATACAGGGATTCCCATTCGACTCCGCTCAGGGCAGGCTGTCGACTCGCTGCGCTCGCTCGGAATGACGTTTGCTGGGGGCGAGGGGTTTATGTGGGGGGAGTGAAGCACAGGGGCTTTGAGGGGGCGGCCTGGGCGAAGCCCAAGCCGACCGGGTGAGAGGATCAACCACGGGCTCCGGGGCCTCCAAAGGGAGTACCGGTGAGACCTCCGTCTACGAAGAGCTCGACGCCCTGGACGTAGGAGGAGTCGTCGGAGGCCAGGAAGAGGACGGCCTTTGCGATCTCCTGGGCTTCGCCCATGCGACCCAGAGGAATCAGCTTCGAGAACTGCTGATCGAGGCCGGAGACCTGCTCTGTCGTACGCGAATCGTTACGAGACCAGATTGGAGTTTTGGTGGCTCCCGGGGCGACTACGTTGACCCGGATGCCGCGCGGGGAGAGATCGGCTGCCAGGGAGCGGGCGAGGGCGCGGACTCCGGCCTTGGTGGCCGCGTAGGCGGCGTAGCCGGGCTGGCCCAGGGTTCCAATGACCGATCCGTTGAGAATGATGGAGGCGCCGTCGTTCAGGTAGGGGAGCGAGTCTTCGACGGTGAAGAAGACCGAGGTGAGATTGATATCGATGATCTGACGGAAGAGCTCCTCGGAGGCCGAGCCTGCGGGAGTATTGCCGGGAATGCCGGCGTTGGCGAAGACGATATCGAACTTTCCAAACTTCTCCGCAGCGTTTTTGAAAGCATCTTTGCGCGCGGCCGAATGGGTAATCTCTGCGCGGATGCCGTGCGCTTTCGGCCCAAGCAGCTTGAGCGCCTCATCGAGGGTCTGCTGATTACGACCGGTAATGACGACTTCTGCTCCTTCGTCGATAAAAAGCTTCGCCGTTGCCAGTCCGATCCCACTGTTGCCGCCGGTAATGAATGCCTTTTTCCCTTCGAGTCTCATCCTGATTCCTCTTTCTCAAAAATCCTGGCCAAATCTTTGCAGCCGTATTTTGGATGCGAGATGTGGTTTCAAGATGCAACTAGTTTTGATACAATGTTCGTGAGGGGATGATATGAAGCACAAGTCCAATCAAAGCAGTGTTTGCCCGGTGGCCCGGTCGCTGGATGTGGTGGGGGAGTGGTGGTCGCTGCTGATTGTTCGCGATGCCATGCTGGGGGTGAAGCGATTCTCAGAGTTCGAACGCAGGCTGGGGATGGCGAAGAATATTCTGGCGGCTCGGCTAAAACGGCTGGTGGAGTTTGGGATTCTGCGCCTGGTTCCGGCATCGGACGGTAGCGCCTACAGCGAGTACGAGGTGACGGAGAAGGGCGCTGATCTGCTGCCGACGATGGTGGCACTGCGGCAGTGGGGGGAGAAGCACATGTTCGGTAAGGGAGAGGATCACTCCGAGCTGATCGACGCGAAGAACCACAGGCCCCTGGCGGAGCTAGTGGTTCGCAGCGCGGATGGGCGGAAGTTGGGGATTGAGGATGTTGAGCTGGTAATGAAGCCGTGATTCGGCCCACTCGATCGGGATGAGATGGAGTAAGCCTTCGGCATTTGTGACAGCATGAGCGAAATACAGGGATTCTTCGACTCCGCTGCGCTGCGCTCAGAATGACGTTTGTAGGAGTGGACGTCTGCTCGTGCGATGACGTGGAATGGGGTGCCTCAATGACCGGGGGAAGTGGTGCCTGCTAGTGCACCCGGCAGATGAGGCATTTCAGATACGCCGTCTCGGGCAGGGTCAGGATCTCGGGATGATCCGGGGCTGCTCCCCGCACTTCGAGGACCTGTACGCGTCTTCGAGCATCGGAGGCGGCGGCTGCCACGACTCCCACAAACTCTTCGCGACCGACGTGGTGTGAGCAGGAGCAGGTGACGAGCGTGCCGCCCGGCCGCAGCATCCTGATGGCGCGCAGGTTCATCTCCTTGTATCCACGCAGCGCTCCGTCGACGGCTCGTTTGGACTTCGCAAAGGCAGGCGGATCGAGAACGATGGTGTCGAACTTCTGACCTGTGGCTTCGTACTCCCGCAGCAGCTCGAAGGCGTCGGCTTCGATCCAGTCCACCTGGGCTTTGAGCCCGGGATTCAGGCTGAGATTGCGATCCGCCACTTCAAGCGCGGTAAGGCTTGCATCCACGCCGGTGACGACATCGCAATGGCGGGCCAGGTGCAGGGCGAAGCCGCCCTGGTAGGTGCAGATATCGAGGGCGCTTCCGTGAGCATGATGCGCGGCGGCGGCATAGTTCAGCCGCTGGTCGAGGAACGCGCCGGTCTTCTGTCCTGAGGTGGCGTCGTAATGAAAGCGGACGCCATTGATGGTGAACACCGTCGTCAGGTTTGCCGCATCCTGGCTCCACAAAGGCGCGGTCGAAGGTGCGGCCAGTTCTTCGAGCTCGCGAATTCTTGGGTCGGGACGCTCGACGATGGCGGTGAGAGAGCCGGAGAGGTGTTCGCGGAGAGTTGCGGCCAGCATCTCGCGAAGATCCTCCTGCGCGGTGCCCTGCGTGAGCAGTTGCAGGATCACGAGATCGTTGTAGCGGTCTGCGACGATTCCCGGCAGGTTATCTGCCTCGGCGAAGACCAGCCGGCAGGAGTCGTCCGTGGCAGACGGTGGCGCAAGCTCAGCGCGCAGCTTCAGGGCGGAGACGAGGCGTTCCCCGACATCGTTGAGATAGGCCTCGCGCGTCAGTCCCGGCTCGCTGCTGGTGATGCGGACGGCGATCTGCGAGGCCGAGCTATAGAGGCCCGATCCCAGAGGGATTCCGCGCCCATCCACCACGGTCACGAGGGAGCCTGCAGTGAGATCCTCTTCGCCTTCGCGTGGGATCAGCGATGCGGCGTCTGTGCGGTAAACCCATAGATGTCCGGCGCGCAGGCGATCCGCGGCCCTTCGGGTTACAACAACAGCGGGTCCAGGTACCTTTACTTTTTCGGGCAATGCCTGGGGAATGCGATCCGTGCTTTCTTTAGCCATTGGTTAATGGTCGCACAGCGCGACCAAATCCATCGGCGAGCAGCCTCATCGTAAAAAAGAGAAGGACGATCTCTCTTGCGGGAGACCGCCCTGTCTTTCCGATTTTCGAAGATCCGGTTCGGAACCGAATCACAACGCTTTGGTATCCCGGATTCGTCCGGTGCAGGCGAGCCGAAACCCGCCCTTCCCGTCTGCTTCCGTTACTCCCTTTGTTGTAAGAGCTCTCTTGGTCTACCGCTCGAACATCCAGTTTCCTGTCCGCTCGGTTTTGAGTTCCGTTGCCGGTACCCTCGATAGCCCTTGTTTACTCTCTCCTTCTGGAAGATCTCTCTTCCGATGAAAGGAACTTTACTCCGAAAATTATTCGAATCAAGGCATTTTTTCTGTGGAAATACGCGTGTTCTGTGGAAGATGTGGAAATGATTCTTCGCCGGATAGCGGGGCGCACCTTCTTCGATGCAAAGCGGCCTAAGACAAGCCTTCGCGTGTGTACACAAGACTATTCTCAACGCTCTGTTAGGCTGATCCCCAATCTTTCTGACGAGGTCTATTGGTGCTCGACGTACATCCTCCTCATTCCCCGATGCACGGCATCCGCGACTTCCTGCTCCATCTCTTCACGATCACCGTTGGCCTGCTTATCGCCCTTGGGCTTGAGGGCTGCGTCGAGCGCGCGCATCACCGTCATCTTGTGCACGAGGCCGAGGCCAGTCTCCGTCTCGAGATTCAGGACAACTCCAAAGCGATCGCGAACGCCCTCGCTGAACTGCACAAGCAGCAGGCAGCGCTCGAAAACGATGTCAGGGTTCTCAAATACATCATCCAGAATCACAAGTCCCCGAAGGACTCCAATATGGAGATCACCTTTAGCGTCCACGGTCTGAACGATGCTGCCTGGAAGACTGCCCAGACCACCACGGCGTTCTCCTACATGCCCTATCCCGAGGTGCAGGAGTACGCCGACATCTACGCGACCCAGGACAAGTTCGATGCCGCTGAAGTGCAGGCCGTTCGCGATGCGAGCGTCAGCCTCGGGTCCTTCCTTTCCAGCAAAAAGGGTGATCCCGATCCCACCAGCGCCGAGGCTACATCCATCAAGGAGAAGATCGAGACTCTCGGTGGGCAGCTCTTCTACGTTGAGTCGCTGATGAAGTCGCTCGATGCCGAGTACAAAAAATTTCTCTCCGCTCACCCAGCTTGATAGCCCACGAAGTGTCGTCCTGAGCTCTCAGTATCGAAGCTCACCGATGAACACGGCGTAGGGCGCCAGCGTCATCTCGTCCAGGTGCATTGCTCCCATGCCGGTGTCGGACCGCAGCAGCGTGCGCAGAAAGCTTCCTCTCAGATGCAGCCGCTGCATATCCGCCTTGAGCGAGACTGTTACCGGCTGCGCGGACAGATTCTCGATCACTACGACTGCAGGTGTGGCCAGCGTAGCTGTCGACGGTTTGCGAACCCAGGCGAGGACGTTCTGGTCATCGTGATTGAGCACGGAGATCGCGCCCAGGTTTATGGTGCGATTGCTGTGGCTCAGCGCACTGAGCTGTCGATACCAGTTCAACAGCGAAGAAGGGCTCGCATTCCCGGCAGCAACGCTTCCCGCAGGCGCCTGCTCGCCTTTGCCGGGTGTGGCGAAGGAGAGCTCGCCGACACCATCTGCCAGGCCAAGCTCCTGGCCGGAGTAGAGCATGGTTGCGGCGCGCGTGGTCATCAGCATCGCCGCAATGGACTTTGCGATGTCGACATCGTGGGTGCCGTCTCCATAACGGCTCATGCTGCGCTTCAGAGTGGGACCATCCGACAGCAACAGGGGAATGCTCTTTCCTGCATCGGCCAGTTGCTGTGCAGTTTCTAGAGCAGGACGAATCGCCGCTGGGGCCAGCTTGTCCTGAGTTCCAGGGCTGGGATCGGCGACGAGCTGGGGAGCATCCGGACCACTTGCCGCATCGAGCTCGCCGATCACGATGCGCTGGCCAGCGAAGCTTCCGGCGGATTTGCGCAGCTCGCCGAGCTGGGCAGAGTTTGCCTTCGCGGCATAGAATCCGGCGACTCCGTGGACCAGCCAGAGTCGCGCCAGTGCTCCCAGATCGGCGGAGGTTCCATCGAGCTCCACCAGAACGCGGATGTTGTCCTGGCTCGCTCGACGCACGATCTCTTCCACGTCGTCGATCGTTCCGATGGAAGGGTCGAGGGGCTGCTTCGCATCTCCTCCGAGGGAGGTCAGCAGCAGCGCATCGACGCCGAGCGAGTGAATGTAGTCGAGATGCTCCGCCATGCCGTGCAATCCGCCGAAGCTGTGAGGATCCGATCTATAGATCACCGCATGCTTCCACCACGGAGCGGCGTTCATGCCCGATCCGGCCCATCCGGGCCGCGAGAGCATCTGCGCATGGATTACAGGAGCGAGGGCGAAGGAGATTGCGAGGATAGCGGATCGCAGATGAAGAGAAGGGAAGGAAATCGGCATAATCGAAGATCGCGGACCCGGGATTTCTGAGCCGGCTTACCTGTCGATGCTAAATGCCGGGGATAAGGGAGAGGAAACGCCGGGCGATTCCGCCTGTGCCGGGTAACCTTCTAAATCTATTGGACTCCGTACTTACATCTACATTGGCGATTAATCCGCATCAATTCAGGGCGAAAGGGGTATTCGTGAAGGTGCGGCAGGCCACGTTTCTTATCATGGTTTGCCATAGAGAAACCTTGTCAACCGGGACTTTTAAAGTTAGTTTAATAAACATCCACATGAAAAACGGCCCGGTACCTGTGCATCCGCGACGATGTACTAAGTAGTTCTCCCCTCGATTGGGAACCGTGTGTCTATCTATCGTTGAGACCCTGCGTCCCCCGTTTCATTTTTCCCAGATAAACGTGTTTATTAGGAGAGCCCTACCATGAAGTCGCTCCAGAGGTACATCTATCTCTTTCTCCTGGTGCTTGTGTCTACGATGACACCGCTCCTGACCGCTCAGACCTTCCGCGGTGGAATTGCCGGAACCGTGCAGGATTCCAGTGGCGCCGCGATTCCCGGTGCCAGAGTCGCCCTTACCGGAACCGAAACCGGTTTCAAGCGCGAGATGGTCACCACCAGCTCCGGAGACTACAGTTTCCAGGACCTTCCGCTTGGCGACTATACCGTGGAGGTGACCTCCACAGGTTTCTCCTCGCACAAGGTGGACCATATCGCAGTTCGTCCCGGTCAGGTCTATGCGCTCGAGATCAAGATGGGTGTAGCGTCGACGGCCGAGCAGGTTGAAGTGAACGCCGATGCGGTTGCAGTCGACACGCTTTCTACGACGAATACGTCTGTCGTTCCGGAGAAGGCAGTTACCAATATTCCGCTGAATGGCCGTGACTTTACGCAGCTGATCAAGATCACGCCCGGCGTCAACGGCGCCGGTTCGGTCAATGGAGCCCGCACCAACCAGAACAACTGGCAGATCGAGGGTGTGGATAACAACGACATCTTCCACAACTCGCAGGGCGCCAATCAGGGCGGTGTCTCCGGTGTGGCCGGTGTAACGCTGCCGATTGAGGCGATCGATCAGTTCTCCGTGCAGTCGCAGGGCAACGCTGAGGTGGGACGCAACGGCGGCGGCCTGATCAACATGGTGGTCAAGAGCGGCACCAACAGCTTCCATGGCAGTGCGTACTACTACTTCCGCAACGAGTTCTTTGCTTCGAAGAGCGCCTTCCTTGCGCCCACGGCCCGCACACCGAAGATTCGCAACAACCAGTGGGGCGCCTCGGTTGGCGGTCCGATCAAGCGCGACAAGCTGTTCATGTTTTTGAACTACGAGCACCAGAAGTACATCATCGGCGCGCAGTCGGCAGCGACCGAGCCGACCGATCAATGGGTGAACAAAGCTACGACGCTGCTTCGCGCACACAATGTCCCCGTCAGCCAGACGTCGATGAACCTGCTGACGGCTCTTTGGCCGTACGGGAACAAGCCAGGATCTGCGACGCCGAACAATATCCTCGATACTCGTCCGCAGAACGGCTATAGCGACAACGTTGTGGGCAAGATCGACTGGAACATCAACTCCAAGCAGACGCTTTCGGCGCGCGCCTTTATCGGATCGGGCCGCCAGCTGGGCAACGCGGGCACGAACATTTATGAGTACTACCAGCTTGCGCCGACCCACGTGCACAACTACGCCGTAACCCACAACTGGATGATCAACAACCACCTGTCGAATCAGGCGCTGGCCGGTGTGAACTACTTCGGACAGACCTTCAACGACAACGTTCACAACCAGAACATCCCCGCGCTTGGACTGAATACGGGTGTCACCTCGCCGAGCCTGTTCGGAGCTCCGACGATTACCATGACTCCGTTCGATCAGGTCGGCGTTACTCCTCCTCTTGGCCGGCAGGACTATACCGGTCACCTCACCGATACGGCGACCTACGTTTACGGAAAGCATCAGTTCCGTTTCGGTGGCGAGTTCCGCCGGAACTACATGAACCTGCTTTATCAGCGCAACATTCGCGGATCGTTCACCTTCAATGGACAATCCTCGTCTCTCCTTCCCGCAACCGGGACCGGTCCGACTTCCTACGTGAATGACGCCTCGCAGGAGTCCAGCCCAACCGACTTGTCCGTTCGTACGCTGGCTGACTTCCTGGCCGGTTATTCGTCCGCGGGCAGCATCGCGCGCGGCCAGCTGCAGCGTGACCTGTACGTCAATCAATGGGATATCTTCGCGCAGGATCAGTACCAGGTCAGCAATACCCTGACGCTGAACTATGGCATTCGCTGGGACTACTCCGGCCCGGTGTATTCAACCAATGGAACTCTGTCGAACTTCAATCCGAACTCTCCGACGGGGTACGCCGTTGTGGGTACTGATGTCGACACGCTCTATCCGCGCCGATACACCAACGTCTCGCCACGCTTGGGCTTCAGCGAGAAGGTAACGGACAAGCTGGTAGTTCGCGGAACCTATGGATTGTTCTTTGACTTGCCGAATCTGAACGGCTTCTTCGACAATCGCCCTGGTAACGGCGCCTCAGCCGGTGTTCAGGCGAATGATGCCGGACCGAACCCGGTCTTCACGGTGTCGAAGTCGGCTCCGTATGCAATTGTGACCAATCAGGATCCTCTTCCTTCGTCTCCGACATCCGGTGCGACCTTCGGTGTCTCGACGGTCTCTTCCAACTTCAAGAACGCGTATCTCCAGAACTTCAATCTCAACACGGAGTATCAGCTGAGCCGCAACACAATTGTTCAGATTGGCTATGTCGGTTCGGTGAGCCGTCATCTCTTCAATCTGCGCGACATCAACCAGGCCGCGCCGAATGCAACCGGCTCCACGCAGCAGAGCACCCGTCCTTACAACGCGCAGTTCCCGACGTTCGCGGCGATCAATCAGTATGAATCGAGCGCCGGAGCGAACTACAATTCGCTGCAGGCGATGGTTCGTACCAGCGGCTTCCACGGGCTCACGGCACAGGGTTCTTACACCTACGGCCACGCGCTCGACAACGTCTCCGGAACCCGCGGCTTTGCTCCGCAGGATTCGCGAAACCTGGCTGCAGAGTACGGCAATGCCGACTTCGACAACCGGCATACGTTCAATGGCTACATCGTGTACGAGATCCCGAGCTTCGGCACTCGCTTCAAGCGGTTGACGGAAGGTTGGGAGGCCAATAGCTTCATGACCTTCTATACCGGCAAGCCGATCAACGTCAAAACGAGTGCCAACAACTCAGGTGTAGGAGAGTTCCAGGATCGCGCGACGATGGTTGGCAATCCTAAGAACGTGAGCCGTTCTTTCCAGCGCAACTCCAGCGGCACAGGTTTTGTGCAATGGTTCGCAACGTCAGCCTATGCCCTGCCTGCCAAGGGAACCTTCAGCCCGACGCAGCGTAACTCGGTCTATGGCCCTGGCTTTGGAACCGTCGATGCCTCGCTGATCAAGAACACCACGCTGCATGAGAATCTGAAGCTTCAGCTCCGTGCGGAGATGTTCAACATCTTCAACCGTCTGAATCTGGCGAATTCCAGCGGCAGCTTTGGTACCGCGAACTTCGGCCGCTCAACCACTACCGTGGGCGACAATGCTGGAGCTCCGGGACTGGGTTCGGGTGAGCCGTTCAACGTGCAGTTCGCGGCGAAGATCCTCTTCTAACCTCGAATGAATCGCAACTCCTAAGACGCAGGCTGAGAGCGGACTCCGTTCTCAGCCTGTATTTTTGCTACGACTGTTCCGAACCGTTGTGAAGAAACAGGAGAGTTTTTCGATGAAGTGTTTTGCTTTGTTTGTAACGGGAACTGCGTTGCTGTCCGCGCAGATGAACCTTGCACAGATGGGAGCTCCCGGTGAGCGTCCCGTCGCGATGTCCGCGGTTCCAGGACCGCTGGCCGCGAAGTACAAGACGGATGCCGACAAGATTCTTCAGGCCGCCATGGCTGACGATGAGGGATACGCCCATCTCGCTTATCTCACCGACCACATCGGCAAACGCCTGAGCGGAAGCCCGCAGCTCAACACCGCAGTCGAGTGGGGAGCCGAGCTGATGAAGAAGGCCGGTCTGCAAAATGTGCAGATCCAGCCGGTGATGGTTCCACACTGGGTGCGCGGGAATGAATCCGCGACGATTACCTACAAGGGCGAGGCAGGGACGATCATCAAGCCGCTGCACATGCTTGGGCTCGGCATGAGCGTGGGCACGCCGAAGGGGGGCATCACCGCTCCCGTTGTTTTCGTGCATGATTTCGCAGAGCTGGATGCGCTCTCCAACGATCAGGTCAAAGGGAAGATTGTTGTCTTCAACCCCGGCTGGCACGGCTATGGCGTCGGGTCGATGTATCGCACCGGCAGCCAGGGGCGCGCGGCAGCCAAGGGAGCGGCGGCAGTGCTGGTCCGCTCGGCTACCGGGCTTGCGATGCAGATTCCTCACACCGGAACGCTGCGCTACGACGAGAAGCAGACGAAGATTCCTTCCGCTGCCATCAGCGTTGAGGATGCTCTGTTGATCGAGCGGCTGGCGAAGGAAGGCCCGGTGCAGGTGCACCTGGAGATGGACGCCCACACCGAACCTGAGGTGAAGGCCGGCAACGTCATCGGCGAGATCGTCGGTTCCGAGCATCCGGAGCAGGTCGTCGTTCTTGGCGGACATATCGACTCATGGGATGTCGGACAAGGCGCGCAGGACGACGGCTCGGGCATCATGGCCACCTTCGAGGCTGTCTCGCTGATTCACAAGCTCGGCCTGAAGCCGAAGCGCACCATCCGCATTGTCTTCTGGGTGAATGAGGAGAATGGTGGAGCGGGTGGACGGGCTTACCGGCAGTGGATCGGCGACAAGATTGGCGATCAGGTTGCCGCCATCGAGATGGACGGCGGCGCCGAAAAGCCGCTCGGCATCGGCTACGGCGGCTTCGGTGGTTCTCGCCGTCCTGCACCTCCTGCTGTGGGAGCCGCAACTGCGCCTGCTGCCGCTCGCCCTGCGTTTGATGAGAGCTCGCTCTCGGACGAAGAGAAGCAGTCCTTCGTCTGCCTGCGCGATATCGCCTCGCTGCTGGGTTCCATCGAGACCGACACCGTCTCGCCCGGCGGCGGAGGCTCCGACATCGGCCCCATCGTCGCCGACGGCGTTCCGGCGCTCAGCCCCCACACTGTGGCCGAGCACTACTTCGACTGGCACCACACCGAGGCCGACACGCTGGATAAGGTCGATCCGGATTCGTTCAAGCGCAATACTGCCATGCTCTCCGTCGTGGCGTACGTGCTGGCGGATATGGATGGAAGGCTGGCTGGCCGCAAGGGCATCGCCCGCGAGTAAGCAGCTGTTTCTACATTTTGTCGAACGGCTATCCTCCCGGGGTAGCCGCTTTTTTTTCGGGCCTCGATACGTAGTCGCTCTGATAGTGATGATGACCCTGTTACCTGAGCGTGCTGGGGTTGCAGTAGAGTAATCGTGACCTTCTATTCATCGCGCGGGAGCGGGTATTTGATTACGACCATCGTAGGGTTTGCGATCAGCATGGCGTTTCTCTTCCTGATGTTGAGCGCGGCGTGCTCCGCCATCCTTGAGATCGTGGCCAACTTATTTCGGTGGCGCGCGACTACCCTGGAGCGAGGGTTGGGAGGTCTGCTGATGAGCGCGGACTTCAAGGAAGAGGTTTACAAGCAGCCCCTTATCCAGGGACTTTGCAGCCCTGGACCGCGCGGACAGTTCACCGAACGGCCATCGTATATTCCCGCAACAACTCTGGCCCTGGCCATCCTGCAGACGGCCGATGACCAGGGAATGAAGTTCGATGGGTCAGTCCCGGCGAAGCCGCAGGCGAACAATTTCGAGAAGACCGAAAAACTTCTGGCATCGCTCCTGCGCGATTGCAGGGATGTGGGCGAGCAGCGCAGACGTTTGGAGAACTGGTTCAACGAGTCGATGGAGCGCGTTTCGGGCTGGTACAAACGCAAGTCGCATGCGTGGATCTGGATTCTGGGCGCGATCCTCTGCCTGTTGCTCAACGCGGATGCCATCTCGCTGAGCAAGCGCTTCTGGAACGATCAGACGCTGCGCGACGCCATCGCCGCCGAGGCGACAGACTATGTGAAATCGACTCCGCGGGATCAGGCCGTCGGCGATGACAAGGCCGAGCTCGATCAGTCTCTCCGCCGCATGAATCTGCTTCGCGAACATCTGCCTGGAGTTCCGCTGGGTTGGTGTTTCATCGACGCGAAAGCTACGCTAAAGCCCGGCGAGAAAACTGCGGTACAGGCCGACGGATTCAAGGCGAACTGCTGGCCCGATCTCGTGCACCCCACATCTTCGTTCTCGCAGGTCTCGCTTGCTGGCACCGATCCCCGTCTCGTCGATATCGGCGACTGGAGCTGGTGGCTCTGGAAGATCGCCGGAATCGTGGCGACAGTGCTTGCGATCTCGCAGGGAGCGCCGTTCTGGTTCGATCTTCTGCAGAAGGTAGTCAACCTGCGGCTGGCAGGCAGTTCGCCTTCTACGACGGAGACGAAGAAGTAGATCGAGGCTTGTCCCTTTAGTCGATATCGAAGACTACGCCTTGCGCGAGGGGAAGGTCGCTTCCGTAGTTGATGGTGTTGGTGGAGCGCCGCATGTACTGCTTCCACGCATCGGAGCCGGACTCTCGGCCGCCACCGGTCTCTTTCTCGCCGCCGAAGGCTCCTCCGATCTCCGCGCCGGAGGTTCCGATATTGACATTCGCGATGCCGCAGTCGGAACCGGTGACGGAGAGAAACCGTTCCGCCTCGCGCATGTCGGTTGTGAAGATAGAAGAGGACAGACCCTGCGGAACATCGTTGTGCAGGACAATGGCTTCTTCGAGATCGCGGTAGCGGAGAGCGTACAGAATCGGCGCGAAGGTTTCGGTGCGTACGATGTCGTCCTGCGTCTTCATCTCAACCAGCGCGGGCTGTACATAGAAGGCATCGGCCCAGCCTGAAAGTTCGACGCGCTCGCCTCCGTGAATTTTTGCGCCGGAGGAGCGTGCGGCGTCGAGCGTCTTTTGCATGGACTCATAGGCGCGACGGTCGATCAGCGGTCCGACCAGCGTTCCTGGCTCGCGCGGGTCGCCGATCCTTACGGAGGCGAAGACCTTGCGGAGACGCGAGAGGAGTGCATCGTAGATCGATTCATGGACGATCAGCCGACGCAGCGTGGTGCATCGTTGTCCTGCCGTTCCCATCGCCGAAAACGCGATGGCTCGCAGGGCCAGGTCGAGGTCGGCGGAGGGGCAGACGATCGCCGCGTTGTTGCCTCCAAGCTCCAGAATTGCGCGGGCAAAACGCTGGGCGAGGCGTGGTCCTACCGCGCGTCCCATTGCGGTTGATCCCGTGGCCGAGACCAGCGGCACCACAGGGGAATCGACGAGGGCCTGTCCAACCGCTGCGCCTCCAATCAGCAACGTCGAAAGGTTCGCGGGAATGCCGCCCATCTTGGTAGCGGCTCGCTCGAAGAGCGCCTGCGTCGCTAAAGCGGTAAGCGGCGTCTTCTCCGACGGCTTCCACACGACCGAGTTACCGCAGACCAGCGCCAGCGCGGCATTCCAGCTCCAAACGGCGACGGGGAAATTAAATGCCGAGATCACACCTGTCACGCCCAGCGGATGCCAGCTCTCCATCATGCGATGTTGAGCGCGCTCCGAAGGAAGGGTCAGTCCCGCAAGCTGACGTGAAAGCCCGGCGGCAAAGGTGCAGATATCGATCATCTCCTGCACCTCACCAATTCCCTCGGAGAGAATCTTTCCTGCCTCAAGGGTTACGAGGCGTCCAAGGGTCTCGCGTTCGGCGCGAAGTTCTTCGCCGAGCTGCCGTACCAGCTCGCCACGGCGAGGCGCTGGCACGCTGCGCCACTCCAAAAAGGCCTGGTGCGCGGCTTCAATTGCCTTTGACGGATCCTCAGTGACTCGAACGCTCGCGATGAGCTCTCCGGTGATGGGGGAGGTAACGGAGAGCGAGCCTCCTGTGTAGGCTTCGACGGGAACATCCAGAGCGGCGAGCAGTTTGTGGACTTCCTGCTGAATCGTCATAGGTGCGGCTAGCCTAGAGCTTCGAGGATCGCTCTGGCAACCGCCGATCACCGGGCCACTGCTAGACGGCTCGCGCCAGGGCGTGAATGTCGCTTATCTCCAACACCGATTTGGGATATCCCCTGAGCGCGCTGTTGATCATCGCCAGGCCTACTTCGCGCATGGTGCTGACGTAGTTCGGGAACAAAGCATGCAGGATGGGATAGAGCCCACCGATCGCCCGGTAATACCCCTTGACGTTCTTCTGGCCCGGCGTTGGTTTCATAAATCCGGGGCGGAAGCTGTAGACCTTCCTGAAGCCGCATCTCATAAGGGCATTTTCCGCCTTGCCCTTCACGCGGGCCCACATGATGCGCCCTTTTTCCGAGCTGTCGGTATGGCTACCGGATACATGGCCGAAGATCATCTGCGGGCTGAGCTTTACCAGCGTGTCGGCGAAGTGGAGGGGGATGTCGTAGGTGATGCGGGTGTACTCCGCCTCGCTCATGCCGCTGGAGCTGATTCCAGCGCAGTAAAAACAGGCATCGTAGCCGGCCAGTTGATCGACAACTCCTTCCAACTGGAGGAAGTCAGGCACAATGCACTCCTTCAGTTTGGAATGCTTTACGGGCGAGGGCCTGCGGCTTACGCTAAGAACCTGCTCGATCGCCGGGTGCTCCAGGCATTCCAGTAGAACGCCCTCGCCCACCATGCCGGTGGCGCCGGTAAGGATGACCCTGATCTTTCTATCGTCGATAGCCATCGTCGCTCCTCATTCTTTCACGGCCGGGCAAATCCCGAGTTTCCTTGAAGAAGACCGTCGCGCGACTTTTGAACAATCTTCGGCCTTCAGCAGTTTTCCGATAGAATTTTCGTTGGCGCAACAGCGCATGAGGGCAGAAGCGTTATGGCATCGGCGATGGCAGGCATTGAAGCTTTAAAAGGAACCCACCAGGAGTTGAAGTCCAGAATGGAAAAGTCGGTGGAGGACTTTCGTGGGCATCTGAGCTCGACCCGTACAGGCCGCGCAAACGTCCACATGCTCGACCAGGTGAAGGTGGATTATTACGGGACCGACACACCAGTCTCCCAGTTGGGCCAGATCAGCACGCCTGAGCCAACGCTGATCCTGGTGCAGCCCTATGACAAGGCGATGGTCTCGGCGATCGAGAAGGCCATCCGCACCTCGAGCATCGGTCTTAACCCGATGACGGATGGAACCGTGGTGCGCGTCCCCGTGCCTCCCATGACCGAAGAGCGTCGCCGCGATGTGGTCAAGCAACTGAACAAGACTCTGGAAGACCACAAGACCGCGATCAGGAACATTCGCCGCGACGGCAACGATCAGATCAAGAAGGCCGCGAAGGACAAGCTGATCTCCGCCGACGACGAGAAACGCGCCAACGAAGAGGTACAGCAGCTTACCGACGCCGAGATCAAGCGGATCGAGGAGCTCTTCAAGTCCAAAGAAAAAGAAGTCATGACCGTCTGAGGTCCTGCGCGGACGGCGAAAGGCGCCTTTGGCGTGAAAGTGTAAAGGGGTCGGAAGTATCGACTCATTCGTGCAGATGTCATTCTGAGCGGACGCCGTAGTCGAGGAACCTCTGCATTTTGCCTGTAGAGACAGTCGCAGGTCGCGAAACCTCAGCCCGTCGTGTGATCGACGATGATCTTCCAACCCTTGTCTGTCTTCTCCAGCACCAGCGAGAAGATTCCTTCGGCGTTGCCGCCGTCTTTTTTGCCGCGCTCGAGGTTATACCGTCCTATGACGACGGCAAAACGTTCGTCGAGGGGATGGACCTCGAGCCCGGAGTAGGCCAGGGTTCCCATCGCAGCCCGGTTCGGATAGTTGTGGCGGTAAGCGTCCAGCAAGCCGGAAAAGCCCCGGTTGACCGTATTCGTAATAAACAGCGTATCGGGTGAATCCTTATAAGACTGAGCAAAGGCTTCAAGGTTGCCGCGGTTCCACGCCTCCTCCTGCGCCAGCAGAACCTTGATGACATCGAGCTGCTGTTGCGGAACGGTCGTCAGGGGCTGCTGCTGCGATCGCGCAGGCATCGAGATCATCAAGGCGGCGAGCAGGGCAGATGCGAAGCGGAGACGAAGCAGCACAGGATCACCTCAAAGGGAGAACTCGGTCCAACTTTAGCAAACCATCCTCAAAAACCGTGTGGCTCAGAGGGGTCTTCCGGGAGATAACGGTCCGTCCGTACTGTCGGAATGATCCAAACGAGCGCGACTGCGGTGATCGCTCCGAGAGCAATATGCGAGTGAAAGTGCGCCAGTGGAATGGCCGCGACGTAAAGCGCGAGACTTAAAATGTGTTTGCGCTGTGTCGCCGTGTCCTCGGGGCTCAGCTCGCCTGCCTGTTGCAGTAGCCTGCCGATGGCCAACCTCAGAAGGAAGAAGCAGAATCCCGTAAAGATCATCGCGGACGCATAGAGCGCGACCGAGAAGGAGTCCGCGTGTTTTTCGATGACATAAGAGGTGAAGAAGGGAAGTAAGGAAATGGAGAAGAGAAAGCTCAGGTTGGCATAGAGCACTCTGTGGTTGCTACGCTCCACCCGCCGGATCAGGAAGTGATGATTGACCCAGTAGATCGCGGTGAGCGTAAACGAGAGCAGGTAGACGAACAGGATAGGCGCGATCGACAGCAGCCCGGGGAGTCCATCTTCGTGCGGCACCTTCAACTCGAGCACCATGATGGTGATGATGACGGCCAGAACACCGTCGGAGAAGGCCTCTAGGCGGGTTGTAGGAAACAGTTTTTCTGGCATGGGCGTGTGACGAAAGGGCAAACCAGCGAATCCTGGCAAGCATAGAATAGACGTATGGTTGAGAATCCTGCTACCCGCGTGGTTCATGCAGTCTGTTCGCACGACTGTCCTGATTCCTGCGGGGTCCTGGTGACGGTCGATGAACTCTCCGGACGAGCCATTAAAATGCAGGGCGATCCTTCTCACCCGGTCACGCGCGGATTCCTGTGCGGCAAAGTTGCGAAGTATCTGGATCGTGTCTACTCCCCTGACCGCCTCTTGTACCCCATGCGTCGCCGGGCCGGGATTCCGAAGGGACCATTGCCACACGGGCGCGAGGCGGAGGCTTTTGAGCGAATCACGTGGGACGAAGCCCTCGACGAGATTGCCTCCCGGCTGAAGTCCATTGCCGCAGACCACCGGCCGGAGAGCATTCTTCCCTATAGCTATGCCGGGACCATCGGCCAGCTTGGATATGGCTCGATGGATCGCCGGTTCTTTCATCGGCTGGGAGCCTCGCAGCTGGACCGGACGATCTGCTCTACAGCCGGGGGCGTTGCGCTTTCCAGCGTCTACGGCGTGCGGCTGGGCACGGCACCCGAGGATTTCGTCCACGCAGGGATCATCCTCGCCTGGGGCGCGAACATTCACGGCAACAATATTCACCTGTGGCCCTTCATCGAAGAGGCCCGCCGTCACGGTGCGCGCCTTGTCGTCATCGATCCCTACAAGACCCGCACGGCGGCTCTTGCCGACGAGCATCTCGCCATCTACCCCGGCACCGATGCCGCGCTGGCCCTGGGGCTGATCCATGTCATCCTGCGCGATGGCCTGGAAGATCGCGACTATGTGGAACGCTGCACGCATGGCTTCGACGAGCTGAAGGCGCATGCTCTCCGGTCCGAATACGCCCCCGAAGCGGTATCCCGGGTTACTGGCATCGATGCGGCGACGATTGAGCGACTGGCGCGCAGCTATGCGACTGCCGGGCGAAGGGGAAGCAGGCCCGCAGCCATCCGGCTGAACTATGGAATTCAGCGCAGCGAAAATGGCGGCACGGCTGTACGTGCCGTCGCCATGCTCCCCCTGCTCACAGGTGCATGGCAGTATGTTGGAGGCGGATTGCAGCTTTCCACCTCAGGCACCTTTCCATTCCAGTCGACGGCGCTGCAGATGCCGGAGCTGATGCAGGCGAGTCCGCTGGGACGCCCTGCGCGCGTCGTCAATATGAGCCTGCTGGGCGAGGCTCTGACCTCAGCGGATGCGGGAGTAGGCGGGCCGCCGGTGAAAGCCCTCTTCGTCTATAACTCCAATCCCGGTGCCATCGCTCCGAATCAGAACGATGTGCTCGAAGGTATGCGGCGCGAGGATCTGTTCACCGTGGTGCACGAACAGTTCTTCACCGATACCTGCGACTATGCGGATATAGTGCTTCCAGCCCCAAGTTTTCTCGAGACCAAAGACGTGCAGGGAGCCTATGGCCACCACTTCGTGCAGATCTCGCAACAGGCGATCGCTCCCCTGGGCGAGGCGCGGAACAACGTCCGGCTCTTTGGGGAGCTGGGCCGCAGGATGGGCTTCCCTGAAGCCTGTTTCGACGACCGCGAAGACGAGCTGATCGATCAGGCTCTGGCAACCGACGATTCCCGCTTCCAGGGCATCACGCGTGAGCGTCTGGAACACGAAGGCCATATTCGGATAGTGATGCCGACGAATAGCGAAGGCGCGGTACTTCCGTTCTCCACGCCGGAGTGGTTCCGCACCTCCTCCGGGCGCGGCGAGTTCACGCCGGTACCCGTGTTTCAGGCGCCACAGGAATCGCGCGCGCACGCAAGCGAGTATCCGCTGGAGTTCCTTCCCCGCAAGGCGGACAACTACATGAACTCGACCTTCGCCAATATTCCTATCCACCAGCGCATGGAGGCGAAGACTGCAGGCCTGCTGGAGATGCATGTCACCGATGCGACTCCGCGCGGCATCGTGAATGGCGATGAGGTGGAGGTCTTCAATGCGCGTGGAAGCGTGAAGCTGCGCGCCCACGTGAATGGCCATGTCGGCGCGGGCGTAGTCGCTGCGCGGCTGGAGTGGAACAAGCTGAGTCGTGATGGCGGCAATATCAACGCGCTCACCAGCGAGCGCCTTACCGACATCGGCGGCGGCCCGACCTTCTATTCCACGCTGGTCGAGGTTCGCAAGATTTAGACCGCTGTTTGAGCCGGGAAGACATTTCGAAGCGATCTTTCGATCTCTGCATCCCATCGTCATAACGCATCTTTGTCTGGAGTAAAGCTGTCATGAACCACGGACTGCCCAGTCTCGAAGAGATCCGCAATGCCGGCGTTCTTGTTTACGGAACCATGCCGCCGACGCCCCAGTACAGGTGGCCTCTGTTGAGCCAGCGCGCCGGTGCGGAGGTGTGGGTCAAGCACGAGAACCACTCTCCCGTTGGAGCCTTCAAGATTCGCGGAGGGCTGGTCTATATGGACTGGCTGAAGCGCGAGCACCCCGAAGTGACGACCGTCGTCACCGCAACGCGCGGAAACCATGGCCAGTCGATCGCGCTGGCTGCCGCGACCAGCGGTCTGCGCTCGGTCGTTGTCGTCCCTCGCGGGAACAGTATTGAAAAAAATCGCGCGATGCGCGAGCTCGGCGCCGAACTGGTGGAAGAGGGCGACGATTTTCAGGCGGCCCTGGAGCATGCCGTAAAGCTCGAGCGCGAGAACGGCTGGCACTGGGTTCCGAGCTATCACCGGCTGCTGGTCGCGGGAGTCGCGACGGCGGCGCATGAATTTCTCTCGGCTGTCCCGGAGCTCGATACGGTATACGTTCCTATCGGAATGGGCTCGGGCATCAGCGGCATGATCGCCGTAAGGGATGCTCTTGGCCTGAAGACCCGAATTGTCGGCGTCGTCTCGAAGCATGCTCCGGCCTTTTCACTGTCCTTCGCCGCCGGGTACGTCGTCGAGCAGCCCGCTGCCACGCGGATCGCCGATGGCGTCGCTTGCAGAAAGCCGGATGCGTCCGCCCTCGAGATCGTCCGCGCAGGTGCGGACTGCGTCCTCGAGGTCACGGACGACGAAGTCGAGGCGGCGATGAAATTTTATTTTTCCGATACCCATAACGTCGCCGAAGGAGCAGGCGCGGTCGGTCTGGCCGGATTGCTGCAGGACAGACCCGGAGGCGGAACCCGGGTGGGTACGGTTCTGGGGGGAGGCAACGTGGACAGCGATATTTTCGCGCAGGTGCTCGGCCGTGCCGAATGACCCCATGGCGCGGGTTTTCGGTGGCCCCTTCCCGGTGGCGGGGCGAAGTGAATGAGAAAACGGATGGTTCGCGTCCTCGAAACCCGGACCGGAACTCGCTAAGGCGCCTTGTGCTCCCATATAATCGAGACTCCCCCTTCAGGAACCGTCGGGGCATGATTTCCAAGCAGTGAGGGTGTGCGTATCTTTACCGTAGATCGAGAGAGCGGAAGCTCCCTGAAGAGTATGTCAAGGCCTGTGTGCACGCGCTCCAGCTGCTCCCGCATCGCTTATGCCGTGTTGTTGATCGCCCTTGCGCTTGCGATGGTTCCCTCGCTTCAAGCTCAGGCAGTCAGTTCCGAAGCCCAGACGCTCTGCCAACCGCAGGTCGTCGGCAACCGCAGAATTCCGAAAGAGTCCGTGCTCGCCCGGCTGTTTTCGCACCAGGGCGATCTGTACGACGCTCAGGTAATTGAGCGCGATTTCAACTCCCTGTGGAACACCGGGTACTTCGACGACGTCCGGATCGAGCGCGTCGACTCCGCCAAGTGCGTTCAGTTGGTGATCTACGTCCGCGAGAAGCCCACCATCCGCGAGATCAACTACAAGGGCATCAGCACCGTCTCGCAGTCCGACATTATGGACGCCCTCAAAAAGGCGAAGGTCGGACTCTCCGTCGAAAGCCAGTACGATCCCACCAAGATCAAGCGCGCCGAGGTTGTCCTTAAAGAGCTGCTGTCCGCGCATGGCCACCAGTTCGCGACAGTCAAGGAAGACGTGAAGACGATTCCTCCCGCCGCAGTCGCGCTGACGTTCACGGTGAAGGAAGGACCTACGGTTAAGGTCGGCAAGATTGAGTTCGACGGCAATAACAGCGTCTCCGACCGGACCCTGCGCGCCGCGATGAAGAACCTCAAGCCGATCGGAATCCCTCACTCGATCATCCTTGAGAATCTCTTCGCCCGTACCTTCGACGCCAGCAAGCTCGACGAAGACACCGAGCGCGTTCGTCAGGCCTACCGCGATCGTGGCTACTTCAAGGCCCTGACCAGCGAGCCGTCGACCAGCGTGCGCGACGCGGGCGGCCTCAATCCCCTAACCCTGCGTCCCTCGAAGGGCAAGCGCATCGATATCCTCATGCCCGTCGAGGAAGGGGAGCGCTACCGCCTCGGAGGCATCACCTTCAAGGGCAACACGCACTACACGAACGTCAAGGCGCTGCGCGCACAGTTTGCTCTGAAGGACGGCGAATACTTCAACGCCACCCTGTTCGGCAAGGGACTCGAGCAGCTTCGCAAGGCCTACGGCGAAGGTGGCTATATTAACTTCGTCGGAACCCCGGTGCCACGGGTCGACGAGGCCCAGAAGCTGATCTACCTCGATATCGACATCGACGAGGGCAAGCCCTTCTATGTCTCGCGCATCGAGTTCCAGGGCAACAGCATCACCCGCGACAAGGTTATCCGCCGCGAGCTCCTCCTCGAAGAGGGCCAGGTCTACAACTCCCGCCTGTGGGAGCTGTCGATCATGCGCCTGAACCAGCTGAACTACTTCGAGCCCCTGAAGGCCGAGCAGGACTCCGAGAGCCGTCAGAACACCGACGACGCCACCGTCGACCTGCTGCTCAAGCTCAAGGAGAAGGGCAAGAACTCCATCGGCCTCAACGGCGGTATCAGCGGGCTTTCAGGATCGTTCATCGGCCTGAACTACGAGACCAACAACTTCCTAGGTCTCGGCGAGACGCTCTCGGTGCAGGCCAATATCGGCGACCTGTCCCGCAACCTGAGCTTCGGATTCACCGAGCCCTACTTCCGCAACAAGCCCATCTCTCTGGGCATCCAGGTCTTCACCAGCAAGTACGACTTCAATCCGGCGAAGGGCTATTCGGCAGCAGGCAATCTGAGCCAGAACCTGAGCTCGGCGCAACAGTCGCTGCTGACCAACTATAACCAGTCGTCGACCGGTCTGACGGTCTCGATTGGCGAGCCCCTGCGGCATCTGTTCGCGCGCTCCGGCGTCACCCGTGTCGGTCTCTCCTACGCGTTGTCGCGTTCCTCGGTGACCACTTTCAACGACAACACCCGCAACGTCTTCCAGACCCTGGCTTTCCGCTCCGGCGTACAGGGGCAGAATCAGCTCAACGGCATTATCTCGTCGGTTGTCACGCCCAGCTTCACCTTCTCGAGTCTCGACCGTGCTGTGGGGCCGCACTCCGGCAAGGACCTCAACGCCGCGGTATCGGTCGCGGGCGTAGGCGGAAACGTGAAGTACATCCAGCCGATCGTCAGCTGGCGGCAGTTCTTCCCCATGCACAACCTGAAGGTGAGCAAAGAGGGACACAACGTTCTCGGGTATCGCGTCCAGTTCTCCCATATCTCCGGCTTTGCCGGCGAAGTCGCTCCCCCCACCAACCGTATCTACTCCGGTGGAGAATCCGACGTACGCGGCTTCGACGTTCGTTCCTCGTCCCCCTATACCTTTATCCCGAATAAGGTGCTGTTCAACCTGACGAACCCGGATGGAAACACGGTTCCCCGCGATCCTTCGAACCCGCTTCTGGGAAGCGTGCAGATTCCTCTGCCGCTCTATCGCCTCGTCTCCATCGGCGGCGACACCAGCGTGACCGCGAACCTCGAGTATCGAATCCCGATCATCAACCAGGTCACGTTCGCGTTCTTCACCGACTTCAACATGACCTTCGATGTCCGGAAAGACCAGCTTCGTCAGAGCATCGCCGGCCAGCAGGAGATCTCGAGCCCGATGTATGGCTGCCCGACGTTCATCAACGGCGCCTGCTTCGGCGGCAAGCAGCTCTCCTTCCCGAATCCGCTGAAGGTGGTTCCCGGAACCAACTATGTTCCGCGCATGTCGAACGGTGCCGAGCTTCAGGTGATCCTGCCGATCGTCAACGCCCCGTTCCGCATCTTCTACGCCTACAACTCGCTTCGCCTCTACAAGGACGTCCCGCAGGAGCTGGCAACCGACAACGCCACCTTCCGGACCTTCTTCCCCAACTCCGGAGCTGGCCAGTTCACCTACCTCCAGGCCTTGCAGCTCTACGGTTCCCCCTACACGCTGCGTGAGCCCAGAAAAACCTTCCGCCTGACGGTGAGCACAACCTTCTAACCGGCTCCCTCGAATTGCTGGGAAAAGCCGGGAAGCCGGTATACCGTGGCACAAGACGCACAAAGAAAGACCCCGATCGAATCGGGGTCTTTCTTTGGGAGGGCCGGGCTGCAGTTTGATGCTTTAGAGCGAGGAGTAGATGTTGTTACTCTCTTCAAGGACTACTTCTTCAGGGATGCTGTTCGCGAAGGCTTCTTCGATCACGTCCGCCGCAATATCCAGCCCGCGAATCCCCGAAATGATCTTTTGAGTCGATCGGGCTTTCTCACGGTAGCTCGGATTGTCCTTCACCTTCCGGATCAGCTCTGTAAGCCTTTCCGTTGTGAGATCCTCCACGGTCACATACTCTCCCACGCCGTGATAAGCGATTCGGCCGGCTGCTCCGGGTTGGTCGTAGGAGATGGGAATCGCAATCATCGGAACTCCCTGGGCAATCGACTCAAGAGTGGTATTCATACCGGCGTGCGTGATGCAGAGCGATGCGCGCTTCAGCAACTCGAGCTGAGGAGCTCTCTTGACCACGATCACATTGGAAGGGATCGTCCCAAGATCCTCGAGATTGACGTTCTTCCCGATCGAGAGCACAACTTGAAACGTCGGAAACTTCGAGACCGACTCAAGGATGGTCTTGTAGATAAAGTCGAGACCATTGACCAGCGTTCCCAGCGACGCGTACAACAGCGGTCGGCCATCCAGCTTCTCCCACGGGAAGTCAACCGGTGCTCGGCCCAGGCCATCGTGAAAAGGGCCGGCAAAATGGAACTGAGGAGCTGTAGGCATGCCTGGGTAGTCAAACGCTTTCGGGGTTTGAGTAATCACCGCCAGGGGGGAAACAGTCGCCGCCGGATTGGCCCAGTCAATATCAAGCCCCATCCTCGTGGCATAGGCGCTTGCAACCGACACGATTGGCCCAAAAAAGCTTCCGAACGATATGACGGCTTCCATGTAAGTAGCGCGTGCTTCCTCTGTATCTTCATACGGAAGGTCCACGAGACAAAGAGGGGTCTCTCCTGAGAAATCGATATGAAGCACATTCCAGATGTGAACATAGGGAAGGTCCAGGCTTATCGGAACAAGCTCGGCGTAGAAGTAGATCGTATCAATGACAACAGCTTCGATGCCGTCCTCCAGCATCTTCTGCGGAAGGTAGGCAAGAGCCACTTCAGTCAGGATGGGCGATATATTCATCGAGGTGTACTGCATCACCTCGATGCCGTGAAGCTTTGCCACGGGATCGTAGACACCAGTGCCTTTAGGCAATTCCTTTTCCCCATAGGATACGTATTTCAGACCGGCCGCGCGGACTGGGGTTTCGGCGTCGGGAGTTCCATAAAACACAATCTCATGGCCGCGCGATTGCAACTTGCGTGCGAGCGCGGTCATAGGGTTTAGGTGACCTGTGAGGGGTACGCTTAAAAAGCCAATTTTCATGGTGTCGAGGATCTCTTCCTGGTCGCCGTCGCCGTCTCATCAGCCAGAAAAATTCTGCCGATAAACGAACAGCGCGGTGACTCGCAGGGAATAACCGACACCTACGGGTTTTATTCCAGCGATCGAGGATGAAATTTGATCAAAACGCTCTTTGAAAGCGCTGTCATGCGGCCCAGCGTCGTAAATGACAGAGAAGAAAGTCATCTCCTCCATTCGAGCGCACAGATCCTGGGTCGTCCCGGATCCATCTCGTCGATCTTTTAGTAGCTGCGTTGATACATGCGCGAGATGCGATCGTGCCAGCCCAGCCGCTCGTCATCCAGCAACGCCCACAACACGCCCAGACCGAGCGACGCCGAGGACAACGCCAGCGCAAAGATGCGCCGCCGCATCGCCGCGCGGCTGGGATTCTCATCCGAGAAGGTGCACAGTCCGATGCGTGCGTATCGCATTCCCGGAGTTGCATTCGAATAAGTGAAGAAGAGCAGCAGATACAGCAGCCCGAGAAGGACGATCGTTCCGGTAGCCGAGATCGCGGCAGTCGGAAGGGCCATGTGCACGCCGCCCGGATTGAAGTGGGAGATGGTGAGCACGGCAACGGAGGTAAAGACGAGGAACGCCGCGAGAACGATGCAGAAATCGACCGTCGTCGACATGACGCGAAGACTCAGCGGCGCCACCTGAAGCGGGACGGCATAGAGATGCTGTGTCTCCGGAGAGAGCTGCAGGTGCTGCGCTGCGTGGCGCTGCTCCGTGGACGTCGGCACGGATTCAGCAGAGTAGGCCGCAGGCTCCGTGCGATGTGAGGAGTAGGAGGCCGCATGGTCTCGCGGGTGCGCATCGAGAAGAATCGAAGTCCACTCCGGTGCGGAGGTCTCCTGAGCCGGTTCCGCCGAGATCTGTTCTACCTCGACCTCGAAGATGCGGAGTTGGGAAGGATCGGCGTGAAGCTCGGCCTCCTCCCGCAACGGTCCCTCCGCCAGGCGCGGCCGAGCGCGTCGAGCCGCGATAAGCTGGCGCGGAAATTCGATAAGATTGCCCGGAATCTCTACGGGCGGTTCGACGGGATCGAAGACTGGGGCTTGCCGGAAGGCGATCTCCTCGTCGAGAAAGAAAGACTCGGACGGGTCGGCCATGCCCAGCCTGTTCGGCGCATCGTCTTCCTCTCGAGCCCATCTTGCGCGAAACGCCGCCGCCGCAGCCTGATCTGCGCCGGGAAGCCGAAGGTCTTCCGCATGCCGAACGGTGTAGGAGGGTGCAGGCAAAGCCGCGGGAGCATCGAATGCCAGCTGTTCCGCCGTCTCTTCTGAGTGACGCGGACGAGGAGCAGGGGCCGGACGTTCTGGGCTTGTGGCTGGCGGAGCTTCGGCATACTGGTCGAGTTCGGTCAGCAGATCGTACTGCACCTGCGCGAGAGCCTCTGCATTCCGGGCTGCGATCTCTGCGGCTGCCTCGGCCTGTCGCGCTGCTTCTTCCGCTTCGCGAACCGCGCGATCTGCTTCCTCGGCAAGAAATGCGCGATAGCTCTTGGACTGCGCATACCGCTCGGCCACGGCAGCTGCGATGCGGGAATTCTTTGCTCGCGGATTTGTGTCTTGCGGCTGCTCGAGGTCGGAGGTTCGGGGCCGCCGCGAGCGATGCGCCGCGAGCCGCTCCGCTACCTGCTGCCGCAGTGCGAATGGCTCGAGCGGAGCCTCATTTGCGATATCGGCTTCCTCTGCGGTCTCTCTCTTTCGCTCGGCGCTCATGATCCTTTGAAAAACCTCAAACCCGCACAGGGTGAAATTCGGTTAGCCTCAATAGAGTGGTGGTAAGTCTGATACGTTGCGATCCAAACGAATCGGTTGTAAGGGCCCAGAGACCGTACAGCCAGTCCCATGACGGCAAAGCCGTTGTCGAAGCTGGCGTCCGCGGGGACCGGCGGCCCGGGGTTTTGCGCCGGGTTTATCTTCTGATAACTATCATGGCGATGGCTTGCAGTCATCCACAGTTGCAGGCGCAGGAGGTGTCGAATCAGGAACCTGCGACACCGGCCCAATCCTCTATCCAATCCTCCTCGCAGCTTCCGGAAGGCCCGGATGCGAATGCTCAGCCCTATCCCGATGCGATTGTGCTTCCGTCGGCGGACGATAGCTCCACGGTCGTGATTGAAAGCTCGGGACCGCAGACCAAGACAGGAAGTCGTTACACGCTCGATGGAGACGTGGTCATCACGTATCGCGATCGCCGCGTGGAGGCCGACCACATCGACTATGACAGCGATTCCCAGGATTTGAACGCAAGCGGTCACCTGAAGGTGACTGGTGGCCAGAATAACGAGAGCCTGTCCGCCAGCCACGGAAGTATGAACCTGAAGACCCAGACCGGAAGATTCTTCGACGTGAAGGGAACCGTCGGCCTTCGCCCTCCGGGACAGAAACCGGTCTACGACAACGGCCAGCCCTTCCTGTTTGAGGGCAAGGTGGTGGTGAAGACGGGGCCGCAGTCCTACGACGTCTACGGAGGGTCGGTCACCTCCTGCCAGCTTCCCAACCCGGACTGGCAGTTGTTCGCAGGAAAATTCAGCGTGACGGCGACCAAGGCGACCGCACGAAACACCGTCTTCCGCGTCATCAACGTGCCCCTCGTCTATCTGCCGTATGTTACCCATCCAGTCGGCGGCGAAGAGAGGCAGAGCGGCTTCCTGATTCCTGTCATCGGTCAGTCCTCCACTCGCGGACTGGTGCTCGGGGAGCAGATCTACGTCGTCCTCGGCCGCAGCGCCGATATGACCGTGGGAGCGGAGTACTTTTCCAAGCGCGGGTGGGAGCAGTCAGCCACCTTCCGGTATCGTGGCCTCGGCAACAACTTCGTGCTGGCGCATTACAGCGGACTTCTCGATCGCGGCTACGTAACCGGTGGCCAGTACGTCAATCAGGGCGGACAGGATGCGGTCGTCTCCGGACGCTACGATCTCAGCCAGCAGACGCGGTTCGTTACCGATCTCGAGTACCTGAGCTCCTATCCCTATCGCGAGGCGTTTACCGAGAACTTCAATCAGGCCGTCTCGAGCGACATCCTTTCCATCGGCTATGCCGTCCATCAGTCCGGCGGATACTCCTGGGGGATGCGCTTCGACCGCTACCAGGGGTTGAAGCAGGCTGCAACCGCCACTCAGCCCGAAGAGCAGGTTCGTATCTTTCACTCGCCGTCAGCGGACCTGTCCACGACAGAGCACAAGTTAGGAGTCTCCGGAGCCCTCTGGAATATCGAGAGCTCCATGGCGGCCTTGAAGCGTGTGCAGCCTAACTTCGCGACCACCGGCTTGACGGAACGGTTCGACATCCACCCCGAGGTTGTCTTTCCTCTGAAGGCTGGGGGATGGAATTTTCGGCCCTCGATCGCGGTCCGCGACACGATCTATACCAGGAGCCGCGAGCATTCCTCCAGCTCTCTTGTTCCGCAGGAGAGCGGCGAGGCGGTCAATCGCGGCGATGTGGAGCTGGGTGTGGAGGCGCGGGCTCCTGTCCTGGAGAGAACCTTCTCCTCGCCTTTCGTGCACAAGCTCTTTGCGTCCGATGTAAAGCATACGGTCGAACCGATGGTCGCCTATCACCTGGTGAGAGGAGTGGACAACTTCCGCCAGTTGCTTCGCTTTGACGATACCGACGTGGTCAGCAACACCAACGAGGTGGAGTATGGGGTCACACAGCGCCTGTTTATGAGGCCAAAGTCGGGTGAGCCCTGTCCCGAACCGAACGACAGCGCCGCAGGCACTGCGGCCTGGACCGGCGCAGCCGCCGCAGGTGTAATGGGAGGCGTGGGAAGCGGTGCAGCCTCGGATGCGGGCTATATCGGAGCCTCGTCGGGATGTGGCAGCCGGGAGCTGCTCAGCTGGAGGCTGACTCAGAAATACTTCTTCGACCCTCACTTCGGCGGTGCAGTTGTAACCGGTACCCGTAATATCTTCACGACCACGCTCGATCTCTCCGGGGTTGCCTTCCTCACCGAACCCAGGGAGATCTCCCCGCTGATCTCCCGTCTGCGCTGGAGGACCTCCGATCACTTCGACGTCGAGTGGGACTTTGACGTCGATACCGGAGCCAGGAAGTTCACCTCCAACAACGTGCTGGTGAACTTCCACGAGGGACAGGTCTTCTCCGGCCTGAGCTATGCGCGGCTTAACGCCCCGGGGCGGTTCAACATCGCCGGATTCTCCTCCGCCGTCTCGGACTTTACCCAGCTAAGAATTCTGCTTGGGTATGGCGGTCCGACCAAGAGGGGATTCGGCGTCGCGGCCAATGCCGGGCTTGACCTCAACCTGGACGCGGTGCAGTATGCCGCGCTGCAGGTGCAGTACAACTGGGACTGCTGCGGCCTCAGCGTCGAATACCGGAAATATGAGCTGGGATCGGTCCGCAACGAGAACGCCTACCGCTTCAACTTCACCCTCGCGAACATCGGGACCGCAGGAAATCTGCGTCGTGCCGAGCGGCTGTTCTAACCTGCGTGGGCGCACGGGGTGTCCCCGGCCTGCGTGAGATAATGAAAGACATTGTGTTGACCGCAGGCCGTCTGTTTCGCCCCTTCTTATTCGTTCTGATGTTGGCCGCGGCTGGCTGCCACGCGCAGAATCCCGCGGCGGGGGGAGGGAAGCTTCCTCCGGAGCTTGCTCGACGAGTTGAAATCCTCATCCGGTCCAGGGCAAATCTGCCCCCCAACTACGACATGATTCTCGGCCCCCGAACGAAGAGCGACATTCCCGGCTTCGATGAGATCGTAGTGGTCTTCTCCTCCGAAGGGAAGAACTCCAAACCGATGACCTTTCTGTTGTCGACCGACGGCAAGACGTTGGCGCAGTTCAACAAGTTCGACATCAGCAAAGACCCCAAGACCATAGTCAGCGCCGACGGCAGGCCCGCGCGCGGTGGCCCGGCAAACGCTCCCGTGGTGATTGTGGGCTTCGACGATCTTGAGTGCCCCTACTGCTCCAAGATGCACACCCAGCTCTTCCCCGCGCTGATGCAGCGATACAAGGATCAGGTGCGGATCGTCTATCGCGACTTCCCGCTCGATCAGCATCCCTGGGCGATGCGCGCCGCGGTCGACGCCAACTGTCTCGCCGCAGAGAGCCCCGAAGGCTACTGGAACGCCGTCGACTACATCCATGCCCACGCCTCCGACATGGGCGGCTCCGAGAAGACGCTGGCCAAGGCGAACGAAACTCTCGACACCATCACTCGCGACGAGGGCAAGAAGCAGAAGGTAAACGAGACGACCCTGAACTCCTGCATCGAGAAGCAGGACGACGCACCGATCCGGGCGTCCATGAAGATGGGCTCCGACCTGGGCGTGGAAGCGACCCCGGCTCTGTTCATCAACGGCGAACGGCTTGAAGGGGCATTGCCGATTGAATATGTCTACAAGATGATCGACAATGCGCTTGTCGCCGCAGGGCAGACACCGCCGCCCCCTGTTCCGCTGCCATCGTTGAATGGGCCCCCCGCCCCCGGACAGCCTTCTGCCCATACAACCAGCGAGTAACCAAGAACTCTTGAGGAGATTTTGCGAGTGAGGAATGTGTTGACTGCAACAGGGAATAAGAACTCGGCGCGCCGCTGGTCCCGTGCATCGGGCTCCGCCGCGCTGGTGGTAGTGGCCGCACTTGCGGGCTGCAACCACACCCATAACGCCGACGTCATGGCGACCGTCAACGGCAAGGCCATCATGAAGACCGAGCTCGAGAAGGCCTACCAGGTGCAGCTTGGCGATGCCCAGCAGCAACCGCAGAAGCCTACGCGGGAACAGGCCGACTCCCTGCGGCTCAATGTCCTGCGTCAGTTGATCGATGAGGAGATCGTCGAGCAGCGCGCAGCCAAGATGAACCTGACCGCCAGCAATGAAGAGGTGGACGCGAAGCTGGCCGAGATGAAGGCCCCCTACACCGAGGATCAGTTCAACGAGAAGCTCAAGGCCAGCAACCATACGCTGGACGACGTCCGGCACGACATCCGGCGCTCGCTGACCTTCAATAAGCTTCTCTCCAAAGAGATCGACTCGAAGATCACCGTGACCGATGCGGATGTAGCCAACTACTACAACGCTCACAAGTCGGAGTACAACCTGGTCGAGGCCCAATATCATCTCGCCCAGATCCAGGTGACGGGCGCACCGTCCAATCAGCCTGGCAATCTGCAGAACAGCAAGGCGATGAACGAGGCTGATGCGAAGAAAAAGATCCAGGCTTTGAAGAATCGCCTCGATAGCGGAGAGGACTTCGCCGCACTGGCGATGAACTTCTCCGAACGTCCGGATACCTCCTCGAGCGGCGGCGATATCGGATTCGTCTCCGAGTCGCAGATGAAGGCTGATCCTATGATCTTTGGCGCGATCACGAAGCTGAAGGCCGGCCAGGTCACTGACATCTTGCCCCTGCTCGATGCACAGACGCGAAAGATCGCCGGGTACGCGATCTACAAACTGATCTCTCGGGAACCCGCGGGCCAGCGTCAGCTGAGCGATCCTCCCGTACAGCAGTCCATCCGGCAGCAGCTTCACGATGGTCGTTCCCAGTTGCTCAAGAGCGCCTATCTGGAGATGCTTCGCGATCAGGCCAAAGTAGAAAACTTTTACGCCGAGCAGATCTTCAAGAACGAAACTCACTGAAATCGGCTCTCCGCTTAAATCGAGTGCCCCACCTTCGACCCTAAGTACCTAAGGTGGGCATTCGAGCGAAGCTCGAACCTCCCCAAACCATCTTCAGGAGACACCGCATGGCCTCCCCCGTACGTTTTGCGATTCTCGGCTTTGGACTGCACGCGGTTCGGCGTTTGCTCCCGGCGTTTGCAGAATCGGAGAAGACTCAACTCGTAGGAATGTGGCGTCGCGACCAGGCTGCCGCGAAGCAGAACTGCGCCGATCACAAGATCGCCCATTGCTTTGCCTCTGCGGAAGAACTCTGCGCCTCCCCCGATGTGGACGCGGTCTTCATTACCTCACCCGATGCGATGCATTACGCCGATACTCTCCTGGCGCTCCGCAACGGCAAAGCAGTACTGTGCGAAAAGCCGGTGGCGATGAACGCCGGCCAGGCGCGCGAGATGGAGCAAGCCGCAAACGCTGCAGGCGTCCTTTACGGTGTCGCGCAGAACTTCCGCTACAACCGCAGCCTGGAATGGATTCGCGAGCAGCTTCAGGCTGGAAAGATCGGCACTCTGCAGTTCGCCCATGCAGAGTTTGCCTATCCTGCGGATCGCGCTCCCCGCAAATGGATCAAGGACCCGGCCCTTGCCTGCGGAGGTCCCATCGGCGACGTCGGCGTGCACTGCATCGATGCGTTGCGCTATGTACTGGGCGAAGATGTGGAGAGCATAAGCACCCTCGCCACCAAATCACATCCGCAGGACCAGGTAGAAGCCACCGCCGCGCTGCAGATGCAGATGACCGGCGGCATTCTTGCAAACGTCACCGTAAGCGCCCGCACCCCCTATCGCACTTTGATTGAGATCACCGGCAGCGAAGGTGTCCTGATTGCCGAAAATGGTCTCACCGTGGATCGCCCCATCGAGATCGTGCTGCGGCGCGGTGGCGACGTCGTCGAAACCGCGACCGTGAACAACGCCGACAGCTATACCCGAATGCTCAACGCCTTCGCGGAAGCCATGCACAGCGGAAAACCGTTCGCTGCGACAGGAGAAGACGCCATAAGAAATATGGCTGCTCTCGACGCCGCATTCCGCAGCTGGAAGACCGGACAGCGCGAGACCCTCTGATTATAGGAAACAGCGATCTCTGAATGCTGCCGCGATGCCTGGCAGCCGGACTACAGGCTCAACGCGTGATCCGAAAGAACTTCGCGTATCACATATCTTGCGTTAGCCGCGAGCGGCGGATTCGTGTCCATGTAATACGGCAGTTGGATGAGTGCTATCGACAAGGCCCAGCCGCGTCCGCGCTTCCAGGTCGCGTCATCGACCTGCAAAGCCGCCCAAAAGGTACTTCGTGCTGCGGCTGGAAGCATGTTCCACGCCACAATCAGATCGACGGTCGGGTCACCTACACCCAAGCCTCCGAAGTCGATCACACCGCTAAGGCGGTTATCGGCGATCAAAATGTTTCCGGGTGACAAATCTCCATGGAGCCACGTAACTGGACCGGACCACTCGGGGAGATTGAGAGCAAACTCCCAGGCAGACGTGACCGCAGCGGTATCGATCATCCCGTGTAACTGCTCGATGGCAGCGCGTGTCGGAGTGTCCCGCGTGCTCAAAGGTACGCCACGGCCTGCAGGGGGACCATCGGTTGGATCTATCTGGCGCAGCGCAATAATAAACTCTGCCAGATCCTCACCAAGTCGATCGGGATTCGCGATGTTGTTCACGACTGGATTTTCGCCTTTGAGCCAGCGGACGATGGACCAATCCCAGGGATAGCCCTCAGCGGGCTTTCCTTTTCCGAGCGGTACAGGGACGGGAACTGGAAGCAGAGGAGCGAGGAGCGGCAACCATTGTTGCTCTCTCTCCACATTGCCGGCAGCCCAGTCTATGCGAGGAAGGCGTACGGCCATGTCCTCGCCGAGACGATACATTGCATTGTCTGTCCCGGAGGAATCAACCGGTTCGACAGTCAAGCCTGCCCATTGCGGAAACTGGGCAGCGAGTAATCCGCGTACAAGAGCCAGATCGACAGGGGTCTCATCAGGATGCATCTTGCCAGCGCCCATAATTACCTTCAGAAAGTTTATTGGAATCCGCTGCTTCTCTAAGAAGCAACGTTCAATCGTCATCCCCTGACCGATGGCCCAGATGACCTGCAAGTCCCGCACCTCTAGCGATCAGGGAGCGATAGCGCTCCACACGGCTTCGAGAAGCATGCGTTTGGCTTCGCGGTTACCTGTCTTCGTGATCCAACCGCGACGAAGGCAGGTTCATTGAGCGCAAGGGGCTTCCGCTCCTGAGGAGACTTTCTACTCTACGGCCGCTGCAAGAGCAGACGCGCCACTCTGATGATGACCCGCGATCTCCCGGCGCGGAGTGTTGCCGGACGGAGCGTACTTCTTATAGACGCTGATGTGGAAGCAGGATTGTTGGAACTCCTCTTCGACATCGATTCTGCCCTGTTGAATCAGGGGAAGCAGATAACCTCGCAGCCACGCGATCTCGGTTCGCGAAAGCCCATGCTTGGCGATATCGACGGCCTGACCGGTAAGGTGCGGCGATGCGGTCTCACCTTCGGCAGGAGCCGCGTTTCCGTTTGTGCGCAACAGCCTCTGCTGGAACTCCACCGTGCGGACTGCGGAGTTCACCTGGATTGAGCTGTGGAAACGGGCGTAGTGCGCCCGCGCCAGCGTCTCCAGAAACTGCGCCGTCCATGGACGGGAGTAACGGCGGTTCGAAGGCAGGTGCTCGTCTACCTCCAGCGCCCGGCTCACCGGCAACGCGACGAGCAGATGCTGATCGCGCATGCGCAGCAGATCGTTGTCGTCCTGAATGCGATCCAGTCCGTCGCGATCGGCGACGACGTTCTGCCGTACCAGGATCTCGTGGGATCCTTTGAGCGGCGGGGGAATGACGAGGCGCCCACGCTTGTTGTAGAGTGCCGGCAGGATGATCGGCGTTGCCGCCTCTTCCGCTACGCTCTCTTCCTCTGATTTGCGTGGTGTCTGGGCGCGGGTCACGCTGACAACGGAATCGGTCTTGATCGCCTCAGCCTTCGCGTGTGCGTTGCGGCGCCTGGAGGCGTTCGGGGAGCTCTCGGCAGCCTTTAGAAAGTCGGCAGAAGTTGCCTTGCGGTGTGTGCCTGGCGAGGCAGCGATAGCTAAACTCCGCGTTGCAGCTCTCCTGCCCGTGCTTCGTACATGCTTCGCTGGGGTCGAATGAGCTTTGGAAGATACTGCGGTCTCGCTGGAGACAGACCTCTTTCCGGAATGCGCCTTGGCGCTCGCAGTGGAGGTCTTGGACTTATGGGCAGCAGCAGGATGTGTCTTCCGCGCCACTGCAGCGAACGCAGCGGGTGCCGGAAACACCAATGCCAAAGCAAGGAGAGCCGAAATGGGGGCGTTCAAACGCATCCTGAAAAAACTTGGAGGCGCGGGATCGCCAGAGCATCTTCTACGCTAGCGGCAGTTCGATCCACATGGAAGTAATCAGCAGGGTTCCGTATACTCTTCAGTTAACGGGGGATGGATGTTGACGGAGAGTGGATGCGCAGAGCGCCGTGGATTCTAGGCATCGCGGCGAGTGCGATTCTGATCGGGGCTGTAAAGGTGGGTCCGGTTCGTGCCGCTGGAGATGATGAAGCGGCGCGGCCCCAGTTTTACACCGCCAGGGTGCGCCCGATCTTTCAGGCCAACTGCTTCCGATGCCATGCAGGAATGAATCGCCGCGGTGGGTTGAGCATGTCGACCCGCGCCGGTCTGATGAAGGGTGGGAAGGATGGAGCGGTCATCCTCTCTGGAGATCCGGCGAAGAGTCTTCTGGTGAACGGAATTCGCCACGAGGGGGCCGCGAAGCCCATGCCCTCGAAAGGCAACAAGCTGTCGGACGCGGATATCGCCACCATCGAACGATGGATACGCGCAGGCGCGATCATGCCGGCTGACGTACCTGTGAACTAAATCAATTCCGAGAAGCTCTAAACCACGTCATTCCGACCGGAGCGCAGCGAATGTGGAGAGCCTGCCCTGAGCGAAGTCGAATGGGAATCCCTGTATTTCGCCTGTACCGTCACAAATGGCAAAAAGAATCGACATCCTCCGACTCTCGGAACCCCTTTCCTGAGAACCGCTCCGCACCCTGGGGACAGAAACATCTGTTCCGCTATCAGAATATTTTAGGTGTCTCCTTCGTACTTCGCGTCTAATGAGCATGGATGCAGCGGCTCCAGGTCGAAGCAGCTTGGCGCGGAAGGTAGGCGGATGGAGCCTGCTTGTCGTCGGCATTGCAGGCTGCGTGCTCCCCGTCATCCCCGGAATTCCGCTCGCTCTCGCCGGATTGCTCATACTGGCGCGTGACTATGCCTGGGCGCGAACTGCCCTGCGAAAGGCGAAACGCAAGGTGGTCTCCATGCGGCGGCGCGCTCGGGCCAAACGCTCCAGCCCAACCGTCGTTCCCACAACAAGACCTGCCGCAAGTGGTGAGGCAGGCGAATCCTGAGGATCTAGCCGGAGATCTCTTGCAGGTGTCGGCGATAGGCGGCCAGGGCCACGCGGCTCCGATCCTCGAGAGCACCCGTCACGGGTGACGACCCGCCAAGCTTATCCCCGGCGATCTCAGACAACACCAGCCAGTCATGCCACTCTCCTCCGCTCTGCTGCAATCTCTCGAAGGATTCGGCGAGACGGCGGGGACGCTTCGCCTTCTTCGGAGCGTTCTCCGCGATGTAGCGGGTCAGCTTCGCCACCTTGCGGATCGAGTGGAGATAATCCGGATCGTCGGCTCCCTGCTGCGGTTCAGGCGGAGTATTCTCGGCGAACCAGCGCTGGGCGAGTGAAACAAGCTCCGTCGCCGAAAGAGAGAGGCTCTCAACCGGCTCCAGCGCATCGAGAAGATCTTCGAGTGCCAGCACAAGTTCGGACTGCCGCCGTCGAAGGATCTTCACCAGATCTTGGGAGTGACCGTCACGCTCTGCCTCCAGCTCCTTCTTGAGTTTGCCCGCGTTGCTCTTCATGGCGCGCGGCGGATCTTCCGGAACGATGGAATCGATCAGGTTGAGCTGAACGTCGATATCGCGGACCACGCCCGCGGCCCGGCGAATTTTCTTGAGCATCCGCCGTGCCTTGCGCTCCGGTCTGCTTTGATCCGGCAATTGAGCCAAAGTCGTCAGCATGGCAAGCTGGGCTTCGATGCGCCGGGTCGTTGTGCGCAGCCTGTGGACAGGCTTTACCTCCGGGTCGGCGAGGCAGAGCGTGATCGCCGCCTCAAGCGCAGTCACCTGCTCCCGGAGAGAGCGGATCGGATACGCCGATGTGGTGGAAGCTGCCATAAATCTTGGATGCCGAAAGAGCTCGGTTCTCTTTTTGAGCCCGGTTGGATGGACCGGAACGTCCGCAGCGAATTCTAAACCGCCGGTTGCCCTTCCGCGTCGAACCATCCTCCGTGCCTGCATTCAAGGCACTTGACAAGTATCCGCCAACGTTGGAGCGTGGTAAGAGAGCCGTTCCAAGCGGCCGCATGCCGGTTCCCCTCCTGAGGAGATCTTCCGCGGGATCGGATGCTGACCGGCCTCCCGTTGTGATCCAATTGCGCCCCGCCTGCCTTCCTGCCAGTTTCCAGTTCAATCTTTGGAGCCGAAGTCGATGAAGATAGGTTTATTCCTTTCCATGTCCGTCCTTGCGAGTACAGCCTTTGCAGGCCAGGCCCCCCCGGCTCCGAAGCCGCCTCCTCATAAGGCATCCAAACCGGCAGCGGCCGCCAAGGCAGGGACTGGCGCATGGACGCCTGAGGTCGAGCAGTATCTCGGAGTCCAGCAGGGAAGCTTCACCTTGGTGGGGTTGAACCGGCTGTCGAAGGCTCAACTGGATGCGCTGGTGAGCGCAGCCAAGAATAACGTCACAGGCGATCCCCGGAAGCACGTTCTGACCTGCGGACCGGCGGCACCGGCGCAGCCTGGTAAGGTGCGGGTTTTCATCACCGTCTCCGGGGACGATGCCTCGGGTCAAAGGGCGACTGAGATCCGCCAGGCAGTCGGCGCCGTGGACGGGGTCGAGCTCGCCGACTCGCAGCCGAATGCTGATCGAGCGTTGCATGTCGTCATCCAGGAGCAGACCCTGGGCAAGCGGACCATCGGCTACACCGCTTCTTACGTCACCGCCACGCCCTGCACCGACACCTCCCGCAAGACCGATGCGGAGCTGAAGGGCCAACTGGGAACGTATACAGATCCCAAGGGAGTGGACCTCGCGGCTGACCTCGCCCGCATGCTGGGCCGGGACATCCAGGAGACGCATTGAGGGAAACTCGGGGACCATCGTATCCCTCAGAGAAAAGAACTTAGACCTCAATGACGATGGTCAGAACTTCCTCCGCGAAGAGTGAGGCGCAATTCGCATCTTACGGTTCTGGAGGTGGAGAACATGAGAGCTCTTCCATGGTTACTGGCAGGAACGGCGATTGGCGCAGGCATAGCGGTACTGGTGTTGAACGACTGGGAGCCGGAGTACGATACCGGCTACGACAGCGTGGAAGGCGCGGCAAGGAAGACCTTCGGATGGGGGACCCGGCAGAGGGCCGAAGGCAAGGTTGGCTCAGTCGTGGGTGCGGTGAAAGAGGGAGTAGGTCGATTCACCGGAGATCCTGATCTGGCCGCCGAGGGCACCGTCCAGAAGGTTGCAGGCGAAGTAAAGGACAAGGCAGGCGAAGTCGGGCATGCCGTCGCGCAGACCATCCATGATCTGAATAAGTAGGACCTGAACAACAAGTAAGTGGGGGTTCGGGAAGATAACCTTGTCGCTCTCTCCAAAAAGAGCAAACAGTGGGGAGTATCCGCCTTCGATACTCCCCGCGCCTGTCCGCGTTCGGACAGGGAGATGCGATCCCGGACACCTTTTAGGAATCGCCTCTCCCTAAATCGCAGATTCTGTTCGCGCCGCATTTGGGAATCGAAGTGCTCCCTCTCCTGAGAGAAATCTTTGGGAGGAAACATGCCGCTGAGAAGTCCTGCACTGAAGCTATGGGCCACTTTATATCTCGGTGCATCTCTTGCAGCCATCGCGCAAGCGCCCTCGCCTGAGCCGGGAACCCTAGGCATCGCCGTCAATCAGCTCTACGGCGAACAGCAAGCCACAAAACAGGGAGCGCTCATAGTGCGCCGGGTCCAGGCGCACTCCTCCGCGTTCGACGCCGGAATCGAGGCGGGCGATCTCATCCTTGCGACGGACGACAACTCTGTCTTCAACGCGACGATGGCCGACCTGCTGCTAAGACTGGAGGGACCCGTTGGAACTTCGGTTCAGCTCTCCGTCGTGAAGGCCGATGGCAACCTCAAGAAGCTGACGCTGGTCAGAAAGCCCTATCCGCCGCATCTGAACCCAGCCACCGATCCTTTCGGTTACAGCATCCCCGGCAACTGGCAGATGGACCTTCGCTACAACTTTCCGTTGCCGTGGTCTCCGTCCATAGCGCATCAGGGATTCGAGGACTTATTCTTTGCGCCAGGCTTCGATGATGTCGCCTCGCCTGAATACCACAGCTACCTGATCCTGTGGTGGCTGGATGGCAAGGTCTCGATGACCGCTACGGAGCTACAGGAAGAGATGGTGACATACTTCCGCGGCCTGGCGGGCCAGCGTGGCCGCAACAACCACTTCACGCCAGACCTCTCCGTGGTCACGGCCAGCTATGCCGCAACCCAATCCGGTCCTTCGTCTCTCGGAGGAGCCAGCGCAACGAACTTTACGGGCAAGGTCACGTTGATCGATCGGCACGGCAACCCGGTCACGCTCTACTCCGAAGTCATCTCGGCGCCATGCAGCGCCGACCATACGGCGGTGTACTTTGCGATGTCGAAGGAACCGAGGCCGGCTGCGTTGTGGAAGACCCTGGATCGTGTGCGGGACACGTTTCAATGCCGGAGATAAATGATCTAGAATTCGCGCAGTGAGGATAATGACCCGGTGACCCATCGGATAGACCGCAAGTTTTTAAGGGGTTGCTGCACAGCGACTCTCCTTCTTCTTTCCGCCCTCCTGATCCAGGGAGGATTCGCTGAAGCTCAGACGGAATCTTCGCAGGCGAAGCTATCGGTCCACTGGGAAGAGCTGACGGGCCCCGACTTCGTAAAGGCCATCAAAACATCTCAGGGAACCTGTCTGCTTCCCATCGGAATTCTGGAAAAGCATGGGCCGCATCTTCCCATCGGCTCCGACCTTCTGAATGCGCGATATGTTGCAGAGCACGCTGCACAGCAGCAGTACACCGTGGTCTTTCCCGCCTACTACTTTGGGCAGATCGCAGAGGCGCGGCAGGAGCCCGGAACTGTCTCCTATAGCCGCGAGATGCAGTTAGCTTTGCTGCAGGCAACCACGGATGAGATGGGCCGCAACGGCTGCAAAAAGATCCTGATCATCAATGGGCACGGAGGCAACAATCATCTGCTGCCCTACTTCGCGCAGACTCAGCTGGAGAAGCCCCACGATTACGTGGTCTATGTCTTCGACCAGCGCACCCCGGCGACAGGCGGTCCCGCGAAAAAGACAACCAACGATCAGCACGCGGGCGAAAGCGAGACCTCGAAGCTGATGATCGTGCGTCCTGATCTTGTTCACCCGGATCGCGCCAAAGACGAATCCGGCGCCGACCAGCATCACCAGAGCCTGCCGGAAGGCGTCTATACCGGCATCTGGTGGTACGCGCGCTTTCCCGATCACTACGCAGGCGACGGCTCGGCAGCTACCCATGAGCTGGGCGAGTACCAGATCAACTGGTGGGTCGACTCCGTGAGCAAGGTTCTCGCCGCCATCAAGGCAGACGATACAAGCCTGAGGCTGCAGAAAGAGTTCTTCGAGAAGGCGGAGCATCCGATCGATACTCCGCAGTAACAAACGTCTTCAGTAAATCTCCAGCTTCACCCAACAGCCTTGAGATGGGGGCTTGTAGCCAAAGACCTGCAAGCCCCCATCGTCGGTTCACTCCTTCGGTGCCGCAGCAGGCGCAGCACTCGCAACCTTCCGTACCGCTGCGTCCACGACTGCGTACAGCAACTGCCCACGATCCAGCCTGGCCTGGGCCTTGATGTACTCTCCGGCTTTCTGGCCAGCCTCTTCGCTCTCCGGCAGAACAAGGTGTCGGTGGTCAGCCGAAAGAACGGCCAGCTGTTGGATGATGTCGAAATACTTGTCCTCGTTTTTTCCTGCCAGCTGCCAGCACTCCGAGACTGTGCAGGTAAGAATCTCGTCGGTGTTATAAGGCTGTCCTGCTTTGTCACTAGGCGAAGGCGTGATCGACGTTGCCGCCTGGGGTTCCGTCGCCGGGGAGACGGCATCGCTCTTCGGAGTCGGGGTGGGGGAGGGCTTCGGTGTAGGCGTCGGGTTGCAGCCGAGACATGCGGCCAATGACGCCGAGACAATGAAGGAACTCAATCGCAAGTTGTTCATAGGGAACCATCCTCTTTTTTCATTCGTGGTCTTCCATTCCAGCGAAACCGAAGGGGAAGAATCTCGGTGTTTGTTCTTGCTGTTGCCTGTTCTTTCTCATCGGAGATTGGGCCGGGAGCCGCTTCTCCAACACAGAGACTCTTAGCGATGATGGTGGTAACGATCATCGTTGTTGTTGCGATTGTTCTGGCTTATCTGGCCTGCGATTGCGCCGACGCCTGCGCCCGCAGCTCCGCCGATCAGAGTGCCCTTCAGGCTTTTGCCGAAGATGGCTCCCAGGGCCGCGCCTCCGGCACCGCCGATCAGGGCACCCTTGCCCGGTCCGATTCCGCCGCTGTTCCTGTGGTCGTCATGGTGGTCATCGTGGCGGGAGTCATAGTAATTCCCTCCACGTCCCCCATTGCGGACACCGTTGTTGAACTGTCCGTGATTGCCGTTGTTATAACGTTGTGCGCTCAGGGGAAACGCGCCAAGTGAGAAAGCAAGGGAAAGGGCGAGAAATCGATTCTTCATGAGTGTTCGGTCCCGTGTCCTACGATCCGTTGGATGCGGAAAAACCGAGAAAACTCTCGTCTTATGTGAAAGATACATTTTAAGATTCGAGGAAAAGGTTGCTCGCTGAGACCCCGAAAGTCTTTATCTTGCTCCGGGAGAACAGCCGGGAGTAATCTGCATTCAAAGATAAAAAGAGCTTCCCGGGAACTCGAATCTGATTCTGTACAAAGGACTTGACTGGATGGATCGCTCCGCGGCGCAACCGCCCGTTGTTCGGCTGACGGCAGCTCTGCTGGCGTTCATTGGTTGGGCACTCCTCGCGCTTCAGCTCTGGCTCACGCTCACAAACGGCTTTGCCGATGCCCGGCCTACCTCGCAAATCGTCGCCAACTTCTTTAGTTTCTTTACTATCCTCATCAATCTTCTGGTCACAACGGTCTTCATCTGGGTTGCCGTCGCTCCTCCTGGTCCGCCGGCAACCTTTCAGGCCGCTGTCGCCGCCTACATCACCGTCGTCGCCGTCGGGTACAGCCTCCTTCTTCGTTCCATATGGGAGCCCGAAGGCCTGCAGAAGATCCTCGATGTCATGCTCCACGACATCATGCCTCTTCTCTATGTCGTCTTCTGGATCGCCTTCTGCCGTCAGCTCCGCGTCCTCGCTCGCCGGGATGCTTACCTCTGGCTCATCGGTCCCTTCACCTACCTCGTCTACACCATGGTTCGAGGCCGCAGACTCGGCTGGTATCCGTACCATTTTCTCAATCCGGGTATGGTCGGTTACCCCATTGTTATCTGTGCGATAGTAGGATTTTTGATCGCCTTCCTCCTCATCGGTCTCGGTGCCGTCCGCCTGACGCGACAGCCCGCCCTTAAGGACTCGAAGACGGTACCTCCGTCCTGGCGATGAGGGGGAGCGGAGGCCCACAAAACCCTCTATAATAGAGGGTAGAAACTATGGCAGACGATCAGAATCCCCAGCTCCCGCTCGGTTCCAATCCCGACAACCCAAATGGCTCAGACAGCACGATCAAGGGCCCCGGTGCGGCGCTGCTCCTCCCCATCAATATTGAAGACGAGATGCGCCGGTCGTATCTCGACTACTCCATGTCCGTCATTATCGGACGTGCGCTGCCCGATGTCCGTGACGGCCTCAAGCCCGTCCACCGCCGCATCCTCTACGGCATGCAGGAGATGGGTCTCCAGTACAACAAGAAGTACACCAAGTCCGCCAAGGTCGTCGGCCATGTCATGGGTAACTACCATCCCCACGGCGACTCCGCCATCTACGACACCATGGTCCGCCTCGCGCAGCCCTTCTCGCTCCGCTACATCCTCGTAGACGGCCAAGGCAACTTCGGCTCCATCGACGGCGACCCGCCCGCGGCGATGCGTTACACCGAGTCCCGCCTCACCCGCATCGCCGGTGAGATGCTCGCCGACATCGACTCCGACACCGTAGACTTTGCCCCCAACTACGACGAGTCCACCCTCGAGCCCACCGTTCTCCCCGCGCGCATCCCCAACCTCATCGTCAACGGTGGAGGCGGTATCGCCGTCGGCATGGCGACCAACATCCCGCCGCACAACCTCACCGAGGTCGTGAACGCCTGCATCGCTCTTCTCAGTAAAGAAAAAGGCGACATCCGCCCCGACATCCAGATCGTCCTCGAGCACGTCAAAGGTCCCGACTTCCCCACCGGCGGCTATCTCTACGGACGCGCCGGAATCGCCCAGACCTACAACACCGGCCGCGGACGCTTCATCATGCGCTCCAAGGTCGCCACCGAAAACATCTCCGGCGGCCGCCAGGCGATCATCGTCACCGAGATCCCCTACCAGGTCAACAAGTCGAACCTCATCAAGCGCATCGCCGAGCTCGCCAACGAAAAGATCATCGACGACATCTCCGACGTCCGCGACGAATCCGACCGCGACGGCATGCGCATCGTCATCGAGCTCAAGCGCGGCGCCGAGCAGCAGATCGTCCTCAATCAGCTCTTCAAGCACACCCCCATGCAGGAGAGCTTCTCCATGATCTTCCTCGCCGTCCACAACGGCCAGCCGAAGGTCCTCCCGCTCGACCACGCCATTCGCTACTTCCTCGAGCACCGCATCGAGGTCGTCCGTCGCCGCACCGCCTTCCTCCTCGGCAAGGCCCGCGACCGCGAGCACCTCCTGCTCGGTTATCAAATTGCGCTCGACCACCTCGACAACGTCATCAAGATCATTCGCCAGTCCGCCTCCCGCGCCGACGCCCGCGAAAACCTGTTCAGCTACTTCTCCAACAAGCGCATCAACCTGCGCGGCACCGAGCTTAGCGGAGTCAAACTCGACCCCGCCAAGTACAACGTCGACCTCACCTTCTCGACCACCGGCACCCTCATCCTCAGCTATCGCCAGGTCGACGCCATCCTCGAGCTGCAGCTCTACCGCCTCACCCAGCTCTCCATCGACGAGCTCCTCAAGGAGCTCTCCGAGGTCCGCGGCAACATCGAAGAGTTCGAGTCCATCCTCGCGTCTGACAAGAAGCTCCGTCGCCTCATCGTCAAGGAGCTCGAAGAGGTCCGCGACAAGTACGGCGACGCCCGCAAGACCCAGATCGTCGACGAGACCACCGAGATCCAGCTCGAAGACCTCATCGCCGACGAGCAGGTCGCCGTCACCATCTCCAACACCGGCTACCTCAAGCGCACGCCTATCTCCACCTACCGCCAGCAGCGCCGCGGCGGCACCGGACGCCTCGGCATGAAGACCCGCGAAGAGGACTTCGTCGCCCAGCTCATCGTCGACTCCACCCACGCCTTCCTGCTCTGCTTCACCAACACCGGCCGCGTCTTCTGGCTCAAGATCTACGAGATCCCCGACGTCGGAGCCGCAGGCAAGGGCAAGGCCATGGCCTCCCTCCTCGCCCTCCAGCCCGGCGAAAAGGTCGTCACCATCCTCGGCATCCGCGACCTCACCGAAGAGGGCAAGTACATCTTCTTCGCCACCCGCAACGGCACCGTCAAGAAGACCCCGCTGCCCGACTTCTCAAACGTCATGGCGCGCGGCATCATCGCCATCTCCATCGACAAGGACGACGAGCTCATCGCCGCCCGCACCACCTCCGGCGACGACGTCATCTTCCTCGCCACCCACGAAGGCATGGCCATCCGCTTCTCCGAGGCCTACGACGCGGAAAAGGGAATCACCGGCGGCCTCCGCCCCATGGGACGCAACGCCGGCGGAAACAAGGGAATCACCCTCAAGAAGAACGACTACGTCATCGGCGTCGCCGTCACCCCATCCGCCGAGTACCGCGCCAAGCGCCAGGTCGAGCTCAAGGAAGAAGGCCGCGACCTCACCCCCTGCCTCATCCTCTCGGTCTCCGAAAACGGCTTCGGCAAGCGCACCGACGTCGAGGAGTACCGCCTCCAGACCCGCGGCGGCTCCGGCGTCATCAACATGAAGGCCACCCCTAAGATCGGCAAGGTTTCGAGCATCAATCTCGTCGACGAGACCAGCGAGCTGATGGTCATCTCCCAGTTCGGCAAGATCATCCGCATCGACACCAAGTCCGTCCGCGCCGCAGGCCGCTCCACCTCAGGAGTCAAACTCCTCGACCTCGACACCGACGACAAGGTAGCCGCCGCCGTAGTCATCCCACCCGATGAATCCAAATCAGAACCTGAGACAGGAACGCTGCTGCAGTAGTTTGAGTGAACGTTAGAAACAATAATGAAAGGGGACGCGACTATCGCGTCCCCTTTTCGTTGACACATAAGCTGTACGGTTGTAGCTTGACGCTTGCGCTCCCTTCATATGAATCGCTAGGCAGTGATCATAGGACGAAAGAAGTTCTTTGTTAGGAATAGCCGCATATGTGGAAAGCAGTGACGAAGTGGATCAAATTGGCAGAGACCCACCCCTGGAGGGCCTTTACTCTTGGGGTTCTTGTATTGGTCATTGTCATTGCATTCAAGGGCGGGTTTTCTCCAAAGCCGGCAGTATCTGAAATCAGAACACAATCCTCTGGATCTAATAATCAAAACATTGTCCAACATAGCGGGACGGTGAACAGCAATAAGTCCGAAAACTCCATCCATTCTCAAGGAAACAAAAATCAAAACGTTGGTACAAACGACAGTGTTGCGATTCAAAACAACAAGTAAGTTAGTTTCGCTCCCTCTGAGCGTTTTTTATGCGTCCATAGCCGCATCCCAAGTCAATTCCAACGGAAGTTACAATCAAAACGTCGGCAATAACAACGGCGTTATTACGCAGACAAATAACATCTCAATCCATAAGCTATCGCCTAATCAACTCGGGCTGGAAGTCGTTCCGAGCGTTAGCCTTGACCCACAGGAAGCTTTCCGCCAGCAATTCAGAGTTACGAACACAGGATCGGTTGCCCTTGCAAACTTGCATTACGCGTGTGCAATCTTGTCATACACAAGCAAGACCGGAAGTTCCCTTCCGATCGTTGGTCCGCCACCTCATCGTGTACATCTGTACTATCTCTTGGTACCTGTTATGAGGCCTCTTAAATCTCTGACACCTGCTGAAAAGACGACCATCGACTGTGACTACTTAACTCGGCCAGGTGTAGATCTAGTTGCAGCTGAGATTGAACTTGAGGCTGCATTCAAGGTCAAAGGTAATAAAGAAGAAAATCAGAAGCGGTTTAAATTTTTTGCCAGAAGAGATTCGACTGGGAATTTCCAATGGACAGAAGGCGCGTCTAAGGACAGTCCATTCGAGCATATGGCCACCGACGAAAAAAGAGAAACAGTAGTCAATGTCATTCCTTTCGGCGGAGATAATCGTATTCTCTCTCCGTGTCCTAGTCCTCAGGAGTACTTTTCCCTTCTACTGTCATGGAGCAATCGACTTCATGCAACCGGGAATGGCGTGATGATGTCCACAATGATGAAAGGGAGATACGAGTCTTGCGACGCAAGCAAAAAAAACTCTGATCTCCCAGAAAAAATAAACGAATATATCCGGTCCAATGCTCACAAGATGAACTATATGCTCGATGATGTTGCATCGTTTCCTCCATTCTCCCCGGGAGTTCAATAGGACGGGTGGCCCACATTCTGACCAAACCACCACCCTCGGGTGCCCCATCTTCGACGCGAAGCGGCTAAGGTGGGCAATTTTCGCGGCAGCGAAAATCCCAACACTCTCCGTACCCTGAACAACGGATCGCGCTCCACGCGATAACCCACCTTAGCCGCAATAAGGCCGCGCCGAAGATGGGGCACCCAATTCTCAACTCAATCGACGTTCGGAACACAGTAAAATCCACCCATGCCGCTGGGCCTGAAGCGTTACCAGAAAGAAGGCGACGACCACTTCATCACCTTCAGTTGTTACTATCGCGAACCCTACCTCAACACCCCACACGCCAGAGACATCTTCCTCAACTCTCTCGAACTCACCCGCCAGCGCTACAACTTCGGCGTCCTCGGCTACGTCGTCATGCCCGAACACATCCACCTGCTCATCGGTGAACCGCTCGACCGCGACATCCCCTTATCCAAGGCCCTCCATTCCCTCAAACTCTCCGTCTCAAAACGTCTCACCCAAAGGCCCTTCTGGCAGACCCGTTACTACGACTTCAACGTCCTCACCCGTGACAAGCGAGTCGAAAAGCTGAAGTACATGCACCGCAATCCGGTCACGCGCGAACTCGTCCCGCGACCCGAAGATTGGCCGTGGTCCAGCTACCGCCATTATCTGCTGAACGAATCCACCCCAGTAAAAATCTCACCTGTCTAAACGAACCTCATCTCGACTCGTGATACGCTTCTCCCGCCGGCCACCAACCCAGCTCAGGAGAATCCCCCGTGAACTCCACCGCGCCGCAACCCACCCGCCGCACCTTCCTCAACTCCACCGTCGCCTTCGCCGCCAGCATGCCCCTTCTCGCGCGATCCATCGCAGCGCAGTCTCCGGCACTTACCGACAAATCCACCATCAACATCATCGGTCCCAAACCCGGATACACCCCGCAGATCGGCACCCTCGTCTCCATGCTCACCTGGGTGCAGCGTGGGGTCATCATGCCTACTCAAAAGCTGACTCAGGCGGATCTCGATCATCTCTTAGATAAGGACGCGAACTCCATCGGAGCCCTCATGCTCCACCTCGCCGCCACCGAAACCTACTACCAGCGCCACACCTTCAACGGGGAGCCATGGGGCAAGTGGCCCGCCGACATCTCCGCCAAATGGGACGCCGCCATGGACCTCGGCGACGCTGGCCGCAAAACTATCAAAGGTCACGACCTTGCCTTCTACACCGACGCTCTCCAGGAAGCCCGCGAAAAGTCACTCGCCGAGTTTCGCAAACGAGACGACGCCTGGCTCATGACCGTCGACAAAACCTGGGGTTGGGGACCCACCAATAACTACTGCAAGTGGTTCCACGTCTGCGAGCACATCTCCCACCACGCCGGACAGATCGACCTTCTCGTCAAGCGCCTTCCCGGTTACAAACCGGAAGCCTGAACCCAGGCGCGAAGCGCTCCTGGCTCCTGCTCTCCGCGGGAACCTCGAGAGCAATAACTATTTGGTGGGACAGGTTTTGTCCCCACCCTCCCAAAAATCGGCATCTAACCAACCATGATGCTGAATAGGCTTCACAAGACCTTACTCATCGCCCCTCTTCTCCTCACCACCCTCCTCCCCGCCAACGCCCAGTACCGCAACGACCGCTTCAACAACGGCGTCCGCCAGGGAGGCCGCGGTGGCCAGTACTACAACGACCGCGACCGCCACTACAACGACGATCGCTACC
>Ga0193743_1000099_pt1 | contig 63578 bp, 50 predicted proteins | sample L2c2metaG_FD_143038 | JGI IMG/M metagenome (GOLD analysis project Ga0193743, IMG submission 143038) | Soil microbial communities from a riparian zone of the East river system, Colorado, United States - L2c2 | ecosystem: Environmental > Terrestrial > Soil > Riparian zone | place: USA: East River... | reverse complement strand
GGCGACGAAGCAGCTGCCGATCAGCTCGGTGGTGCTGAGCAATCAGCGCGTGGACACGCGACAGGCGCTCTTCAACACGATGAAGGGCAAGGAGCAGGCAAAGAATGATGCTGCAAATCCGTTGGTGAATAGTGATGGGAAGCTGATTCCTAGCGTTACCCGGACATTCCGGATCGATCGCAATATAGAAGTTTTCCTTCAGGCATATTTGGGTAGTGCCCCGGCAAGCGATGGTTCCTCTGCGTCGAAGGCAAAGTTGACAGAGAATCCGCAGGTCATTGCTTTTGTCAGTTTGTATCGCGACGGTCTAAAGGTCATGGATAGCGAACCGATCCAAACGTCAGCTTTGACAGAGAGCCGTTTAGGGACAGTGCCGATTGATCTTAAGGTTGGGATCGCAAAACTGAGTCCCGGAGAGTATCAATGCCAAGTGACGGTACTCGACCCGTCCGGGAATCGTGCGGCGTTTTGGCAGGGACCGGTCGCCCTTCGATAAGCCGACATAGGTTCTCAGGCAAACAGCCACGTGGAGCGGAAGCTCCGGAAGGCAGCCGCCGGGGCGGCTTCATTTCTGCCGGTCGACTACGACCGGGCTTACGATGCTCTCGACGTGATGTCCGGTATTGCCGAAACACACAATGTCACAGTCGGATAAGGAACCGGTCAAGATTATCTGGCGGAGAGTGGGGGATTCGAACCCCCGATAGAGCTTTTGACCCTATAACGGTTTAGCAAACCGCCGCCTTCAGCCACTCGGCCAACTCTCCGAACCTTGATTTGCTCGGGCTTCTGGTGATTATACCGTGGACCTGCGAAGTCTGTGGGCTAATCTCATCACCGCCCCGTGAATTGGTTCTCCGGATCGAAAATCAGGATTTCACGGGATTCTTAGATCTCAATAACGAGCATCAACCCCAAGAGCAACGGCCCTCCTCTCGAAGGGCCGCTGTTTTGTCTCTCAATAAGACCGGATCAAACTAAAAATCTGAATTTACTTGGCTGTTCCGGCTTTAGTCTCTACCCCGGCCTTATCGTCGAGGAAGCGCTGCTGCGCTTCGAGAACCTTCGCCCGGGCAAAGGAAGCATCACGCCAGCCTTTGACCTCGACCCGCTTGCCCTCAAGGTCTTTATAGATGGAGAAGAAGTGGGTAATCTCCTTCAGCATGTGCGGGTAGATCTCTGAAAAGTTCCAGACGTCCTTGTAGCGCGGGTTTCCCTTGCCTACGGCCAGGACCTTCTCGTCCCCCAGACCCTGGTCGCGCATCTCGAGCAGGCCGATCGGACGAACCTCCATCACGCAGCCGGGAAAGCTCGGCGCGTCGACCAACACCAGTACGTCGAGCGGATCGCCATCATCCCCGAGCGTCGAAGGGATAAATCCGTAGTCGCCGGGATAATGCACAGGGGAGTAGAGATTGCGGTCGAGACGAAAGACATGAAGCTCCTTGTCGTACTCGTACTTGTTGATTCCCTCTAGCGGAATCTCAATAACAGCATTGATTACCTCAGGCGAATCGGGGCCCACAGGAAGCTCAAGGTAGTTCGGCATAGGATTGATTTCTCTTCTCGTTACTTTTGCGAAATGGTGCGAAATGGGTAGAGTCAGCCGGGGCCGAAATGGCCAGTAGATTGATGTGGTGCCGTTCCCGCTGCGGAATGCGGTACCAAAAACCGCACCATGTCTATAATCAAACAAGATGAAGGCTCATGTCTATGTCACGTTGAAACGAACCGTGCTGGATGCCCAGGGGCAGACAGTCTCGGATGCGCTGCGCCGGATGCAGTATCGCGGAGTGGCCGATGTTCGGCAGGGAAAGTATTTTGTGCTGACGCTCGATGACGGATTGGAACGCGCCGAAGCCGAAGCCGAGGTCGACCGGATCGCCCGCGAAGTTCTTATCAACCCGGTGATCGAAGAGTGCAGCTTCCGGCTAGAGGACTGAAGACAAAAGTCTTCTGCTCCCCGCGTAACAGTTTAGCCGCTCTGAACCTCCATTTTTGAGAGCTCGTCTCCGAAGCCAAGTCGCATCTTGCTCTCGATGAAGAGCGCATAGATCGCGCACAATCCCATCACTCGCTGGAAGCCTCTTCCCGGCCAGTGCTACGCTCAATCTAAGGAGACCAGGCGTTGAGTGATGCATCATTGAAGGAAAAGAGCGCGGCCACCGTGGAAACGCCTCAAGCGCAAGGAACCAGCCGATTTGTGAGGGCATGCCTACGACAGCCGGTTGATCGCACGCCGGTATGGCTGTTGCGACAGGCTGGCCGGTATATGCCGGAGTATATGGCCGTCCGTAAGCACCACTCGCTGCTGGAGATCTGCAGAACCCCTGAGATCGCCGCCGAGGTCACCATTACAGCCGCTGAAAGATTAGGCGTGGACGCGGCCATCATCTTTGCCGATCTCCTGCTTCCCTTCACGCCCATGGGCGTTGACTTCGAGTTCCTCGCAGGCGAAGGCCCGGTCGTCCACACTCCCGTGCGAACGCTCGACCAGGTTCGTGCACTCCGTACCGATCGAGTAGAGGAGCTGGGCTATGTCGCCCAGGCAATCGAACGAGTCGCGCGACACTTCTCTGCCCCACGTCCTGACGGCGACCAGCTGGGAATCATCGGGTTCTGCGGGGCTCCGTTCACGCTGGCCAGCTACATGATCGAAGGCGGCTCGTCGCGCAATTACGTCGAGACGAAGCGCATGATGTATGGCGATCGGGTCGCGTGGCCGCTGCTGATGGAAAAGCTGGTCGAGGTGCTCGTCGCCTACGCCGCGCAGCAGGTCGAGGCTGGAGCCGATGTCATCCAGATCTTCGACAGCTGGGCCGGCGCGCTGGGAGTGACCGACTATCGTGAGTATTGCCTTGCCCCCACGACCGAGCTTGTGCGACGTGTGCAGGCCTTGGGTGTCCCGGTCATCTACTTCGGAGTCGATACCGCTTCGCTGCTGCCCACTATGCGCGAAACCGGAGCCGATGTCATCGGCCTCGACTGGCGAATCCCACTTGCCGAAGGATGGAAGGCGCTGGGCGAAGGATGCGCCGTGCAGGGGAATCTCGATCCCATTGCGCTCTTCGCTCCTCAGGACGTATTGCGCTCTCGCGTGCGCGAGGTTCTCGACGCTGCAGCCGGACGGCCCGGCCATATCTTCAATCTTGGACACGGTATCGTGCCGGGAACTCCGGTAGACAACGTGATCCAGACCGTGGAGTGGGTGAAGGAGTTCGGGGCACGATGAGCCATGCCGTACTGCTGCTCGCCCATGGAACTCCTAACGTATTGGGGGAGATGGCCGAGTACCTGAGCAAGGTAACTGGCGGACGCGCCTTACCCGATGAAGTCGTCGAGGAACTGAAGCATCGTTACGCGCAGATCGGCCTCAAGGAGACTGCTGGCGATGAGCCGCCGCCTCTGACGAAATGGACCCTCGCGCAGGGGAAAGCTTTAGAACACGCACTTGATGGGACTCGCGTGTATATCGCGATGCGAAACTGGTCGCCTTACATCGCCGATGTCGTGGAACAGATGCGGTCCGATGGCGTGACGAAGATCCGTGCCATCTGCCTTGCTCCCCAGAACTCGCGGACCAGCGTCGGCCTCTATCGCCGGGCCCTGATGGCCGCTGCCACAGGAATTGAGGTGGAGTTCGTCGCCGGATGGGCGGAGAATCCTCTGCTCGTGCAGGCCTTCGCCGAGAAGCTTGAGCCCGTCTGGTCGCAGGCCTGTGTAGAACTCGGCAGGCAGATACCCGTTCTGTTTACAGCGCACAGCGTTCCCTGCCGCACGATCATGACTGGCGAAGCCTCCATCGCAGGGGCAAGGCCCGGCACGCCCATGCAGGATTCGCCCGATCCCTATCCGGTGGAGGCGAAGCGGACTGCAGCTCTTGTTGCCGAGCGGCTCGCGAAGACGGGACTGACCGAACATGACTGGTATTTCGCCTTTCAGAGCCAGGGCGTGAGCGGAGGACCATGGATCGGTCCCACCGTCGAAGACACCCTCAAAGCTCTTAAAGAAGAGGGGCACACCGGGGTCGTGATGCAACCCATCGGCTTTGTCTGCGATCACGTCGAAGTTCTGTATGACATCGACATCGCCTTCAAAGAGACCGCCACCAGTCTGGGTATGAAGCTGTGGCGAGCCGAGAGCCTCAACGATTCTCCAACTCTGACCGAAGCTCTGGTCCAGATCGCGAGCATGGAAGATCAGGTTGAGACGAGCAGCATCACTGCTGTGAAGGCCGGTAGATGAGCCAGCCTCGCCGCATCGCGATCCTCGGCGGCGGAATAGCCGGCCTGACCGCAGCCTATGAGCTGGCGAAGCTCTCAAAGGATGAGTCTCTCCATGTGAGTCTCTATGAGGCATCGCCTCGGCTCGGCGGCATCGTCGAGACGGTGCGCGAGGGCGGCTTCGTCATCGAGGGCGGCCCGGACGGCTGGATCAGCGAGAAACCATGGGCGCGAGAGCTCGCAGTTGAGCTCGGGCTGGGGGAGGAGCTGATCTTCTCAAACGACGATGAGCGCCGAACCTATGTCCTCATTGACGGCATTCTCAAAGCGATGCCCAGCGGGATGCGCATGATGATCCCGGGGGATCTTGCTGCGCTCGATGCTTCGGAGCTGTTCAGCGACGAGGCAAAGCTTGCGTTCCATCGGGAGATCGATCGCGCCGGGGAGCTGAAGCAGGCAGCACCCGCGCATGATGAGAGTGTCGCCGAGTTTGTACATCGCCACTTTGGCAAGGAAGTTCTCGAAAAGATCGGGGCGCCCCTGCTCAGTGGAGTCTTCGGCGGCGACGTCACGCAGCTGAGCGTTCGCGCCGTCATGGCTCCCTTTGTCGCGATGGAGCGCGAGCATGGCAGCCTGATCGCAGGGCTCAAGGCGCGTGAAGCGTCCGCGGCGAAAAAGACTCCCATCTTCACCACCCTGCGGAGCGGTCTGGGGACGCTGATCGACGGGATGGTGGCCGCGATTCCGCAGGAGTGGATTCACCTGGGCGTGGAGACCACCGCCGTGGAACGTCAGGGCGCGGACTGGCTGGTGACCACTACCGCAGGCCGGGAGAGGTTCGATGCGGTCATGATTGCGACCCCGCTTCACATTGCTCGCACTCTTTTAACTCCGCTCGATCCTCAGGCTGCCGAACTCATGCAGATGGACGCCAGCTCTGCCGTGGTAGTGGGATTCGGCTTCGACGACGCCGTCGAGGCTCCGGTCCCGCCGGGATTCGGCTTTCTGGTTCCGCCGGATTCCAACAGCCTGCTTCTCGCTTGCACCTTCATGGATCAGAAGTTCAAGGAGCGTGTTCCTCCCGGCGGCCGCCTGCTGCGCGCCTTCTTCGGCGCGCGCTCGGCGGAGCGTGTTCTGCGTTGCGGCAACGATGAGATTGCAACTGTGGCCAGGATGGAGCTGGCAAGAGTTCTCGGGCCTTTACCAGAGCCGCGCGTCGTGGTCGTACGCCGGTGGCCGCTCTCCCTTCCTCAATATGGAGTCGGACACCTGGAGCGTATGGTTGAGCTCGAAGAACGCGTGCGCGCTCTCGAAGACCTCTGGCTTCTTGGCAACGGCTATCGTGGAGTAGGCCTGCCGGACCTGGTTCGCGATGCGCGCGTGGCAGCGCGGGCGGCAGCGACGCAATAAATCCTCTCTCCGGATATTTTTTCGTATCCAGCGATTCCGCTCTCCGCCACCTCAACATGGCCCGTGCTGTCTGACAGCGGATCGCCGCGAATCCGATTTGGTACACGTTATCCACGGAAATTTAACATGATGGAGCTCAAAACGCTTGCTGGGCGCAGGGTTTCAAAGCATACTCCAACTAGAAGCCTTGGCTTAGCAAGACGGTTGCCCACCAGAGACCACTGATCGTGACCCGATATAGTCGTCAAGATGTCCTTCGGATCCTGCACCTGAACACACGGCAGATGATGTCGTGGGAGCGGGCGGGATTGATCTCCCCCAGAGAGCAATATTCCTTCGAAGATCTCAGTCAGTTTCGCGCGTTGCGCGATCTGCAGGCGCATGCCGCGAAGCCCAAGACGCGCATCTCGGCTCGCAGCATCCGCGCCTCGGTCGATGCGATGCAGCGCGTAGCGGGGATGCGGAATCCCCTGCTCGAAAGCACAGCGGTTCGTCGCGGATCGCGGCTGGCCTTTCGCGTGGATGGGACGCTGGTGGATCCGCTGACCCATCAGCTTGCCTTCGACTTCGATGCCTTTGTGGGATCAAGGCTCGGGGTTGTGACTGGCAGCGAGCTGCGATCGCGCAATCCGGCCTTGAGGGCCGCCGAGCTGCAGGAGATGTTCCTGCGCGCAGTCCAGCTGGAAGAAAGCTCCGCCACGATTCACCAGGCCACCGAGATCTACGAGGCGATCCTTGCAGCCCAGCCCACCCACGCCCCGGCGCTGATCAACCTGGGAACGATCTTGTACAACATGCGCCAGTTCGAACAGGCCGAGGGCCTCTACCGCCGCGCCACCCTCGCCGACCCGGAGTATGCGCTGGCGTTCTTCGACCTGGGCAACGTGCTGGATGAGATGCAGCTTCTGGACGAAGCTACGGTCGCTTACCAGAAGGCGGTCACATTGGTTCCGCAATATGCCGATGCGCACTACAACCTGGCGCTTGCCTATGAGCGGCAGGGCCAGAAGCGCCGTGCCCTGCGTCATTGGCTCACTTATGTCCGGCTGGATCCGGTGGGACCCTGGGCGAGCCATGCCCGCGATCAGGCTCGAAAGATCCTGAAGTCCGAGAAGCTCTCCATCGTTAGCCGACGAGGACGACTGGTTCGGGCAGGCTGACCCACCCCCTACTTTTTTGCGCAAAGTCTTCCATTCATTTGACTTAGGTCCGGACTTCCTGCTCACAGCTTTTACTGCGGTAACTCCGTTTCGGTTGATTCCGCTGATTTAAGGATAGTGGATCGACCGGGGTAAATCGGCAGGTCTATGTCTATTGGTTTGTGTGGTTTGAACGGTTTCGGGGCTTGACATGGTTTTTGGCTTGGTGACTTCTTTGCCTCTGCGAAAACAGACAACGGCAAGAGCAAAAGCTAAATACAGGGATCTCTCCACTCCGACGCGCGATGGAGCCGCGCGTCTCCGGTCGAGATGACGTGGTGTTTGGGTTTGTACGCGTCTCCGCTCGAGATGACGTGGTGTTGGGTTTGTACACACCTCTGGTCGAGATGACGTAGTGCTTGGGTTGTGTGCTCCTCCGGTCGAGAGGACGTGTTTTTTGGGTTGTACCTGGAGCTGGGTGTCTGCAAACTCCTGGAGTTACAGGGTCAGTTTGGCGATGGTCGCTAGCTGCATGAAGGAGGTTCCTTCGTAGATTTTGCCGATCTTGGCGTCGCGGTAGAGTTTTTCGACGGGGTAGTCCTTGACGAAGCCGGAGCCTCCGTAGACTTCGACCGCGAGGGAGGCTACGCGTTCGGCAACCTGGGAGGCGAAGTACTTGGCCATGGCTGCCTCCTTCAGGAACTCGTGGCCGGCATCCTTTAGGCGGGCCGCGTTATAGACGAGCAGGCGTGCGGCCTCGATGTCGGTGGCCATCTCGGCCAGTTGAAACTGCATGGCCTGAAACTCGACGATGGGCTTGCCGAATTGCTTACGCTCTTTAGCCCAGCGGGCCGCATGCTGCCATGCTCCCTGGGCTAGACCGAGCATCTGAGCTCCAATGCCGATGCGCCCTTCGTTGAGAGTTTCGATGGCGATCTTGTAGCCTTTGCCGGGCTCGCCGAGAACCTGCGAGGCGGGGATCACGCAGTCTCTGAAGACCAGCTCGCAGGTGCTGGAGGCACGGATGCCGAGCTTGTCCTCTTTTTTGCCGAGGGTGAAGCCTGGTGTGTCCTTTTCGACGAGGAAGGCAGTGATGCCTTTGTAGCCAGCGGCGCGGTCGATGGTGGCGAAGACGATGAACAGGCCTGCTTCCTTCGCATTGGTGATCCATAGCTTCTGCCCGTTGAGCACGTAGTTGTCGCCCTGGCGTGCGGCGCGGGTTTCGAGCGCGAAGGCGTCGGAGCCGGAGGATGCCTCGCTGAGGGCATAGGCTCCGATGGTGTCGGTGGCTAGACGGGTGAGGTAACGCTGCTTCTGGTCTTCGGTGGCCCAGCGGACAAGAGCGTTGATGCAGAGTGTGTTCTGCACATCGACCAGGACGCCGACGGCGGGATCGACGGCGGAGATCTCCTCGACGGCGAGGATGGCTTCGAAGAAGGTGCCGGCGGAGCCCCCATACTGCTCGGGGATCTCGATGCCCATGAGGCCGAGCTGGAAGAGCTGGCGCAGGAGTTTCGCTTCCATCTGCTGGGACTCGTCCATGGAGCGGACGAGAGGAGCGATCTCTGCGGCGGCGAACTTCCGGACGGTGTCGCGGAAGAGACGCTCGTCCTGGCCGAGTTGGGTGAGTGCCGCCGGATGAGCGGAGGGGACGACGGCGGCTTGGGACTGAGCCATAAGAGACACCTCGAAGAGTAGAAGTTTAAACATTTCGGTGGGAACGGGGAAATCGTGTGAACCGGTGGTGAAGGGCCGAGGGGTTCGCGCTTTGCGCGAATGCCTGTTCAGGCTCAAAGAATCTGTCTAAAAACTTCCTGGGAGCCTATGGATTCGAAATGAGAGAAGACAGGCAACAGCAGGAACAAAGGCGAATACAGGGATCTCTACACTCCGACGCGATGAAGCTGCTCGCCTCCGGTCGAGATGACATGGTGTGAGGCGGAGATGACGTGATTTTTGAGTTAGATGACGAGGTTTTTGAGTTAGATGACGAGGTTTTTGAGTTAGATGACGAGGTTTTTGAGTTGTGGAACAGGGTTCTGGATCCGGCCGCCTATAGGCGGTATTCGACCGAGTTCGGCAGGGGTAGGTCGAAAAGTTTTACACTGGTTATTCAGGTCTTTTTGAGATGACGAAGAAACTGAACCCGACGCCACGAACTCCGCTTCCCTTCCTGGGGGTGGCCTGCGCGGTCGGTGTCTCGACCATGTACTACAACCAGCCACTGCTGGAGGAGATGGGTCGCACCTACGGCGCCGGCGCTGGGACGATGGGGTTTGTCGCCGTGGCGACCCAGGTTGGCTATGCGATTGGCCTGCTGTGCTTTGTTCCGATGGGAGATGTGCTGGAACGGCGCAGCCTGATGATGAAGATGTACGCCGCGGTGGCGGTGGGGCTGGTTGTGGTGGCGGCAGCTCCAACGCTGGCGTGGCTGCTGGTGGGATCGATTGCGATCGGGATTCTGGCCTCTGTGACGCATGTCGTTCTTCCGATTGCGCCGGACCTTGTGAGCCATGAGCAGCGCGGACGCGCGATTGGAACGGTGATGACCGGGCTGCTGCTGGGAATTCTACTGGCGCGAACCTTTGCCGGATGGGTGAGCCATCTCGCCGGCTGGCGCTCGGTGTTCGTGGTGGCCGCTGTAGTGAATGCCGCTTTCGTTCCGCTGCTGTGGCGGGTAATGCCGAAGCTTCCGGCGAAGCAGGAGCTTGGTTACGCCGAGGCTATGCGCTCGCTGTGGACGTTGTATCGCTCGCAGCCGCTGCTTCGGGAATCGGGTGAGGTAGGGGCCCTGGTGTTTGCGTCCTTCAGCTGCTTCTGGACGACGCTGATTTTTCTTCTGGAGCGCCATTATCACCTGGGTGCGGGAGTCGCGGGCACCTTTGGGTTGGTGGGGGCCGCGGGAGCTTTGGTCGCTCCTTTCGCCGGAAGGCTTGCGGACAGACATGGGTCGCGGTGGGTCATTGCAGTAGGAATGGCACTGCTGGCTTTCTCGTATGTCGTGTTGTGGGCACAGGAGCTGGCGCACGTCTCGACGATCGTGCACATGATCGCGCTGGCGTTTGGCGTGATCGTGCTGGATGTGGGGGCGCAGATGTGCCAGGTAGCCAACCAGACACGAATCTTCGGCCTGGTCCCTTCTGCACGCAGCCGTTTGAACACGGTGTATATGACGATGTACTTCACGGGTGCCGCAGCCGGTTCGGCGCTTGCGACGAAGGCGTGGGCCTACTGGCACTGGAACGGTGTCTGCGGACTGGCAGTAGGCCTGATCGGACTGGCGGCGCTGCGCCATGCACTGGGGCGGCGCTCGCCGGATGAAGATCACTGCCATTCGACGCGGGAAGATGAGCTGTTGGAGGCCTGAGGGTCTTGCAGGCTGAGCCCCATTCGTTGTCCCAATCAGAGCCGCATTGGTATTTTGCGGAGGATCCGCCTGCTATGTTGCAGACGGTATGAAAGAGTCATGCGCCAAGCAAGGTGATTTGAGAAATTTCGTATTTAGGTCAGATCTCAAATTACTTTCCTTCTTCCGTTGACACGAAGAAATGTCTATCTGGTATAGTCTTTGCCAGACTCATCCAGCCTTCATAACTATTGATATACGTAGATTTAACTGGATTTTTCGGCCGATTGCCCTTCTGATTTTGTGTTGCGAACTGATTTCCCAATCGAAGCAATTTCAATCAAAGGAGTTCGACCGTGATTCTCTCCGTCATTAAGAAAATTTCGCTATGCATGCTAGCGATTGCTTTCTGCTATGTGCCAACATCCTTCGGGCAGGCTCTTACACAGAATGGTTTTGTGACGACCTCTCCACAGGGAAGTACGTTCCTGGTTACAGGTCAAAGTATGGCTCTCGTGGGCAGTGGTGTCGGATGCTCGGGTTCTGACGCCAATAGAGCCGTCATGAGCTTTTATGCGTCTCCAACCCCGAATACACAGGGTGCATTTATAGGTTCGTACCCGATGAATACCATTGGATTTGTTTGGGTCCCTCCTGCCGCAGGGGATTACTACGTCAGCTCCTTCCTGAGTCTTAACGGTGCAACCTCATGCACCGGGACGGAGATCGGCGGGCCCATTACCGGGGGAGTTGTTCGCGTTACAAATCCAATTAAATGAGGGATGTGCGATTAATCAGCGGCCAGACGCTTACAGTGGCCTGGTTGTAAACGATTTTGCCGATCCAACATACAGAGGGGGATCACTTCTATCCCCCTCTGCGAAACTGCTCTAAAAGCGCAAGGCTTGTCTCGTGAGGCTGGGTGGATCATAGGAATGATCCTGGAAAGATGTGTGGTAGGCGAGGCAGGGTTCGAACCTGCAACCCCGAGCTTAGAAGACTCCCCTTGCTACGGGCCTTCATTACACGATAAAAATCAGTTCTCATTCCTCTGCTGGAGCAGCTCTTGCCGCTTATTGAACTCGGCGCATATCGGACAGTTGAGTCTGTGTTCCGTAATTCGGTTCTGAACGCGACCCAGTTCTTTTTCGTCGATATTGAATTTAGCCGGAACATTCTGCCCCCGCGAAACTTCGAGAAGACGATGACCGAGAATGCGAAGTTCTTCGCATGGAAACATGGTCCACTCCAGACTTGCGCGGTGCGCATCGGGCAGGTAGACCTCAGTCTTGGGGAGTGTCTGCAGAATGAGGTGAGAAAGCAAACCGCTTTTGGCCCGCTTGCTCGCTACCGGCGACATCTTACTCCCCGTATCCCTGACCTCGTAAGGTTTCTTTTCGAGTATTTTTGGCTCTTGTTCGGCGAGATGTTTCGAGGTATCGGCGCGCCAGTTTCGGTCAGAATGCGGAGGAAACCACTGTAAGTTTCTCGTAAGTTCTTCAGCGCGTGAGGTATGGTGAGCGAGGCAGGGATCGAACCTGCAACCCCGAGCTTAGAAGGCTCGTGCTCTATCCGATTGAGCTACTCGCCCGCACGCGTGAAGCCTGTCTTGAGGAGAAATCCGCTTCATCCTTATTGTAAACGGCGCGGGCAAACCTCTTGCATGCTCCTTGATGAAGAAAACGCGCCCATCCATGTGCGGCGAAGATTCGCAGCAGATGGATGGGCGTCTGTCGGGATGAAGTTTTAGAGTGCGGCTATTCCGTTGAAACCGGCCATCTTTGCGAGCTCGCCGGCCTGTCCGAGATTGGTGAGGCTGCCGTTCTGCTCGATGCGAAACATGCCGATGTTTCCGGAGTCGGAGTTGATGGTGTAGACGTACTGGCCATCGGCGCTGACCGTGATATCGACGTTGTGGCTTCCCGAGGGATTGTTGCCTACGATCGTCGATCCAACGGGTGTGAGCGTGCCATCTTTTGCGATTGCAAATCCTGAGATGGAGTCGCTGCCGGAGTTTGAGGTGTAAACATATTTTCCGTCAGGCGTGATGGCATTCCAGCAATTTCCTGCTGCGAGGGCGGGAACACTTTGGCTTACGGCGGTGAGTTTGCCGTTCTGTCCGACGGTGTACGAGGAGATCGCGGAGCCATTGGATGCGTCGGGGGCGCCCGTCTCCGAGACGATCGCTTTGCCATCTGGAGCGAAGGCGACAGAGAAGGTTCCGGGGGCAGGATTTGGATTGACGACAATGGGTGCGAGGGTGCCATCCGGCTTAACCCGGAAGACATCGATGGTATTGGCAAGCCTCTCGGTTACGAGAAGGAACTGGCCATCGGGGCTAAATGCCAGAGAGGCTCCTGCGGTGGTGTTTCCGGTAAGGAAAGAGGTGGCGTTTTTAATTGGACGCATCTGTCCGCCGAACTCGAGGTGAAACCCTACAACGCTGCCTGCGCCACCGGAGTTGAGAACATAGACGAGGTTCTGGAATTGGGCTGTCGCCACAGGCTGGCTGCCGCCGGACGCGACCTTGCCAAGGAACAAAAGATTCGAACGGCGAACGCTGAACAGGGAGATATTTCCGCTGCCGGCGTTCGCGACAAAGAGAATGGAGTGGTCCTGGCTGAGAGTGAGAGAACCCTGCGACTCAAGAGGGTCGGTAACACCGCCGCTGCCGCGTCCTTCTGTGTCGTAGTGGCCCGCTTCGGTGAGGTAGCCGTTGGCCGCGCGATCGAAGGCGATGACTTCGTTCTTCTTCGCGTCGTTGGTCATGACGAAGACGGCTCCGCGGCCATTGCCCTGCCGCGAGAGCGCGGAGAGGTCAGCCGATTGTGCAGCGAGGGAGAACGCACTGATTCCCAGGGCTGCCATGGAGAGGAACAGAGGACGAGTGAGTCGATGCATATTGTGCTCCTTGGGGAGATTGGCGAGTTCTCTGCTGTCGGCGTTACACTTCGGCAGCGATCGAAACGCGCATCCTTGGGAGTAGTGCAGGTTGGGGAAAGTAACAAACTCAATTGTCAAAAGAAGATCAACAAGAGCAATGATCCGAGAGAACCAGCCTAACGCGGAGGAGGATCAAAGGGAGTTGGAACGATTCTGACCGGTGAGATAACCGGGGGAGCCTGCGCCGAAGGCGCGTCCGCGCAGAAGAGCGGAGACATCGGCGAGCGCGGCTCCCCAGTGCTCTTCAGCGGCCTGCTCATCATGACCAAGCGCCTTGAGGTAGAGGCTAACGGTGAAACCTTCCTGGGGACCAGCGAGGTCGATGAGAGCGGGCCGTAATGTGCACTCGAGGGCTGCGTAAGGGTGTTCGAGCGGAGTGGCGAGGCGGGTGATGCGGTGCAGAAGCTGCTCGTGCTGGTGGAAGGAGACGAAGACGGAACGCTCGCGCCAGAGGAGATCGATGTAGCTGGCTATCCCCACGGGGGCGTCTTCGGGGATGAGATCGAGCTCGTGGCGCAGGGGTTCAAGCTCGTCCGCAGCGAGCCGCCAGACATCGCATTTGGCGGTGAAGACGGGCGAGCGGGTTGCGTTGAGGGCGCGCAGGGCGTGCAGAAGCGGAGGATGCTGTGCTGCTTCTTCGAGCCAGTCGAGATCGTACGGGTTCTCGCGAAGGTCGATGAAGTGACGCGAAGGATCGTCTGGATCGGTCCAGGGAACGACGAGGACCGGATCGTCAGCGCCGCATTCGACGGACCACTCAGAGAGCATCTTTCTATGATAGCGGCTATGCGAGAAAGATCAGGCGTGTTCCAGCAGAAAACGCATCAGCGTGTGCTCGGCCCAGTAGCCGTCGTAGCTGGTTGTTGGATCGGAAGAGGCGAGGAAGGCGCAGTGTCCACCGTGCGAGCTTTCCAGGAAGGTGATGTTGGGGTTCGCGGCGATCTTCTGCCGGGTATCGGGCAGAAGACGGATGAAGGGATCGTCGGCGGAGTTGAGGAGGAGTGCAGGCACGGCGATACGATCGAGCACGCGCGCGCTGGCGGCGCGGTAGTAGTAGTCGTCAGCGCCGGTGAAGCCGGAGTAGAAGGCTGTAATGCGCTCGTCGAAGGCGCGGATGGAGCGGATATTGTCGGCCCTGGCGGGGTCGTAGGCGCGGGGGAAGAGCGCGACCTTGCGACGGTAGCGCGCGAGAAGGGCGCGGAGAAACTTCATCTCGTAGATTCGGTTTTGTGGCTCGTGGAGTGAATCGGCGGAGGGACCGAGGTCGATCGCGGGGGAGATGCCTATGACCGAACGCAGCGTGCGCGGAGCGGAGCTGCCAAGATCGCCTGCGAGCTTGAGGACGAGATTGCCTCCCATGGAGTAGCCGATGAGGGAGATCGAGCTCAAGCCGTAGAGATGGGTGAAGTGCCGCATGACGGCGCCGACGTCGCCGGAGAGCCCTGAATGGTAAAGCGTCGAGCTGAGCGCCTCGGTCCCCCCACAGTTACGCATGTTCATCCGAATGACGTTTGCGCCCGCCCGCCACAGTTTGTTCGCATTGCCGACGACGTATTGCGAGTTGGAAGAGCCTTCAAGGCCGTGCACGATGATCGCAGTGGGCCGCGAGGCACGAACTTCCAGAGGCTGCCAGTGACAATCGCAGCGGACTCGACTGGCAATCTGGTTGTCGAGTGCTGGAGCAACTTCGACGAGGACTGACTCAGGGGGAGGCAGAGAGTCGATACGGCGCAGGAAGTTTCCGACGATGGTTTGCAGGTGGCCGTTCGCCAGGAAGCGGCGCGGGGCGAACTCGGCTGCGTGCGCGACGTGCCGTGCGACGGATTCGATCGCTGTCGCCACTAGAGCCGAGCCTTTCGTGATGCGATGCCTTCGAGGAAGGCAACTGCATTCAGAGCGCCGGTGGGCTCGTCCTCATGCTTGAAGTAGATGTAAACATCGCGATCGGCCGAGAGCGCGGCGAAGCGTTCGACGAAGGCAGCGAGCTCCTCAGGGGTGTAGGCGCCGGTCCGGCGAAGGCGGAAGCTGGTGAATGCCGACGCGGTATGGACTTCGGGAGTCGCGAGATCGTCGCTTTCGGCGATGCAGAGGGCTGCGTTGTGAGAGCGGAGAATCGCGTAGATTTCGTCGGTGAACCAGGACTCGTGACGAAACTCAAAGGCAATGGAGGGAGCTCCAGAGCCGTTGAGAGCCGGGGCAGCGAGAAAGCTGCTCAGACGTTCGGGATCGGCCTTGAGGTTTGGGGGAAGCTGGAAGAGGAGAAGACCGAGCTTGCCCGCCTGCCGTACGACTTCCAGGACTGAGACGAAGTAGGCAACGTCGGACTCGCAGTTCGCGAGGCGCTTGATGTGGGTGATTCGCTGGGGAGCCTTGAAGCTGAAGCGGAAAAAGTCAGGGGTAGAGGCGAGCCAGCCTTCGAGCGTGGCAACAGTAGGAAAGGCGCGAAAGGTGTAGTTGACCTCTACGGAGCTGAGCCGCCTGGAATAGAACTCAAGAAAGCGTTTCGCAGGAGTGCGATCCGGATAAAACGCAGGCTTCCAAGTGGGATAGGCCCAACCGGAGGTTCCGGCAAAGATGCGCGCGGCTGCCGCAGCCAGGGCGGTTTCACTCGAGGGCGGCGGGGCTTGTGGAGGTCGGGCCACGGCGTATAGGAAGATGCGATACGGTGATACCCTCAAAACCACCCAGATTCAAGGGGAAGATTTGGGGCGGCTAGTGGGTTTCGAACCCACGACATCCGCTGCCACAGAGCGGCGTTCTGCCACTGAACTATAGCCGCCGTACCGCTTTCAATTGTAGCATTCAGATGCAGACGCCGGGGAATTCTTCTCCGGCGGGAAGAGCTTCCATGCAGCCTCCCTCCCAGCCCGAGATTCTTTCTCCGCGCACACGCAAGGGCGGTGGCGTCTTCGACGACGAAAATCTCGACATCCTGTCGCATGTGCTGGACGACTTCATCAAGATTCCGGGAACTTCGATCCGTTTTGGACTGGACGGCATCGTGGGCCTGATTCCGGGTATCGGCGATATTCTGGGTGGCATAGCATCGTGCGTCATCATCGTGGCAGCCTGGATTCGCGGCGTTCCCTATGTGATTCTTACCCGGATGGCGGCAAATGTAGTGATCGAGGTTCTTGTCGGCACGATTCCCTTCTTTGGAGATGCTTTCGATATAGCATGGCGGGCCAACCGCCGTAACTATGCGCTGCTGACGGGAAGTCTTTATCAACCACGGAAACATACGATCCAGAGCTGGATCTTTCTCATCTTGCTGTGTGCAGGCTTGATGGGCCTGATGCTGTTGCCGATGCTGTTGCTGGCCTGGATGGCAAATGGGCTGATGCACAGCCTGTTCGGGGTCGAGGTTCATTTTCCAAAATGGTTTTGATCGCGGCTTTTGAAGCGGCGGCGATACGATAAACTAAGAAACAGTCGGGGCGTAGCGCAGTCTGGTAGCGCATCTGCTTTGGGAGCAGAGGGTCGGGGGTTCGAATCCCTCCGCCCCGACCATTGATTCATTCACTTAGCGCGTTCGCGCATCCCCTCGAAAATGCACTGTAGCGAATACTGTAGCGGGTGGCTGCTTTTTCGGAGCTTTGGTCGTGAGGTTGGGGTATGTATTGGCTGCGGGTCTAATCCGTGCAAGTGTAAAAATCCCAAACGCATTCGATAAGCAGCTTCATGACGTTGAGATCCTCCCAGAAAACGGGGTTTTGAGCAACCACGAGCCGTTATTTCCCAAAACCCGACTTTTGAGGAATTGATTTTTTTGCGCTTCAGAAGCTTCGCGCTCTTTCTGAGGGGCACAGCGGCGTCTATGTGAAGAATTGATCAGAATCGTAGCGGTAAACGGACGAGTGTAATCACTTGGAGAGGTTGACCATCTCGCAGGATGGGTTTGTAGCTCCGGGTCTTTACCATTTGCGTAGCCATATCATCCAGGTCGGGTGAGGACGAGAAGAAGGGCTCCACGTCGATGACTGATCCCGTGCGGGAGATAAGGACGAAAATCTCCACCAAACCCTTAGCGTGCGACGTCTTGAGGTTGTTTGGTACGGGAATTTCACCGGTTGCCTTGGGTGTTGTCTCGCTGGGTTTGGTGGCCCAGATATTAGGCGCCGGAGAAGTGTGTGACGCATTAGAGGGCGCGGTCATCTCCGCCTCATCAAGAATCACTTCATCGAGTTGGTCAATCTTAATTCGGCAACGAACATGTGTGCCTTTGGAGGCAGTAATTCTTCGAGCAATCGACTGTTTGAGAAAGGGAGCGTAGTCCTGGTACCGTATGCTGAAGCGTTCCATTTGCCGCAGAGCCAGGTTTCCCGTGGCACGTGAAACACAAAATCTGTCCATCGGCATCGCGGGGTATCCTGGCGGCTCAACCCAATCCTGGACTGAGCCGCAATCCAGCAACTCCCCCGGGAGGGGAATTGAACTGACCTGTAGATTTTTCAGGTTTCTGCCGAACCATGGCAGAGCTGGGTAGTCGAGAAACACTCCTGCGTAATAGGACATGATGGACCCGACGTACCCGTCATCGGTGTAAAGGCTTTTGCCTTGGTCCTTGAAGACCGTCATCGTATGTCCACCAAAACGGGTGATGGTCTTTGAGTGGCCATCAGAAGAGACCCAACGCTCGATTGTGCCGTCTCCTTCCGAGATCCCGTCAGGATTGAAGGTCTGAAATGACGCCACGAAATGGTAAGGGCCGGAAGACGATGACAGCATGTTTGTGCGATACGCTGCCCCTAGCAGGCTGTCCACTTCTTCGGGCGACTTTGCCGTGGGAGGATCCGTTGCAACCGGAACCGATTGGTCTGCAGATGGAGCGTTACTTTGCGCTACACCCTGCAAGGGATAGAGCAACAAGAGTGCTAGTAACTGATGGGTACGCCTCAAGATGAACCTCTACGTTTCAGTGATCAACAGAGATCTAGGTGGAATAAATCTTACTTTAGGAGCGGTGCTAAACGTAGGGGATCAACACCGTCTGCCTGAACGAATGCGAACTTCTTGGAAACGGGGTTTCGGGAAACTTCGCAATTCTGACGTCCGCACCGCCCTCGAACTTCCCGAGTTCCCGCAAAACGCGGGCGCTGCGGGATGGGAACCGGTGCAGAAGCCGCGACTGCAAGGTTCGCAAGCTGGCGACCCGTGGCATCAAAACAAATGCCGCGTTGCTGCTCCAGTTCCCATCAGCAGAGCTCTTGAGCGAACCCGACTGCGTTCAGCGTGGCTGAGGGTTATCCGGCTGCTGAGGCTGTTTTGCATTTCCGGGACCGCCCACAGCCTGGAGTGCGGGAATGCGTTCACTCATCTCCGGAAGAGGAGAGAAAGGCATATGAGGCTCCGATTGATACCAGTACGCAACGGAGTAGAAGTTATCCGAGCGTGCATTGGCATGACCGTGCTCAATACTTGCCTTCATGGACCTTGTAAACGGGATAGGCGAATCGAGATGAAAGCGATAGACACTGGACCGCGATCCGGCAAGTTCATGTCCCACTACCGGCGAGCCATGCAGCGGGAAGGTCTGGGAAGATCCGAAATCCCACGCACCGAGGAAGTAGTCTTCCGATCCGGTGCCGACGATGGTGGGAACCGCGCCTTCGTCCACTTCAAACCGGTCATTTCCCTCGCCCCACCATCCATCCTGATTCTGCAGTACCGACATGGTTACGCCGATGAACTGGCCATGGCCTTTCGCTTCAAGCCAGATGTAGTTGTCCTTACCATCTAAATTACGGCGGTAGTTCACCTGAGGATCACCATTGCTGTACCAGTCCGAGGACCAGCCATGATTCGGCTGCGCCTGCCTGTACTGTGCGTGGAAATATAACGTTCCCGGGGAAAGCGGCTTCGTATCCTGCCGATAATCGATATTCCAGTACAGATTGCTGAGCGGCTGCTTTCCTTCGTTCGTCACGGTAATGCGCGCATGTTTTGCATACGGCATCTGAAAATAACTGTTGAGAGAGCGATCGTTCCCAACCGATAGAACAGGCGAAGACCAGAGATAATAGTCACCCGTACCCAGACCGAAGAAGTCGCCGATGGGAGTCTCTACGCTGGGCGTGCTCTCTCCGTCCCAGTACATCCGCAGGACGATGCGCTTGAGGTGGTAGCTCTCCGGTGAGTTCAAGGTGAACCATATGTGCGAGATCCTTCCCGGACCATCGACGTCAAGAATCGTCAGCGTCTGGCCAGGCGTGACGGTACGATAATCCGCGTTGGCTCCAGTGGCTTCCCGACTTGAGGATCGATGCATCGTGTAGGTCTGCTGCACGGTGGGATCAGGAAATCCCTCAATGCCCTGACCTCTCGTAAAGCAGGACGCGAGAACGACGGATAGCGCAAGCATCTTGACTGACTTCATGGAACAACGACCTCCGATATTCATCTCTAATATTGCTCGCCAAAATGAATGGACAGTACAGCAGGTTGCCCACTTTAAAGATCAAACGGAATAAGGGTCAAGCTGTGGGCTGATTATCGGCTCTACTTTTGGGATGAGCAGGAAGATAAGAAGCAATGCGAATGGATAGACAAGCCCGGCTATGAGGAACGTTGGGGAATAGGTGTGATATCGAGTCAGGATATGGCCGACTACGAGATTAAAGAGCATGGCTCCGACTGAGCCTACGGCTCCCATCAGGCCCGCCACTGAACCTATGACCCAGGATGGAAAGAGGTCGGTCGGCAGGGTCTGAAGGATGGTCGACCAGAACTGGTGTCCGAACAGCGCCATGCTGAAGAAGGCAATCGCCCATGGCAGCGGCGCCCTGGTGATCAGGAGGGAGACAGGCATGATCGCCGCACTCAGGCAGAGACAAGCCTTGCGGGACATGCCGATCTTAACGTGACGGCGGATTAAATAGCTGCTCAAGAAACCGCCGATGGAGCTTCCTATGCCTGCGAAGACATAGGGAATCCAGGCATAGTATCCAATCTGTTTTATGTTGAGATGTCGTACGTCCGCGAGATATTTAGGCAGCCAAAAGATAAAGAAGAACCATGTCGAGTCGGTAAGAAACTTAGCTGAGATCAGGGCCCAGACCTGCGGAAAGTGGAAGAGCTTAATCCACGACATCCTCTGCGTTGCCGTGTTTCGGCTATTCCCGGCGACCAGGTCAGTTCCTTCCAGGTACTTCTTCTCCTCTACAGTGATGAATCGATGTTGGCTCGGCAGATCGTAGAACCACCACCACGCCGCTGCCCATGCGATCCCCAAGGCTCCTGTGAGAAAGAAAACCCATCGCCAGTCCAGGGTGACAGCAATGAGTGCGATGAGCGGAGGCGCGATGACAGCTCCCATACTTGAGCCAGTGTTAAAAATCCCGAACGCAAGTGACCGCTCCTCGGGCCGAAACCACTCCGAGATTGCCTTCGCCGAACATGGAAAGCCACCGCCTTCTCCTAATCCGAGGAGAAAACGAGCCACTCCCAAACCGAATACTGTACCTACCAGGCCGCTGAGGATTGTTGCGATGGACCACCAAAGAATCATCACGGAATAGCCGAGGCGGGTTCCCATCCAGTCTGCCGCTTTTCCTCCCCCGGCATACATCACCGCATAGGTGAAGAGAAACAGCATCTGCAGTTCGGAGTACTGTTGGTCGGAGAGCGGAATGCTCTTCTGTATCTCCGTCACGGCCACGGGAAAGCTCTGCCGGTCGAGATAACTCAACGCAGTTGCGCAAGCAAGAAAACCTGCAATCCACCATCGAAGATTACGAATTCGAATCATAATGCCTGCGAAGAGTTCAGCATCGCACCTGAGAATGATGTTTCCCGGAAGCGATCTTAGTGGAGCGTTAGAGATTGGCGACTAATCCATCCATATGCCACCGTTTACTTCGATCGTTTCGCCGATGACATGAGAAGCATCGTCGCTGGCGAGGAAGGCAATCACCGAAGCAATCTCGCTCGGCCTTCCGGCTCGTCCCTGTGGAATGTTTGCGACCAGAGTCTTCATCTGTTCCGGCGATGTAAATCGTTCGTGAAATGGGGTATCGATGACTCCCGGATTGACGGCGTTGACTCGGATTCCATACTGGATAAGCTCTTTTGCCAGTCCCTTGGTCATGCACAAGACGGCAGCCTTCGCGGATGCGTATGGAATGATTCCGACGCTTCCCCCATTGCGAGCGGCCACGGAAGCAACATTGATGATCGCCCCGGAGCGGCGTTCGATCATGGAAGGAGCGATAGCGCGACTGATTCGGAGAACGCTTCCCAGGTTTGTCTCCATCACCTCATTCCAGAACTCGTCTGTAATCTCGAGAAGTTTGCGCCGATTGAGCATCGACCCGGCATTGTTCACCAGAACATCAATGCGATTCGTGCGGCTGAGCACCGAGTCGATTAAGCTCTGTGCTGCATCCGACTTCGCGAGATCAGCCTGGACAGCAAAGGCTCGGCCGCCAAGTCCGACAATTTGTTCGACGACCTTATTGGCTTCAGCTTCGCTCGCACGGTAGTGCACAGCAACGTATGACCCCCGTTCGGCCAGGGTTTTGGCCACAGCGGCGCCAATCCCCGTGCCTGCTCCCGTAACTAAGCTGACATGATCCGATGAAAAAGTTCGCATGGAAGGCTCTCAAACTCCAGTATTTAAAGCGGTTGGATAATTGGTACTTTTAGCTCGCTAACAACATAGGCTTCTCGTATTTCTTACTGATCGACTACATTTTCCAGTACTCCAATTCCTGCAATCTCGATTCGAATGACGTCTCCGTGCGCGAGGGTAAAGTTGTCCTCTGGCACGATTCCAGTCCCTGTCATCAGGAAGACACCCTGGGGGAAGCTGTTATCGCGAAATAAAAAGGAGACCAGTTCCTTCGGGTCCCGCTTCAACTCAGCGAGAGTCGTGCTTCCTTCGAACTCAACTCTCTTATGGCGTACGATCTCGATCCGAATCTCTGTACTGGCCGGCATCGCCGTTTCGGAGAGCAGGATGCATGGGCCCAACGCGCAGCTTCCGTCGTAGACCTTTGCTTGAGGCAGATACAGCGGGTTTTCTCCCTCGATGTCCCTCGAGCTCATATCGTTTCCAATGGTGTAGCCGACGATCTCCCCAGCAGCATTGACAATCAACGTCAGCTCGGGTTCCGGGACAGACCAGCTTGCATCGGAACGGATCCGGACCTTGCCCCCGGGACCAATCACTCGTTGACCGGTTGCCTTGAAAAACAGCTCCGGTCTTTCTGCGCTGTAGATTCTGTCGTAGAAGGATCCGCCACCAGCATCTTTCGATTCTTCCATGCGCGCATTCTTGCTTCGAAAATAGGTAACGCCCGCAGCCCAGACCTGTTGGCCTTTAACTGGAGCAAGCAGTTCCCTGGGAGGGGCGACCGCGCTTCCGTTGCAGCTGGCCCTGACGCGGGCGTGCAGACCAGGACTGGAGATCAATGCATCCCAGTCACTCGTGTCTACAGCAAAGAAGCTTCCCGCCTCTTCGACGAAAACTCCTTCTGTGGTTCGGTAAAGTTTCACCAGAATCTCCCGATCTCAACTTTTAATCATTGGAGTTGCGCAAGAAGCTTTCGCTTCTCCAGATATTCATTTCTTTGGCCTGGGTGTCACAAAACAGTAGGCTGTGTATTTCATTTCGCTCCAGGCTCGCTCGCCGACGGGATATCCGGGAAAGAGCGGCCTGTTCACAGGCGTGAACTTCACCCTGACCCAAATCGACTTTCTACCCTGCGTGAGTTCGCGAGGGATAAGAAATTCGTCATCACGGAAACGCCGATTGGAGGTTTCTACGATGTGCGCTGTGGCGCCCAGCTCCTCACGTGGATTGGAATACACCACTGTATTGGATCCAGCCAGATACCATGCTCCAGCAGGTTTCCAGTCGGACTTCTTTCCATCTGAGATGAAGACCTCAGCACGCTGATCCGCGAAGGAGTAGTCCAGCTTACGGCGAAGAAGAACGCCAAGATTATCGGCGCGCAGACGGAGTTTGAACTCGGAGGTTCCTTTGGTTGTGCGTCCACGATCCGTCGTTGCAGGATAGATCTCTTTGCCGTCCAGCGTATCAACACCCCATTCGTAACGAGAGGTTAGGGTATAGGGTTCGGAGGCTTCTGGCGAGGAGTATCCGTGCGACTTCTCGGCTGCGGCATCGCCGATCTGCAGCTGGTCAGTTTCCTCCAGCGTGGAGGAGGGTGCGCCGTACCAGTATGCAATCGTCTCGTAGTGTTCTGCATATTCGTTTGTGCCGCCATGCTCAAGACGAATCACCGCATTTTTTCCAAACGGCATCAGATCGGCGAGCAGAAAGCGATACGCAGACTCGATCTTATCTTTCTCGTTGACAGCACTCCGAAGGTTCTTTGCTCCCACCGGATGTCCAGCCAGAGCGAGTGTCATGTTCAATCCTCCCCAGTAGTCGCCGCCGCCGCCCCACTCTTCCGTTCCTGTGCCCTGGGCCTGAGGTGTAAGACTGTCGTCGAAGAAGAAGCGAGGGTCGCCCTCAAGTGTGCGAAGCTCGGCGTTGTGCGAAAAGATGAACGACGTCCCGACAAAATTCCCGGACCAAACCTCGTTCCCTTCTGCCTTGCGAGTATCAAGTAGGTCGAGATCTTCCCCTCGCACCGGCTGCGGGAAATCCTTGTAAGTGGCGTGGAAATAAGTGAGCTGGCTTGCTGGTTCGGTCAGCGGCATGGAACGGAGGTCCCACCGGACATCCTTCACTGGCTCGCCGCCTCCGACGAGCTCAACTTGAGCCGACTTGAAGAACGGCATTGGAAAGTAGCATGCGAAATAGATCCTGTCGTCGGCAAACCGTATATTGACCGGCAAAGCTTTCACCAGGAACTCACGATTATCGCGGTTGTAGAGTGTACCCGCGCCATAAAAGAGAGCAATCGGGGCATCCACGGAAGGCTGGCTCCTTCCATCCCATGTAATACGCAGATGAACGTTTGTGAAAGCATCTGCCTGGTCGCGCGGGATCGAAAACTTTAGGGCGCGAAGTGCGGCCTTCCCTTTCAGATTCGTCACCGTGACCCCGCCGCTTGCGGGAATGTCCATCTTCCCTTCAGCTTTTTTTGCGCCAGCATCAGGAGCGATATCGCTTCCGGCTCGCGACAGAAGATCGAGCACATCCCGATCGGGCACCATGCTCTCGTCCCAGCTCTTCAGCGGATGCGAAAGGGGGATACCGGGAACAAATCGGTTATAGATGTAATACCCGGTTCCATAACGGGTTCTTGTATAGGCCATGCGGAAACTGCGCTCAAAGGGAATGGGAGTCCATATGAGGTCTGCGCCCTTGGTTGTGGCCCATGTTTCATTCAAGGGCGAAGGAAACGGAGCACTTGGTATGAAGGTGGAATCAGGCGCAGGATGCAGCGGATCTGCTGTGCTGCTCTCCTGGATTACGTGGTCCTTGCCATCGACGATGTAATGCCATGGGCTTCCATGCCAGTGGTTATAGCGACTGAACACGAGAAGGCCGGGGCCTTCAAGGTCAAGCGTTACGTTGAAGTTGTCCGCTTCCTGGTAAAGAAAGTGGGAGGCATCAGCTCCTTCATTTGCACCGCGCCGTTCATAGGTGCTGCGCATATAGGTGCGCATCCCAATCCGTTGTTCGGGCCATCGGTCCCAGGATCGATAAGCATCCAGGCCGATGGGAATTGGAGGCGGATTCTGGGCTGCTCCGGCTAGCCCGGCAGAAAACATTGCAATGCATAGCGACGACCAACGAACGACCGAGCCCAGGGACCGATCCGGCATCAGCAAACTCCACGAAGTTTTCATCTATGGTTCCTCATCCCATGTGTCGAAGAAAAGTACATCTGCGAGCTCAAAATGCCTTCAAAAGACATATTTCAATGCCACCTGCATGATTCGTGGATCGTTCGCCGTAAGGATTCTTCCGAAATTCGCAGATGTGAATGTCGCATTGGGGTTGGCGAAGGTCGGATGATTCGTAGCATTGAAAGCCTCGATGCGGAATCCGATGTACTGAGACTTCTGAGCAAACTCAAAAGGGAAGTTGCGGAAGAGAGCAAGATCGACGCTGTAGCGCCCGGGCCCCTGAAGTGAACTGCGGCCTGCGTTTCCGTAGGTTCCGGGTGCGTTAATACTGTAGGCGCTGGTATTGAACCACTTATTCAAAGTGGAATCGACATTCCGTGGATCTCCAATCTGATTGGGTCTGTCCGCACCCACACCGGTCAGGGATGCATCCGTGCCTGTGACTGGACTGAACCAGAGACCTGAGCGAGCGCTGAAGATGGTGGACAACTCCCAATCCGAGAGAAGACGCCATCCGATGTTTCGTGTATTGTGTGGAGTTCCCGCCACCAGAGACGCATTGAAGATCTGCCGCACATCTGTATTGCAGTTGCCGAGATCGCCTTTGCGATTGTAGGGATTCTGGTAGGTGTTTGTTAGTTCAGAGGTAATGTCGCCCTGATTGATGCACCGTGACCATGTGTAATTAAGAAGCAAGCTGACGTTGTGCTGCAAGCGGCGATTCAAGGTTGCGAGCATGCCGTTGTAGGACGAAGTAGCACCGTCGTCCGCCTGAATAATAGAACTGAAGGCCGATCCTGCCTGCGGGTTTATTCGTGTGAGAACGCGACGGCTGTTTGTGTTCGCCACGTTGGAGCATGCAGAGCTTCCGCACTGTCCCGGCACGTAGACGCCAGGGTCCAGTTGATAGCTGAGCCAAAGGTGCGTCCCCTTATTTCCAATGTAGTTCAACGAGAAGAGCCAGTTGGGGCCAAACTGCTGCTGGATGCTCAGGTTCCATTGCTGAAAGTAAGTCGGCTTCAGGTGGAGAGGAAGATTGATGTACTGCCCTGCCGAAACAAACAAAGCATTTTTAGGCGGGGGCGATGGAAGCGGAAATGGATTGCCTCCAGAATAGTCACGATATGGATTCGCGAAGCCGCCGCCTGGATTATTCAAGGTAAGCGCGCTTGCCCACGGGGGGCCAAACCCGAAACGATCGAAGTACTGCATCGCCGGAAGATCATAGAGCACGCCATAGCCGGCGCGTACTACTGTTCCCGCGTTTCCATCCACATCCCATACAAGGCCGACGCGAGGACCAAGATTCGCCCATCGGCCATTGGTGCCAGCGCGAGGAAATCCTGGGTCGCCGGGAAAGGTAAGGCCGGCGGGAGCGTTATCGTAGACCTGACTTTTGCTGCCAGCAACAAACGCAGCCATATCAAAGTGCGTTGCACGCTTTTGTGTTTCGATCTCCGGAAGGTAAGGCTCCCATCGCAGGCCTGCATTGACGCTCAATCTGGGTCCAAAACGGATCTTGTCAGAGGCGTAAAGCGCGAAATAATTCTGATCGTAGTTCAGCAGGGTTGGATTTCCCTGAATCACCGAGTTCGGCGCGCCAAGCATGAAGTCTGCCAGGGCATTCCCAGTAATTTGCCCGTTGAAGTTGTATGCGATGTTTTCCTGCGTCGTCGTTTTGTAGTCAACGTAACGCCCGATCCACTCGCCTCCGATGGCTAGCTGATGACGGCCCATCGTCAGATTGACATCGTCTGCGATCTGCTTGCTCCCGGAGTAGATCTGCGCGAGCGAGCAGGTTCCGCAAGAGCTGCTGAAGTAGCTGCTTATGCTGATCTGCGGAGAGTTGCCGGCAGACGGCGCGACATTGAGTCCAAAATCGGTGGCGGAAGGAAGATTGGGAGCTGGGCCGCGATCGATCCGCTCCCGTGTCCAGGTGAAGTGAACTGCATTGATCGCCGTCGCACTCAGGATGTACGAATCGCCCAGCGTCAAAGATTGAACGCTGTCGACTACTCCAGTACGGGTCGTAAGCAATAAATTGTTGTTATAAACCCCAGGATTCGAGTAACCGGCGTAGTAGTAGCGCCCGAAGATCGAATGGCGCTGAGACAACGTCGCGTCTACCCTTCCGAGATACTGATTCTCGCTTGAGTTATTTGGGATGCTGTAGAGTAGCTTGCCGCAAGGATCTGTACTGGTTGGAATCAGTTTCAAAACGTTCAGCGCCTGTGGGCTGAATCGCGACACCGGAATCTGCTTACTGGGAAAAGGCTGACCGGTGAGCGGATCACGTAAATTCTGCGGTGCTCCGCATGCCGAAGAGGTCAGCGTACTGAAATCACCCTGAAGGATCTGCGCGGTCGGCACAAAAGAGGTTGATGTTGGCGGTGCCGTATGCGTGATGGTTCCCTGATAGCCGCCGAAGAAGAAGAGCTTGTCCCGCAGGATTGGACCACCGATCGTGCCGCCGAACTGATTGCGTTTCAGCTGATCCACGGTACTCGCAAAGTAGTTCTTCGCATTCACGGCGCCATTCCGTAGAAACTCGAAGGCACTGCCATGAAATGCATTGGAGCCAGAGTTCGTCACGATATTGACCACTCCTCCCGCCCTGCCACCATAGCTGGCCGGTATGGCGTTGGTTTGAACGCTGAACTCATGCAGCAGATCGGGGAACGGAAGGGGAAGATTGATGGAGCCGAAGGCGTCATTGTGATCGCCTCCATCCAGCAGGTAATAAGTACCGTTTGCCTGTCCACCAGCGATAGCAATCGTCGTCGAGGAGGGATAGTTTTTCGTGCTGGCCAGATCACTTGGGGGAGCCGTAACGGCAGCACCGGACAGAAGCACGAGCTGCGTTGCTTGCCTGCCATTGAGGGGAAGGTCGACGACACGCCTTTGGTCGATTACCTGGGAGATGCCCGTTGTCTGCGTCTCCGCCATCTGGACGTTAGCCTGAACTTCAATCTGTTGCGTAACGAGACCTGCCTCCAACACCAGGTTCAGCGACGGATTGGTGTTGACCTGAAGGACTACACCTCTCTGCTTGTAGGTCTTGAAGCCGGGGGAGCTCACCTCGATCTCGTAGGGGCCGATCGGAAGGCTGCTGAGGATATATCCTCCGTCGGAACCGCTGACCGCAGATCGTGTGAATCCCGTATCCGTCTGAAGCGCCTTGATTTGGGCGCCCGGAATCGCGGCACCGGTGGAGTCCAACACGGTTCCCGAGATCTGATCGACTGCGGTTGCCTGGGCGTGGGAGAGGACAGGCATATGGAAGAAGAGAAAGAAAAAGATTGCTGCGGTTGTGCCTCGAGAGCAATAGCGCATAGATCACCTTCTAAAAACTAATCGTTTTGTTTTCCACCTCCACACGTCCTCCGGCAGCAGATTATAGCTTAGAAAGGCCATGCGGTTCACTGATCGCTGGCCAATCTATAAGAATGGATTCCTTGGTGTCAACAAAAATGAAACGTTTCGAAATTAAGTGCTTCTTTGGATTTCAGCAGGATAGGACGCAATTCGCTTTAGAGCGAAGCTGCAGATTCTCTGATTCGAAGTTCCGGCTTGAGTGTGATGTTGCAGGGAGGCGCATCCATGCTGCCCTGGATTCTCTCGAGAAGCAGCTTCATCGCCTGGCGGCCCAACTCGCGCGCCGGCTGCGCCACCACGGTGAGGCGGGGGTAGAAGTTTTCCGTCCACGCAAAATCGTCGTATCCGACGACGCTTATGGACTTCGGGCAGGGGACACCAGCCTCGCGCATTGCTGTCATAAAGCCGAGAAGCAGCTTGTTATTGGTGCAGAACACCGCGGTCGGGGGATCGGGTAGATCGAAGAGATGGCGTCCAAAGTCATAGCCTGCCCCGGCCTGCATCCCCCCTGTAAAGAACTGCTCATCCAGTACGGGCAGACGAGCTGCGAGCATGGCTTTGCGGTGACCTTCCAGGCGAGCGAGATGGGTTGAAAGCTCAGTCCGGCCGGCCAGCATCGCAATCCGCTTATGGCCAAGTTGGATGAGGAAGCTTGTCGCCTCGTAGGCGCCCTGGAAGTTATCCGTGGATACGGTGTCACCGCGAAAGCCGAAGGGAATCCGGTCGAAGCATACGATCGGAAAACGGCGGCGCATCAGCCTGTCAAACGAGATGGCAGGATCAGAGCAGGCGATCAAGACGCCATCGACGCGATGGCTGAACAGCGTGTTGAGCTGCTGTTGTTCCTGCGCCGGATCCTCATTCGTATTGCACAAAATAACCGAATACTGGCTTGCGCGGGCCACTTCTTCGGCGCCAATGATGACCTCCGGATAAAACGGATTCGTGACATCCGGCAGAATGATCCCTACGGTCTGGGTTCGTCCTGTTTTCAGGCTTCGCGCTATCTGATCGGCATGGTAATCAAGGGCTTCCATCGCCTTTTTGACCCGTTCCGCGCGCTTTGGACTAACAACGGAGGTCTCGTTCACGACCGCGGAAACCGTGGCAATGGAGACCTCGGCTAAACGAGCGACATCTCGCATTGTGGGGGATTTCTTCTTCATTCCGCACTTTTCCTAAACGTTTAAAAAGATAATCTTGCCCCAAATAATATCGGATCTATGGAACATTCCATAGAAAGCTTCGGGGCAGCACAGGAGCCGGGCAGAGTCGCCACCTGCGATCCTGGGATTCACACAGTTCACCGTTGCGCCGATGGTAACGGTATGCCGATCAAAACGACAGGAGGTTGCCGATGCTATCGAACTCGATCTTCTGGGGGGGACCTGCGATTGTAAGATCCGGCCTGCTCTGGGCCTCTTCCGCGAACGATTCTGAGACGAGAATTCGGTCCAGGCTCAGCGTATCTGTAATTCGAACCATGCGCAGTTTCTCCAGAGAAAGAGGCCCAAGGGAGTGGATTGCGTTCTCGAGCACCTCACGGTCCGTTTCAAAATACATGGGAATCTTTGCGGTGGGCAGCCCGAGCGAGGCAAGAGCATTTGTATACATATACTGCAGATTAAGGGACTTCACCGCGCGAGTGGTCGTAAAGTCGGCCAGGCCAATCCCTATGCCATTGCCATTGGTAGCAGTCGTAAGGCTGCGAACGAAGATGCGGCTAATGTGCGGTTTGGTTGAATTCGTTGGTTGAAGAGATGCGAGATAGCCAAAGACGCCTCGACCGATCACATTGGTGTCCATGCCCGTGCCGCTGATCTCTTTTCCTATCTGATCCACAATCAGCAGATCGATTTCATCGAACGGCAACCCTGGCATTAGTGACCGTGCTCTCTCTAGCAGCTGGTCTTCCTGTTTGACGATGTCCGAGGCTTTGACCACACATATATCCGCCGTTTGATGATGCTGATCTTCCAGAATGGCCACACCACATAGAACCGGCACCGAATCCAGAATGACCTTGGCTGTCTCGCGTATGACCGCTTCGTGCCCCAGCCGGCTCGCGGCGCTATGAGCGTTCGCGGCCCCCACATGTTTGCCGAAACCTATGGTCAGCATCTTCTGCAGACCACTTCCGAGGGTCCCGTAAAAATCCGTATGAGGCTTCACGCGATTGATCACGATAATCCCATCCGACTTCAGCGCGGCGTCGCTGAAGACCACGGGCAGGCCATCAGGAGTTTTCCCGATCTCTCGAACCTCCATTCCCGCTTCGAAGGGAACGCCCATTGCAGTCGGTGTGATGCCATATTCCGCAAGGACCGCCTGCTGGCCCTCTGGAGTTCCTCCACCATGGCTTCCCATCGCGGGGATGATGAATGGCTCCGCACCCGCTTCTTTCAAAAGGGCGAGCACAGGTTTCGTGATCTCCGCCAGATTTGTAATCCCGCGGCTCCCTACTCCCACGGCAATCCGCATTCCTGGGGTAATCTTCGAAAGAATGCCGGCCTTGGTGAACTGCTCTCTCAGAAGAGAGTTAAATTCCAGACGCGATGAAGACGGGTAGTTCTGCCTTAATTCAAACATCCTCGGAAGACTGTCAATCATGGCGGTAATAATACTGCGAATCAGCTTTCAAGGTGGCAGTGCGCTTCTGCCCACATGCTCCGTCCAGGCGCAAAAAGCACCTACGGTAATAAGTTGTTGAAGAGTTTCAACCGCGCGGTGGCTACCTGCTTCACGGCATCGACGGCGGCAGGGAGAATCTTGTAAGGGACGACCTCCTGAGGCTGTTTCGCCAGACCTTCCTCCAGGCCCCGCCTCCACGCAACTCGTAATTCGGTGTTGATGTGGACGATGTTGATTCCCGCGACGATCGCCTTTCGAAAGTCCTCATCGTCTGTTCCTGATCCGCCATGCAAGGTAATCAGAACATTCGTAGCACTCTTGATTTGTGCAATTCTTACGAGGTCCAGTCGCTTCTTGGTCTTACCCTGCACCATGCTGTGCAGCATCCCATGCATATTGCCCACCGCCGGGGCCAGTATGTCGATTCCCGTGGCGTCAACGTACTGTTTCGCCTCTTCAGGAGAGGTCAACCCCTTCGACAGGTCGGGAGCCACGTCATGAATCTCCGAACCAGTCCCGATATCACCAATCTCTCCCTCGATCAGGATGGAAGGATTGATTGCTTTCAGGGCTTCGACTGCTGCTTTGGTCTGACGTACGTTCTCTTCAAACGGCAGAGCGGAGAGGTCGAAGACGATGGAGTCGAAGCCAGCTTTAGCCGCTTCGATCGCGCCCTCGAGGGAGTGTGTGTGGTCCGCATTCAGGAAGATTGGAAAATCGAATTCTTCGCGCAGGCTTCGCACCTGTGCCGCGATCTGGCGCACTCCGAGAAATTTGCGCTCGCCTTCGGATGCACCGACGACGACGGGAACCTTCAACTCCTGCGCGGAAGCGAAGACTGCTTTTAAGATCACGAAATCGGAGATATTGAAATGGCCGACCGCCACTCCATCTTTTTGAGCCTGTGCCAAAACATTGCGTAAACTGAGCATATAAACTCCTACGTTTAGGCCGCGGTTGCGGACCCTCACAAAATAATTCTACTGGCGATTTTCGAGGACGCTGTTTGCCGCGAAACCGTAAGCATCCGCGACGTGGGGAATCTCACTTCGGAGCAGAGGCTATACTCAGCGCCCGTCGATGCGTTCCGCAATGATTTGCGGTGCAGATGCATTGGATGAAAAGTCGCTGGCGCTGACCAGGAGCTCGAAGGATCGGATCTGGCCGTGGGTGGCTCTGGCACGCCGCAAGGTCGGCTCCATCAGAGAGGGAGTAAGTAGGAAGTTGGTGGCGGCCTGCGTGCCCGCAGTATTGAGGCCCCCCACGATGAGGATATGGCCCGTGGATGAGAGATTAGGCAGGTAAGCGATCAGACCATAGGTGTGGCCCTTCCCGGATGCGCCGTAGATGTCGCGTTCACCCGGCCGGGGATGTGGATTGAGATAACCAGAGGGAATCTCTGGATTTGTGCTGACTCTCTGATGGAAGTTCATCTGCGGTTCAAAGATCTGAATCCATGGATTGGATTCAATGGATCCAATTAACACAGCATTTCCCGTCCGAAGATCGTCCATGCGCAGGTCCCGCGCGTAGCGGACGATCAAACGCGTTGGATCGACTCCACTGATTTGCGCGAGATGTACGGCGAAGTCAAGGTCCACGATACTGGTGTAGCGCCGGGATCCAAGTTTCAGAATCTCCGCATCGCTCTGGTTACCCTGGCTGTTGCTGTTGCGATAGCTGCCGTTGATATAGCTTGCAAGCGGCACTGGCCGCTCTGTGAGCCGCTGCATGATGACCAGGCCGTCATCGGACGGCACGACAAAGGTATCGCGGTTTGCCATAAAAATCTGCCGCCAAAGGCCTTTGGATGCGGCGTCTGCCGAGAACCCAGCATCTGGTCTGAGGAGGCGCGGGAACCGGATCGCAATCAATGAAAGCGTAGCCAGTACGCTGATACACAGGGCGAGGAAAACACCGTGCCGCCGGAGAAACCGGCGTGACACGAGTAGACTTTGCGTTGCCGAACGGGGTTCCAGATCGGGTTGCGAACTGTCCTGCGGAACAGGCGAATCATGATCCTGCCCAGCGTCGTGCGTTCCGCTAAACAGAGCATCGCCCGTAGCAGGAGCATCTCCGGCGAAGTCCCGGGAGGTGAAAGCCGGAGCATATCCTCCCCGCGGGATCTCAAGGTACATCGCCTCATCCTTGCCTTCGCTCGCGTAATAATCGTCGATGCGGCGACGGAGCTTCCGGGCATAGCTGCGAACAATATTGTCTTCGTTTGAGTCGTAGCCTTCAGCCCTGTCGAAGATCAGGATGCCGATCTGCTGCTCTGTAATCTCGTCGGTGCGGCCACGGATATGCCGGTCGACGGTGAAGAGCAGAAATCTCGCCAGCAGGCGCGAGCGGCCAAGAGTCCCGCTGGTGGCAATGCGCCATGCAAGCTGCCATCGAGGGTCGTCGGGGTGCGAGTCGATCTTTACTTTGCCCGTGTCGAGCAGCAACTGCATTGCAGGTTCATCCGGGATCTCTGATGGCGGCTCCGGGGTTTGCATCATCAATGATCGTCTCAGCTATTAAGCTAGGTGCCTTCCATGAATGGGCTGTGAACAGGGCCGGCATGACTGGCGGGAGATGCGAGTAAATCCACGGGGTGCAGATGGTTTGCACCCCGTGGATTTACACGGGTACGGAGTGCTGTCCGTCAATGAATATTCCGTGAACACGATGCGATAAGTTCTTTGATTGCACCTCTGCAGCCGTGGCCGGGCCTCGTTCCCGAGGGCCAAACCCCTTGTGACGCCGCGCTCGCTTCGGGATGATCAAGGCAATCCATGAGCTGAGTTGTAGGACCGTTTCAGGCAGGCGTTGCGCCGGCTCGTGAGCAAAATTTTCTCCCTTTGAGGTCAATGCAGTGATCAAGTTCTGGCACACCCTTGTCTCTTCGCAGCGGAAGCTCCGGCGACCTATCGCGGTCCTCATGGCATGCGCACTCGCATGCTTCGCTTTGCCCATGTTCGCGCAGTCCGATCTTTCCGGCGTCTCAGGAACGATTACCGACCAATCTGGAGCGCTGGTGCACGGGGCCTCCGTGACCGTAACCGACGAGGCGACCGGAGCGGTGCACAAGGCGGTAACGAACGATTCGGGATACTACACGATTCCCAGCCTGTCGCCCGGGCGCTACACCATCGTGGTACAGGCTCCGACCTTCCAGCTGTTGACCAGCAAAGGGAACATCCTGGATCCGGCGGTATCCACAACGGCGAATCTCCAGCTGCACTCGGGGAGCGTCAATGAGACCGTTCAGGTGGATGCACAGGAGACCAGCATCCAGACGGACAGCACCGTCCTTGGCCGCGTGATTACCAGTAAGCAGGCGGAGATGCTCCCTCTCAGCGGACGCAATCCCATTTCGCTGGCTCTGCTGAAAGCCGGTGTCACCAGCACCACCGGTAACGTCTCGAATTTTCAGTTCAGCACAGGCCTCGGCGGACTGAACATCAATGGCGCCCGTGAGCGCGACAACCTGGTGACCTATGACGGAGCCGTAGCTGTTCGCGTCCGCGCCAACGGCGACTCCACCGGCGTGGTCGACCTCGAGAACGTGCAGGAAGTCCAGGTCCTGGCGACAAACTATCCAGCCGAATATGGCCGCTCGATCGGTGGACAGGTTCGCATCATTACCAAGGCGGGTACCAATAAGTTCCATGGCTCACTTTACGAGTACATGCAGAACCCCCTTCTCAATGCCAATACCTGGGTTCGCAACCATGCCACGAACAACAACGACCCGACAGTGCCCAGGAGCGTGAAGTCGAACTACGTGGCTCCCTTCACCTATAACCAGTTCGGCTTCAGCGTAAACGGTCCGCTGTACGTCCCACACGTACTGCCCAAGGGCAAGGTCTTCTTCCTCTACTCGGAGGCATTCGTTCACTATCCTGCAACGGATACCAAGCCCGCTACGGTGCCGAATCCCGCCTTCCGCGAAGGCGACTTCTCTTCCGTCGCTACGCATATCCGCGATCCTAAAGCATCGGGTACATGCGATCCGCAGAGCGGCGGACCGGCCTGCTTCCCAGGGAACATTATTCCGAAAGATCGTCTGAGCGCCAACGGAGTCGGACTGTTGACGTCCTTCCCCACCCCGACTCCGGGCTTTCTGGTTGGAACGCAAAACCTGCTGCAGATCGCCAAGCATCCGCAGAACCAACAGATCGACACCGGAAACCTCGACATCATCCCGACAGACAAGGATTACATCCGCTTCCGTCTGACCCACTTCTACTACTACGAGGACAATCCGTTCTCCGCCGCCTACAGTGTTGTGCCGCGAATCTTCAATCGCCCTGCCCAAACGTCTTCGCTCGACTGGGTCCACACCTTCAGCCCTAACACCATGAACGAAGTGCTGGTCACCGTGGCGCACAACGCAGACCGCCTCTTCATCGACACGAGCAGCGGCCTCTATGACCGCACTCGCTATGGCATCAACTATCCCTTCCTCTTCCCCGACGGCAAGGACCTTCCTAATAAAATCCCAACCGTTCAGTTCGACGACAGCCCCGTAACCACAATGGACGGCAGCGCCTATCCCTCGCACTCTCAGGGAGCTGTCTTCGACTATGCCGACACCTTTACCCACATCTTCGGCAACCATACCCTGCGCGCCGGCGTGTTGTATGAGCGCGCCCAGTACAACGACGACGACCAGATCTCCGGCCAGAACACCGTGCCCGGACAGACAAACAACCAGAACGGAAAATTCGAGTTTTCCAAGCTGAATCCAGCCGGTACGGGACTCGATGTGGCCGATGCCGCGCTGGGAGTCTTCCAGAGTTATGCTGAAGTCGGTGCGCGTGCCGAGACTCCTTATCGCGCAAATATGTTCGACTTCTTTGCGCAGGATTCATGGAAAGTCTCTTCCAAGCTGCATCTGGATTACGGCCTACGCTACTCGATCATCCGGCCTTTCTACAGTCTTTGGAATAACATCGGTACCTTCGATCCGGCCTTTTACAATCCGGGCAATGCTGTAAAGCTCGACAACAACGGCAACCCAATCCCCGGTTCCGGCGATCCTCTGAACGGAACGGTTCTGTTCGGCAATGGCTTTACCGATAGCGCCAAGGCACACGTTGCTCTGGCAAATACCGGCACGGCCGACCATCTCTTCCACAACTTGCCGCGTGGCTACATCGACGTTCATTACACGAGCTTCCAGCCGCGTCTGGGACTGTCGTATGCCATCAATTCAAAGACCGTTCTGCGTTCTGGTTTCGGCCGCTACATGAGCCGCCAGGGTGTCTCCGACGGCGTATTCGAAGGAGGCGCGCCACCTCTACAGTCCTACGCTGGTATCAGCGGTGGAAGCGTCGACAACCCCGGCGGCAGCTCGCAAGGGTCGTTCCCGACGATCTCCGGACGCGTAGATCGCAGCTCGCCGCAACCTGAGGCCTATGTCTGGAATCTCTCGGTTGAGCGTGAGCTTCCCTTCAACACCGTAGTTGGCGTGGCTTATGTAGGTCGTCGCGGAATTCACGGTCAGTTTCAGGCGAATATGAACCAGGCTCCGACGGGGTCCACCACAGCAGCGAAGAACGCCGGACTCAACATCAACTCGTATCGTCCTTATGCTGGCTATGGTCCTATCACCATCGTCTCTCAGGGCTCCGGCTCTGCATATAACGGCTTGCAGATCGACGTCAATCACCGCTTCCAGAGGGGCCTGAGCTTCGGTGTTGCCTACACCTTCGCTCACGCAGATGACTGCGGGTCGTTCCAGAAGAACTTCCTTCCCAACTTCTACGATACGAAGTACCTGTGCGGGCCTGCGGACTATGACATCCGCCAGGCTCTCACGATGAATGCCATCGCCGAGATTCCATTCCACAGCAACAGCCGTCTGGCAAATGAAGTCCTCGGCGGATGGCAGCTCTCGCAGATCTATAACTTCCAGACCGGTACTCCCCTCTCGGTTACGACGGGATCGGATATCGCTGGTGTCGGAACCGGTGGCGGTGCGCAATTTTACTCCGTCGCCGATGGTGCCAGCCTGGGAGCCCAAGGAAAGTTCTCGACAGGATCCGATCAGAACTTCTGGTTCAATCCTGCGGCGTTCACGGCTCCCGCCCCTAACGCCTTCACGACACAGCACAACCGCAACATCCTTCGCGCTCCTGGTGTGATGAACTTCAACGCCGGCTTGCAGAAGCGCTTCAATACTTTCGAGAATCAGTACTTCACCTTCCGCTTCGAAGCCTTCGACTTCCCGAACCACCCGAACCTGTCGGCTCCGGACGTGAACCCCGCTGACTACAATCCCTCCAACTTAGCGAAATCGACTTTCGGACGAGTGACCAGCAAGACCGGCCAGCGCTCGATGCAGGCCAGCCTTCGCTACAGCTTCTAAAGATTTCATCGCATCTGACAGAGGCGGGCAGAAGGTTTCTGCCCGCCTCTGGCTCCTGAGACTGAACACAGCATAAAAACCTAAAGCGCAAAATCTCACCCGAGCTTCTGAAAGCACGAACAAATGTCTCTGCCTATCGTACGAACCCTTTGCGCATCGCTTCTCGCTTTGACCTGTCTCGGAGCATTAGCACAGGAAAATGGCGTCAAGCCAAAGCAGCCGCGAACGATGGGCGAAGCAACGAAAGAACGACCGCACGCAATCCCCAGCGGATTCGACCTGCCGAATGGATGGCGTATTACTCCCGCGGGCAAGCCTATCGACACTCTGGAAGACATGACGCTTAAGATGGTGGCCTCGCCCGACGGCCGTATTGTTGTGGCGAGCCACTCCGGCTATCAGCCACATGGCATCGTAGTGCTCGATACAAAATCGCAGCGTGAGATCCAGCACATTGAACTGAAGACTACCTGGCTGGGCATGACCTGGTCCCCGGATGGGCACAGCCTCTTCGTCTCCGGCGGGAATGCCACCGGGGCCAAGAGGATTGCCCAGAGCGCTGCCCCCATCTATGAATTTCACTACGACAATGGGCGACTGAGCGATAAACCGGTCAATGAATATGTCGAGACGATTGACCCGCGGGAGGTCTGGTGGTCCGGCGTTGCAGTTCTACCGGGCAAGCATCTGCTGTATGCAGCAAACCGGGGCACAGGGCTTGGACCCAGCAATGTGGTGGTCTTTGACCTGAAGACGCACGCGATCGTCACCCGCATTCCGGTCGAGATCAATCCCTATGAGACCGTGCTGACGCCGGACAGCAAACGTCTTTTCGTCTCCAACTGGTCAAGTGAATCGGTCAGTGTCATCGACACGGCGACCAATAAGGTCATCCGCACGCTGCATGTCGGAATGAATCCGAATGACATGAAGCTGGCCAAGGATGGCCGACTCTTCGTGGCATGTTCGAACGACAACACCATCCATGTCATCGACACCAGGTCACTGCAGCTGCTGGAACGACTTTCCACGACACTAACTCCGCTGGCTCCCGAGGGTTCCACGCCGGACTCATTGCTGATCGATGAGCGGCGGCAGCTCCTGTTTGCTGCAAATGCCGACAATAACTCCATCGCCGTGATTCGGATCTCGAACCGCGAACACAGCAGCGTGCGCGGCTTTATCCCTACCGGTTGGTACCCTTCTGCGATGACGCTCGCCGATCACGGCAATACGCTCTACATCGGCAACAGCAAGGGCGAAGAGGGACATCCGGATCGCAAGGGGCCGGGGAGTCCGTTGGCCTCGAGCTTCAACGGCGACGAGACGGTAAAGACGGTGCAGAAGAGCAGTATTGAAGTGCTTCCGCTGATGCAGCTGCAAAAGGAGTTGCCACGCTGGACACACGAGGTCGTGGAAAACACGCCGTACAACGACAGCCTTCTCTCCGAAGCGCGGCCGCCGCATGCGCCTACGATTCTGCCGCAGGGCGTTGGCGTGCCCACGCCCATTCAGCACGTGATTTACATCATCAAAGAGAACCGCACCTATGATCAGGAGTTCGGCGATCTGAAGGGCGCCAACGGCGATCCGGAGCTGACGATCTTTGGCGAGAAGATTACGCCGAATCAACATGCACTGGCGCGGCAATATGTCGTGCTGGACAACCTGTATTGCGACGGCGAGGTCTCCGTCGACGGCCACTCGTGGTCAGACTCGGCGTACGCGACTGACTTCAACGAGCGCTACTGGCCGCCAACCTATGCCGGCCGTAGCGATGCCGCGCGCGCGCGGGCGTATGTGCCCTCCGCAGGGCACCTGTGGGATCTGGCTGCGCGGAAGGGTCTCACCTATCGCTCCTATGGCGAATATGCTGCGCGCGCCAGCACCGGCACCACGATGGACGCGGCTCCCGGCTCGGGCGGCCTGGTAGGACATGTAGCCTCCGATTACCTTGGGTCAAGACAACGCGATACCGCCAACGTCGCGGTCTTCCTGCGCGAGTTCCATGAGTATGAAAAGAACTACGACAATCCCGATCCCAGCAAGCGCTTTCCAAACTTCGTCATTATGAGCATGCCGGAGGACCATACCAAGGGCACTGCGCCGGGCGCATATACTCCCCAGGCGATGGTGGCAAACAACGACTTCGCCATCGGACAGCTGGTAGACGCGGTAACGCATAGCCGCTACTGGCCGAATACCGCGATCTTCATCATTGAAGACGATGCACAGGACGGTCCCGATCACGTCGATGCGCGGCGCACCGTGGGACTGGTGCTAAGTCCCTATGTAAAGCGGGGTGTCGTGGACAGCACACTCTATTCGACAAGTTCCTTTGTACGCAGCATTGAGCTGTTGCTTGGTCTGCCGCCTATGAGCCAGTATGACGCGGCAGCAATGCCGCTCTACGCGAGCTTTGATACACAGCCGCTGATCACTCCCTTCAAAGCCATCGAGCCGCAAATCGACGTGAATGTAAAGAACAATGCGAAGTCCTACGGAGCGGAAGAAAGCAGTAGGATGGATTTTTCCGATGTAGACCGCGCGCCGATGCATGCGCTGAATCGCGTTCTCTGGCGCTCCATCAAAGGCGCGGACGCACCGGTACCGGCTCCTGTTCATCGCTTTCGTCCGCTCATCGATGCAAGCGACGTGAAGGAAAAAGATAAAGATTAGCCTGGCACGCTCCACATCCGGAGGGCACCGCCAGTATTCAAAAAGAGGCACCAATCCATGATCTATCGACATCATGCCATTCTTCGTACGTTTCCCATGCTGCTTGCACTCGCAATGGGCACATCAGGATCTTCGGCCGCACAGAAGCCGGCCGGAAGCAAGCCCACCGGAACGGACTTCACGCGCAACGTAGATCCTTTCATCGGCGTGGATTGGGGCGGCAACACCTTCGTGGGCTCGACGGTGCCGTTCGGCATGCTGAAGGTGGGTCCGGACATAGAGACCTTCGACGGGCGCCGTTCCGGCTTCGGATATTGGAGCAACGGAGTGATCCTCGGCTTCTCGCATCTCCACCTGAGCGGCGCGCAAGGCAAGTACGGCAACATTCTTGTAGCTCCGGTGACCGGCCCATTGGATATCGGCGACATCAAGTCACCGCGCACTGATGAGGTTGCTCAGGTTGGCTACTATGCGGCAACGCTGACGCGCTACAACGTGCGTGCAGAGCTGACGAGCAGCCGTCGTGTCGGATTCCACCGCTATACCTTTTCGAACGCCGGGGAAGCGCACCTGACCGTAAACGTGGCAGCGGCGCTGGGGCTTGGCCCAGGATCGGAGTCGCAGAACTTCCTGGGAGCGGAGGTTCATGTGCTCTCCGATCGCGAGGTGCAGGGCGTGGCACGCTTTCGCGGTGGATGGAACAAGGGCGGGGAGTACCGCGTGTTCTATGACATGCTGCTGGACACACCCGCGACGAAGGTGCAGACCTGGATAGGTTCCGCTCTGACCGCGGATCGTGACGCTATCGTCACCGAAGACAAGCCGATCGGCGTCACGTTTGACTTCCATGCGCATGCTCATCAAACCGTACAGGCGAAGGTCGGCATCTCCTTCATCAGCGCCGACCAGGCCCGGCAGAACATCCAGACGGAGATTCCCGGATGGAGCTTCGATGCGGTTCATCGCGCGAACACAGCGCAGTGGAACAAGGAGCTGGGCAAGCTTCAGCTCGTCGGCGAAACAGATACGCAGCGGCGAAAGCTCTACACGGCGATGTACCACGTGATGATGATGCCGGTTGACCGTACGGGCGAAAACCCGGGCTGGTCGTCCGCCGAACCGTATTACGACGACTACTACGCGATCTGGGACACGTTCCGCAGCTCCAGTCCCCTGCTCACGCTCATTGCGCCGGATCGCCAGCGCGATATCATCCGCTCGCTGGTCGATATCTACCGCCACACCGGCTATATGCCCGACGCCCGCAGCGGCAACGACAACGGCCGCACACAGGGCGGTTCCAATGCGAACGTGGTCGTGGCCGACGCCTACGTCAAGGGGCTGACCGGCATCGACTACGCCACAGCTCTCCAGGCGATGCTGCATGACGCCGAGGTGCCTCCGCAGAACGCGCAGAAGGAAGGCCGCGGCGGACTTAAGGACTACAACAAGCTGGGGTACATCACGACCGCTGACGAGCGAGCGGGCTCACGCACCGTGGAGTACGCCTACGACGACTTTGCGATTGCGGAGGTCGCCTGCGGCCTGGGGCAGACGCAGGAGGCGGCGCGCGCCCTGGCACGCACGCACAACTTCGAGCATCTCTGGGACCCGAACATGACGAGGCTCGGCTTCAAGGGGTTTCTGCGGCCACGCAATCCTGATGGCACCTGGGCCGATCCGTACCTGGTCGTCCGGGGCACGTGGCCCGACTTCATGTACGAAGGCGATATCTGGACGTATTCCCTCTATGCACCACAGGACATGCGCCGCCTGATCGAGATGGCCGGAGGAGTGAAGCAGTTCAATGCTCGGATGGATTTCACCTTCACGCGTGGACACTTCGACATATCGAACGAACCGGGATTCCTGATGCCGGTGCTCTATAACTACAGTGGACGCCCGGACAAGAGTGCCGACATCGTGCACTTGCTGCTGGAAAAGGCCTTCACCGACACGCGTGCGGGCATCCCGGGCAACGATGACTCGGGTGCGATGTCGAGCTGGCTCCTGTTCCAGACCATGGGTATCTTCCCGGTTGCAGGTCAGGATGTTTATCTCATCAGTTCGCCCTCCGTGCCGGACGCCTCTCTGAGCCTGGGCAACGGGAAGCAACTTCACATTGTGGCGAAGGGCTTTGACCCGTCAGGGCTGAATCGCTATGTGCAGTCCGCCACACTCAATGGGCGGGATCTGCCGACGAGCTGGTTCCGTCATGCGCAGATTAAAGACGGTGCTACCTTGGTGTTGACGATGGGGTCTTCGCCCTCGAAGTGGGGAACGGTAACGCCACCGCCTTCCCTGAGCGATAAAGATGTACGAGGGTGTTTGTCGACGGCCACTCAATAGAACGAGGAAGGGGTCGGTTTTGCCGCACACCATGACGCTTCAGGCAAAGTCGACTCCGGTCAGATCGCTGCATCTCTCCCAGAGCTTTGCCGCCAGGGATTCGTCACGCGCATGCGGCGCTATCTTCGCAGGCCCGACGACCTCGCCTCGCATCTCGCCTAATTGTTGAGGGCCGTAGTAGCCGCCGTTTTCTGCGTCCGGCGAGGTTGCCGCGTAGAGGGTGGGGAGAGCGCCCTCCGCCTCGTCGTTGAGGAAGAGGCTGATGCCGTGCCCAATCGCGGTGCGAAGCATTCTAACCACCGCCGAGCGATCGTCGGTGCGGAAGAGCGCTGTTGAGGCGACGCCGGGATGCGCTGCAATACTCAGCACAGGAGAACTTTTTGCGCGCACGCGGCGGCTGAGCTCCAGCGCAAGCATCAGGTTCGCCAGCTTGGACTGTTGATAGGCACGCATCGGAGAGTAAGCTCTGGTGGACTGCAGGTCTTCCAGTTCCAGATGGGTCCGCTTATGAGCGATCGAAGCAATCGTGACGACCCGAGCGGGCTCGGACGCCCCTACGGCGGCCTGCTCCAGCGCGGGCCACAGCAAACCGGTCAGAGCGAAGTGTCCCAGCACATTGGTTCCGAACTGCATCTCGAATCCATCGGAGGTCAAGGTACGGCGTGGAACCGCCATCACGCCTGCATTGTTAATGAGAACGTGCAGCGGGCGTTGACGTGCCAGTTCTTTTTCCGCAAAGTTGCGGACCGAGGCCAGCGAGGCAAGATCAAGCGAAGCTACTTCAACCCGCGCACCGGGCGCCTCTTCCCTAAGACGCGCCAATGCCGCCTGCCCCTTGCTGAGGTCACGGCAGGCGAGAATCAGTTCGGCATCCTTGCGGGCCAGCTTCAAGGCGGCGCTATAGCCGATGCCGCTATTGGCGCCAGTAATCAGGAAACGCCGACCTGACAGGTTTGGGATGTGCTCTGCCTTCCAGGGGGCATTCATAGGTTGAGGTTTTGACGCGCGAGAACGAAGGGAGTTTCAAATTTAACTCCTCAAACTCTCACTACCTCCATAACAGCCCTGGAGATACCGATCAAAGAGCCTCTACGCCCACTGCACACGAACAGCCCGTTTCCCCAGACGGAGCACCGGACTCGGGCCGAGCTCATCCATCGGAATGGTTCGATCAATGTACTTTGCGCCGTTAATGCTGACCGCATTTTCGCTCAGCTTGCGTGTCGCCTCCCCGGCGGACGCGGCAAGGCCGGTCAGCTGTAGTAGCTTCGGAACGCGCAGAGCGTTGCTCTCCACAGCGACAAGCCCTTCCGCATCACGGACCACCTGAACGACGGGAACGTCCTCGCTGACGGCACGCTGCTGGAATTGCGTGGCCCAGTTCTCGGCGGCGGCATCGGCCTCACCCTGGGAGTGGAAGTCGCGTGTGATCGCGTGCGCCAGGTTCTTCTTGGCCTGCATGGGATGCAGCGTACCCGCGGCAACCTCCGCCTGCATGGCGGCAATCTCGGAGCCACGCAGGTCGGTCAGCAGCGTCCAGTACTTCCACATCAGGTCGTCGGAGATCGACATCAGCTTGCCATACATCTCCGCCGGAACCTCGTGAATGCCGATGGCGTTGTTAAGCGACTTCGACATCTTCTGCACGCCGTCAAGGCCCTCGAGGATGGGGGTCATCAGGACGATCTGCTGGGGTTGGCCGAAGTGCCGTTGCAGATCGCGACCGCGCATCAGGTTGAACCTCTGGTCGGTCCCCCCGAGCTCCACATCACACTCCAGTGCCACAGAGTCGTAACCCTGCGCAACGGGATAGATCATCTCGTGCAATCCGATCGGCTGTTCGGCGTCGAAACGCTTGTGAAACTCCTCACGCTCGAGCATCTGCGAAACGGTAAACTGCGCCATCAATCGCACCAGGTCGTAGTAGCTCAGCTTGTCCAGCCACTCGGAGTTGTAGCGGACCTCGGTCTTTCCGGGATCAAGAATTTTGAAGACCTGCTCCTTGTACGTCTCAGCGTTGGCGGCGATCTGCTCAGGCGTCAGGGGTTTGCGCGTGACGTTGCGGCCCGTAGGGTCGCCGATGAGAGCGGTCGAATCCCCGATAAGAAAGATGACCGTGTGGCCCAGCTGCTGGAAGTGGCGAAGCTTGCGGATCAGCACGGTGTGGCCGAGGTGGAGGTCTGGAGCCGTCGGATCAAAGCCGGCCTTGATGCGCATAGGCTTGCCGGACGCAATGGATTGCTGGATGCGCTCTTTGAGTGCCTCAACGGGAATGATCTCTGCCGCACCTTTGGTGATGAGGTCGAGCTGGTCTTCTACGGATGGGAATGTCGACATGGTCGTTTTTCAGTATAAAGAGACCGGGGAGTAAAGAATAAAGAAGCCGAAGGGTAAAGAGCGGCTCTCCCCGACACAATGCCGGATCGAAGACGTAAACCCGAACGCCCGACACCCCCGAAGGACAAGATCTGCAAGACCTGCAGGCGGGCCTTCTCGTGGACCGAAAAGCGTGCCAAGGACTGGGACATCGCGAAGTATTGCAGTCCGCAATGCAGCGGTTATGCAGAGGATGACAAAGCCGAAGAGCTTGAAGCGGCCATTCTTGAGCTGTTGAGCGAGCGCGGAGAGGGGAAATCGATCTGTCCTTCGGAGGCCGCGAAGCTGGTCGGCGGAACTGCGGCCCGGCGCGATTGGGAAGCCCTAATGGAGCCATCCCGGGAAGCTGCGCGGAGATTGGCGAAGGCCGGAAGAATCGTCATGACCCAGAAGAACAAGTTGGTCGATCCCGCACAGGTCCGCGGCCCGATCCGTCTTCGATTTCGATAAAACCTGCCGGGGATAGGCCTCCTCACGGCCACGAACGACTTCTCATAAGGATGGCTACTGCAAAGAAACGCACAGCGAAACGAACCAGCGCAAAGAAGAGTGTCAAACGGGCTAACGCGAAGGAGAGCAACCGCTGCTGGCCGGGATTTGAGCCCACACCCGGGAAGCGTCCCGGGATGAAGGGAAGCTGCAAACCCGAACCCCGGCCCGCACAGTAAGGCAACGCGGAGGGCTACCTAGAAGACTGCGGCAGCCTCAAAGCTCGAAAGGCAGGGTAGACCGAATCCGATGACAGCCTGATTTCCCGGCACTGGCCCTATACTCTGACGCATGGACGCCGAACAGATCCGTAAATTGCTGCTGCAGATGCCCCACGTGGTCGAGACGATGCAGTGGGGCGCGAATCTGGTCTTCTGGGTGGGCGACAAGGCGATCGGCGGAAAGATGTTTGCCCTCGTCAACCTGGATGGAGATGGCCGGGCTGTGATCTCGTATTGCGCCGGTCCGAAACGCTATGCAGAGCTACTGGAGCTCGAAGGCGTTCTCCCCGCTCCCTACCTCGCGAGAGCGTACTGGGTGGCGTTGGAACGATGGGACGCTTTCCGGACAGCCGAATGGAAGAGTGAATTGGCCGCCGCGCATGCAATCGTGACTGAGAAGCTACCGAAACATGTTCGCAATGTGCTCGCGATGCCAAAGAGCGAACAAAGACAGCTGATCGCAGAACGCAAAAAGACGCCCGCAACCAAAAAGCGCTGAAATCTCATAAGCCAACACCGCACATTTCAGCGGGGATTCTGGTTGTTATGGTTGTGATTCCCATTCAGAACCGGGCCGAAGTGGTGCCAGTGCGCGTAGATAAGAAAGATTTCCAAAAGCGCGAGAAAAAGTGGGAGCCCGATGCCTTGTGGGTTCATCGTGATGTGAAAGAGCAGGATGACCACGATGATCGGGCCCAGGATGGTGAGCGCGACTCCCACGTAACGGCCGATCAGGAGAAGCACGCCTGCAACGATGTAAAGGATTCCGATAAATACGAACCAGCCGTATTTGAAAAGGAGTCCGAAGAAGACGCCCGGATCTCCCGGTGGGGGCGTCATGGGGATGAAGTGGAGGAAGGTGTTCACTCCGAAGATGGTGAACACGAGGCCGAGAAGGATGCGGGCGATGAGAACGGCGATCTTCACGAGCAATTCTCCTTGAGGGTGAACTGGACTGCGTGCGGCGCTCCGTTGAAGTTGCACCATCATAGTGGATTGGTTAGCGTCAGCGTATGGAAAATGTAATGGAAAAGGGCGTTCCGCTCTCGCTCACGGGTAAGACCGCGCTGATCACAGGAGGTTCACGCGGGATTGGGGCAGCCGCGGTGCGGATGTTTCGCCAGGCCGGAGCGAGGGTTTTCTTCAACTTCCGGACGGCGGAAGCGCAGGCACAGGAGCTGGAAACTGCTTGGGGCGGACCGGAGTTTTGCCGAAGCCGGAAACAGCAGCTGGAAACCCCCTCGGACGGCACAGCCCTGGTACGCGCCACGATCGAGGCATTCGGCAGGTTGGATTGCCTGGTGGTAAACCATGGCGTCTGGCCACCCCATGACGCTCCTATCGGCTCCATGACCGATGAGCAGTGGCGCTCAACCCTCGGAATCAATCTCGATAGCACCTTCGGACTGGTGCGTTCAGCTGTAGCCCAGATGCAGAAGCAGGAGCCGCAGGCAGGTGTTCGCGGCCACATCGTACTGGTCGCTTCGACAGCGGCCCAGCGCGGAGAGGCCTTCCATGCCGACTATGCGGCGAGCAAAGGCGCGCTGGTCAGCATGACAAAGAGTCTCTCCAGCGAGTTGGCAGGCGACGGCATCTATTGCAATTGCGTGGCGCCGGGATGGGTGAATACCGAAATGTCCGCCGCTGCCCTCACGCATCCGGAGACGTCCAAGAAGGTGCTGGCGACGATTCCGCTGGGACGTCCGGCGCGGGTTGAAGAGATCGCCGGACCAATCCTGTTTCTTTGTACTCCTTTGGCGGGGTTTGTCTCGGGTGAGATATTCAATGTTAACGGCGGTGCCGTACTAGCTGGTTGACTGGAGCGTGATGAAGTCCTTCCTCGCCTTGTTTCTTGTACCTGGATTGATGATGACGATGACTGTGCCGATATGGGCACAGGCGAGCGCTATTCCGAGCGCGGACCCCACTGGCCACTCAGGCATGACCCAGGAGCAGCTGGGAAAGAAGCTGCTGGATCAGATGGTTGAGGCGCTGGGAGGGGAAGCATGGTTCAACCGGAAAGATATGCTGGTCTCGGGGCGCACGGCCGCGTTCTTTCACAACGCTCCGAACGGTAGCGTCATCGAGTACACGGGTTGGCGACGGTTTCGGGCCGCTGCTGAAGGCGAAGCTGAGCGCATCGGCTTCCTGAGCGATAAGAGCATGATTCTGCCCGGCAAAAAGATCGACGTTGTTCAGATCTGGAAGGACGGCAATGGCTATGAAGTGACCTACAAAGGCCGCACGACCCTACCCAAAGATCAGGTTGCGGACTACTATCGGCGCCAGAACCATTCCGTTGAAAGCGTAGTACGAGACTGGATGAAAGCCCCGGGCGTGATGGTCATCGCGGAACGTTCAACCATGGTCGAGCGCCGCATGGCGGATAAAGTGACCGTGCTGAGTGCTAATAATGACGCCGTCACCATCGAGCTCGACGCCACCACCCACCTTCCGCTGCGCCGAACCTTCAAATGGAGGAATGAGACCTTCAAGGATTTCGACGAAGAGGCCGAGACCTACGACGACTACCACACCGTGCAGGGCCTTCCCACGCCCTACAACATCACGCGCTACCACAACGGCGATATGGTCAACCAGCGCTTCCTGACCAAGGTGGCCTACGACCAAGCGCTCTCTCCGGATCTGTTCAACCCCGATAACCTGCTGAAAAAGAAGTAACCGGCTTTCGACATTTTAGGGGTTACCCTGGGGAAGCTCTTCGCCCCAGCGGTTTATACTCAGGTCTGCCATGAGTGAATCGACTGAAAAACCAGCAGTTCCGCCCTCGGCGACCGAGATGCCGGCGGCAAACCAGACCATGGACATTCTCCAGATCATGTCCATCCTCCCCCATCGCTATCCCTTTCTTCTGATCGACCGCGTAATCGAGATCGAACCCAGGAAGCGCATTGTCGCGATCAAGAACGTATCTCTCAATGAGCCACAGTTCCAAGGACATTTCCCAGACTATCCCATCATGCCGGGCGTCCTGATGGTCGAAGCGATCGCGCAAGCTGGTGGGGCTCTCCTGCTGACGGAAATTCCCGACCGTGGAAATAAGCTGATGGTCTTCACCGGAATCGACTCGGCAAAGTTCCGCAAGCCTGTAGTTCCGGGAGATCAGGTTCGCATCGAGGTGAAGGTGCTGAACTGGCGCTCAACGGCAGTGAGAATGCAGGGCATAGCAACCGTGGAAGGCAAAGTGGTCTGCGAGGCCACGGTGATGTGTGCGCTGGTTCCGCGAACCGCCCAAAAAACCGAGGCGAAGCCCGAGTGAGCATCCACCCCACAGCGATCGTCGCGAAAGGAGCGGAGATTCCCGACAGCTGCACGATCGGCCCCTTCTGCACCGTCGGTGAGAGCGTTGTGCTGGGGGAACGCTGCGAACTAGTTTCCCACGTGGTGCTGGACGGACACCTGACGATGGGCTCCGACAACCGCGTGTTTTCCTTTGCATGCCTGGGGATTGCGCCGCAGGACCTGAAGTACAAGGGCGAGCCGACGCAGCTGGTGATCGGCGACAAGAACGACTTTCGCGAATATGTGACGATCTCGCGCGGCACCACGGGCGGTGGCGGCTTGACGCGCATTGGGTCGGGCTGCCTGATCATGGCCTACACCCACATCGGACACGACTCGGTGATCGGCGATGGCTGCATCCTGGCCAATGGTGCCACGCTTGCAGGACACGTTACGGTGGAGGACCATGCCGTCGTAGGAGCGCTGAATCCCGTACACCAGTTCTGCACCATCGGCACGCATGCGTATATCGGCGGAGGCACGACCATCACGCAGGATGTGCTTCCCTACTCCCTGACCAGCATCGAGCGCAACAATCACGCGTACGGGATCAACCGGATCGGTCTTGAACGCAAGGGCTTCACGCCCGAAGAGATCAAGCAGCTCCGCGCCGCCTACAAGCTGCTGCAGGCCTCGAAGCTCAACACGACTGAGGCAGTCGCAGCCATCCGCGAAAAGATCGCCTTGGGGGAGTTTGGAGATAAGGTCGCCTATCTCGCCGACTTTATCGCGAAGAGCCAGCGCGGCGTGATCAAGTAGGACTCCACTCTCTGACATACGGTGATGCGACAGCAATGAATACTCCTTCTAAGCTCGGTCTGATCGCAGGCAATGGGCACTTCCCTTTCCTCCTTCTCGACGCAGCCCGCGCACACGGCCTGGTGGTCGTCGTCGCTGCTATCAAGGAGGAGACCGATCCGGCGATCAATATGCGAGCAGCAGCCGATCCCAATGTTCGTGTGCACTGGATGTCGCTGGGCGAGCTGTCGCGGCTGATCGAGACCTTCCACGCCGAGGGCGTCAGCCGAGCCGTCATGGCAGGGCAGGTGAAGCATAAGCAGATCTTCTCGAGCATCCGACCGGATTGGCGCCTTGCGAAGTTGCTGCTGAACCTGCGCACGCGATCCACGGATGTGTTGCTTGGCGCCGTAGCCAAGGTACTTGGCGACGAAGGCATCGAGCTGATCTCGTCAACGCAGTTTCTTGAGCCTCTGCTTGCCAAACCCGGCGTGCTCACCCGCCGCGCTCCCGATGAGCAGGAGCAGAAGGATATCGCCTATGGCCGCACTGTGGCACGTGCGATAGCGAGCTACGATCTGGGCCAGACAGTTGTGGTGGCCGCACAGGCCTGCGTAGCAGTCGAGGCCATGGAAGGAACCGATGCCACGATTGAACGCGCAGGCGCGCTCTTCCGTACGCTCGATGCCGAAGACGCAGTTCGTGAAAATGGCCGTGTGGATTCGACGCTGCGGCGCTCGCTGACGGTTGTAAAGGTAGCCAAACCTAACCAGGACATGCGCTTCGACGTTCCGGTGGTCGGAGTTCCGACAATACGCACCATGCAGCAAGCCGGCGCGACCTGCCTGGCTCTGGAGGCTGGGAGGACGCTGATGTTCGATCCCGCCGCGATCGTCACTGCAGCCGATGGAGCCGGGATCGCTATCGTAGCCGAATAGGATGATCGGAAGATTGAGGGATTCCCCTTTCGACTTCCTTCAAGACGATCTCCCGCCTACGCTCAGAATGACCGGATGTACCGGCCGAAAAAATGATCCATCACCCCCGTTACACGTTGAATTGTCTCTACGGCGTAAAATTGCGATGCGCGGGTGCCCACGCGCGTCTTACCGGGTCAAAATCCGTCTTTAAAGAATGCTTTACAAAAGGGGAGCGATGATGCGCAAAGGAATGTGGATCGCAGTGGTTCTTGGTGTTGTTGCAGCGTGCGGGTTTGGGATGAAGGCTCATGCTGCCGCAGATGAGGTACAGGCGGGCTCGGCCGCTCCGAATTTCACCCTGCCTTCGCAGGAAGACAAGCCGGTAAGCCTGACGGATTACAAGGGAAAGTGGGTTGTGCTGTATTTCTACCCAAAGGACCAGACGACGGGTTGCACAATCGAAGCACATAACTTTCAGCGCGATATGGCGAAGTACGATGCCGCAAATGCAGTCGTGCTGGGCGTAAGCCTCGACACGGTCGAAGGCCATAAGGCATGGTGCGCAAAGGATACCTTCAGCTTCAAGCTGCTCGCCGATCCTGACCATAAGGTCGTCGATGCCTATGGCGTTCCCGTGATGGCCCATGGCGATATGAAGTTTGCCAGCCGCCAGACTTTCCTGATCTCGCCAGCGGGCAAGGTCGTCAAGGTGTGGCCGAAGGTAGACGTACAGAAGCACAGCGAAGAGGTACTGGCGGAGATCGCAGCGAACAAGAAGTAGCAGGATTCCTGTAGACGCAAAAAGGCCCGGGCGCTCACGTGGAGCAGACCGGGCCTTTTTGCTTGCCTTAGTAGATCGTGTTTACTTCTTTGCAGCTGTCTTCTTTGCAGCGGTCTTCTTAGCTGCCTTCTTTGCAGTGGTCTTCTTGGCTGCCTTCTTTGCAGGAGCCTTCTTGGCTGCCTTCTTTGCAGGAGCCTTCTTCACTGCCTTCTTCGTTGCCTTTTTTGCTGCTTTCTTCGTTGCCAAGTTATTAGTACCTCTCTTCATAGATTTTTTACTTCTTGCCGGAACCGTGTTACGGGCCGCCTTTTTTGAGGCGACCTTGCCGCCGCGCTGAGTCCCGGCTTTCTTCGCGGCAGATCTCGTTTTCGAAGGAACGGACGTTTTCACGCCTTTTTTGACTGCCTTTTTAGCAGCCACCTTCTTCGCTGAACTCTTCTTAGCGACAATCTTTTTCGATGCCTTCTTCAGGGGAGCTTTCTTGGCTGCGACCTTCTTCGCCGTGGCCTTTTTCGCAGGCGCGACTTTCTTCGCAGGCGCAACCTTCTTCGCAGGTGCCTTTTTCGCGGACGCTTTCTTCGCGGGGGTTCGCTTCACCGCTGGAGCGACCGGTTCGCTATAAGGAACCACGGACTCTCGCGTAGCCGGCGTATAAGGCTGCGAGCTGGTCGGGGCCGGGGCAAAGATCCGGGCATCCTCAGCACGGTCGTCCCCTGCGGTCTCTTCCCTGCCAAAAATCTCGTTGCTCTCTTCCCGGTCGAGAGTGTCATCGTCATCGTCATCGGAGGAGATGAGCACTTCTTCTTCTTCTTCATCTTCGAGAAACTGGCGGCCGAGATCATCGTCATCTTCAAAATCGTTATCGTCCGCGGCCGCTGCGTGGAACTTGATCGTCTCGTCTTCAAACATCATGATCGCTTATCCCCTGGCTGCTTTGACTTCTCTACTTCAATCGCATGCACTGTCTTAAATCTCTTCATCCCGTTCAATGCAAACCTAATCCCGCCTTTGATCCTGGCACGTGATTCTAGCAACAGGATGCCTCTCAGCGCCAGCAATGGCAAGCACTCTTTTTCGCAGGGAAGCTTATCGTGCAGCTTTTGATTTCGATTTGGAAGAAGATTTCGGCTTCGCATTCGATGTCTTCGAGGAGGCATGAGTCGATTTTTGTGAAGAGGTGGAAGTGGAATGATGTGCGGTTTTGCTGCGTGAACTCTTACCACGCACCCTCGTATGAGGCGCCAGCTTTACCGGTTCAGCCACCGTCAAAGTACGGCCGGTCTTGACTACGTTCGAAGAGAGATGGTTCCAACGACGGAGAGCTTCCACCGAGACACCAAAACGATCGGCAACGGTAATGAGCGTGTCGCCACTTCGAAGTTTGTAGTGCTGCGCGTGCGTGGTTGCCGCCACCGTCACAGGCACAACCAGCTCATCGCCCTCGTCTAGGCTCTCTCCTTTCGCAAGGCTATTCGTCTCGGCGATGTCGGTTGCACGGGCATGCAGGAGCGTTGCAATCGTGTCCAGCGATTCGTTTGCCTTCACGACATGGAAGCGCCAGCTTGATCGCTTATCCACGGGAATCTCCTTCACGCGAGCCTGAAACGCATCGAGCGTTCCGGGGGGAATATGCAGATCGAAGGGCATCTCCTGAGGAGTGCTCATACGCAGCAGGCTCGGATTCAATGCGACGATCTCCTGCAGCGACGCATCGGTGAGATCGGCCACCAGATGAAGATCGATCGCGTAATCGACCGTCGCCGTGTCGGAGATCACAGGCGACTCGGGAACCAGCTTGTCCAGCCCATATTGGGAAGGATTCTTCGCCATAATGATGGCCGCGATGATGCCGGGAACGTAGTTCTTCGTCTCCCCAGGCAACACGCCTCGGCGATACAACTCCCAGAAGTCCGCATAGCCTGTCTTCATTACGGCACGTTGCACGTAGCCCGGACCCCAGTCGTAGGCTGCCATCGCCAGGTACCAATCTCCAAACTGGTTGTAGAGCGACTTGATATAGCGCGCGTAGGCACGCGAAGACTTCTCCGGATCGAAACGCTCGTCGACCCATCCATTGCGCGCGAGGCCATAGGCTCCGGCAAACGGCATGAACTGCCACATGCCTCCGGCTCCTGAGCGCGCATTGAGCGCCTGCGGCTGAAAGCCTGACTCCGCAACAGCAAGATAGATGAGATCCTGTGGAACCCCTTCTTCACGCAGGATCTGCGAGATCCTGTCCTTGTACTTGCCCGCACGCTCCAAAGAGCGCAGGAGATGAGCATGGCCAGCTGGTGAATTCGCAAAATAACTGATGAAACCGGCGACGTAGTCATTCACCACAAGAGGAAAATCGGACTGGGTGGTCTTGAGCTCTGCCGAAAGCTGTGCGGTCAGTGCGGCGTTGGCGGGAAAGGTTACCTCGTTGGCCGCGTCCAGAGGAGCCGCTTCGATTGCGGGCGAGAAGCCATTGCCTTGCTTGAGCGCGGCGATCTCCAGCGAGTTGACTGCATCCAACAGATGTTCAAACTCGTCGTTCAGCTGTGGATCGCCCTTCAGGTCCAACCCGCTGGTCAGCATCTGGTCGACTGCGGAATCGAAGTCGGCCCGCGCAGCTTCAAGATGGCCGGCGCGGTAGTTGTTCACTCCGCTGTGATAGGTCTGCTCCACGCGTGCGATGAGCTGCTGTGCTTTGTATGCCTTGGCGGAATCTTCCACGGTCTGCGCTGTCGTGTTCGGCGTGGGTTGTGTTCCACTGGCCGCTGGAGCCCTCGTCACGGCAGGAGCCGTCGCCTGAGCGGGAACCTTGCCCGGCGCGCCCGCCGCCTGGCTGGCGTTGTCCTGTGGACATCCAGCGAGCAGAAGCAATGGCATACACGCCACCATCAGCGCACATCGCCGTGTCAGATTGTTTCTCTTCAACCGATGCATCGTTCCTGCTCATTGTATGACGTCGCGGACCAGGAAACCTGAGCGGACTTTGCATTTGCGCTCCAGCGCTCGCATCGCGACGGCCCGACACGCTGATATCATCGATAGATTGAGGCGTTGCGACCCACCGTATGGATCCCAGTCACATCCGAAATTTCGCGATCATCGCGCACATCGACCATGGCAAGTCCACCCTGTCGGACCGGCTGCTTGAACTGACCGGCTCGCTCACCTCGCGCGAGATGCAGGCGCAGGTGCTGGACGCGATGGACCTGGAGCGCGAACGCGGCATCACCATCAAGGCTCACACCGTCCGCATGATGTACAAGGCGAAGGATGGCGAAACCTATCAATTGAATCTGATCGACACGCCTGGCCACGTAGATTTCAGCTATGAGGTCTCGCGTTCGCTGGCCTCCTGCGAAGGCGCGCTTCTGGTTGTGGATGCCTCGCAGGGCGTTGAGGCTCAGACTCTCGCCAACGCCTACCTCGCTATCGCCGGTGGCCTCGAAATTATTCCCATCATCAACAAGATCGATCTGCCCTCCGCCGATATCGAGCGCACGAAGCAGATGATCGAAAAATCCGTCGGCCTACCAGCCTCCGACGCCATCGCTGTCTCCGCCAAAACCGGCCTCAACGTCGCCGACATCCTCGAAGCCGTCGTGACTCTGCTCCCTCCTCCGCAGGGGGATCCCGAAGCCCGGCTCCAGGCCCTCATCTTCGATAGCTGGTTCGATCCTTACAGAGGCGTCATCGTTCTCGCCCGCATCATCAACGGCAAGCTGCGGAAGGGCATGAAGATCAAAGTCATGTCCAACGGAAAGACCTTCGACGTCGACTCCATGGGCGTCATGACGCCGAAGCCCGTTCCCCTCGAAGAGCTGTCCGCGGGAGAAGTCGGCTTCTTCGTTGCCACGATTAAAAACGTTGCCGACACCAAGGTCGGTGACACGATCACCGAGTTCGACCACCCCTGCGCGGAGGCTCTACCCGGTTTCGAAGACATCAAGAGCATGGTCTTCGCCGGTCTCTACACCGTCGACTCGCACGAGCACGCTCTGCTCCGCGACGCCCTCGAAAAGCTCCGCCTCAACGACGCCAGCTTCTCCTTTGAACCCGAGTCCTCCGTCGCTCTCGGCTTCGGCTTCCGCTGCGGCTTCCTCGGCCTGCTCCATCTCGAAATTATTCAGGAACGGCTCGAGCGCGAATACGACCTCGACCTCATCACCACTGCTCCTGGCGTGCGTTACAAAATCACCCTTACCGACGGCTCCGTCGTCGAGGTCGACAATCCCTCCCGCTGGCCAGACCCCTCCGAGATTGAGCAGATTGAAGAGCCCGTCATCACCGCCAAAATTCTCACCAACGAGGAGTATGTTGGCGGAATCCTCAAACTTGTCGAAGACAAACGCGGCCGTCAACAGAACTTCGAATACGTCTCCGAGACCCGCGTCATGCTCACCTACGAGCTTCCCCTCAACGAGATTGTGCTCGATTTCTACGACCGCCTCAAAACCGTCAGTCGCGGCTACGCCTCGCTGGACTACCACCTGGCAGGAACCTGGACCTCTCCCATGGTCAAAATGGACATTCTCATAGGCGGAGACCCGGTCGACGCTCTCTCGCTCATCGTCCACCGCGACTCCGCCTATGACCGCGGCAAGGTACTCGTCGAAAAGATGCGCGAACTCATTCCGCGCCAGATGTTTGAGGTCGCCATCCAGGCGGCCATCGGCTCCAAGATTATCGCCCGTTCCACCGTGACTGCCATTCGCAAAAACGTCATCGCCAAATGCTATGGCGGGGATATCAGCCGCAAGCGCAAGCTGCTCGATAAGCAGAAAGAAGGCAAGAAACGCATGAAGCGAATCGGCAAAGTGGATATTCCGCAGGAAGCATTTTTAGCGGTTCTCAAAGTGGGGGAAGATTGATGGAATCATACAAAATATTCCATAGATCGCCGCTTTTTATTCGTAGCGCTCAAGCATCAGTAACAATCTAGTAACTTTCGTCTGTGGAAACTACTGATCCCGTTCTTTTTGCGACTTATGTCACTGCCCCGGTTCTGTTGCACTTTGCAGGTTCCGGTGTAAGTGATCCTAGACACAGAAGTTGCGGAATTTTATTCCCCTAAAGTGGCCCCTGCCTATGTTCTTGGAAACTGGTATCTCACGACTATCTCGCCTTTAGAGAATGCACAGCTTTTCCACAGAAACACATCAATTTGAGGAAGGACGCTTTTAAAAGTTACGGGAGACCCGAATCGGGTCTCCCGGGTAACGCGGAACCTAGGTTATTTTACCTGGTCGTTGAGGGACGCGGAGTCGTAGGTGCCGTACGGGGACGGGCTGCGGGCGCACCGGGAGCCCCGGCGGAAGGCGCTGATGGGGGCGGGGCCGCTACACCCGAAGCTGTGTTGTAAGCTTCGACGACCGCCATCGTGACGTCGATGTTCGGATTCTGGCTGGCCCACATTACATTGCTGTTCTGTTGATTGCTCACATCCAGCAGCAAGGTGTAGCCATTCTGGGCGACGTAGTTCTGTACGGTCGCGGAGACCTTGCGAGCCACTTTGCCATACGCTTCCTGCAGATCGGCCTGGTAGGCATTATTGGCGTCTTCGGCGTCGCGGTTGAGCTCTTTTTCCTTCGTGTCGATGTTCTTCAGGCGGGTCGCGCGTTCCTGATCGCTGAGGGTAGCTGGAGCAGACTGGAGCTGCTTCTTGAGCGAATCGACTTCCTTGCCCAACGTGTCGATTTGGGCCTTCTTGGGCTCATACTTCTTCTGCACGTCCTGGACAGCCTTCTGGCCCTCGTTGGTTGCGAATACTGCCTGCTCGAATGCGATCAGCGCAATCTTTGCAGGGATAGCCTGCGGAGGAGCTGGGGGCGTGCGCGATGCAGAAGGAGCAGCCGCATTGGGAGAGCTGGGGGCCGGTGCGGTAGGTGCAGCCGTCTGCGCCATTGCAGCGGAGGTCAAAAGTCCCGCACTGAGGGCGGAGACGAGAACGAGGTTGCGATTCATGCGGTGTTTGATGCTCCTTCGGGTTCGTTCAAAAATGGTCCGACTGTTTGTTTGCGAGGAGACTGACTTCGCGGGATCCTGCAAAGAATAAGGGTATGGCTACTTGGACGTCCGCGGCCTGGTTGCGGGAGCCGCCGGTTGAGGGCGGGTCGCGGATGGCGCGGAAGGAGCGGGCGCCGCTACTCCGGATGTCGCGTTGTACGCATCTACAACTTCCTTGGAGATATCGGTACCGGGTGCCCACATCAGGGTCAAGCCCCCCTGCTGCTGTCCGTTGTTATCCAACAGCATGGTATAGCCATTCTGTTGCACATACTTCATCACGACAGGACCGAGCTTCTGCGCGACCTTACCGATCGCCTCCTGCACGTCCGCGTTGTAAGCGTTGGTGGCATCTTCGCCATCGCGTTGATACTGCTTCTGCTTCACGTCAATGGCGCGCGCACGGGTCGCGCGCTCGTCCTCAGGCATGGTGGCGGGAGCAGCCTGAAGCTGCTTCTGCAGGGTGTCGATCTCAGCGGCGAGGGCATCGAGCTGAGTCTTCCTCGGCTGATACTTCGCCTGGAGTTCCTGCAGGCTGCGCTGGCCTTCATTTGTCGCAGCGGCCACCTGCTCATACTCGATAATTGCGATCTTTGCCGGAATAGCCTGGGGCGGAGCCGGAGCTGCAGCTGCTGCAGGCGCGGAGGCCGCAGGAGCTGGGGTACCGGGAACCTGCGCCGGGCTGGCGGCAGCCGTAAAGACCGCAGCAAGGGCGGAGGCAAAAGCAACGTTACGATTCATGCGGTGTTTGATACTCCTTCGGGGACCCTCAAGAAATCATCCGGCCGTAGGGGCAGAATCGCGACCTTCCGGACCAATGGCACTGCATCCGCTCGATGATGCGCGCTATGCGCGGCACCACCTGGTACCTCGACCATCCGGCGTACAGTGCCGGCGGGAGCGAGAGGGCTGCCAGAACAGGTCGATTATAGGACCGCCCTTCTGGCCGGTCAAACGAAACACCAGATAAATCTTGGAATCCAGAAATTTGGAGCGCGGCGGAGAAATTCACTGTTTTTGGGACGCCATTTCCCGCGAAGTAAAGGAAAACCACAATGAAATATGGATTTTTCTTTTGGAATCGCAATTGCAGTGAACAATTCCGTGTTCGCATCCTGTTCCTTTCAGGAGCTGAGGCCGCATACACAGCCATGGTTCGAGACAGATGCCCTATCCCAAGCTGATAGGGCCGGCGACCAAACGGCTGGACTCTCTATAAAGGAGTCCTTTCCTGGAGGCCAGTGACTGGCCATCTGAAGAGAAGCCGCTTCCTTGAGGCGGCTTCTTCGCTTTCCGTCCCTCCATCCGGGAAAATGGACGCTGAAGTGCCTTTCGGTATAAAATAATCGTGTATCCGCAGAGGGTGCTTGCAAAGCACGAGGTTTTGCGCGTACTCTGTGTCTGCCTCAATGAACTGGCCGTGGGTTCCGAACCTGTGTACCGACGAAGCAGTTCTGGATTAATTTGGGGGCATTCGACCAATGCATCGGCACTGCCGGGCAACGTTTCAAGGATGAAAGGGTGAAAGGAACGGCCGAATCGGGCGTTCCGTTCCGTCTGAGTTGGCGAGTTTGCTGGCCGGCGGCAAGTAGCGGCATTTATAGACGTCCGTTTTTGAGTACAAATTGAGACCGTTTCCTCCGACGCTTCAATACGGGTTTGGTTCTTACTTCGTTCTATGGACGAAGCTGGAAAGCTCCGTGGTCGTGGGAGTGAATCGCTAATTGCACCTAAAAGGCGCAACAGGAAGTGGAAGCATGACTTCAGAGCAGAATGTACCCGAGGTGCAGTCGCACCAGGGTTCCTCGGTGCCATCCGTTCAGGATGGGGATCCGCAGTATACCGGGCAGATTGCCCACGGCATGGGGCAGTCCAAGAGCAGCCGGCGCAGACGACGCAAGCGCAAGACCAAGATGGACGCCGTGCAGGCTCCAGGGGAACAGGGTGGCCAGATTCCGGCAGTGCAGGCTTCGGCGCAGCCCCAGCAGCCTTCGAGCCAGCCATTCCAGAATGGAGGCCAGCAGCAGAGCCCTGGCGGCGCCAAGCGCTGGAAGAAGAAGTTTCGCGATCGCGATCGGCAGCGACCCTCACAGAATGCGGGCAATGGCGCCGACTTCAACAGCAACGGCGGTGCCTATCGAGATACCCATCAGCCTGGCAATAATTTCAAGCGGAAGGGTGGAAAACAGCAGCGCGGCCCGCGCAGCTTTGTAGGCCCCATGGATCACAGCTACCGTGAGGTGAATGGGAACTTCGCAGATGCGCCGCCTTCGACCATCGAGACGGGAAACTTCCGGCGTTCGAACGGCAATGGTCGCTCCTATGTCGGCGACTCCCAACCGATCGACTATTCCCAGGGAAGAGCTATCCCCATCCCCGAAGACGCACCGACGAAGATCTTCTTCTTCATCGAGGACCTGTTCTTCCTCGCCAAGATCCAGGAGACCTCACGCAAACTTGGCGTGAAGGTCGCCTTCGTCAAGAATGACAAAGAAGTCTTCGCGCAGCTTACGACCAGCAGCGAAGAGGATCGTCCCGGCCTGATCGTCTTCGACCTGAATAATACAAACGCAAAACCCCTGACCCTCATTCCCAAGCTGAAGGCGAAGCTCAAGCGAGGAACTTCGATCATCGGTTTCCTCTCGCATCTACAGGGCGATCTAAAGGCCAAGGCGACAGAAGCCGGTTGCGACACTGTGATGCCGCGCGCAGCCTTCTCACAGAATCTTCCGAATCTGCTGCGCCGCTATGGCACGATCGAAGAGGACGAAAACAACTATAACCAGTAAGCGCGAACGCGCTATCCATCCTCATACAAGACGCCCAGGAGCGATCGAGAAGAAGCCTTCTTCTGCCACTCCTGGGCATCTTTTTTTTGGCGGAATACTGGCTTGCGCGGAATCTCCGAAAACAGGCTCGGCTGTCTAGCCCGGAGGCCAGCCCATATGGCGTCCGCCCAGTAGATGCAGATGAAGATGATGCACGGTCTGCCCTCCCTCATCGCCGGTATTGATCACCACGCGGTACCCTCTATCGAGCTTATTGGTTCGCGCCAGATCGGCAGCAGCCATCATCAGATGCCCGAGGAGCGGCTTGTGTTCAGCCACCACCTTTGACTGCGATGAGATGTGTTCTTTGGGAATAACTAGCAGATGAGTCGGAGCCTGGGGATTGATGTCGGGAAACGCGATGCAGAACTCGTCCTCATAGACGCGGTTCGCAGGAATTACCCCGGCGAGAATCTTGCAGAATAAGCAGTCTGTATTCATCATTCATCTCTGATTTCTATTGGATGACATCAACAGCCTTTATTTTACTTATCGAAATATTTCGGATGCTGGCCTGCAATCCAGGGGTTGTACTTCGCGGCGAAGGTGGCACGACTCGCCACCGAGGGGTGACTAAACGTCCAGAACTCCACAAAAGGGTTGGGATTAGGGTCTGTAAGCGACATCTCTCCAAGCAGTTGGAATGACTGCTGTGCAACTTCCTGCGGATTTGCGACGATCCCGTGAATGGCTTCCTGCCCGTAAACATCGGCATCATGTTCGTGCATTCGGCTGTATCCGTTCACGACAGGCTCGCTGAGAAACGACAGCACGGAGAGCACCAGCAACAACACGACAAGCGCACCCCAGTCGTTCTGCGAAGGTATCTTCCATCTCATCCCATAGCGGGCAATCATCCAGCGCACACCGCGGTAACCGACATAAAACTCGATCAGCAGAAGCACCCCTAGAAAGAGGAGCGTTGCCGGAATGTGGTTCAAGACGTAATGCCCCATCTCGTGGCCGAAGATGAAGCTGATCTCATCGGGAGTGGCCCTGGTGATCGAGTTGTCCCAGACCACAACCCGCTTCGAAGCTCCATATCCGGTGACGTAGGCGTTCAATGTCGTAACCTTCTCGCTCGCCTTCATCAGAAACATACGATTCGGGGGAATCACGATTCCCCCACGCGCGACAACCTGTTCCAATCTGTCGACCAGAGAGGGATTGGTTTTCGCCAGCGGCTCGAATTTGTTGAACAGGGGATCGATGAGTACGGGCGCGACGAAAACCGCAATCAGTACGGCAACCATCGCCGGAATCCAGAACCAGAACCACCAGCGGCCTGGTGACTTGCGGATCACCCAGAAGAGCAACATCACCAGCAGGCCCCCAAAGACGAAGGTCAGCAGGAAGCCTTTCGCCGCATCCCAGGCCCAGCTTCCCCACCCCTGCACCGACTGACCGTACACCCGCGCGGCATGCTGTCCGTAGAGATCAAGCGGCAGATCGAGCAACGTCGTCACAGCCAGTAGAAGGAAGGTAAAGGCGAAGCCTTGAATCCAGCGGTTCCTGCTTAGATTCACAGCAACGTTCCGCATTTTTGCGACAACACCCAGCGCCAGCAGAAGGAGAAGCTGCAGAATGCCCCAGCCGCTTTCCATGAAGCCCAGGATTACGCGGATGCGCGAGTAGGCGATCGCACGCTCCAGTTTCTCCGGGGGCAACGAATAAGCCGGGCGTTGTGCGCTAGAAGACCCCTGGGCCTGAGTCTGCTGGGATTCGGGCTGGTCGCGCGATTGCGCAAAAACAGGAGTAATCGCCAGAACAGCAACGCAAAACAAAATCAACGACAAGAAGGGTACCCGAAGGTGCATACAGCGTCACTGCTCCTGAACTGAGCCAGTTTGCATGATCGCGGCTATTCCTGCAATCAGATACAGCAATATCCGATCTTTAGGCGAGCGCACCTGTGCAGGAGGCCTGGAGAAACATCGCGTCGCGGATATCGGTTGGCTCACCTTCCTGATTCATCAGCCGATATTCAAAACCATACTGCTTTAGCGTCTCCGGCACGACGGAGAGGTCGCCAACGAAGTGTGGATGGAGCTCCATGCAGATCGTATCGACGCGGGCCAGCCAATCCGGCTCACTGAAGAGCGCCTTCTCAAATCCCTCAATGTCGATCTTAACCAGCTGAAAGCGATCGACCTTTTGCTCCCGAAGAATCGTCTGGATCGAGATATTTTTCTCCGGATCTGTTCTCTCGGTCGACGGATTCACAAGAAAGCGTTGATATCGCGGCGCACGTTCCTGCGCAACCCCATTCGCGTTCAGAAGAAGATTGAATACCGGCAGATAGTTCGGAATCGGCTCGACTCCAACCGCGATCTCAGCCCCCAGATGGGTGAGCGCCAGAATGGAGAACATCCCGCGATTCGCCCCGCCATCCAGCACTGCACGAACAGGGCGCTCTATCTTAAGGCGGTCCAGATAACAGTTTCGGGCATAGATCTCGCGCACGTTCCCGAAGGTTGGATTATCTCCCCTCCCTTCCAGTAGCTTGTCGATATCTTTGATAGGAAGGGCGATACAGGAACCGTCAAATTTGACGGTCATATTACGCCGCATCGCCGCATCCAGATCTGTAAGCTTTTTGGTTCGCAGAATTGTCGGTGCATTCGCGACTGTTGCAATTCCCAGCGCAAACATATCCGAGGGTTCAAGAACACGCCCAAGTGCTGCGTACTCGGATACAAATCGCCGCATAACGCTGGCCATATCGCTGCCCCCAACGATCTTTTTGCAACTCCGAAATCTGGCTGTCAGCATAGCACGTCCTGGTTTATCCCATGTCCTGGCTCAAATTCACCGGGGCAGCCTCCTCGTGTCTCGCGGGATACGTCAGGCTCTGGGAGCAGACGTCGTCGAAACGCGACCACCTGCGAGGGTGGATCGTATTGAATATTGCCGGAACCGGCTCGGCATTGAGAATCGGGGCAGCCACTTTCCGAAACCCTGTCCCCCCTCGGCAGCCAAACGCTAGCCTATGAACTTCCGATACACTCGGCTTCAGTCGGTTTTCCCGATGATGAAAAACGAGTCCGTCCCGATGATGAAATTGCAAGCAGCGTTTCCCAGCGGCCTGGCCGCTCTCTCCCTGGTTCTCTTCGTGCCTTCGCTCCACGCAGCCGATGCTGCTGCGTCGAAGCAGGCGAACACTCTTCTCCTGGATTCCATGACCTCAGAGCTTCATCGCGCCATGAGCTCTCTCGGCGGCTCGGGCGCAGATGCAGCGAAGCAGCCTAAACCCTACTTCGCCAGCTATGCCGTCAGCGATTCCGAGAGCTTCAACATGACGGCACAGTTCGGAGCTATCGCGCTCTCCCGGGAAAGTCGCCGCCGCACCGCCGATGTTCAACTTCGCATCGGAACTCCCGAGCAGGACAGCACCCATGGGGATCATCGCGCCAGCGCACTCACCATGATTCCCTTGCCCCTTACCGACGATCGCAACGCCATCGAACGCAGCCTCTGGTTCGCGACCAATCGCGGCTATGCCAGGGCGCTCGATAGCTACCTCAAAGTACAGACCGAACAGCAGGTACGCGCGAAGGAAGAAGACAATTCCGCCGACTTCTCCACCGAAAAGCCGGCAACCGCAGTGCTTCCAGCCTCCTCTCCCCTCTCGATTGACAACTCAGCGTGGGAGAAACGCCTCCGCAACCTTTCCGGCTTGTTTCGCGACTACCCGGAGATCTTCTTC
>Ga0193743_1000098_pt1 | contig 63977 bp, 83 predicted proteins | sample L2c2metaG_FD_143038 | JGI IMG/M metagenome (GOLD analysis project Ga0193743, IMG submission 143038) | Soil microbial communities from a riparian zone of the East river system, Colorado, United States - L2c2 | ecosystem: Environmental > Terrestrial > Soil > Riparian zone | place: USA: East River... | reverse complement strand
AGCATTTTGATAAAATGCACTTGTTTAGACTTTTAGACCTTTAGACAATTAATGAATAATTAATTTGCCCAAGTCCCCTAGCACCACATGACTTCGCATATTTGTCCTTTTGTTTGTTTTACTTTTCCTGTGTCTAGTCTATTAGGGTTTTCACGGAATTCATGGTTTTAACCCAGACATGTATCTTATAGCAATGAATAATAATCCTCTGATTAAATTCAAAAACTATGTCCACATTTAAGTCACACAGTAATAGGTTTAATTAGCAGTTGTAGGACATACAACTCTAATTCTTTTATTTATTTTATCAGCTGTATTAGACAGATTGGGTGCAATATTTATTATTTTATGCTGAAATAATAGACAAAAATCGCAAAAACCGTGCTTATGCAGATCTAGGTCATATCAACGGCATCCTTGTTATCCCTTCAGATAGAAAACATCATTTCTATCATCCCTGGTGGACCGCTGGAATGGGAGCGAATTCACAACACCCCCAGTGAAGTGGATGCCAAACTGGGTTTCAACACGGATGATTGGACGCACACTGAGATCATAGGCAGGGAGCCGCAAAATTATGGTGAGAGCACATGCACCCCGGGGCCTCTGTATTGGATCTAACCCCACCCTAGAAGCCCCCACATACTTTTTACTGATCGGCTGCACACTGTTTGACAGAGTGTTTTTGGAATACTGTGGTGGTGGGCCAAAACTGGATGGGACTCATGGTGCTCCTCCCACAAAGCGCGTTAGATACAGTCGAGTGTGAGATATTTTGTGTTGTACATGTCAACTTGAACCTATGGTATGCCAATTTGTGTGCCTTTGAACAAGCAATTGAACAACAAGCGATCTCAGATTCTGGAAAGGCAGTATATACAGCCCTGGACTTTGCAATTCAGCCGTGAGTAATCTAATGAACTGTGGGATTATGGAAGTGCCTCCAGTTTTCTCATCGATTTCCAAGCCTTCGCACGCTCGTTGTTCTTTTTCGCTGAATCGATACATTCAGGCTTGTATGAAATTTGCCACTTTGTCCCTTTCTCTCAACTGTCATGGTGGCAACAACCCCACCAACACCAACACCAACACCTTCTCAGTGGAACCCCCACCCGACTCTATTTCGAAAGCCTTTCTATGTCGTTTTTGCAGTATGAAATGATTATTTTTTCTTCCTAAAAATGATGAGCATCTATTTTCAAGTGGAGAACACCACTTTTGGGTTAGATGTTGGGGGATTACTTCAACACTCTGACCCATTACATCAGATTCTTCATATGGAACCTGCGGACGGGAGTGAAGGCACCAAGGACAATCCGATTGTAGTTGAAGGAGTCACTGTACAATGTTTTGAGAGTTTTATGACCTGGTTAAATCACCTGTGAGTGCCACCATAAGTACAACGTTACTTAATTCTGACCTTGCTTTAGTTTGTGGAAGCTGCCTCAGGAACTTTCTAAAGAGGTCTTGGTCGACATCCTTCATATGTGTAAAATGTGGTATATTCAAGAGAGCATCAAATTTGCTCGACACTGGCTCGAACGGCTTAATATTCCTGCGACAGAGAGGATCAAGCTGGCAAAACGGTACGAAATACAGGACTGGGTCGCTCCTGCTGTCTGGGAACTCCTCAGAACACCCTTGAACAGCCTCTCGAACGACGACCTAGACCAGATTAACATGCGTATATATTGCATAATCGCCAAAGCCAAGGAAGCCATGGAAAGACAGCGTAAAATTCTCGCAGCTTGCCCCCCCGCCCTTCCAAAGGACTCCTTCAACTTCCAAACTGCTTGGTGCGCTTCCCATGGAACTTGTGAGAAGGTTTGGGCTGAAACTTGGTGGAAGGTAGTAGCGCATTCTATTCTCCATCCTCTTGATCCTCTCGAGCCTCTGGACAGTAACAAGGTTGTTGATTTTCTCAAGAGTGTGGACCACTGAGGAATGTCCATCAATTGCAAAGAAGACATGCTCCTTCAATACTCTACAAGGCATTGAAGATGGAGCCATCAGGTCTGTTTCGTTGGCATGCAAGTTCCCACTTTAAAAAAAAGTACATACAAGTTAGAGAGATTTGGATATTACGTAATCTACATTTATTATTCGAAAATAGCGCATCTTTGATGCGAATAGTGTCACCTCAAACCTTATTTCCGAAGCGAACAAGAACTTGGCGAGGCGAATCTTGATCTGGAATGAGTATGCTTTACCGGTGCAGAGGTCGTCTAACAAGGCTCTCAAGAATCACACCAGAAAACAAAAGTAGTTGTCGTAAGAAAGTGACAATATGTCACATCAAAGGTGCTCAAGAAATCTGCTGTATAGTATTCTAATCTCCATGTGCATGTGACTAATGCAATTTTCACCCTGGGTTTGTGACTCATCATCTCATCAAGACTTTCATGTCGACTACCGAGAGCGCAACATTTCAAGGACCATGTTCCAACAAGCTTGGTGGTAGGCCACTACTAGCCAGAGCTCAACCAATCTGCCCTATTACCACATACCACTCAGGAGACATCAAATCGCCCCTTAGCAGGTTTCGCAAGAAAGTCAGTACTTTCGCCCTTTGTTTGTTACTTTTCAAGAACCAAACTTAGACCTCCACGAAGCTCCCGCTGGCAGCAGGACAGTACATTGCAAGTACCCAACAATCGCTCACCATTGCGAAAAGCCACGTGAACGCTGCCCATCACAAGACAGTTGAGCAGAGATTTCAAGAATATCACCTCCTTATGCAAATCAAAGAGAATGGAGGTCAGCTCAGCGCGCTTGACCCCGAAACATCCGTCAATCTTGCCCGGCTCGCAAGAGAAACATTGGCTAGTGAATACGAGCTTGCCACCTCCAGGCTCAAAGCTTGCCGAAAAGAGCTTGACGTCCTACAAAATGCTGTCGATGAAGCCCTTGTCCACCTAGCTGATGCAGATGATCAGTTAGCCCACATTTTCAACGTGCTTGAGACCAATTGTATCTATGTTCCTAACCGTCTTGCCTCCCACATCCCTCTAAACCCAACTTACAACTACCTTGTCTTAAAGGATCTCACCAATGGGGGAAACTCGGATTCAGAGGGTGATGTTTCGGTTTATGACAGTGGGATTTCATTGTAGATAAGTTCTTTGACCTTCTCTTTATCCTTCCCTTGTACTCCTCCACTCTTATTATTTCTGTATGCTTTGGATCCTTGACATTTGTTACCGTATCGATATTTTGTGTAGCAATTCTTCTTTCTGTACAAATATGCCCCTTCATGTCACCATCAAATATTTGAACCTTGCTGGAGATGGCAATTCATGGTCTCGGTTCAAGGTTTACCCTTCTTCTTCGACCGACACCTTTTCGCCATTTTGAAAGCTATAAAGTCATCCGAACCCTCTGTACCTTTTCATGCAAGTAGAACAATGTAATTAAAATGAAACTGCCGATTCAAAAATTTGCGTGGTGTACTGTAACGTGATAGCGAGCTCCGAATGTTATCTGCCACTGCCAATGGTGACCTTGTTATCTGCCTGTTATCTGCCAGCACTGCCATGCACATCCCTCTCTTCGTGTATATCGTGTCTATAATAACCACTGTATGTTACTTCCCACTTTATCTCTGTTTTTATCACTTATCTCATCTCTTCACATCCTTACAGCATCATTGCCACCGCCTGTTGTCACTTGTCTTAATCCTGTCAATGATGGATGAAGAACCTCCGCGACCTGAGAAAAAGAAGAGATCTGGACCTGGTCTGCTGCTTACGGTAACTTTAGACAGTAACTCACCAGCAAGTTACAATCCAAAATTACTGGGAGGTTACCTACTGTGATAAATTTACAAGTATCCTGCAGTAATAAAAGGACAGTAACTTTTTCCTACAATCTAGGTACATGACATAAGCTCCTAAGTTCCTAGCTTTACCGTAAAGGTCTATAGCGACTGGTATTGTAAGGCGTTGAGCACAAAGAGTGCTTGCCCCCACAGTATAGCTCTGGGACGCCAGATGTGATCGGGAAGTGATATTTCTTTCGTACCACCTCTCCGTCCATATGGTATGGGTTCTACTGATGGGTATCCGTCATCCCCCCACTCCTCTGGAAGCAGGCCAAAACCTGGCGGCACAGTTTCTCCTTGCACTAAAAGTTCAATATTTTCAGTCAATGCGCGATGAATTTCAGGCCGATTTTCAAAGGGAGATGAATGTTTTGGGACAGCGACTGGATCATGGTTGATACCACTTTCATAACGATCAGTCGAAGGAATCTAAGGAAATTTTTTGATAAAACTTATATTTATGAAATGACAATAAACGCTTACTATTTCCTGTTCTTGCTCTTCTTCAGAAAACTCATGAATTAGCTTGTCTTCGCCCTCTGAAAGATAGGCTAACCAGTCCTCGGCATCGTCAAACGTTGAATCCTCATGACCAAAATCTGCCCCGGTGTCGTCAATAATTGAATCTTCATCACCAATATCTGATGGATGTGTTCCCTCTTCCTCTGTGGACACCGCATCCTCGTCATTGTCACTTTCTTGCTCAATGCCAAAGTATTGACAGATTCGGGCTGTTGACATTCCAAGGCACTCGTCATCATCTTTGTTGTCCACATAAATTCCATGTTCAAGTGCCCCTAAAAGCACCATGTCCTATTATCACTGATGTTTGGGCTTTGTATGCAACAGATTAAAGGTAAATACTGACGTTTGGACTCTGGTGGTGACCTTCACCAGAAATTGGATGTGAATTCCAGTCATTTTGGAACTCACAGCAGTCAGAGTTGATGTAATCCAGGAAAAGAAGGTGCAAAAGCCAGAGATGATGGTTATTGCTTCGGTCCAGAAGGTGAAGACACTCAAGTCGTCGGAAGAATGCTCGCCATGCCCTTGCAAACTGGCACCCTACCTCCACCCACAGGCGCTCAATTCTTGTATTGAAAACGGATGAACCCCACATAAAGGAGGCTCTATCGAGACCCCGCAAGATGATCATAAGAATCAAAACGTCTCGATTCTCACCGCCACGATCTCTGCGAACCCTGGATGGAACGCCATGTGCGAGAATGGCATCTATAAACATGTCCAACACGGTTGATGCACGATTATTTGTACTTGCACGTAAACCTGTGACCTGTAATTCAAGAAAGTGAAGATATGTCCAACCATTGGGCAAATATTTATGAGTGTACCTTCCTAGAGTAGCCATCAACAACTCCATGAATGACGATTCCCCAGAGAATAAGTTTATGATGTCCATCAATATGCCATAGGGCATTTGGACGAGATACGTGGTACTGCTTTCGCACTTTCTTGGCCCTGGTACGGCGTCTTAGGGTTTGACCCAGTAGATCTACTCGTTTGATGGATTCTCTCAGCCGCCAGCGTTGGATGCGAAGGCCTTGGCTTTTAAGGTGCCCACAAAGATATCTGATCCCAGAACTGGGATGAGAATCGCGATAACCCCTGACAATTTGATCAAGGTCACCGTCTGAGATATCAGAGAAAGATGTGTCGATTGAGTTCTCCTTCAATTTTGCATGTAGCGTATTGCGATGTATCCCTAGTTTTTTAGCAAGAAGGGCCTGAGATATTTGTCATGTTGGGTTCATTGCCTCCTTGAGCAGGTCAGCATTCACAACCTTCCTTGGCCGACCTCGTGTATTCTCCTTTTCAACAATTATGGGTTGAGGAATAAATACATTGCTAGGCCTATTTTTTATCATCATAGGAAGTGTGAAAAAATATATGTAGTAAATTGAAAGAGTATTCTTACCCTTCATCATCTGACTCTGCTTCCAGGTTGACTATGTGCGTTGTTAAACTCAAGAACTGTTCAGCCACATCCCAAAGCCAGTCCATAAGGGCCTTTTCTTCCCTGACTTCTTCTTCTAGAACTAGGAGGAGAGGAAGGGCATCATTGAAGATCAAATTGGCATGGTGTTGGAGACGGTGTTTGTTGTGGTTGCCGGAGGAAAGGACAGCTCTGGTTGTCTCATAATGAGAATGCAATATTTCAGCGACATTGTGTATGTTAGATGAATATGGTGTATCGCCGCTTGGAAGGGGTGGCAGAGGCATATCGTCGAACACTGAAAACACAAGCCAGGCCTCAGCCTCAAGGCAACCATGTTCTGGCCATATCATCCTTCCTACATAAATCAGGATTCACATGACTGGGAACCATTAGGTCCATTCCCACTAATGTTTATTTTCCAGCCGTCCCTTTTATGTTATGTCCAATTAATCCATTTTACTAGCTATTACCCATGAAGAATTAAATGTGCGGTTTGCACGCGATGTTTCAATTAAAGTCATAAGCAGACCACTTACCGTAAGCTGCAAACTAGGTGACTGCTTACATACGCAATCTATGTCTGTTAGCTTAGGAGGTTTATGATTACTAAGGGATGGTTTTGTGTTAATGATTAGGAGTGAGGATTATTTGTAGGAGGATTTATACAGGGGGGCCAAATGTTGGGAGTCTCCGTGTAAGTACATACGAGTGACTATCATTATGACTGTCGAATTGCTTGAGGTATCATGTACAGGATTTTAAAAGGTATTTACAATGATACATATATCCCATATGTGCATCGTTTGCATTGGTTTACTAAAATGGCCAAAATATTTGACGTACGCACCTGTGAACCCAATTTGAAATGCGACGTGGCAAACATCCTGGCGTGCTGCCGAAGTGTTCCGATTGCTGCGATTGCCGAGATTCGCCAAGATCGCCGAGATCGCCGGATTGATGGTTCCTCGGCAAGGACGGCATCACCACGTCCCTTTCGGGGATGCCTGTTCACTGTTCTGACACTTTCGTGTAATTTTAATTCTCTGACACTGACAATTCTTCTTTGCTGACTGTGTCCAATTGTCTGACACAAGCAAAACATTCATTGGTGACACTTGGCAATGGAGGGATACCATATCCCTATTTTACTGGTGATCACCTCTTTTGTACAGGGAAAAACCTTCAATTATCTGACATACAGTATGGTTTCTTCTACTGACAAATGTTGCAATACATAAATTATCTGACGCTGTTTCATCATTTGTCTGACACTTCCCACAAATTATCTGACACTACCTTTGTTGAAATATACGAGTAATTATCTCCTTTATGCCTCATATTTTATATCTTTTATCTTATCAATCACCGGACATCCTTATATTACATAATCACGTCAACATTACAGTGACGGATTTTCGTACATGTCTCAACTTTCTATTCAAGTTGAGACGTGAGTGGATTCTTATTTATATTATATACCTTACTCATAGACACCTAGTTATTATATCCTAGGTGCATATCAATATAACAAAACTTTCTATTCAAGTTGAGACTTATTATATCCTAGCTGTAAACATTATTCCAACAACCTTCTATATTAGGGGAGACAAAATATTTTTTGTGCAAACAGCCCGCCATAGCAACTAGGCTGCGAGACACGAGCGTGCAACCAGCACCAGAGCCGGTACAAACAACAGCTGCCGTAAGGCAACAATGTAGACAATGGACTCAATGGATGGGCCAATTGTGATGTGAAATTTCAAGTGTTCAGAAGTCTCTGAAACCACTTGCTTGGACCTTATGTGTTGTTCCTGGAAGAGTTGTTGTGAATTTAATCCGGTTAGCTTGAGCTGTCCGAAGTAGCTGCCTCATTGGCAGTGGTGCCGTTTAACGTCACATCCTCCGGTAACGATATCACGGGCACCCGCATCCTCTCGCACAATGGTCTGAGAAGCTGGACTGTTACACGGGAACTATAAAAGTCAAGACGACTACGCCAGTGCTTTTTTGAGGGTGGTTAGAACGTATCTGGTCTAAAAGGGTAAAAGAAGATGGAGTCTAATGCAAAATGTGAGAGGAAAACCTTTGCAGGGGTGTGGTTGTAGTGAGACGTAAAGCAAAAGATCATTGCGAGGACTGCATAGCCGCCGTCCGCAATAGTAACGACGAAGATGTAAATTGCGCGCAAAAGACAAGTCGCCGGTTCCGCCTTCCTTTGAAGGGGTCATAAAGACGGGCTTGAGTTACTTCAGTGGTTCAAAGACAATTGCTATAGAGGATGTCAAGTTTTCAATCCAAGTCTGGGATTCCGGGCGATGCAGCTCGTCTCGTTGACGGCGCTCGCTACTAGCACAGATGTCATGCAAGTGGCAGATAACTGTGATGGTTGCATGAATAGTCATTGCTACTAGGCTCGATGGGCTCTTGCTAGAAATGCTGGATACGAAACACCTACCTGTCTTCTGCTTGAAAACGATGTACATGTTGGAAGCGAAAGTTGTTGTCAACGGGTTGCTGATTACCTGAAATGCCAACGACGAAACATAAAGAGGATGAAACCCTAGTTAGTCATGGTAATCATCATGACACCCAAGCACAGGTTTTCGTCCCATTCTTGAAGCAAAGAAGCTGGCATTGCTGGACCCAACGACCGCTGCAATACAGAACTCAGCCCGGTTCGTGACCTCTGAATGAATAAAATTCAACTTCCAACACCATCGCCCACTGAAATCAAGGTTGTCAGAGCAGCACAATGTTTTTCGACAGTAGGTATCGCGCAAAGCGCGTCAGGTATCTAGATCTAACGGAACACTTGAAGGGTCATTCATAATACCACAGCCGGCAAGAAACCATCTGCAGCACTCGGAAGTTGGCAGTAGAAGGTAGCATGATAGCGAAACGACATAGTATAAGCAGTGGACGTTCTTGAGAACGACAGCGACACCGACCAGTGTCACTGTTTTGGCTTGGTATCAGTGGTGTCCGCTCCGATAGCGCTGATTCACTGTAATCACGGAAAAGTGAACGGAAGAACAGTGCGAGCCGTCGAGAATGGTAGGGCCATTTATGATCGGTCATGTTTGTCGGATGACCTGCTCATTTTGATCGTTGTACAGAATTTATGCTACTATCATTAATGTAGAGCACTTGCCACTGACTAGAGGATTTAGTTATCCATCTGAGTTTCAACGCACATATCAGCCACATCGGGGAAATGACTTGAATTGTAAAAATATAAATTACAATATTACAAGACAAGGAGAGGAGAGGGTCGAAGGGAAAACTCAAGACAAGACGACGACTTGTACATGAGCAATTAGATGGCGAGGGAGATTGGGAATGATGTGATAGTGGTGGTGGCGGTGAAATGATCAAAAGACAAAAAATTTCGCAATAGGTGCCGGTTGAATGACGAATCTATACGCTTCTTGAACGAGAAGTTGTCGATAGAAGATGCGATATAAATAAGGAGGTCCAGAGGTGGATAAGGAGGGCGAGCGAGAAACGGGACAGTCCAACAAGTTCTGCGTTGCGTGCCATGCCGAATGAGTTGTTGTCCTGGGAAGATTAGCGAACAAGGCACAAAGTTAAAAACTGGCCGTCGGTACGTGGTTGTACAGTGTGTGTTGTTGGGAAACCTCTCTCCTGAGAATGGACGCCTTCGGCAACCCTTTCCCTTTCTATGGTACATTGATGTTGTTGTAAAAAGGCGAGCGACTGTGGGTGGTTGCGCACAATATCTACTGCACGTCCACGAGTAGATTACGTTCAAGGATATATTTGCCTTCTTTGTACTTCTGAGACGGCTCATACGCCTTGTCCTATACATGCTCTGTGAGAATCGGAAGTGGATTGTATCGAGGATGTTATTTACGTATTTCCAACCGAGGGTAGTGCCGCATTTGCAGCAGTAAATATCTCGGACGGTGTGGTTTCCGGTTGTCATTGGGCGGTCATCAGGTTCGCCTTCAACGACATTTACACTGTGGCAATAAGTTGACGTAAGTAAGCTGGATGATCGGACCTTGAGGCAGTGAATGACTTACACGCCATCGAAGAGATATGCTCGACCATGTTGGCCATTGAAAGCCTGTCCACAACAAGGTGAGACACAACAAGGATGGCGGAGAACACATCAAAGACAACTCACTCGAGACATCATAGAATGAATAGTAGCCAGATGAGTCTTGCATGTAGCACAACCATAGATACGCTCTCCGGAAAGATAACGACGGTAGCTCATGCCCATATTGATGAAGATATCTCTGGAGTAATTGGGGAGAAAGACAGTAAGTGAAGAGCAAGTAGGAGGGAAAGGACCTTATATATGTTACTACTGGTGTGAGAGAGATGATAACAAAGCTTTCGGACTCAGCCTGGAGTCACATTCCCTTACTCCACTCTGTCACAGGGGCTGAGCTATGCTTATCGTTTCATCTCTCCCTCTCAAGGCCTCCATAACCTGTATCTCCATCTGCAAGAAAAGACGGAGTCTGGGCGATCCATGCAACAGACACAAAGACAAGTCTGTGGACAAGAAATGTAGCTAGGGTCTCGTCAACCAAAAAGGCAAAAATTAAAAACTCACCCTCGTCTAATTTAATGTTTTCTTGTCTCAAAGTATGGAAGACAACCATGAGTATCCCACATGTTAGCAGAATGGAGATAATACAAATGGTGAATGAGGTCACTGAGTTGCAAGGTCTAATTCGCGAGGTGCTATTTGTTACGCTACCGATATAACAAGTAAGAAAGTAGGATGGCCAAAAAAATGTAGTGCTCCCTGCAAGGCTCGAACTTGCGACCTCAGGATTATTTGATTATCCAATCAATCATAGAAGACCTATGAGACCTGCGCTCTAGCCAACTGAGCCAAGGAAGCGACACTACAGTCGGCGTTATAGTTTATTTTATGTAACCATAGATGTGACATGTCATCATCCTGTTTGTGACTTTCCATCCATTGGTGCTGCTCATCGACCATATACCACGCGTCGCGCTCTTTTCCACCCTAACTGGCGCAGTTCTCAACGAAGTCACCTCCCTGTACCACGTCAGTCGACGTAGGCCACCTCGTTGATCCCAGGCCCTCTCCATGAATCCTCGCAAACGTCAAGCTCCCGATAACATATCTACCCGTCGTCATAAACAACCGCGTTTAGCTTTGAAAGGATACGACGGTGGCACGCCAAGTCCATCTGAAAAGGAAGGCCTACTTAGCCGTTGGAATCGATTTAGATTGGAATTTTACTCTTTATCTGTCGACACGTTCACCATTATATTCTCAAGTCTGTGGTTCATTGCGCATCATTCAAAAAACTTATCCACTTATCATCCCTTTCAGAAATGGCCCTACGAGAACGAAGCGATCCGCGAGAATCTGAGTCCCCAGATTCGTCGAACTCCACCTCTCAACAAATCTCTTTGCCGGCCGTCAGACTCTTACCTAACGGATCCACAGATTCTAATTATTCCACACCATCGCGAACCGTTATGCCACCATGTAATGCCACCACACCACAGGGAAAGCTCATATTGAAACCCACCGATTTCAGGCCCAATGGTACCACTTCGACAGATATCAACGGACACCTACGAGATCTTCCTGAATCATTGCCAGAGACAAAATTTTCTCGCCAAACGCAACAAAATCAACTCGAAGACGGGAATATTTCTCTAGAGCACATTCAAATCTCGAACCAAGTTATACCGACAGGGACCGTAAACCGAACGCCCCACTCCTCCACCCCGACCAAAAGAGCGCTATTGAAATCAGAACGGGACAGTAGAGAACCAGAATATCGCTATCGACAGCCTTGTACTCATAAAATATTTGAAGATTCCGACCTGCCATCGACCTCTAGGACAACATCCCACAGTCTACTGAAAGACTCCCCGTTTCCACCTGCCGATTCTACTCTAACTTCCTGGTCAAGCGTCAAGGACGATCTATGCGACCGTACCAAGGGCCTTCAGTTAGGTTCATCTTCGTCATTAGGGTCATCGCAAACATTCCGATTCTCTACTACATCGTCGAATTCTCACCCTCCGCCCGATTCGCATATACCATCGTCTCGGAAATCTTCCATCGTATTGAGAAGGGGAACTTCTGGGCAATATAACCGTAATCGACCTCATATTCACGAAAGAGTGGTGAGTAGATGGGTAATCAAAGGGGTCGATGCTCTTCTCATTGTCTCCAGCATAAAGCCAAGGTACAACGAGAGCGAGTCGAATTGCGAGAGGAATTGAAGAAGGAATATAATCTCAAACGCCTTACTGGTACGAATTATTTTTGCCGTCTTTTGTTTGCGTCGCTCATTGAGATTGTCAGGTAAATACGTCTCTAGTTTTACGGATTTCCTTGGTATGTCCTGCTAGATTAATTCGTCGCATTCGATGCCCATCCAATTTAGGTTACAAGGATTATGAGAAGACACTTCAAGACATCAACCTGGACATAGTGTCATATCCACCACGTTCGTTTGTTCAACCTACTGATGACTTATGCTCGACTGACATTTGAGGGAAAAAGTTCCTACATTCTTGCAGGGAGATCTCAAACTTAAGTCGCCGCATTCTGCCCGGCGTTTAGTTGGGGAAGTACGTGTCTTTTCACCTGCTAATACCGTTTTTATCTTATCCCTGAAACGTTTAGCCCGAGAACCCAGTCCGACGTGCTTTGGACAGTGCAAATGCCACTCTAAATAGGTGATTATTTTTTTCTTATGGTTCACCACGCTCGTTGAGCATATACATAGTCCCAAACCTCCGAAACCATATATTCCTAATTTGGACCAAATACACATATCGCACCGGACCAGAGACGACGAGATCGAACGGCGTATACGGCCTCCTGTCATTCCGTTGCCATCGTGTCTTCCATCGGCAGACGACGCGAATGTCTCTGCTATTCTTCTCCAACACGGTGTCATCTCCAAGTTCGCCAGAGAGCAAGTGTCCGACCAGGACATCGCTCGTCTGTTGCCGGGTCAATGGTTAAATGATGAGGTGATCAATTTTTATGGTGCGATGATCTTAGCGCGTTCGGAAGGAAGCAAGGAGAATCCGGCCTCTCAGAGAAATGGAAAGACGGCAAAGAAAGCAACGTTCTTGGATGCTCATTACTTCAGTTCATTCTTTTGGTCAAAATTGACCAAAGAAGGTTACGAGAAAGGTAGACTGGCAAAGTGGACGAAGAAGGTCTGTATCGGTGTTCGAGTTTCTTTCGTGCTTGTTAACAATATGATCTAGATCGATATTTTCGACAAGGATATCATCTTAATCCCTGTGAACCATCAAAATGCACATTGGACAGCCGCAGCAATCAACTTTAAGGAGAAAAGAGTTGAGTCTTATGATAGTATGGGTATGGCAAAGGAAAAGGTCTTCACGGTTAGAATTTTGATCTTAGATAGGCTTTCAATTTACTAACCCGTGGGTACAAAAGCATCTCCGGTCTTATATCAATGCCGAACACGTGAACAAGAGGAAGAAGCCTTTCGATTTCACAGATTGGAATAACTGGGCTCCAGATGTTTGTATTTTTCTTGTCGTTTCCCACCAAGGCAGCTGGTTAACCGAATCGCTGACTATGCAGGAGACACCGCAGCAAGAGAATGGGTATGATTGTGGTGTATTCACATGTCAGTTCTTGGAAACTCTCTCAAGGGGTGAGGAGTCTTTCAGGTTCTCCCAGAAAAATATGCCGTATCTTCGGAGAAGGATGATATGGGAGATTGGCAATGCGAAACTTCGTGATGATCATTGTTAAGTTTTTTATAATATGGGACAGCTTTCGTGCTTATGTCTTGCTGTACCATTTTTATGGTTCGTTTAATAATGTACACCGAACTTTTGGGTTTTTTCTTGGACTCCGGTCTGGGTGTTGTAGGCTAGAATCTCGGAATACATAGATTGCTTGCGCACCAAAAGATATATATATGAAGGGGAAATAAAAATAAAAGAGGATGAGTTGCAAGGTCACCTTCGAAACCACCATACAACCATGAAGAACCAAAAGACGATGATGAGAAAGACGATGTACCATAACCAACGACAGCCTTGCCGCGTAGACATATTGTTCATTCTTCGAAATGTCCCTGCAAGGATACCACCCGTCTCCGCGAAAGCGTCGTTCTAGTCAATGAGCAAGCAAGTATGGTCAAAATTCAGATTTGACTTGTGAGTTAATGACCGTATGTACCATCTGACTGAGCTGTATTGTGGACTCTCGCACTTCGTTCCCGATGCCGATGGTAATCTATCAAACCCAACAAAGCAAGTAAAGAAAAAAAAGTCAGACAAGATATTCGAAAGGCATTGAGAATCCCAAACCAACCGAGGAGAAGAGGAAGACTCACTCACATCCTTCAGCAGCTTCACTTTAGCGCTTAAGCCTTCGATGGCTTCGTCATTTTGGCCTTCTAGGTCATCGGCATAGCGGTGTCCGTTCATTTGTTGTCCTGCTGGTGGGTAGATGCTGCCACCGAAGGGTGACGAACGACCGGAGGCTGGGGTCGCGCCAAGAAGTGATGAGCGGTCACGGAGTGAAGGTGCAGCTCGTGTGCTGGAAGAAAGGGACACATTTCAATGGTCAATTATAGCAAAGGAAACTGCTGAGTACCGTTGGGACATTTAGAAAAGAAATGAAAGAAAAAAGAGCGGGGTTGACCTCAGTCTAATTTTGCATCCGGCTGTGGTGACACGTCGAGGGCTAAAATCAATAACGTACGTACTTTTCCAAATGTAGATACGTGTTCAACGAATATTGGTCTCTAACATTACATAAATTATTCAAGAGGACGTAGAAAGGAGGGTTTACTGTGCTAGACATAACTTGGATCTACCAAGTATACCAAGAAGAGAGTGATAGATAATATGTTGAAATGGATAGCTGCAAATACTTGAAAAAAAATAAAGTATGGAGGATAAAACTTTGAAGAGGCGCTGGTAGGAGGGAAGAAATAATAGTATGCTGTGTGGTGTCGGTAAATATGTGGCAGTCCATTCGTCGTGCGGGGTTAGGCTATCAGTACAAAGTGGTGTTGTCCGTTAAAAAATCGTGGTAAGACTAAAGGAATGCTTAATCAATGCTCATGCGATGTAGGTTTGTGCTAGCTGCACGACGATGATCCCGAGTAGGGCCTTGCGTTGCTTTTCGTGTCACTATAAGTTATGATGAATATATGTTGGTTAAACAAAAACGATTGGGAGCGCATACATGCTTCCTTGAGGCCCCGACCGAAATTTCGTAGCACTATTATAGATGATATAAATGTAGCAACGAGCAGGGCAATCGCAATGACGGCTGTAATTATATGAAAAACAAGCAGAGATGACTAAGGAGAAGACGTACAGAAGACAGTTAATGATTTCCAGACAAGCTTATATTGGTCCGTGTTGCTTAGCGTGAGCACTTTAATGAGCTAATAAAAAGGGTTTGTCAAACGAAACCCCAGATCCAAAGGTCAATAACAGACCTTGTAAATGAAATAAATCATTGCCCCAACACAACCTATCATAAATGTCGCCATCATCCACTTGTTCTCGTGCCGCGCGGCCAAGTGACCTTCCACAAGAAGCACCACTGATAACGGAAGAGCGGCGTACGTAACATAGTATTCCCAATCTGTGTCCCGCAACACTAGCCAGATAAATTGAACGGAAAAGCCAACCCAGAAGAAGACGTCGAATTTGACCAAGCATTCGTAAATTTGGTAATGTGCATACATCTTCTTGATTTGGCGGTCAGCACCAAGGAACTTGTAAACCTTCCACCCAAATTCGTTGTATATTTGCCAACCGAGACCAATATAAGCGATCTCGGCTAGTGAGATGACTATGGGAATGATAGTTGTGAGGACATTGATAGGAATGGGGGAGCTGCCTCCGACAGAGGTATTCGAAGTGGCGTCACGAATTTCTTTGATTTGAATTATAGCATAAAGAAGAAAGAGAGCGTTGAAAACGCTGGGGTGGATGCAAATGAGTGGCAATGCGATAATTATATCGATGATTACTTACGTTAGACACAAGAATTGAAGGGTGTTGCGGGCATACACGGCGCCCACAGCCATTACAAATTGGAAGACACTGTTTGGGGTGATCGATAAGGGATATGAACAGAGTTAAGTGGCACTCACTGGGCAAGAGCAAAGATACTCAAATACACCGGCATTTTGGAAGAGGCAACCTCGCTAATGGTACCTTGCTCAGTTGGTTGAATTTGTCGCACTCTCAAAAACAGCTCGCCCTCGATGGCAAGGTCTATCGTGGTCTCTATAAGGACTGTGGCAACATATAAACGGCAAGCTATGGACTCGGGTAAAATCTAGCAAGGCAAGTGAGAAACGCGAACAGGATAAGATATTGCACCCACCCTCTGCCACAAACTTGGCAGGTCTACTGGGGCAACAACAGGAGGGTATGAACACGACGTTTCATGTGTATCGTCAGATTGTTTTGTAGAAAACACCTTGCTTGATGGTTGTGAAGGCCCCCGTTGAAGAGTTGAAGTTGTTGGAGTGGTTATTGTGAATGTCTGGTACCGAGAATTTGCGGCATACGGTAGTCCATTTACATCAATCAAGGTGTCGTATGAGGCTTTGAAATCTTCCGAATCTTCACTTGGTTGAAGATGTGGATAAGGACGATGCTGGAGGGTATCAGCGGGGTAACTTTTTTGTGCCGACATGACGGCGATGAGTTACAGTCCGCCTGCGAGTGGCAATGATTGTTTTTTTTTGTCAGGAGAAAGGACAGACGAGGTAGGCAAGGTGGACCGCAGTCAACAAATAAACACCATTATATTCAATCACGTGCTCATTCAACTAGCTACTAATAGTAACGGTAACCCGTCTAGAGAAGCCTCAGTTCTCCAGTAACCTGATTGATGAGCCTTGTAGGTCCTTTCGACATACATAAAATGATATACAGTGATTTGACTCGATTTGAACATACCTATAATTCCGAGAACAGTCCGTGAACCAGCAGCAATCTGTGTCCTTCCACTGAGGCAGTGGCAATTTTAGCGACCGACTAAAATTACTAGAAGAAGAAACGTACGCGTCCTGTATTGATCGAGCACAGAGTTTCAAACTTTGCGCTTGAGCTTCCAACAAAAGCAGCTCTTCTTCACATTCGCATCGCAACGCAACCTTTGTTTGCCTGTAAGGCGACGGTTATTTGGGTATATCTAAGGAGAATATTCTAGGCATACCCAGTGCGTTCCCATTGACCAAGCAACTGGGGTGAAAAATAGATAAATAATTCAAATCAGAACATAAAGGTACCAACTGCAGGGTTTTCGGCTCTTATAGTTTTGTAACAAGCTAAAGTGGCATGCCTGAGGTTTGTCTACAATCAAAACCGGAAAGAAAAATGGACACATGGGGACCCTACGAGCATCTAAACTAAGTTAGTATATGTGATATAGGAAGCAATATGAAATGGCGCTTACTGAGCTGCAATCTTTCCAGAAGTCATCCCCAGATCCGTCCGAACAACAAGCACCTGTGATGTGATAAAAGGTTCTGGATGAACAACTGGTAAACTACGGTCTCCGTCGGACAGATTTCGGCCTACCATTTTACAGTCGTCGGTAGCGCTCACCCTGAGCGATGTTGAATTGCCATTGAGGACAAGACCGCTTGAAATACCGTCAATTTCATTTCCGGTTTCTGGATAAGAAATTTTCGAGGTGCGGGATTGAAGGAGTGCCGCTGGTAGATCGGTCCGACCCCTACTCAGGTTGACGAGATGGGTCCCATTCCTTGCCCTGGAACCTACCCAAAACCCAAGAGAGAGCGAAACAGCGAGTAAAGTCGCGTAGATTGTCACTGCGAATTAGCTAATTGGCATGTGCGCTGAAAATGCGAATCGAATTGATCAATATACTTACTGTTATGCTCAGTCATGGTGAAGCTTTGAAGCTTGAAAGGGGTATTCGATAATTGATCAGCCGGAAAGGGTGGTCACGTGACTGTCCTAAAGTAGACCTGGTGGAACTGTGGCGCTGAACTAGCAACTTGCCACTTGAAAAACTTGGAGCTTGACCTTCCTAGACTTCCATGCCCGGTACCGTACTCTCGGATGCCCTCTCATTAACACTATTATTGCTATGTCATGAGTCGAGTGGCGACTCTACCGACATGATTTACGTCTTCAATTCCCCTGACCCGCTATCGACAGTATCTGAACGAACCAACGATACGGAAGTCTCTCAGGGCTATCGAACCAGCTGTGCATTGGGCCTGAAAATTTTGCATTCCTTCGTGGATTTTAAAAGGGTTCGTCAAGTCATGAGGTTACGGGAAAAAAAAAATTACGTAGTGGAGAAAAGCCACAAAATCGGCTTCATTGGCCATATGCCAAGCCCTCTGCGCGAAACGGAGATTGTTAAAGTGGCGTCTCAGTGCTTTCGAATGGACGACTTGCAATTGAGACATACCAAATTTTCCGATGCGACCCTGGCGATTTGACCTTATGATAACTTCTTTGAATCATAAAAAAAAGGAATCGGACTTCTGAATTCACTAAGGTGAGCTGCGTGTTATTATTTTCTGATTCGCCTAACAATCAGTAGGATCCAGGGATTTTTTCTCCTAATGGGTAGTTTCCGGTCCTTGAAAAGTTTTCTACGGTCCGGTTCAACTTGAATCAACGTCCACTCAAATTCTTGTATATAACCTCGGGCTTGAATAATAATTCTGCATCGAAATGTCATCTCTTCTTCGTCCCATTGTTCTCGAGTCTTGTCAAACTGGCTTTCGTGGTCGGCGTCGAAGCACTATCAATCCTCTCACTATAGTTCCTCAATACCTTGCTGACAGCCCCTCCGCCGCGTCCGAGGACAGTGCTGTCTTCGATGAAGCCGACCAACACGAAATCATGACTACCAAAGTTGAATCGTCAACAGAATTTGTTGTCCCTATTCTTTCGCCTCTATCTCATGCCCACATGTCGGATTACCTGTCGGAGGTTGCCATTCCCCGCCACCAAAACGCTCTACATATGATAGCTACCTGTGGTAACTCTTCGTCGGCATCCACCTCACCTCATACAACCCTTGCGAGCCGCAAGCCATCATTTAAGACTATTGTTGGAAAGAGTAAGCCAGAACAAGTAAAATCAGAGAGGCTACACTGGCGCTTGGCTAGTGGCTATTTTGCATATTTTGTTTGTGGTTGGGGAGATGGCGGTAAGTCGTTCAAAAGAAAAGATTTCACAATCTCATTCACATCTCGTTGTAGTCACTGGCACTGTCATCCCATGTAGGTTGTATATATCTGAATTGATTCAGTCTGTTAACTTTTAGCTACAGATTTTATGGCTGAATTCCGTATCAATTTCATGTTCTCGTCACTGCTTTATGCTGGCGGCACTATTGGGTGAGCTGCTGCATGAGTCTATGGCCCCTGTGCAGGCAGCTTACCTCCGCCCAAAGATTCTTAACAGGTACTCTGCTCGTTGAATTTATCATTAATCAACTTGGACGCTTCTCCCCAACAAAGGCGCATTGGTCGTGGTTCCCAAGAATTTCATTTTTTCCCCAGTTCCTTGTTTCTAAAGAGCCGCGGACAGTAATAGGTTACTCTCCCTCACAGGCCAGACTTTTAGCACTTCTTGTGTCCAGCTGTTTACACGGAATGTTTTTTATTATGATGGGATCGAAAGGGGGATATTGGGTTTCATTTTGTGCTTATGCGCTTGCAGCCTTCGCCAGATCTATTCTAACGGATAAAATCCATTCTATTTCCTAACCATTTCACCACACTAAAAAAATTGTTCCATTCTATCAAGCGGCCCTGTTAGTGGCTTTTTATTGTCCCAGCATATCTGACCAAGATCTGACGTTGTATCGTAAGGAATGCTTATTTTGCCTCTGGTCTAAAGCAGTCTCTCGCGTACGCCTTTGGTCTCTGGAGTAGGTCTCTTTCAGTCAGTCTTGAAATATCGCTTTTGACCATGCTTGCCCTTAGGTCTTGGTGGAGTTGCATCTCCCCTCGTCTGTCAGGCCATCATCGCTGTTGGCATTCCTTGGTCCCACTTCTACTTTGGCTCTTTGGTCCTCTCAGCCCTAAACGTGGCGTTCCTAGTTGTAACGTTCATGCCGACTACAGCGGAATTTTTACGTGACCGAGAGATTGCATTGATAGTGGCAAACCGGCTGGAAAAAAAATTAGACACATCAAATATAGAAGTGTCGTCACATATAAGTAAGCCAGAGTCTGAGGAGATGGGTATGAATGATGGAGGCAAAAGGAATAGTAGTAAGCATTGACTGTTATTTTCCTTCGTTTATTCAACTGACATTCTCTCATCGATTCCAGCCCTTCGCCGGACCTTGTCTTTTCCGTATCAGTGGGCGGTGTCCCTATTCGCGTTATTATACTGTGGATGGTCTGCATTCCTTCCACCGTTCCTAGGACATTGACTGATGGGGCTCCCCAGCGAAACCACCACGCAGGGATTCGTGAGTAGAATGTCACCTTTCCTCTTCTGGCTCAACTTCTTTTTAGATGGTCACTTATCTCCTGAGCACGAGGGTATGTTTTCAATTCGACCCCTTTACTAAGAACTAGGGCCAATCTAACTAGCAATGCTAGCATGCTGATCCAAAGACTGTGGGGTATGTGACCTCAGGATTCTGGGGAGGAATTACCATCGGTCGCTTGCTTTGGGGCTACTATGCAGCTAAGTAGGTCGTTCTCCCTTTCAAGTTCCCTCCAATCTCTGAGCAGACTCGAAAGACTCACATACATTCAACGTAAACTTGTAATTCAAGGATGCATGTCAGTAATCCGGCCTATTTTCATTCCAGATGTATTAACGTCCACCTCAATAGACGTAAGATCTTTACAGATCTCGGAGAAATAAGAAATTTAAGCTTTTATTCAGTTGTTGGGCTGACGATGCAGTTGCTCATCTGGTTCGTCAATTCAAATGTCCAAAATGCCTTCTCTACAAGCATCATTGGTCTGGCTTATGGCCCAGTCTTTCCTGCTGCTTTAACACTGGCAAATGACATCTTGCCACCGGACATACGTATGGTCAGCATGGCATTTATGTAGGTCATTTATTGTTTCCCAGGCGATTCTTTGATGACTTATCAAGAGGTCAAAATAGATCCGCTAGCGCTAGCTTTGGAGCTGGTGTGTTTTGTATTGCTCGCTCTTGCTGGATGTTATCGTTAACTGTCACACACAGCACTCTTCCCGTTCTCGGCAGGGCTTATATCCAGCATCAAAGGTATTCACACCTTGACTTTTATCACGGTTCCGCTCGCAAGCGCTATCGCATGCTTGTGGTTTCTGTTTCCTTCGGAAATTCCCCATCGTACGACTATGGTCTAAACTTAGCCATCCTTCTCTTATCGGAATACGGCGTTGTTCTTCCTCTGGGTCTCATCTTACTGCTATCATTTCATGGTGTTTATCGTTGGGTATATTGTAAATATCTGTAGACTTTCAAGCTACCGAGTTGGCCTGATTAGATAGTGGTTTTTTGTTGTGGATTGGTTCAGTGTTTAAATTTTTGAACGAGACTGGTGTTGGTTCCTCTGTTCCAGTGAGGATATATGTATACACTCCCCAAATGCGGAATTCAGGCGACACACCCGTGCCTCGGCTGCCTGCCGGCAGCCGGAGTTTTAACTACCCTAACCGCCAACCCAAGAGCGCGCTACTGCGCGGAACAGACATATACCCCTAACCCTACTGCTAACCTTAACGCTAACCTGTGTCCTAACCTAGTGCTAACCCAAACCCACATCACAGCAGCACCTATCTGGCAGAAACACCGGAGTGTCAAAGTTAGCTCTGTGGCATCCTCTGGCATTCAATTTGATGGGAGATCAGAAGTGACACTGTGCCTGAGTGTGTTCAGTGTTGAAGCTTGTATACACTGTGTTCCAGTGATACCAATCATGTGTCATATACACTTGACCTGCTCACATAAGACCCAGGACCATAAGGGGTGCAGATGTCTGGCAGGATGAGCAACCTTGACCACCGTACCAAACTCAGAGTGTTGTCCTGGAATTTATAGTCTGATTACAGGAGAGTCTGAGGAGACTAGCTCCCTCTTTGAGATCATCACCTCATTATCATCAGCATGGATGACCATATACCAAGTACCTCTCAGCCTGCCTGTACCACAATCAACAATGGTGCACTTCCTGATTCTTCCTTTATGATTTTGATACTTCAAGATTTGACCTATCTCCATGTCCATGTTAGTACCAGCACCTTGATTCTCATCAAGATGCAGGACACTCTGGATGTTAGGTGGAAGAGCCAGATCTTTCTGTTTGACACACTCCATTCTGCAAAGAATGGGTAAATCAAGAAGAGTGTAACAGTGTTGGATCTAAAGACTATGCACACATACAGGGAAGTTGCTTTGTGAACAGCAATATGATCTTCCTCTGTTAGATGGAGCATGTCAATGTCCATTATGACTGTAGTGCTGCCCAGGCTGCAAAGACAGCTAGAACATACCTAGAAGAGACACATTCAAAACCAACAGCCAAAGCATGATAATGGTGCACATACTGCTGAGGAGTTGATGGGTCACATCAGTAAACCCTGGTTTGGGTACAGGTGGTACAGGTGGTACATACCACTACAAACCTAGGGACCCATGGTATACTACAGGTACAAACAAGGAGACCCATGCTACAATTGGCCATTTACTGATGCACTTATACATAAGTCATCACATGCATCACACCTTGGCCATGGGCCTTCCCATGGGATGGAACACTGGCATACCACAAAGTATGTAAATTTCTGCTGGTTTTGCATGTCTGTTCTCATTCCATTCATTCTATAGGCTCAATATATTCAAAGGCACCTGACTGGATTTGGTTACCTGCATCCCAAGAGGTCAGTATATCAACACCCCAACAAAACAGCTGCAGCAGTGTGGGGGCATATGTATAGCCAGAGGACTATTGTTCCACTTGGCACCCTTCCCGAGCATGGTGAGGCATATTAAGATGTTCTATATCAATCTAGTGGTGATGATTGCAACCAATGATATATGGCTTGGTGGTGTGTACACAGCCCAGCTGCAATTGGTCCAACGCCTTTGGGTCTCTTCCCTCCGAATATTCTGCTGATTCCTATGGTTGCTCCACCAAACCCTCTTCTGCCTAGTGTTTGTAACTCTGTAGCTGCTAATATAGGGGCAAATTGGGGTTTGTAGAGATAGTATCATCCCATTTTTTAGTTTGAGATCAAAGATTCTTTTACCAGAGCTCAATTATAACATATGTGAGACATAATGCATTAGTAAGAGGCATGAAGCATTAATATGGATAAAAAAGGAGCTATCAGTCGCTATTTGTGTCCGTGGATGACCCTGTCTCATTGGCATGATCGATATCTACAGCCAGCATAAGGTTGGAGTAAAACCAACAGTTGACAGGCGCAAAGGCTTACCCATGCTGTAATCTGGTACATGAATTGCTTGAGGTCGAGGAGGACTAGGTCTCTTTGGAGGACCTGTTCCCGGCGCTTGTGGTCTGCCTCGAGAAGGCTTACCATTTCCAGTTGGTGGTCGAACAGGACTGTGCGACGAGAAAGACGACGATGGTGTAGCCACAGAGAGGCCTCCAGGCGAAGACTCCCGCGAAGAACTCGACGATCGTTCGAGAAAAGAGGCAGTAGACGAGGCTCGAAGTTTTGAAGGAATTTTTGAGTGTGATTTGGTAGCAGGGGAGCCATGAGACTGTTTGAAAGTCTGGTGACTACGAGTTAATGATGACGAGAGGATACTATTTACATTACCCGGCAAACCAGATGAATCAGGGTCTGCTTTAACTCGAGCAACGGGAGACCCTTGGAAAACGGAAATGAAGAAGGGAGCAACCATAAGACGGATGTCCCATAATAGGTTTGGTTTGAAAACATACCGGACATCTTACCCTTTTTTGATTTCTTGTTGGGAGAAATATGGGGTGATTCAGGCTGACAAGATGTATTAAGCCATTCATATACCGAAAATGTGAAGGGAAATAATTTAAGTACCCTTTTCCGCTTGAGAGTAAAGTCGCCCTCATCGGCTACATAAAGGGTTGTTGAGAGGGAAAATGACAATAGGAAGAGTCTCTCACCTGTTTTCTTTCCTTTCGCCTTCACCTTTCCCTTTAGATCTATCCTGTCGTCTGACCCATCAGACGCTGGGGAAGTAGAACGTCCAGCCTCCGACGTTTGTCTACAGAAATGCACACAGGACTCTCATCGATACTTGTTCAGAGAGAAATCTTATAATAACTAACTTTGACTTGACATTTCCCCGCACTGCACCCCTTCGAGCGGTGCTGAGACCCATACATGAACTGAGGTGAGGTGCATATCTGTTCGATGCAATCTATAGAGGTGGCGGAAGCTTAAGACGTTCGGTATTAATAAATGGGAAAATCATACCTGACGCGAGCATGAAACACATTCGAAAAACACAGTACCATCAGCCTTCACGCTCGTGGGAGTGCTGGTACCTGTTCCAAGTGACCCATTATGATGAGCTTTTGAAACGACGTCGTGGCTGCTAGCGGAAGACGGGGTATCTGCACTTGATGTTGTGGGCGCAGGAGCCGAGGGTTGAGAGGACCCATTATTGCCCGGAACGTGAACTATGAGCAAAAGACATAATAATTCAGTTCACAAAGATGCATTGAAGCTAGATAACGACGCACTCGAACCACAACTGATTATTTCATACAGAGACGTACAATTTAAGCTATGGCAACGAACGACATAAAATACAAATGTAAAAGCTCACTGAGTATTGCAGACAGTGCACAAAGTTCTTCCCCGCGTCACCTCTAGATGCGACTGCAGAGTGGCGTCCATTACAAGCTCGTCCAACATGGCCGAGAATATACGAGCTGTCTGCCAATTGGAAGTATATAAACCAAACCAACAGAAATATTCGATACTACAAAGCTGGATCAGAAGCATGCTACGTACCAAAGTTGTTAGAATCTCGTCCCGCTCCGACTTGGGCATGATTCACGGCGGACGAACCACAAGGGCCAGCGACGTCACCAAATATGGTACAAAGCAACACCCTGCGTGGTGTCGGCGTCAACGTTCCCTATATCGCTACGTGGTGTTCAGTGCGTGAAGAGTATGTAGTCCCTGGGGCAGACGCCGAATACTATTTCGAACCTCTGTCCGTGACAGTGTCCACTTGTTACGATTGTTACAATCAGACGTGCTAATCATATTTTACTATTAGATAGAACTCAAGGAGAGGACCACGATATATATATTGACTTTGAGTATCCAAAAATCTACAGACCCTCCTTTGCAGTTAAATCTCTGCTTCTGCACTCTGGTATGTATTTAAAAATGCTGGATCCAGTCATAGCAAAAGAAAATCTTACTGACAAATTAACATAGACAATCATACAAGTGTTTCAGCATCCGAGTCCATGCCTAATCTCTATTCTTTTTTCATAGCTGGCGAGGTCGAATTACTGTAACATAGTCAGCAAAAATATCATTTCATTTCATAAGTTTCCGATAGATAATATTATTCTAGGAATTCACTCACAATCACCCCAAATGCGAGGTCCACTGGAATGTACTTCTCTCCCAGGAGTTGAACCTGTCCAAGGTGCAGAGCAATACATCCGGAGCCGTCTCTGAATTCAAGGGTACTCATCACCATTCCTCCTCCCTTCCAATAATGTTACCCCAAGCCCGGATTCTCTTTACTTCCTTGACTACACCTCCTTCACACTCCCTAATAATTCGCGCACTCAGCCCATATTTGATGAGAAGATCCCCTATCATATTACCCATTTTTACGACATCCAACGTCCGGCATCCATTCGCTAAATTTCGTGCAGCCTCGTTGAAGCTCTCGGGAGCATACTTCCCATAAATTTTCTCGGGGCCGCCGCCAACGTTGAACTCGAACTCAGCATAGTCTGCCCACTTGCGGGACCCTGCAAAGAAGGGTTTGTTGGAAGGCGCCTGAGAAGGTGAGACGATGCAGCTTTGGGAACAGGGATAAGGAGGCGGGGATGGAATCCTGCATTAAGATCACATCAGGTCCCTGGGGAACAAACGAACAACTAGATAACGACAGGAGACTCACAAAGGTATCATCAGATGTTCCCATGAGTTCCAGTTCCTCCAGGTTTGGTGCAGCATTCGATATACTCATGATATAATTTCCATCAAATTGCATGGACGGCTTCTTTGCATCCGCCTGTGACACGCCCCCGTTTTCGTCTTCCCGCCACCGGTGTCCCTCCGGCGGCGTTGGACTGTTCCCCAACTCATGATAGATGCTGAGACTGCGGAGGGCTGGAAGGGCCCTCCGGAAGAAGGGCGCGAAGGAGATACGGGCCTTGTGCGTTGTATGTCCGCAGGAGGCTCAGTCTGATGAGCGTCTTCGAGGCTTGAGGAAGGAGAACAAGAGCGGAGTGAACATTACACTGCCATACAATCAGGTAAGATCCATTGAAACCGGATGTTACAGTAGGTTTCTTAAATTCGGGAGCATTCCAACTTCAAAGTTATCGAATCAGTTGCCAGCCACCCAACGCCCGAATACGAGATGCTTGATACCGGGATGGAGCCTCCAGAAAAGGTTCGCAAAGGTAGGTCAGAGACAGTGAACTTGTCGAGGATGAGGGTGTTGGGGTTTGGGATAACACAGTTGAGTAGACCGTCAGGGCCAGAGGCCTCTATCTGTCTACCGCGTAAAACATCGTAGAGCTGGAGCTCGAGGGTGTGTAAATTTAGCGGAAGTTGTGAAAAGTTGACGGTTAGTGTTTGAGTCTTGAAAAGGCAATGTAACGTACATTTGTGCAAGAGGCTTTCGACGCGGATGCTGGTCAAACCCTAGCGAAAGTGATTGTGTCAGAACTACATCAGATGCATAGGACTATTATATACCTCGATAGAGAAAAACCCAGGGGGGGTCTATCCAGTTGTTCCCGAATTCCTGCGTCAAATCGGTCAAATAAACACTTTTTAAATGGGGGCATTTTGTCCTCAGGCTCTTCGAACGACGAAGGGAGTGTGGGGTAAACGTCGATGGTATTATCCCCCAAGTGTCCAATCCCATTTCCCCTTGACGTGAAGAGTCAAAGCTGAGAGATGCCGTAGTCCACCTACATCTACGAGTTTCTGGAGTGCATTGATGGAATGGTCTGGCATTGAAGAATCGATACACAGGTGGTGAATGCGGTGGCTAGGAGGATTCTCTTTCTTTTGGATATCCTCCTCGTTCACAAGTTCTACTTTCGCAATCAACGTGTTCAAAGTTGGTCCTCACCCACGAGTCGTACATTTTTTGTACATACAACCTCAATAAGGCGATGGCAAGTGAGGACGATGGGATAAGCTGAAAGTGACCTGAAATCACATGGAATAACTCGGGGAAAAAGTTCGCTGAAGGGTATTGACGCTGACATGATAAAAGTGCATGAGAAGCGTGCCGTTTTGCTGGGTGGATGACACCAAAAAAAAAGAAAACATATCAACATCCTTTGTCATTAAAATTGGTATCTTTCAATTTTCATCATCAAGTAGAACGGCGGCAGCGCGAGTCTACATAAGAGTGTACCCGGGTCGTAAAAGATTCATGAAACGAAAAAAAAAATGTATGGTCTTGACAGAGTGATGATTATGTAGAGATAACGATGAAGTCTAAGGAAGGGAAAAAAAAAAAAAAGGATAAGTAGTCGTAAATTTTATTTCCCAGTTGCTAAAAGCCAAGTAGCCAGTTTCATCCGAATGAATAAATAAGGAACAAAGTCCTGTGAATTCTTGTAAGCACTTTCAATAATTGTTTGAAGTCAACCGAGATATAGTGAACACCCCAATGATCACCACCGCCAACGCTCCGATACTAGCAGGAAGCAATAAATCCTTGGGTATCCCGAATACTTCATCAGCAGCAGCATGGCGCGCATGTGGAGGAGCCGAAGTCTGTGGCGGTATACTCGTAGCTGGAGTCGTTTCAGGAATAGTAGGAGTAGTCGCTTTAGAAGATGGCACGACCAAAGTGACTTCTTCCGCCTTCTCAACCTCCCTAACCTCTTTTGCAGCTGCTGCGGTTACTTCTGCAGCTTTGACTTCACTCTTTCCGGCACCCGCTTCAGCCCAACCTTTCCCTCCCTGCACAAACAACACCACTCGATCCGTACCAGCCCCGCGCGCAATCGTCACGGCCTCCGTCACATCGTGATCCGATGTAATCAACACGGTGTCTCCATCAGCATCGGTATACGATAACACGAAATCGGTAGGATCAGGTCGATGCGCTTCCTCATTCTCTTCCTCTGATGCTTGGTATTCAGTGAAGAACGGATCGGCGGCTAATTTTCCAGCGACGATTTCACGCAGATGTTCGACATCATCATGTCGGGATTGGAAACGGTGAGTACGGCCGCTGGGTGTACGAAATTTGAATACGTAGGTGCCATCGTCTGCTGGGGTGGGGACAAAGCCGGTGCCGGATGGGGCTGTCAAGCCTTTGTGACGAGGGTATCCTTCAAAGGCAGACACAGCGTCATCGTCCATGACAGAGGCAGAGTCGTCTGGATGGACTTCGGAGTTGGGTGATTGAATGTTACCCAGGGATGGGTAAGATCGGAGGTCGGTTAGAGGATGGTGGGATCCGGAGACTACGGAGTCTCCGTCGTCGTGTCCAATGGAGTCGAAGAAACGACCCCACATGGGACCACCTTCCGCGTCGCTGTGAGCATTCTCTCCCGCCATAGCATTCATCTGTAAATTAAAATTATATGTTATGGGATGGGATAGAAGGAAGCATGAAGCATACAGACCTGCTCCAAGGTTGCATAAGTCAATTTAAGGACATCTACAATGGCAACCAGACGTCCATCTGATTCAATAACCGGAAGGTTGAGATAGTGTCCATCTGTTCACATGGTAAGCTTCAAGTACCAACAAGGATGAAACCACAGGATAGAAAAACCCACTGTGCATTTTTTTCAACGCATCATGGACACTCATAGTAGGAGGAGCCGTATCCGGATGAGGTGTCATGACTCTCACGACACTACACCTCCCCGCGTCCAATCCCGCCGCAATAACTCTAAGCACCACATCCTTACTCGTGAAAATCCCGGCGATCTTTGGACCCGTAGCTGTCGCCATTCCAGGACCCTGGGGTCCGTGTTCCATAACACATACAGCAGTCGTCCTACGCTCTTTCATCAACTTGGCCACCTCTCGAACTGTAGTTTTAGGACCAACAGTAGCCGGTTGTGTACGTGAATCCATGACGGTGGTCAGATCTGGTAGAGCCGTTTTTTCACGGAGCTTTTCAGCCCAAGCAAGCATGGCGGCAGCTTGGGGGTTCGAACCCACTGCGCCTAGTTCAGACTGAACACCTGCCATGGCAGTGAAGAGTTGTTCTGAAGCAGCGGAACTCCGCTCGACTTTTCCGAGGGCTTCGTGGAAGACTTTGGTTATATCGAGAAGCCCGACGACATTGCCGTCTTCGTTGCAAACGGGCTATGAAATAAACGCATTCGGTGGGAGAGTAGTAAGAAGAGAACTCAAACGTACGAGATGTCTAAAGTGTTTGGACACCATTAATTGCAAAGCCTCTGTTGCACTGGTAGAATCACGGGTGACCATTGGGTTACGCGTCATGATTTGGTTAACAGGAGTTGTATGGGGATCGAGACCCTCTGCAGTGACCTACCAAGAAAAGACTTAATAAGTATTTATCAACAATTAAAGAAAGTACGAACCCTGTACGCCAAATCTTTCGCTGTGAAAATCCCGCTCAAGCCCTCCTCATCGTCCACTACAAGGACACAGTCTGTGCGCTTAGCAGCACACAGCTGGCTAGCTTCGGCTACAGTGATGTTTTCGGGAACAGTCAACGCCGGACTGGGTTTGAGAGCAGCGACAGTTCCTTTGGTAGGTGCAAGCTTGCCTCCAGGTCCACCGCGTTTGGATGAACGATGGTGGGTAGTAGATATAGTACGTTTCCGGGAAAGCTCTGATTCGATTTTCTTTCGAATGGCCTATTACTGAAAGTAAGAATGTGAAAGATCAACTGAAGAGAAAAACTGGCTTCATCTCGTTTAGACTGTTTTTTCCTAGTTTCAGAGAGAGAGAGGGTGGACATGGCAGTGTTGGGACTAAAATGAATTGAGCTGTTGGAGGATGTTGTATTAGGGCGTATGCTAGGGCGTTCGGAGAGAGCAGGAGATGGTGCGCGGTTGTGGGTTGGAAGGGGTATACGTGACATTCAGTCTGAGCACTTTTCAACAGGTTTTCAAAGATGGGGCCTAGTGTTTGTCTTTGTTTGCAACTTTATTACACCTACAAAACCCAGCTGCAAATCTTTCACAAAAAAAAAAACAACACAACGCAATCCATTACATCTAAGCTCTTTACCTCGCTCCATCAGCAGCTCCTCTCTGAGGATTCGGTGTCAACGCAACCCCAGCCCAGCGCTGAACCAATATCTGACCCTTCTCCCACACTGAAACGACAATAGGGGGGTTTCCAGGTCTGCGCACAAACTGTTCTATCTGTGCGGAAACCTTCGCTATCGCGTCACGGCTAAACGCGGATTGGTAATACCGCTGACGCAAGAAATGCGCAAAGATAATGGGTGACAAGAGCGAGTTTTGAAACGTGACAGCTCCGAGTAGGACACGTACGAAGATGACGAGTTCTACGAATGCGACAAATCTCATCGCGGTATCATAGTTTGCTGGAATGAATACATCAGATGAATATATGCGGTAATATCAGGGACAGTGCTGCACTGACCTTTTACCCAGGCATGAAGTTTCTTTGCCAGGGGCGGGGGTTGTGGAGGCCCTCCTGCCGTCGCCGGTGGTGCAGGCTTCAGGAACTGAGACATGAGTGTCGTACGAGTGAATGTCAAGGCGTGAAACAGCGAAAAGATCATATATGGAAGAAGGGTGACTGCCGACATTCATGAGTTTCAAAACTTGGCTATGAGCAGTTTACGCACTAGTGACGGGTTTGGAAGACCACCAGAAGAAGGCGAGTAAAAAGTATTGGACGTTCTGACCGTCATAAATTGAGACAAAAGATTCACACAGAACAAGAAAAAATAGGACGAACCTCGTCTAACATCGCACGCCTTAGATACGCGATATTAGGTTGGGGATTCTAAAGTTGGGGAGATGCATGTTATGTTATGTAAACCGCTTCAGTTCGGAAGGCGCACCCCCAAAGTTTTTCTGCAACACAACAAAATCAGTGAAGGGAAAACAAAAGGAGAGGAAAAGTACAACGCACTGGCACACTATAGCATAACTAATAAGAGCTCCGGTGAAACTAGCTGTGAACATGGCGAAAAGGTATGTCAAGGGAGACAGACACGAGGCCATACGGCGAGGATAATAACGGACCTTTATACCACCATGCAGAGACGCTCTTCAAGGTAGCCCAAGCGAGAATGTAGCGCAAAGAGGAGAGCAACAAGAGAAAGTGGCCTGATGCCCACAGATAGTGCTGGGTTAGTATGAGGTTAGCAAAAATCAACTAACAGGTGAAAAATCAAGGGTATGAACCTGCGTAGTCGCCATGTAGCGGTGGTGGGAAGGGCGAGCTGTAAAGGAGATGAGTTGGAAAAGTAAAAGTTAGACGGTGAGATGGGTTGGAGCTCAACGTCGGATGTCGTCGAACCAAAAACGTGTACGTGGTGTCACATATCAATCACGTGATGATTATTTGTCACACTATCTACTCCAATTGCTACTGGGGTTGGCTTTCCTGTACTTTTCCTTTTCCACTGCTTTCCGACCAACTGTCTCTATTCGACGAGCCTTGCCATCTCCCTTCCCTCGCATAGGTCCACGTACAGATCCATCCCCAGTCTGTCCACTCCCTCCAGACTCAGACTCACTTTCACTCTCGTCTTCTTCTCTTCTCCTTTTCTCTCCAACCCTTGATGAAACCCCTTTACCAGGTCCAATTGCTAGATTAACTCGCGGAGGTACTTTGAACCCGAAGGCCTTTGCGATTTTTGTAAGGTCCAAAGCGTTTACATCAAATATCTTCTTCAATGAATACGACGCGTAGGACTGGAGATATGCTCGATATCCACTTGTTGCTGATCGATATAGATTGTAGTTTTTTGCTAGGAGGCTTTCAAGCTTAAAATTTCATACCTCAATAATCAAACTTCCAGAGGGTTGTGACAAGAAACTCACTTGTGTTTGAACGTTCTCAACCCGGTCCGCGGGGAACACAAATTCATTCAGAGGCACCTTGGCCTCCTTCAGATACCTCAAGAACCCAAGTTCGCTCTCCAACAGGAAAAGCAAACTTTTGCCCACTTTGCCTGCACGCGCCGTACGCCCCACTCGATGAATATAGTCTCGAGGGTCGTCCGGAGGGTCATACTGCACAATGTAATCTACACGAGGGATATCAAGCCCTCGCGCCGCGACGTCTGTCGAAAGCAAAATCCCTGATTCGGCATTAATAAACTCGAAAAATGTATTCGTCCGTTTTTGTTGTTTCTGTTTGCCCTGCATATTAAACCTATCAGCAAGCTGCTCGAAAATGAATATTGTAGAAAACTTACATGGAGATCCAATACGGGTACATCGATGTAATTCAACAACTCCGAATGATATTTCACAGAGTTACAGCTTGAGAAGAAGACGATCACTTTCTTCTTCAAATTTTTCTTGAGGAAGGTAAAGAGCAGGAGGAAACGATGCTCAGAGGGACACACGACGTATCCCTGTGATAGCGTGGCTACCGTGCTTGTAGATTCCTCTTTATCGACATCAATATGAACTGGACCTGGCCGTAATGAAATCCGTGCCAAGTCAGTCACTTTTGTAGTTTGGGTAGCGGAGAAAAGCATGGATTGTCGTTCATCTATTGCGAGTGGTGCAATATTAATATAAGGGAATATATTGGGTAAACGGACAGACCTTTCGGAAGCATAGCGATGATATCTTTCATTTGTTGCTCAAATCCAATCTCCAATATCCGGTCTGCTTCATCAATAACCAAAGCTTTGAGATTTCTTCTAATAAAACCTTTTGTATCCTGAAAAGCAAAGTTGAGAACTACCTCTAAATATCAACGAGGAAAAAAAAAGACACTTACCCTCAGATGATCCCATAACCTCCCAGGCGTAGCAACCAATAAATTAACTCCCTTAACCAATTTCTCCTCCTCCGCTCTCCTATTTGCACCTCCAATCACAATTCCAAAAGTCTGGGAATGATATTTCATTAAATCCCTAACAACTCCAAAAATTTGCAAAGCCAATTCACGTGTGGGGGTGATAACGATGATACCGGTACCATTCATAGGTTTAAATTTGAGTCGGTGGAGGAGTTCGATGGAGGGGATGAGGAAGGCGAGTGTTTTGCCAGAACCGGTGCGGGCCGCGCCTAGGACGTCTTTGCCTGCTAGGAGGACAGGGATGGATTTGGCTTGGACGGGGGTCATTGTAGCTAGGCCCATTTCGGAGAGGGCGCGGGTGGTTGGCTCGGAGAGATCCAAAGTGGAGAAGGGGAGCCGACCGGGTTCGGTAGGGTTGGAGGCAGGTTTTGTGGGTGATTTTGGGGAAGAGGATGAAGAGGCTTCATTTGTAGCATCAAGTGTGGAGGATGATTTTGAAGGTCCAGGTTGTTCTGGCTGTTGGGCTTGGGATGCATCCTTTTTGTTCTTTTTGCTTTTCTTTTTATTTGGGTTCGTATCTGCAGGAGCTGATTTTGTTAACATTGCTACCCTAAAAGGTTCAGGATATAATCCAAGAGAGGAAGTGAAGTGTGTCTTTAATAAACCGAAATATTTGAGATTGATGAAAATTCGAATCGGGGAATGCCGAACCACCTTCACTGAAGTCTGAACAACTCTCACCCATGGGCTCATCAAATTGTTTCGCTTCAAAAGGTAAGGAACCTCATATTTTAATGTGACTCACCCATTCATTCAATTTCTAGTTATTGTGGGTTTAGTGCTTGTTCTGACCTCCTTGGGAATAGGGTACCAACTCGGGACTCTCACCAGCAATCCACCTGCAACATTCGGCCCGAAAGAATCCACTATAAAGCCCAGAAAAGAGGCTGAGGAAGCTGAAGATCAAAACCAAGATGAAGATGAAGACGAAGAATTGGAAGATATCACAGATGGTGACCTGGGATCTATATCTGCTGGATTCTTCGAGCCTTGCAAACTTGTACGTCTTCTTATGACCATAAGTAGAATATTTACTTGATCTCTTTTTCTTTTGACTGGCATAGGTTCTGGTTGTTCGTACAGATCTTAAAATGACTACAGGGAAAATCGCAGCTCAGTGTGTTTTTTTTTACTCGTTTATATCTTGGATTCTTGATGATTAACTTTATCTAGATGCGGGTGAGCTGCTTGGGGATTTAAAAGCTGCTTTTGGTTTATCCGCTTTCTGCATTCAAATTAGACACGCGACTTTGGCTTGTTATAAAGCCCTCGTGAAGACAAATCCAAAAGTATAAATTTTAATTTATCCTCTATACACGTTCAATCTAACGTTGTCGCGTTTTCAGCTTGTTCAACATTGGGAACGGACAGGGTGCATTCAGAGATATCGTCATGAATTTGTTCAGGCTCTAACATTAAAACACAGACAAGCTAAAATTGCCCTGAAAGCGAATTCGGAGGACCAACTCCTTGAACTGGAAGCTATCGCCAAGAGTCTAAATCTGTGTGCACGATCAATACAAGACCAGTACGTCCTTATCTCTCGCATTCAACAAATTACAACCTCACACTTCTGAACCCAACAGAGGACGAACGCAGGTGGAAGAAGGAACACGAACAGTCTTGGGTATAGGACCGGCACCTGTAGGATTGATCAACGAAGTGACTGGGAAACTGCGTCTTCTCTGATATATCTACAATTAGTGAGTATCTTGAATATTCCATTCTCCATGCATGCTGAAATGTGTTCGTAGTGTGCTAGATACCTTCAGTGTAAAATAATGTGTACATGGAGAGATATACAATGTGTGCCTAATTATTACTACAAGTTTATGTGATGTGAGTGCTAATAATACAAATGCCAGTCCTCGTTCCAGTCAACGTAACTATCCTACACGAGCTCAAGGCGACCAGGCCGTGCCCTTATCCAACTCGATATCTTTCAAAGGTTTCTTTTAAGAATGCCCAGTATATCAAGCCCACTTCTGGCTCCTCCACCGTCTCCGCCATTATCTATTCAAGAAAATGAATTATTTGACCATCGCAAAAAAAAATTGTGCGAGTTGGTCAAAGCGTACCAGCTAATATGTTCAAGACCCCTCCACCGCCACTGACTGAGCCGCCTTGTGCAGACTCGCCAAAGCCGCCGAAATCACCTGCTGGCGGGGCGGCCTTATTTCCATGTCGATGGCGCGTACCAGCTTGCGAGGGCCCGCCTACGCCCTTACTGTAACCCACTGGCTTCCTGGGACTGGAGTCAGCTTCCCCACCCTTCCCGCCGTTACCTGAATGGTCATCTCAAGATAAGCTTCGGTGACCATGTTTCAACGGATGTCTAGCGGGACCAGCAGCACATACCTGAGAGTAGCTCGAGAACGTCCAAGCCTGCTAATGAAGGATCGCCGCCTGCAGCTCGGTTAGAACCGGATACGGACCCGCCGGATACTTGTTCTCCTCCTCCTGCTGAAATAGCACTGCCGAGTAAGTCAGGGACGGGTCCAGCGATGGCGATATGCGACGCGGCCAAGATGATGATGGAGATTTTAAGAATGGTGGTGGTTAAGAAAGGCATAATATGTGGTTGGCGTGGTGAGTAGTTGATACTAGTGATTGTAGAGAGTGCAATTTTATATTGATAGCCTGGAAGTACACGATTTAGAGAACTGTTTTTGTAATATTTCACAAGCGGCTGACACTGTAGGTGTATGGCATTGTTTGGCAAAGTCGGGTCACGCCCATCACGTGATTTACCAGCCTAAATTTATTGTAGAGTAACCTCTGCGATCCAACCTCCCTAGCATTGACATCACTCAGGCCTTCATCACGGATGACCCTACTCCGCTAAGGTACTCTATAAATTTAGTGTCTTCAATATAACCCTTCCCTCATACCCCCCTCCCTATATTCAAAGTTCGCGACCATAAACCATATATGGCTGCTGCACTCACCATTGCCCGAGCCTATCAGCACTCTTTCGAGACACATCCTAACACGACTCTGGCTATTACTGGTGGTTGCCTCAATGCATTCGGCGATTTTGTGGCTCAAGTTTCTCAAAATACTGTATGTCCGAGCTTACATTGGCGGGATCATTTATGAGTACTATTGTTTTGTAGTGGAGGAAAGAACATGAGGAATACCGTCGCTATGATCTTGCACGCAGTCTACGATTCTTTTGTTATGGTTTCACGATAAGTGTGTTTTGTTTCTTTCCAATGTATAGATCAACAATATCCTCACAGAGCAACAAGGTCCGTTAATGGGACGTTGGAATAGATTTTTAGAATTACGGTTCCCACTACGCACTATGCAAATAAAGAGAGGCAGAGTATCTAGCAAAATCTCCTTCAAAGCTCTATCTAAGCGCGTAGCTTGCGACCAACTCATCATGTGCGTAACGCAATCTCTCTCTGCATCCATATCCACACGTAACTGACCAATCACCCTAGGGCTCCCATTGGTGTAAAGTCTTCACATTTAGAAGCATGGATCCAGCTAACCTACAGATATAGCTCGCTTTTTTCTTAGGCTCAATCGGCATGATGGAAGCACGTAGTCCTCGGCAGATACGGGAAAAGTTCAAGGATATCTACCCAACGGCTCTCATTGCGAACTGGAAAGTTTGGCCTGCTGCCCAGGTCAGTTCTTTCAATCAAATATATTATAACTGTTTGAGGTCTGAACTGTTCGATTAGTTTGTCAATTTCCGCTATACGCCTCTTTCCTACCGTGTCCCGTTCTCCCAAGCCTGTGGAGTTTTTTGGACGCTGTATTTGTCCATTCTAAATTCGGAGTAGGTCTTTTTTCTTTTTTGTTGATATTTACTGAGACACTCACGCTGCTTTCATTCAGGGAAGACAGGAAGCAGGACGCGATGCGTAAAACCCTCGACTCATAGGTTGTCCCCATTCCCCTTTTTTTATAAAAAAAAAAAGCCTTTCAGCATCTTCCCGTGCTCAAAATCTTCATTCTTTGTAGATATTCAAGATCACAATCTTCGTCATGTGTCGACATTGCAATTGTATCCTTTTAGTACATATAAATTATTTCCCTATCTTCTCCATTGTCTTTTCTTTCGACATCATTTATCGTCCATTCATTATTTCAATTTTTAGATGGTATTCTGAAAAAGCATCATTGACTCTTAATCCATTACTTCCAAATGTATAGACACACATATCAAATTTTTATAAAATCGTCTATGCCAACGACGTGGGAATGAACTAGTGACCACTTTAAGAAGCACCGTACTTGTGCTTGAAATACGCAGGTGGCAAGGTAGCTAGAATATCAACCAAGGGGCGTTCGACCACCACTAATTCGTCCTTGGCCAGGAAATCACAACAGGCTATCGGGCGGTACTGCATGATCAATTTATCATCTTTCCACGGCCGTTCTTCATCTCCCCCTCCTCCTGCAGCAGCAGCAGCACTACTCATCGTATCCCTCCTTCTTTTCTTCCCAGTAACACGCACACTTGTATCCAGCACAGCCTTGAACAACCAAGTCGCGCCCCAGAAAAGGATAAATCGCATCTTTGTCGACGTCTGGTCTGGAGAAGAAGAAGACGGGGCTGGATCGAATGCGACTCCCAGTATAGGGTCGTGTGCGTATGTGAACCGTTTGGGTAGGTTTGAGATGAGTTCTTTACCCCAAGAGGGGAATTGACGTGTTTCGACGTCGTATATCTGGATGGTGTTGTCTGGGAAGGCGAGTAGGAGGGTGGAGGGGTGCATCGGGTCGAAAGCTAGGGCTTGGGCCGATCGGTGGAAGGAAGGTAATGTACAGTGATGCTAGAAGTATAGGGTCAGAATAAAATGGGGAATAAAGATGGTTGGAAGAAGCTTACTGAGATGGAGTCCAAGTTGAATATATGCGTTCGGGCTCGGTTATCTGATGTGGCGAGCCATTGACCATCGGCGCTCACTGCTATCCGGTCGACGCTGATCAAAGCAGCTGTTTTTTTTTCATCCTCTTCCTCTTCGTCCTCGTCGCTATCTTCCTCCTCAGCACCGACATCTTGTTCCTCTTCCTCTTGAGGAGACTCAGCATCCGCCATCTTCATTTCCGCGTCTCCATTGACATGTACACCATTTATTTTTTCTCTGCCTTGGATTCCTTTAAACGCTCTTCCTTTCAACACTCTATTGTGTACTACTGAGTCTTGTATCCGGTGATGATCGAATCGGCGCAACACGCGTGGTTTCTCGCCTGTTAGGTCTATCACCAAGATGTAAGAGGGGACGGCCGTGGACATGATCAATTTGGAAGAATCGGGTGTGAAATGGAATGCTAGTCCACCTAAGGGCGAAGGACGGGAAGACGAGACAGGGATATGGGCTTGTAGGATAGAAGAAAAATCTTTTATCCGTTTGAGATTAATCTGACCTTCTGCCTGCAGGTCGAAATGGATGTTTTAGGAGCTTCAAACCTAAGCAGGAAAAACTTACGGTTGATGGTAAATTGAACAGTTTCGTCTCATGCATATCTGAAATGACGAGCCACTTGCCATCATCCGATATCTCATGCGCGATAATGTTGGAATGCACCATAAACTCCATCTCCAACACTTTATGCCATCCTCCCGCAAAAGCTTCAGGTAAAGCACCTGACATATCCACATTTTCATCTTCTCCTTCATATTTATCTTCCGGCTTATTCTGTATCTTCCATACAGTTAACCCAGCCTCTCGAACACACGACAGCAATCTCGCTCCTCTCGCCACACGCACAGCACCAGGAACAACATAAGCCAATTTACGATGATATGCATCTTCGAATGTAACTTCTGTGCTTGTATTAAGTGGGTTCGTGATTTTGACAATAGTATTTGTTGGCAGTGCTGCGGGTGTGAGGACAACGGACATGTCGAGACCTCCGGATGCGAGGATGGGTGCAATGTCTATTGGGAATTGTCGTTGGTGGTGATGGGGGAGGGGAGTGTAGGGAGGCCACATAGCAAGTGCGCGCACGTCATGAGAGTGCATTCGTCGGGTGGAGGATTGTGTCCAGCGGGTAGAAGAAGGTACCTTGTCATTAGCAGAGGTTTTAACAAGAGAGAATTGGACAGTTTTTTGGTCGACGCCTGCTGTGTAGACAGCTTTTCCTTCCTGGAATTATAAAATTGGGCTTCAATGACGGAGGGGGGGAAGAAGTTCGGGTAGAACGTACGGGGCTTATGGCCATACAAAGGACGTCCGCTCCATGAGCTTGAAAGGTGTGAAGCTGCGTGCATGTTCTCGAGTCCCAAAATTTGACCATCCCTAACGAGTCTCCAGAAATAATTGTGCCGTCTCTATTAAGGTTCAATTATCGATTGAGTAAGAGGAGAAGATATCACACCAACCCAAGAACTCCAACCGTCCAAACCAACGTACGCTCTCCTCGCATTTTATTAGTTCCCATTCTCTCAATCATCCGTCCAGTTGTTACGTCCCATTTCCGTAGACTGCTATCAGAGCAGCCAGTGACCAACCAGGAATCGCTCCATTCGTCGTCATCGTCATCGTCGTCACCGGAATCTGCCTTGGGATCAGTGTCCTTTTCAGTTGTTGTTTTGCTTTTGGGTGGCATGGGTGGACCCCATGCAATACTCAGCATACGGCACTTCACTCTGTCGAAGCGACGCGAGTGGGTTAAAGTATCGGTCGCTATGGAAATAATACGAACTGTGCCGTCCTCACACCCGAGTGCGAGGGAGGAAGATGAGGGGTTGGGGGCGATGGACCATATGGACCCGCCTTGAGAGCTGATGGTTCTCTTTGGAGAGAAAATCAGTTATATTATCTGAGAGCTGTTGGAACAGAATACTGGAAAGCATACTCGGATACACGACCGCTCCAGATCCCATTCTAAAAGTTCTCTTCCCCCACCTGAGCTGAATAGACGTAGATCTGAAAGCGTAGGGACAGCATCCTCTCCTGTATCTTCTGGATGGCGAATGACAAATGCAAGAGAATCGACTTTAGATGGGTAAGGGCCAGGCAATGTCTATAACCGAAAAAAATAATAACTTGTTAGGACCGCATTTGAGCGGTATTTTATAATAAGCGCAAGTAACAGACTTTGCGGACAACCCAGGCTTGAGAACATTGAATTTGACGCTCTGCACCCATCCATTCACAGATATCAATGTTACCGTTTGCATGGCCAATAGCAAGGAGACCGAATTTGAACGACTGTTTTCCGGCAGTCGTCTTTTTTTTACCCTTTACGGATGGAAGAGGCAAGGGAGGAAATGCCAGGGCAGTTATGGCTGAAGGTGCATAATCGACGAATCTACAGCGGTGTACTGAGAGGGTGGTTGTATCCCCCATGTTAAAGGTCATATAATAACTTTTTTTTTTTTTTCTTTTTTTCTTTTTGGAACCATTTATGATCGAAAACGTGACCAAACGTCTTTTCTATCTACCACCAGTCATGTCGTTTCTCAGAAGTGGAAATTCTGCCGCACCCTCTGGGGTCAATCTCGACAAAATTGAGATGGCCATTACAGAGTGCGTCCATTTTTCTTCCCAACTATCCTTTTTCTTTTTTTTAAAAAAAAAATTAATTGTTTACAGGCTTGATACAGTGACGGATTTCTTCAACCGCATGGTCCAGTCAGTGAATATGGACGCGTTCCATTTCAGTGGACTCATTCATTTACCTTTCATAGGTCATGTCACACCAAATGCATAAGCGCTCGATATGCCGACGCCGACTTGAACAAGGGCGAAAGTGTTTGCATCGACAGATGTGTCGCCAAGTTCAATGAAGTGCAGAAGAAAGTTGGAGAAAAGCTTCAAAGTCGAGGGGCGGCCAACGCTGCATCAGGAACTAGCGCAGGCTTCGGTTCACTATAGACTGGTGGTTACACTCAAAACACCCGAATATGTATTGGATTGAAATAATCTGTTACCCAGACAAAAGTACCACTTTTCTAGTAGACGACGTAATGGATACATCATGGAAATCCCTTTCTATACTGTTCCTTATTAAAAAAAAAAAAGAACGGTTCTACTTTACAAAAGTTGGGAAGCAATCTGCCAATGTCTTGGAATGCTTATTTGCTGCATGTTCCTCAAGGCTGTTGAAACGCGAAGCGCCTATGGCATAAGTTGGCTTGGAGAGTAGGAGAGGTGACTTACGCAGGCGCACGTGTAGTAATCAACTATCAAGAAGGATGGATCAGTAGTTGGAACACCCGGAAGCATACACTAATCTCACAAAGGTCTGCCTGCATGTTGAACAGACTATTGACTTGGCGGCTTCGTTGACTTTGGCCTGACTTTTGGAACCTTTTGCGCCCCCTTTGTCGGTATTGCGCTCTCGTTTCTGTGCAGCTTTGGCTCCCTGTCCATAGAAGATGGAGATCAGAAATAGAAGGCAATATACGTTTAAAGATGAATGCACATTGCCCATGTCGAACTCAAGAAGATGGTGGGTGGACCGGACAAACTTGAATTAAATATTTTATAACTATTACATAATGCCATCCCGAGACCCTTTGTTTTTATTCCCACCACAGATGTGCATCGATTTGAAATCCATGAGCCTCCGTGATCATGGTGCACATGATACTGAGAGCCAGGGCATCCTTGTTGACCCATAAATATATATTTTATCTCCGGAGAACCGCTATCTATCACACACGCACAATGTCTACCGCGACGATTGCGGCCATCATTGACCAGGTCAAGATTGATATCCTCTCCAAAACTCAAACTGTAGATAATGCACTCAAGAGGAAAGAAATTTCCCGGACTTTTATATGTGAGTCAGAAAGTGGTCGACTTGTTCGGCATTTCTTACTTAACTTTTTCATCCAGCCGATACTGTCACAGGTTGAGCTCAAACCATCTAATTTATCTCGTAATCGTATCTCAGTACAGTATGCAGTACCAACCGAAGGAATGCTTGCATATGCCAGCCTTGCAACTTTAGGCGATGATGTATACTTTGAACCGTCCACTGCGTTCGTTCCATGATATTTTTCTTTTTCTGTTTTTTTTTTTTATATCCCTTTTTTTTTCAAGAGCATTAGAAGCCCACATCGCAAAATTGACTGGAAAAGAAGCAGGTTTATTCGTTCCCTCTGGAACAGCTTCAAACCAGATTGCACTCAGAACTCATCTCAAGCAACCTCCTTACTCCGTATTATGTGACCATCGTGCCCATATCAACAAGTAAGGTCCCATCCCCTCCAAGGGATCACCATATCCTAACGTCACTTTTTCAGATATGAAGCAGGCGGCGCAGCATTTCACTCTGGAGCCGCCCTCATCGCTGTTGTACCTTCTAATAGTTAGTGTGAAAACAAATTCCCTCTTTGAGCGACGCAACTAAAAATACATACATGCAAAGGTCACCATCTCACCCTCCAAGACGTCAAGGATAACATCATAATTTCGACTGATGTTCATTTGTACGTTTCAATGTAAAATTCCAAACGATCTTAGCGTTTTAAAGCGATCATCATAGTGCTCCAACCGAAGTTGTTACTCTTGAAAATACTCTCAATGGAACTATCATACCCCAAGAAGAAGTTATCGCCATCTCAGATTATGTCCATGCTCAAGGTCTCAAAATACATCTTGATGGTGCTAGAATCTGGCACGTCGCCGCTGAAACAGTCACCCCAATCAAGGAACTATGCGATCCATTTGATTCTGTCAGTTTATGTTTCAGCAAAGGCTTAGGTTAGTTATTTCTTTCAGCCAAGGCATGTGACATTTATTAATCACTGCTATTGAACCATAGGTGCTTCCGTAGGATCCTGCCTTGTCGGGACAAAGGAATTCATCACCAAGGCCCGTTGGTTCCGCAAGCTTCTCGGGGGTGGTATGCGACAGACGGGTCTTCTCGCTGCCTCTGCTGCATATGCACTTACACACAACTTCCCTCTGCTACCGAGAGTACATGCTCTTGCCAAGAGACTAGAGGCTGGCCTTGAGGAGGTCGGTGCCAATATTTTAAGTAGAGCGGAGACTTGCATGGTTAGTTTATCCGTTTCATTACTTTGTTCTCATCAAAGGAATGTAATATTGATGATGTGACAGATATTCTATGATCCTTCGCCGGTTGGGCTCACCTACGATGAGATCGCTGAGCGCGGGTTGGCTCTGCCTGAACCTCTTTTCCTCGGTGGCTCACGTCTTGTTATCCATATACAGACATCTGATGCTGCCGTCGACGATTTCTTGGATGTCGTTCGTCAACTTGCCGAGGAAAAACGAAAGGCCGGTTTTGTCAAACCTGAAGGACAGCCACATGGAGCCCTCAAGGATGTCTATGTCAGGAGAGCAGTCAAGACGGCTAAATAAACAAAACAAGGGGATAAAAAGGGTCACTTGTGTACCACTATGTATTGCTTCTTAGAAAATTAGAATGCTTATATTATTAAGGACGTTGTTCGGTAATGTAAGTAATTCCTAGGAATATTCTATGAGGTTCCAGTCTGCAAGCTATGAGATCTCCTCGTCGTCATCAACAACAAAGCTGTCGAGGTCATAGTGGTCAAGGTCTTCATCAGGTGGCGGTGGAGAACTGGATGGCAAAAATCTACGCGATCTAGCACCATCCATCCTTCCAAACGGTTTAGGACGTGTAGGACGATTTGCGAACATAGGTACATTATTTACTGGAGCCTGACTGAACAGGCTCTGTCGATACGCCAGACTCTGGTCGTACGATTGAGACACCTGAGTGACAGGTGAATCTTTCAAGAAAAGACGATCTGACTCGCTTTCCTCGTCTTCGGTACTGGATCGACCTTCACTGACTTCATCCCCAGAATGAATAGCTTCACCATCAAACAAAGCATTTGGATTCCTAGAAAGAAGAGACAGCTTCGCACGTTTTGACTTACCCTTAATCCTACTCTCAGTAGTCTTGCGAATAGGGGGAGTGGATTCAAGCCGATGAAGCCTACGACGCTGAGAAGGAGCAGGCATTTCATCCGATGGCGATTCAGGCTCATCTTCATCAAATATGATTCGACGTTTTTTAGCAATGTTACCGATAGGTCGAACGGGGAACGACGGTTCTGGAACGTCGTATTCTGGAATTGCAGGAGATGCAAGAAACCTGCGTGGGAGGGCAGGTGGTAACATGGAGGAGGCCTTGGCCTTAGCTTCGATGTCGGGGGCCGGACTAGTATCAATCTTGTATGGAGAGGAGGCAGGTGATGGGGTTATTGGACGAAGGTAGGAGGTTGGACTAGATGCCACTAAATTTGCATCTGGAGAGCAGGGGGTAGCTGAGAGGATTTCGGGTGGTGAAGATGATATGAGGAGCTTTCTTTTTGAGATTGTCCTTCTCTTAACTGGCTCAATGAACTCCACAGAATCATCCACCAGGGTCGGCAAGGAGTGATGTTTCTCGGGCACAGATATTTCGATGGAATCATTTCCAACCTGCATTCGATCCAAAGCGCGTTTAGGAATCAAAGGTGATGAGTCTACTATCTCAAAATCGAGATTATCGTCATCATCATCTACGATCCATCCCATATCTTGATCGTCGTCCTTCAGGAATAGAGGCGAAGGTTGATTTTCAGATAAAGATATATGACCCGGCTCAGAATCCGATAATTCAAGGACAGAACTATATACTGGTTTTGTGGGCGATGATTGAGGGTTCGGTTCTGAGTTAGACTCGGGAGCTGTTGTTTTAGTAGGCAAGATGGCTCCTTGTGCGATATCCATATCATCGGAATCATCCGCTCCTTGCTTTGAAAATTGACTTGGTGTGGGCTCGATGACTTTCTTCTGAGTCCGTTTCGGTTTGATCGCCTTGCTTCCACCAATAGTTGCCGATTTTCGCAGTTTGGCTTTGGAAGTGGGTTTATCGCCAGATGCAACCACAGATTGTGTCCGCCGTGCAAGTACACGACCAGATGCAATATCTTCGTCGGTTTGATCGTCCTCTCCGCAAGTTTCAAAGTTCTTCGGCATATTGGCTGTCTTGCGTTTCTTGGGCGCTTTGACCAAAAGATCGCGGACAGAAACAAATCCCGTACTCGCACCATCAGGAATATTCCGCGCAACGTCGTCGTTACGCTTCCTCTTGGCTTGAGTGGAATCATCCTTCTTTGGGGAGCCTCGCTTTCGTTTTTCTTCCCTCACATAGGCCTCAATCTCTACTACTTTCTCTAGGCACTCGGGTTTAATATGGTCAGGAAGTAGTCGGTAAACGTCGCCGTAGAGCTCATAGAGTTGGCCCTTGTTAATAGTTTTATTGACCTCTTTATGGGCGGCATCTGCCTTTTCGATGTTACTTTCCTCGCGGCCTTCAGCGAGCAATGCATGTACCATTCCGGCACGCCTCCGACCTGTTCGTCCAAAACGTTGAACCTGATATCATATCTTAGAAGGTTGCTGTGGCTTCAGTGATGTTCGGGAGACGTACCATACGTGTAGGCGCCTTGTCCGCATCATAGCAGATCGTGATATCGATCTCACCAATGTCAAGTCCTTCTTCTCCAATAGAAGTAGCGACTAGGACATTATATTCACCCGCTTTGAACTTTTTGATGGCCTATTGACAAAGTTACGACCTTGTTATGCCGTTCACTGAATGAAAACTGACCTCCAGCTGTTCTTTCTGTGGCAATCCTTTGTTCCCTTGCTTGTCAACACCCTGTCCAATGAAACGAGCAGCACGAATGAGAGGTCGATCCCTACTCAATTCTTCCACAATCTCATCTACAACCGCCCTATACGAAGAAAACACCATCACTCTAGTGTCATCAACGTTGTTATCCTCGGTGTCGTCACCGATCTTGGAGCCAAAATGCCGAATCAAGAGCTCCTTAAGCTTCTCCACCTTGGGATGGGTGCCAAACCCTCGATTCCGCTGAGTTTCCAACTCAAGCATAAGAAGTTTGAAATGGGGGTCTTCTCGTAGGCTCTTGCTCTTACGGTCTTTCTTCCCTGATTCGCCATCGTCGTCTTCTTTGTTACGAGAGGCTTCCTTCAGTGATTCATAACAGGCTCCGATAGAGCCGGTAAGCTTCAGACATATTGCATCACGATCCAGTTGACCTGCGATTTGACGAAATAGCTTACAAGATACATCATCCCTCTTGCGAGTGAGCCCAACTTGGCCAAAGAGGCATAAAATCCTGCTTGATGCGGCCGCAATTCCTTCATGACCATTTGGGGTCTGTATGGATGCATTGATATTGGACTTTCTAAAGGATTAAGTAAACCTCGTTGTTTCAAGGTTCTCATGATAGGCTAAAAACCAAACTTAGTCCGGCTGAGATTTGCGAGTAGTCGGAAATAGGAACACGCACCTCCATAACATTCGCTATCATATCTCTAATTTTCCCAACATCTTCGTTGGCTTGAATGATATGAGTTTTTATAACCTAGAAATTTTTATTTAGCGGAAAAACGTTGTTGATTGGTGGACAAAACTCACTTTTGGATGAACATATGGCCGGAGGTCCAGACTTTGGTCATCTCGAAGCTCAATGTGACTGATATGCAAACCGTCGATCAGGGTCTGTACAGCTTCATGCTTATTCCCTGGCGTTGCCGTGAGAGCTAGAACCCGAAAATAAGGATTTGTCGCCATGAGGAATCGAGTGACTCTATTATATGCATAGTCGCCAGTAGCCCGATGCGCTTCATCTAGATATATACTGGAATATAAGGATGATCACGATTTGACAAACAGGAAGACTGACCGACAACAAGAAGAACTATATCACGGGCGTCACAAACCATTTTCTCCAGATCATTCTGGAGAGTTTGAGGAGTCATGAAGAAAACACGTTTCTCTGCCCACTGAATTCAAAGTTAGGACCGGTCCCATTTGAGTGTAGAGAATACGGACATGTTTAACTCGCTGAACCTTGGGAACGTCCCCAGTTAACTCGACACTATCTCTGCCAGGGATGCCACACGTTTCAAGACAAGCATTGACTTGTTGGGCAACGAGTGGCTTTGTTGGTGCAACAAACACCACTTTCCCTTCAGGAAACCAACGATAATCTAGGCCCAAAAATGAGAGAGTTAAAGCAGATTGAGTATCGGAGAAAATACAATTTAACATGACGACTCCTGCGATCAAGGTTTTCCCCAAACCGGTAGGCAAAGCCACCAAGGTATTATTGAATAAACAATTCTTTACGATGTTATATTGATAGTCTCGTTTGGGATGGTTTATTGGGTATATCCAGTGTTTAGCTTCAAGGAGATCAGGTTTCAGTTTCATTGGTGGCGGCTGGAAATAAAGGTGAAATCAACAACCGCAAAAGATGGCAGTGCTTAGGAACGTACAGGTCTGGTATAATGGACAATCACAAATGTGAATGGTTAAGATGTGACCCAAAGTGTCTAAATGTCGCTTACCCAACTGGAGTAGGTGGCACATAATGCATGTAAGACTTGCGTTCGCAAAAGATAATTTCCAAGTAACTCACTGGGAACGAATGGGGGTGGTAATGGATTCGGAAATTGCTCGAATTCTACAGCATCTCCACCACCCTCATCGTCTTCCTGTCGAGCCTTGCCCTTACCCTTGGCTTTTGATCCACCAGACTTTGCAAAAGCTGTCTGATCCCACTTCTTGGTTTTCGGCGCTTGTTGTCCAAATGGATTACGTGGCGCTGATTTCGTCCTGTCTAATGTAGACTTTGGTTTAGACGTGCTAGAGGATGCCACAGGCTGTATGATCTCCCCGAAGAGAGTTGTTTGGAGCTTATTGCTTGAAGTGGACCGGCCGAATTTGCTTGGACCTGCTGCAGCCACAGGTTGTGCTCTGCCTTGATAAGCATCCTCAATGAAATTATCAAGCCGCACAAGCTCGTTCTCGTTAACATCCAGCGACAAATCGTAGAAGGAATCTTGAGTAGACAGTGTTGGTCGGCTTGCTGGAAATGGGTTAGTGGGGGGGAGCTTTTTAGGGGGTGAAAAGTGGGCTGCTTCTATAGCATCTAGTTGGCCCAAAGCATCTTCATCAAAGTCGTCGACTCCATCAAAATAGCCATCTGAGCTCATGACGGTGAATAAATACAAATCGCGAATATCGAAAACATTGAAGATTCACGCGTCGAGATCACGTGTTGCAATTCAATGCAAACAATGACAAGTTTTACGAGCTGTTTACGAGCAGCGCAAATTGGTTCGCACAAACGACAGTACTGTAGGAACCAAAGATATACACAATGTTAATGTACCCCTTCTCTATTCAGTTAAACTGTTACTGCGTAAGTATTAGTAGCCGGCCCGCGCGCTAAATGGATGGTATTATCCCGTTTAATTGACAGTTAGCAGCACTAAAAAAGCGCTAACAGCTTTTTCGTGTACCAACAAGACAAAATGAGAAGATACACTTTACTGAGCACAAAAAACATTATTCACCACAGATTTCATCGTCTGGTATTTTCAGGGATGTAAAATAAGATGGGCTAGCTCTCACTAGCGCTCATTAGAGTGAATGGAGCGGTTTCCTAGATATTGACCGGTTTATTAGAAGGCAATTTTTTTGGAATCTAGCCTATCACATGACTGTATACCTGTCCTGAACCATTGGTTATGTCCGAGAAGACTATTGCCCGTTGGAACGCCATTCCTCTTAACAGGGATGAAGGGCAACCAGCACCTATTACCTTGAAGGTACTCACATAACTTTCGCTCAATTAAATTGGTCTCCGTTACTGCCCTCTACCCCCTTTTTCTTTTTCTCCACTCACCAGCGTCGAAGAGAAGATGAGGACGATGACGATGACGATACTTCATTAGTCTCTCGGTCCCCCTCACCTACCGCCAATGACTCTATGGATGTGGATGAGGACCACATCCATAAGTATGATGATTATGTCCGAGGTCCAGTTCGGGAAGTTGTCACTGTCGAGACGAAGATAAAACCTACCAATAAAGGTTTCGCCATGTTGGCTAAACTCGGCTGGGTTGAAGGTCAACCCATTGGATTGTCTAGTGATGGTACGTTTTCAACTTGACCCACGGGCGCTCGCCTGGTTTAATGCTCTTACAATAGGCCTCACCGAGCCCATCCCCTTCCACGTAAAGTCAGATTCGACAGGTCTGGGAAAGATCAATCAGGATGTTCGAATGATTGAAACAACAGTATCTCAACGACGTGGGCTCGACTCTGAGCGACAGCAAAAAGAAAACGAGGAACAACGCAGACTACGACAAGTACGTCATCTAATCACCAAACAGTACACTTTATTCAGTGCGAATATCCTCATCAGGACAACGTCGCTCGAAAAAACGCTCTCAACACAGAAATATCATCCACTCTCCGAGCCTTCTACTGCAGTCTATGTGACAAACAGTTCAAAACGGTCGCTCAATACGATGAGCACACCAATTCATACGCTCATCATCATAAAGCCCGTTTCAGAGATATGCAAGCCAATGTCCGCATTAAAGCCAAAGAAGACGTGGATAAGCAGAAAGAGAAGGAGAGGAAACGGGAAGAGAAGGAACTTCGCAAGATTGCGGCCGCGAATGGTATTAAGATGGCTAAAACGCCATCTTCTACATTGGCTGCTGTGCCTGTGCCTGATTTAGGCAGCTTAGCGACAGCACCTGGCATGGGCGTGGACATGAGCATGGACATCGACGGGGGAAAACCTGCAGAGTCCAAAACAAGTGGTGGTTGGGCCTCTCCATCAACGTCTCAAGGGTCTGTACACTCCCAGGGTGGCTTCAAGAAGTCAGGTTGGGCCACAGTCGGCCCCTCTTCCTCCTCAAATTCGGCTATTGGCCGGCAACCGCCGTCAGCGCATGCACCGACCTCATCTAACAGTATCACGGGCCACCAGAATCCCACATTCAGAAATGCGGGCTGGTCGTCATTGGATACTGGCAGTTCACAACCTATTCCTGTAACCAACCAAACCTCCACGACAAGCTCATCTTCTCACGGAGGAGGCGGTTGGTCAAGAAGTCTCCCCTCATCAAGGGATGGTTCTGGTTTTGGTGAGCGCTGGCAAGGTTCCACGGAGCCTACAGGTCAAACCCTCCCTCCTTCAAAACCAGCGGCTCAACAGTCATTACCCCCAATGCCACCAGTGCCCCCAACCATCCCTAAAACTACTCAAGTTCCTGAGACCAAGCCGTCAAGATCAAACTGGCAGCAGTTCCAAAAAGGTACTGGCAGGAGGAAGTGACCTGATGTCAATCATGACATATCTTGACACATTCAGAAGTATGACATGGCAGAAGATTTTTTTTTCATTCTCGTGAGATAGTGAGCAAAAAGGAAAAGTAGAAAACAGACTAAATAGCTACAATTGAGGCATGTTGCTTCGAGGGTTTGTACTTAATGATTGATATATGAAAAACGGTTTAAGGGATAACTATTACTGTAGTCAGGGTTTGGAAAGAAAAGAATAGGGGAGGAGAGAGATTTAAGGACGACATCGGTAGCAACTTCAAGACAGGTAAAAAAAAAAGAAAGAAAAGAGAGGACAGAGCTCTGCATGGCATGGCGGAGCAGTGCGCAAAAAAAACCGATCACTACGACGACGGCCTGGGGGATATAGACTTCAAGAGAAAATGAAAGGAGAAGGTAAAGAAAGAAAAGGAAAGACAACAACAATATGCACGTCCGCTGCCACGTCCACCTGCCGTTGAACACCCATCGGGCACCCTTCACTCGGAATCACTTCCTGAACTCTCCGACCCCGAGCTCGAATCCGAAGAATCCGCACTGTCAACCTCTCTCCTTACATGAGGAGCTGCAGCCGCAGCCGCCGACGCACCGCCTCCATTCTCAAAGAGTAGCATACGCTCCTCCAGTTGTCGGATCTTTTCGGCTTCCTTCTCTTCGTCCATGCTCTTGCGTTTAAGTCCACCAGTGCCTGTGCCTTTACCTGTGCGGTTGCGTTTGGGTTGTGCGGGTTGTCGGAGAGGACGAAGAACATAGTTGTACAGCTTGGTTAGGACTGCGGCTGGTAATTGATCGATTTCGAGCTCAATTTCCTCGGTGCTCTGTGAAAAGTTAGAACCAAGTCAAGAATATGATCAAGAAGTATTCACGTCTCTGATCTCTGGAACGCCCTCATGAATGATCTGTATGACTTTCTCAAGTTTCGAGCCCTCAAGCTTGCTAATCGACTCGCTAAGATCCTTCTTCTGTTCAAACGACAAGATATCATCATCGGTGATATTCTTCTTCGCCTTTTTCTTTGAAGGCACCTTGGGCTGTTTAGGTGCAGCCTTGGAAGTAGACGCGACCGGCGCCTTTTCCTTCTTCTTTTCTTTCTTCTTCTTCTCCTTTGGCAATTTGGCACTTTTGAGAGCAGCGAGGTTTTCGTTCATGACTTTGATCTGGTTTTCCATCAGCGAGATCGCGCCTGCAAAAGCTATCAGCGAACCCATGGCATAAGGTGGCAGTTGTCAAAGAGTTAATAGCCACGTACGTTGATGATCTTCCTCACTTTCGTCTTCTTCTTCTTCTTCCTCCTCTTCGCTGGCCTCGTGAAGTGGTGGGAGATGTTTCCACTTCTCGTCGAAAAGTCGTTGAAGCTCGATACCAGCTAAATTCACCGGCGTTCCGGAGGGATTGAAAAGAAAACAGTTGCGAATCATCAACTTGAAGTCATCGTAAAACTTCTGAGCTGTAGTATACTCTTGGTTGTCAAGTTTTCTACGAATAGTTGACAAGTCCATGGGTTTCTTGACGATCTTGGGATAAGTAGGGATCTCCATCTTGACCCAATCTGACGCGAAGAATAAGAAGTGGGAGCGAGTTGTACAGCATCCCTCAACTTACCGACGGGCTCATAGAAAGGATGAGCATAATTAGAGTGTTGCTTTCTATGCAATTCTTGAAGAATTTTCCCACAGTACTTGAGCTGTTCGATAGTCCCATCGTCCTTGATCCTCTTAGTCTTCCTATGTTTCTTGGGCGCGTCGGCATAAGGTAAATCTTTGGGAGGCGGCGGATGAATCTCGCGTTTAGGACGGCCGATGGCTTCAGCTTCAGAGCGTCGAATAACAGGAACCGAAGTGGATGATCGCCGAGCAGTGGGAGCCTGTGTTACTTTCTTAGGCGCGACAACCGGAGCCGGAGGAGGAACGGGGACAGGTGTTGCCACCTTCTTGACGACGGGGGGCTTCGGTTTCTGCGAAAAAAAATATAATTGGACAAATTAATCACCAAATATGGCCCCCGGAAATTCCAAGAAGACAAACTTCAGGAGGAGGCAAGTTTTTGAGCTGTTTATCAAAGACATCCTGTACACGCCTGCCCATGGCGGTTACAACATGATCAGGACCGTTAAATGTGGCGGTGTTCTGGAATATCAGGCGAACGTCGGCAATAAATTCATCTGCGTTGTAATAGCGAGGAGTGTTTTCGTTGAGATCAGGTTTGGAGGGATGAGATGCAACGAGTTTGCGATCTATTGTGGAAAAGTCCATCGGGGTCTTGATAATGGATGGGTAATGGGGGATGTTGAGAGCCACAATGTCGACAGGTCGTTGAAAAGGGCCGGCGTCTTTCAACTTTTTCAGTGAACGGATCGTTGATAAGCAGAAGCGATGCTGAGTTGCGCTCAAGGTAGACTCTGGTTGAGACGTGGCAGTGGTAGTGGGAGGAGCCGATGTAGTGGGAGTAACGGAGGGGGTGGGTTGAGGAGCAGGACTTGCGGCGGTAGAAATGGCGGCGGAAACTGGGGGTGGAGTTGCAGACTTGAGAGGGAAGAGTGGCAAGAAACAGACATGCCAGATCAGCACGCCCATAACGACGCACAGAGGGTAAAATAAAGTAAGGGCTTACATGTGCGGTGTAAGGCATATCCACATCTGAGGAAAATATCCTCGCCCTCTTTGCGGGTGGTTCTCCATGCTCATCGCTGTCATCTGGGTAAGACCTTGTCATGGAACTGCGGTCGAGGCTGGCCATTGAAAAATCTCCCGATATGCCTGGCGTTGCAGCGAGAGTCCGAGAGTCCGTGTCTGCCATTTGAACATCGTCCGAGTGACCATTAATATGGATGGCGACAGAGCCATTGATCTGCAATTCCTCTGCCATCTTGACGTCGTCCGGTGTTGGAGAAGCAGAGCTTTGAATGGGAATAGGGTCTTTGAAAAATAAAGAGAAGATGAGGGCAAGAGGGAGAAAGACAAAAGTCTAGAAACCTTGATCATCATTCTTGTCGATAGTATCGATGGGCTTAATGGGGAGGGGTTCATGCCTGACGTCGCTCTCCTGTTCCTGAAAATCCATATCAATTTTAACGTCTGGAGCCACTGAGTTAGACACTGGTGTGGTTGGGGAGTCCGTCGCCGGTGAATTGTCAATGGAACCATTTTGAATTTTGTGGATGTAATCGGGAATGGGTTCAGGCGATGGAGGCGCGTGGTTCATGATAGATGTTGTGACTGTGACAGCGTGACTTTTGTGAAACGGGGGAGATTTTTTGGGGAGTTAGGGGGATCTCAACTTTACAAGGTCTTTATAGCTCAGCAAATTTAAAGTTCAGATCTCCCGCGCAGGGACCATCTTTAGTCTCCTTTCTTTCCTTCCTCTTAATCCCACAGCTCTCTTTATATTTCACAGATACATAGTACATACACCAGTTACTGCTCATCTTCTCCACCCTCTTCGTCCCCTTCAGCTGTAAACACAGGATTGGGTTGGTTTATCTTCCAAGCTAAGGTTTCGGTAAAAACCGCCACGTCAGTTGGTATCAACAAAACAATACACAACAATATCAGCACGTGATGTCACTTACCTCCAGTCCACTGCGGATCCTTGTCAGCAACCTCCGCATATCTCAGCAACGCTTCTCGGGGCTGTAGAGTAGTGAGAATCGTCAGAAAAAGCAATCACAAGTCCTCCACTTACATCCACATCCCTCGTCGTATCTCTCACTAGATTCTGTACAACATGTTGCGTAGCACTCGCTCCGACTCTCCCACCTCGACCAGGTCCATTGACAGGCAGCTCGGGCCGTCTGCTTTTACGAGGATCCATTCGGTCCTTTTCTCGCTTCCTCTTAGTACCCCTGCCGGGATCCAAATCTCGGAACATAGGAAGTGCGTGAGGTGTGAGAATGGTAGGCGCAGCCAATGCATCGGACATATCTTCGATAGTCACTTTCCGAGGCGGCCCTTTACTCAATAACAACTTGGCGCCATTAAGCGAAGTCACTGGAGAGTAGAGTACCACAATTCGTCCATTAGAAAGTCCTGTCACAATCTATCATTCCAATTTAGCTGAGTATCCCTTCATCTCAAAATGCCATGCCTTACCTGATTGATCTTTGAATGCCAAGCAACCTTCACAGGCGTCGCGTCTACAACCAACGACTTAACCTCTTCCAACCCCTCTCTCTGCATAAACACTAATTTCCCTTGACCATTTTTCAATGCAGCTCCTGCCCCTGTGATTACATATTTGTTATCTGGACTGAAAACCGCATTCGTATTAGGATAAAGTGTCGTGAGACCGGAATGCACAGCCAATGGCTTTTTGAAAGCACGTAAATCCCATACTGCATATATAAATTCATCAATTCACTTGACCACTCATAAAAATACGCACGTTTTACCGTATCATCCCCGCCCCGTGTCAGCACCGTTCGTTTATCAACAGAAAACACAAGCGACCCCGTCTCGGTTCCCTTCGCGTGTGCATTCTCAATCGTCATATTAGGTCTCACGAAATTCGAATTTGTCTGCCACATGTGTAAGGCACCGTCCAGACACGCTGTTGCATTCATTATTCATTGAATGATGTAAAAAAACGTCATAAAAGCGCACCTCCTCCGACAAGGTTTCCATCAGGTGAGTAATTGCAAGTAGTCACCTTGGTTCTAGCTCCCCTCTCCTTTGATTTTACAACGATAACCCCCTTTTGCTTGCGTTTGTTCTCCACGTCCCAAATCCTAAATTTGATTAGTGTCGAGTCTATTCGAATCTGAGTACAACTTGCCTTATAGTAGAGTCAGCAGAACTCGTAATAAATAGTTTCGGATCTTTGGGGTGCCAGGCGCATGATGTAAGTTCACCAACATGACCTCTGTAACAGCATTCAGTCCTTCAAGCGGTATAATAAAATAAGAACAAACAAAACTGACGCAGTATTTTTCATGTCACGAATATACGGATCTCCTTTAACAAAAGTAGCCCTAATGATCAGGATATGGTATCATGTCCCAAATTCAAAGAGAATATACGTACTGTTCTTCGCCATCCCTATCAAAAATCTTTGCTTGAGTCGTTCCCGAGATGCACAAAAACTTGGAACCGTCATTCGAGAAATTGACATCATGTATCTGAAAAACAACAGCACTTTCAAAATTCTAAACCAACCACCGAAACACAGTCCAATGAAAAATGAAACGTACATGATAAGTCCCAGCAGGCTCCCAACTTTTAAAAGGTTTACAACGCAAATCCATCCCTCCAAAATCCCATAGTTTACAGTCATAATCATGTGAACCAGATATGATACGTGCACCAGAAGGGTCGAGGGCAAGCGCAGAGACTACTTTGGTGTGGTCTTTGAGTGTGATTTCGTGTGTGATTGGAAACTGGGGAAGGTCCTCGTCGTCATTTTCTTGGTCTGAGGGGTTGTATTCGGGCTCTTCCATTGAGGCTTCTTGGTTTGAGAAAGGAACAGGACCTGATTCATCCTCACTTTCTTCGTTGCCATCTTTGCTTCGGTGAGATTGTAAGAGAGGAGAAGGTCCAGTACCTGCGGATGGACCTGAAATTGGCTTAGGCACAACAGGTTTCAGTATTGGTGAGGGCTCCTTTACGAAGAGTTAGACACTTGATTAAAATGAACGTAAAAGATGAACCCACCTCTTCACGTTTGTTATTATCAAATCTTGAGGGATCTAGCTGTTTCTTCACAGTGGCTTTCCCGAAGCCAGAGATCCCCATAGCAGCGAACACGTCCATGTCCGCCATGATTGAAGTGCCAGTTGAGGACTAGTTATATAATATTAATAATATATTTCGTCACATAATCCAATTTCGTATTTACCTAATCAAGTTTAATTGGCTCCCAGTCGTGGCCTTCTTCAATCCTTCACATTCTTCTCTCTTCCTAATACCTGAATTGACCAACCAAGCTTTTTAACTAAAGAGACAATATGCTCAAACGACAAAGACCATTCTCCCCTCCACCTACGTTTTCAAGCGTCCCATTTGTTATAGCTGATCCACCTGCCGATCTTGTGGGACGAGACACGAAACGAAGACGTACGCTTCCTCCGGTGCTTGATGGTGCATCTCGTGGGTGGGCTCAAACACCACCTCTATCCATAGGTAACGTGGAGGACGACGAAGAAGATTATATCTCAGATGACGAGATCGAAAACATTGCACCGAATTTCTCGATCAACTGTTGTCTCACCCAACAACAACAACAACAACCAGGAGACAAGGCAGAATATGCTTCGGCCAATAGTTTTCTTCGAGAATTGCATACGTTGCAACAACATAGACTCTTGTTTTCCTCTCCACCACCTCCTGCGTCTTCGTTCTTGTCCTGTGGCTCAAACTCGAAGGATGTCTCTTATTCCTCAAATATCTTGTCTTATTCTGGTCACCCCCCGCTACCCAAGGGTCATTCCAATTTGCCAGCGCAATTGCCAATTGAGCGGTCACGAGTGTCATCGCACCTGTCACCGACTCTTATCTCCAAATTATCTCAGCAGCCAAGTTGTGGATTGCCGTTTGATGAAATAAATAGTGTTACGGAACATTATGAAGGTACCAATAAGTATGTGGTATTCATGGACAGTCGTTTGACAAGCCCTCACTGATTACTTACTATTTTTGTGTTTTTGTCTGAAGGTTCTTAGGATCTTTGTTTTTATCAAGGAGACGTGTCCTTGATTCATCAGATCAGAGTCCTGGGTCATGACCAGTCATTGGCTGTACAATTGGCTGTTGTGAGTACCTTCTAGTGAAACTCTCTCACCGTCCGTTCTAACACACCAGCACCACCATCCCAAAGTTATAATACATCGTAATCCACCCCACCTTAGACTTTCCTCAGTCTCTCATCTTCACACGCAATTTGTACCACAAGACATTCACCTTTTTGTTATTCCCTTGCTAACCACCACCCCGGATCCCGGTTTCGGTTTCGTTTGTTCTTCTCGCACATTTATAGATTTATAAAGTTTCAAAGCCTTCACGTCAGCGGGTTGAAAACATATAACAGTCCATATATATGTATGTACTATAACATATCGCACACATGTGTACGACTACGTTCTCATACAACAGAACTTATGTAGCCAGTGTCACATCTACATAAGCGATGGAATTTCTATTTTTTTTCCATCAGGCAACCAATGGTGGACTTGTTCCCAACGGAACAATGCAGTAGCCATAGAGTTACATATACCCTGAGCCAATTCCATCACACCGATGGAACGTCTATCGCGACCGGTCGTCCAAAAGCCGTACTCAGCTCATCAGACAACAACCTATGTAATGTCCGCCCATCTCGTGAATATACCCACTTATTCTCGTCTTCTATGTAGTCATACCGTTTTGGCCCACTAAAATAGAAAATCGAGTATGAATGGAGTGATGAATGTGAATACTATGACGGAGGGTAGGGGGCAGAGAATACCTGAATGGTGAAGACAACCAGATCTGTTTATTCGGAGGTTGCTTGTTTACGACGTACGTTCCGTGAGGACCTAAGTTGAGTGTGAGGACTCCATTCTGCAGAAAAAAAAGGTGTTTTAATCAGCTGTTGAGTTTGGAGGTAGAAGATACAATGAGTAGCGAACATGATATTCAACTTCATAGCCTTGTGTCTCTACTTCATCCACTAGCTCTTCCAGATTCTCCAATAGGTGATCCATAGTCTTATCTGCTACTTCATGGTATTGTGGCATAGACAGCGAGCTGTCGCGCTAGAGTCAAGCTTCCGCTGTTAACAAGACAAGTGAAAGAGCCTCAAACCTTTCATTAACATGAGGTGCTGGCGTACTGTACCTCCGCCGATGATTTATGAGAGTACTTGATACAAGAAAAGGTGAAGCTCTGCGTGCGGCAGATGCATGCTGCGAGAAGCGGCGTAAGCAGGTTGCGGAAGAGCGCGTTAGTGAACGGAGTGTTTGGGAGAGCATCTCTGAGGCTAAAGGCTTCTACGGTTGGTCACAGGAAACACTAATTTTAGGGTTAAGGTTAAAGGTTCCGCACTATAGCAATCGCCAGTAAATGGAATGGATTGTAGTCCTATCATGTATTCTACGCGTTATTTTTTAGATGTAAACAAGAGCTAATCGAGGAGCAGAGAAATTTAAGGCAGCGCCAGAGGCACATAGTCAACTTCCAAGGTTTGAGCAATTGAATATAGCCAATATCAAGAAGACGGCCTTTTATTCTGGTTCTCCGTCCATTCCAACCAAGAGCCTTTGTAATTAAGTATACTAAAATGAATAGATTATCAGATTTTCACTCAGATAAATAAGAAAAGATAGATGTGAACAAACTTTGTGTATCCATTTCTCTTCGCCACGTCGCTAGCAGAGCTACTTCGTTTACCACTCCGGCAATAGAAGGTAACTTCTTGGTCAAGCAACGGTTTTTCAAAACCGTATATTTTTTTGAATTCTTCATGATTAGTATGAAGGGCGTTGCCGAGGACGGAGAGGGGGAGGTTCACGGCTGAGGGAATCATGCCTTGCATAACTTCGTCAGGTTCCCGAACGTCAATGAGATATGAGTCCTATAGTAGAAAGACATATAAGCAAATTCATCATACACATGGAAATACACATTTTCGACTTACGGGCGATGGAATTTGAGTCTTAGGCAGAAGCTCTTCATATGACACGACCTTGGCGTCCCAGTCTCGTTGTAGGTCATCTTCTCTTTCTAGAGCAGCCTTCTTCGCAAGCCATTCAGGGGATCTTTCAGGCTTGTGTGGTAAGAAGCCCCCGGCTTGTGGAGGTTGCGATGAATTCCAACGGAGGGGATAAGTTCTTGTTAATCGACTTGCAGAGGTGAATACGACGGGGCGCCTTGCGGCTCGGGTGATAACGGCGCGATACATCGACATTTCGGTCAATTGGCAATCTATCTAGCTAGAATTGAACGTTAACGTTGAATCTTGGATAAAGATTGAATATTGAAGTGTAATGGAATTGCTATGAGCTAGACCTATAATATTGAGCATTGCTAATGATGATGACATGTGGTCACGAGACTAGATTGGAGCAGTGACAGGGGTCAAGCGCTCCGCAAAAATGGCGCCTCATGATTTGACTGCTCGCCTTCGCCTTGCTCTTCTGCCTCTGCTTTCATCTCCTTCCTATCTACTCAACTTGTGAATATGCCTTTCGTATCCGCTGCGTGCTTGCTTCAAGCGTTACGGGATACTCTAGTGCATTGTCAAACTACAGTGACTTGCCTGCTCCAGATTCACCACCTTTGGTTATCGGAATTTATTTCAAACATTGGAGGATCCTGAAGCTAGCGACAAGTCTCCTAGTAGCGATGAGTCCATGTCTAACGACTGTTTAACCTTATTCGAAGAGACCTTGCTAGTCCTGGTGGTCAGACCTCGAAACAATTATTTCTCCTCGTTCTCATATTAGCGGTCGACTCTGGCTGATCACAAGTCTAACAACTTGCCAAACTCTGGACATTGTCCCTCCAATCCCAAAATATTTCCAACTCATTTTCAAAGAGCGATTGGAACTCAGCTTAATGCAACTTTCCCTACTAGCGCTAGTTTATCTATCACCACTACGACATGGATAGCGCGTCTTCGTCGGGGTCAACAATGATGACCCCGTATCTTCACTTTATGACGGGCGACTACCTCTACTTCAAAGCTTGGCAACCTACATCCGCCGGTGCTATCGCAGGTGCCTGCATCGGCTTGGTTGTAGTCGCCTTGTTTGACCGCTGGCTCGCAGCAACAAGAGGTGTTCTTGATTTACATTGGCGTCAAAGGTCCTATGGGTTTTGGACCTGGATTGGATAAAGTGCTAAACTCTTTCTTAGAGCCCTTGCATTGACAGCATGTTCCTCGACTGAGGACCTCCCTAATGGGAGCAACTCTTCGGGCAAGTCTTCTGGTGTTCGATCTGATATTGAGGAGGGTTCGAAGCAGAACGCAACTCCACGGAAACCGATAACCGCGAGAGCAAGATATTCTCGTACAATTACCCCCTTTATAGCCACTCACGATATTCCTCGTGGGATCCTATATTCTCTTCAGATGGTCGTGGCGTATCTTCTCATGTTGGCAGTCATGTACGCTCAATCACTATCCATGTTCTCTCTCTTGCTTGCTTATATATGATCCAGGACTTTCCAAGCCGCTTTCTTGATCTCAGTTGTCTTGGGTCTGGGGATTGGCGAAATACTTTTTGGAAGACTTCTGGGACGAAGTGCTGTACATTGAAGCCGTTTGTCAATTTTGTAAGAATAGTAAAGGATTCGATCTCTTGGTTCTTGGGTCTTGTGACAACTGTATGGCAAACTGGTTTGGTTTCAGTTATCCCACGACATACCAGGGCCTTATAAATATTCCCCTCATTATGTACTGGAAGGGCTTGTTCATGACATTTCTCTTGCTCGTGCCTGATCTCCTCGTTCGTGCTCCTCAAAAATCACAAGCTAAGTTTACGTTGGATGACCGAGATCTGCGACGCCATCCGAAGTAGTCACCGCGCTACCGCCAGTGGCGGATTCAGCACATTCAGGTTTCTGATCAACACACCCGAAGCGCTCCCATGTCTTTCAATTTTTTTACATGTTTGTTGAAACCTGTGAAGGCTAGTCCATTTTTCAAGTGCAATGACTTGTTAGACAACATTTTCTGAGCAGTCAATGCCCTTCAACACCTTTATTTTTCTATTTGGTCTACCAGGCTCTTAAAAATCGATGGTCACATGTCAAAGGCTGAGGTTACAGCGCAGCACTCAGCGTACCTGCTACATCCGTACTAAATGAAGAGGTATGTATAGACTCATTTGTGAATTGCTGAAATCGATCAAATCATTAAAGGAGGTATAAAGTCACAAGGTTTGGAGTGTACTTCCATATATGTTACTCCGCAAGGCTGTTGGGAGGTGTCATCCACCGGCAAATGATACAGCAAAATTCAAAAAATTATGTAGAATCTGTAATTTATAACTTTTTCCCTCATAAGTTTTGTATAATGATCACTTATATTAGAAGATTGTGTTTTTATAATTTCAGAGCAAAGGAGTGAATTTATGTTGAATAGGTGTATCATTGGGCGGTTGGCCATATTTGGAAAATCACGCAATTCTTCTGGAAATTAGGCTGTGGTTTTTAATTTTTTATATAGTATAGACTGGTATAAAATAATATTTATTTCACAGAAAACAGAGGTGTCGACCAAAGTTCTAACTGACACAAAACTGTATGAAATGATGGTGGCATGTCGTTTGATGGTGGACATCACGATTATTTCGGATAAAAATAGGACACCTCCTAATTAAATAATATAATTATTCAAAAAAGTTTTTTGTCGACCCGCTGCAGTTCATACCTTTAAAGAGCACCGACTGCTTGTTACTTCATTGCCCAGCCAGCTGCATGGTTTCCCTTAGTCTCCACATCTCGGTTCTCCTGTCCTTTTTCGCTGTTCTTGCCAACGCACATTTTCGGCTTCAATTCCCACCGCCCCGTGGCCTTTTCGTTGCAGCCAATGAACCTACGTTCTGCGGTATAATAAATTATTTATTGTTTTTCATAGACAAATCCATCTTATTGTCATATTCACAGATGGATATAATGCAGTCGCTAACCGAACACAATTTCCATTAAGCGGTGGATTCTTCTCTCTTAACTCGGGGCACCCGAAGTGGACTAGTTAGTGTTTTCTTTGTTCTTTCTACTACCAAGCTTAGCCACTATATGATATATTCAAGTCGGTGTTCTTATTTCTACGGCGGCCAACCCGATATCCTTCGATAACTTCACCCTGGTTAACAGCTTCTCCCAAGCGAGCGGCCAAGGTGGATTTTGTTTCCCCTTGGATTTCTCCAAGTCCAATGTGACCGGACTGCAAAATGGAGAGAATGTTACTGTGCAGGTGAGCGTGTCTGCCTCTCCCTATGAAATATATTATTCAATCTCTTTGCCAGATGGTTTACGACGGAGGAGACAGTCCACTCTATCAAGTAAGTGTCAAAAATCATAGTCGATAAGCAATCTCCAATTTTCGAGCACGATTCCAGTGTTCCGACCTCACGTTGGAAAGTAACTTCAGCATATCTTCCAGTGTGGCTTGTACAAACGCGACAACCAACTCTACGACTTCGTTTGGCATGCCGACGGCAACAGCGCAAACTTCTTTCGTTGGCGCATTTTTGGGGTTTGTCATTCTAGCGCTCATTCTCGCTCAATGAGAGGAGGTGGTAACATGTGATCATCTCGGTTCAAGTAGTCCTTCTGGGATCAGTTATCAAACCCTCCGTGATCTTTCTCATTAAATATCTCCATATCCCCTACATACTTGAAAGTTGGGCTTGCAGTGTTAAGTGTTGGGGAATTTGCAATTTGTTTATTGCCCCTCTGACTCCGCTCCGAGCCGCCTACTAGTACATCCGATGATCACTTGTCGGGTGAAGAATCTAAAAACCGGGGTCATGGACTCATGGCAGTTATGATGTCCGTAGGGCTGCGCGCCGTCACCGTAGGCTACGGTATACGGCCGAACCGTTACGGTACGGGTGCCGTACCGTGAGACCTTTGGGATGTCAAGAATACGGCCGTAAATTTACGGCCGCTATACGGCTCGTCTAAATACTAAGGGCCTGCAACCCGCCTTCTCAAAGCGATCGCTTAGCTCCGCCATGGAGACGAAGCGTTGATAATCACCGGAGCTGAATCCGAACCGGGACGGTGGCATGTCACAGCACGTCACAGTACTGATTTTGAGAATAAATATAGTTTTCAATGACTTTCGTGTGTTCGCCCTCGTCATGACACGCACTGACAGCAAGAAGAAGATTACAAAAAAGGCTGCCAAGAAACGGCAACGACATATTGCTGTCCTTGGCGGCACTTTAGCAGCTATTGCGGCAGCAATGGCAATTACAATGTCCAGGCCTGTGCCGGTTCCGAAGCACACATCGATCTTGACAGGTCAGAGATGGTTGAATGAGCTACTCGAAGGTCATGGGGATCGTATACATGAGCAACTTGGGGTTTCAAAGCATGTTTTTCGAAAGCTTCATGATGAACTTGTTGCAGATTTTGGGTTGAGGAACAGCAAATACATTACAGCGGGTGAACAATTGGCTATCTTCTTGTATTTTGGTCGCACTGGTCTTGGCTCGCGCATGTTGCAGGAGAGGTTTCAACGAAGTGGATCAACAATATCTCAGTATGCTTTGTTATTATTGTCTTGTTCGTGTTTAATACATTCTCATTGCAGATACATTCGAAAATTGACCAAAATTTTTGCTGGTCCATTCTATCGAAAATATGTCAAGCTCATGCCTGATGAAACTCCACCTGAGATACGGAAGAATCCCAAATTATTTCCATATTTTGAGGGGTGTCGAGGAGTTATGGATGGTGTGCAGTTTGATGGGTGGGTACATGAAGATGACTCTGATAGATATCGCAGCCGAAAAGGCAGAATTTCACAAAATGTTCTTGCTTGCTCTGATTTCAAGCTCAGGTTTATATATATTCTCACTGGATGGGAGGGTAGTGCTGCTGATTCAAGGGTTTTGAATATGCCCGGAAGACTGGTCTTACTCTTCCACCTGGGCAATATTTCCTTGCAGATGCGGGTTTTCCGCTATGTGACTTGCTTATGACTCCATATTGTGGAGTGCGTTACCATTTGAAAGAATGGGGTCGTGGAAATCAGAAGTAGGTTCTATTTCTTTTATTCAAGGTATTTAGTTTGAAATATTCTGATTTATGGGCCAAAAATTCCCCAAGAGCTGTTCAACCTTCAGCATTCTCAAGCATGGAATGTTGTCGAGTGCATTTTCGGCATATACAAACATCATTTTGGTGTTGCTGAAGCAGCTCCTGAGTACAGCACTGAG
>Ga0193743_1000097_pt1 | contig 64022 bp, 99 predicted proteins | sample L2c2metaG_FD_143038 | JGI IMG/M metagenome (GOLD analysis project Ga0193743, IMG submission 143038) | Soil microbial communities from a riparian zone of the East river system, Colorado, United States - L2c2 | ecosystem: Environmental > Terrestrial > Soil > Riparian zone | place: USA: East River... | reverse complement strand
GGGTTCTTCGACGACGTTTGGAACCCGCAGCGGCATGTGCTGAAGCCGTTCCAGATCCCGAAGACCTGGCGGCTCCGGCGGTCGTTCGACTGGGGCTCGGCGAAGCCGGCGAGCCTGGGGATCTGGGCGATTTCGGATGGCACCGAGGCGCCGGACGGCGGGTACTTTCCGCGCGGCAGCACGATCCGGGTGTCCGAGTGGTACACGTGCCAGGAGGACGAGCGCGGCGGGATCAAGCCGAATGTCGGCCTGCGCCTGGATAACGCGCTGCTCGGCGCCGGCATCGCCCAGCGCAGCTACGGCAAGCAGTGGTCGGGCTGCGTCGCGGACCCGTCGATCTACCGCACCGAGGGCGGCCCGTCGATCTACGACCAGATGCGGGACGGCGCCCGCAAGGCCGGCCATGTCATGGTGTTCAACCGGGCGGACAATTCCCGCGTGCCTGGCTGGGCTCTGATGCGGGAACGTCTCAGTAATTCCATCGACCGTTACTTGGAATTGCCGGGCCTGTACGTGTTCGATACCTGCGAACACTGGATCAGGACTGTCCCAGTCCTGCAACGGGACTTGAAAAAACCCGACGATATTGACACGGACGCCGAGGATCACGCGGCGGACGACACCCGCTACCTGCTGACCTCGAACGTCAGCCGGACGGCAACCCTGTCCATGCCCTTCTGAGGAGACCGATGCCGATGCTCGAAATCCCTGAGATGGCACCGATCCTGACGGAGATACGGTGGGCGCAGCATCAGCAGCTCCTCGGAGCCCGGACGCCGTCCACTCAAGACCCTGAATGGCAAGGATTCTTCCGGCAGGAAGAGGAGGCCCGCGTCCGGGCCGTCGAGATATTCTGCGAGACTGGGCTCCCGGCCTTGCTGGGCGGCGAGTGGAGGTACATCAGCTCGTCATTTCTGGATTTGTGGCGGTTCACCAACCCTTACGGCCCGCAGGTTTCGGGCAAACCCGACAAGATGCGCTGGCCGGATCTGTCGCCAGGAATCGATCATCTGTTCTGGTTTCGCCGGGCCGGGACCAAGGGATGCGGCAGCTGGCACAACTCCGTCTTGGTCACACACCCCTATAGCGACGACCCGGCGCCCGAAGATGCCCGGTTCGTCTATGCCGAGGTTCCGTCCTGGTGGTCTCCGGGCTCAACCCGCGGCTGGGCCATCATCCACCGGTCCCTCCTGCCGAAGGAATCGCCCCTGAAAGCAACCTGACACGTCATCAACCCGCCTGGACCCGGTTCGCGCCCGTGTTCTCGCCTCGATTGAGAACAGACATGCCCCCGACGACCGTGTCCGATCGGTTGAATCCCGAACACGACGACGTGAACACGCCGATCCAGGCATATACCGACGCCTGCGAAGACTGGGAGATGATCGACGCCTTGCTTGGCGGCACGAAAGCGATGCGTGCCGCGGCCGAGATCTATTTGCCGCCGTTCCCGAAGGAGGCGGCCAGTGCCTTCGCCCGGCGGCTGAAGTCGACGTTCCTGTTCGCGGCCTACAAGCGCACCGTCAATGCGGTGGCGGCCCGGCCGTTCCAGCGGTCGATCACGTCGGGGCCGGACGTGCCGGCGAACATCACGGCCCTGGCCGAGAACATCGACCGGCGAGGCAACAACCTCTCCGTGTTCATGGCCCGGCAGTTCCGGACGCTGTGCTCGCACGGCGCCTCGCATTTCCTGGTCAGCTATCCCCAGCTCGGGGAGGGGGCGACCCTGGCCGATGCGGAGCGGGAGGGAGCCCGGCCGTACTGGGTGCATATCCATCCGCGTGACCTGATCGGCTGGCGCTGGGCCGAGGGCGACGGCTCGCCCAGGCTGACCCAGATCCGCTACCGGGAATGCGTCCGCGAGGACAACGGCCCGTTCGGCGAGGAGGTCATCCACCAGGTGCGGGTGGTCGAGCCCTACCGGGTCCAGGTCTGGCGCAAGTCCTCCGACGACGTGTGGTCGCTCTATTCCGAGGCGCCGTCGTCGCTCGGCGTCGTGCCGCTGTGCTCGACGGTGTACGGCTCGTCGAGCGATCCGCTGATCGGTGAGCCGCCGCTGATGGAGCTGGCCTGGCTCAACGTCGAGCACTGGCAGTCCTCGTCCGACCAGCGCTGCATCCTGTCGATTGCGCGGGTGCCGATCCTGTTCGCGGCCGGCTTCACCGAGGACGACATCCAGGCGGTCGAGATCGGGCCGACCCGGATGATCCGGTCGTCGGACCCGCAGGCGAAGATCAGCTTCGTCGAGCACCAGGGCGCCGCGATCAACGCCGGCAAGGAAGACCTGTTGGCGATCGAAGATCGGATGGCGGTCCTCGGCCTCGAGCTGCTGCGCCCGCGCATCACGTCGATCACCGCGACGGCGTCCGAGATCGACGCGGCCAGCCAGCGCAGCCAGCTGGGCCTGATGGTCACCAAGCTGTCCGACCAGACCGAGGCGGGACTGGGCTTCACCTCGATGTGGCTCGGCGGCAAGTACGAGGCCGGCGGTTCGGTCGACATCTTCAAGGATTTCGACCTGACCGAGGAGGAGGGCAAGGACATCGACCAGATCCTGGCGATGCGCCGTGCCCGCGAGATCAGCCGGGAGACGTTCTTCGCCGAGCTGATGCGCCGCGGCTTCCTGGCGGACGGCTTCGATCCGGTCATGGAGGCGGAAACCCTCCAGGCCGAGTTCGACCAGGCGATGGAGGAGGCGGCGCTCCTGGACGGCGGCGACCCGGCGGCGCCGGCAGAGCCCGCGCAGCCGGCGGCCGGAGCGTGATCCATGACGCCGCAAGAGGCGCTGGCGATCGACGTGGCCGCCCGCCACATGGTGTACCTGCTCCGGTACAGCGCCGGCACGCTCCGGCGCGTCCTGAAGCTGCTACACGCCGCCGACAGTCGCCTCGCGAGCCAAATCCGCGCCCGCCTCGAAGCCCTGACGGCGAGGGATGCGGCCGAGATCCCGACGCCGAACTGGACGACCCAGCGGCTGCAGGCGCTGCGCGAGGAGATCCAGGCTCTCCAGAAGTCGACCCGTGACGTTCTCAACGGCGACCTGACGGCGGCGCTGCGCGACCTGGCGGCCTATGAGGGCACGTTCCAGGCGGCCCAGCTTGCGACCGGGTTCGGCATCGTCCTCGACGTGGCGATGGTGGCGCCGGCCCAGCTGCGGGCGGCGGTGTCGAACCGGCCGTTCATCGGGCGGCTGCTGCGCGACGAGATCAACGCCATGACGGACGCCGAGGGCGCCCGCGTCATCGCCGCGATCCGGGAAGGCTACGTCACCGGCGAGACCACGCCGCAGATCATCCGGCGCATCCGAGAGGAGGGGCTGAACCGGACCTACAGCGAAGTCGAGAACCTGGTCCGGACGGCGGTCAACGGCGTCGCGTCGTCGGCGCGGGAACTGGTCTACCGCGAGAACGCCGACCTGATCAAAGCCGTCCGCTGGGTGTCGACCCTGGACGGCCGGACCTCGGCGGTGTGCCGGTCGCGCGACGGCAAGATCTACCCGCTCGGCCACGGACCTCGGCCGCCGGCCCATCGGCGCTGCCGGTCGACCACGGTCCCGGTCCTGAAGACCTGGCGGGAACTCGGCCTCGACATCCCGGAGATCGGGCCGGGCGAGCGGCCCGCAGTGCGGGCGACGGTCCCGGTGTCGAAGATCCCGAAGGACCAGCGCGACAGGCTGATCACGCAGGTGCCGGGCGACCTGTCCTACAACGACTGGCTGCGAACCCAGCCGGTCGATTTCGTCCGCGAAGTCCTCGGGCCGACCAGGGCCAAGCTGTACCTGGACGGCAAGCTGTCGATGGACAGTTTCGTCGACTATTCGGGGAAGGAATACACGCTCGACCAGCTGCGCGCCCGTGAAGCCGATGCGTTCAAGCGGGCGGGGTTGTAGGCGGATGCCGGCGCCACCACGACCCGGCGATCGGCGCCACGGATGCCGGAAACGACTGGTAGCCCCGGCGCTGCAGAAACGCGACCAGCCGGTCGTTGAAGACATTCTCGATGTAGATCCCGTCGAACACCCGCCGCTGCTCCAGCCAGGCCATGGTCAGGTGCAGGATGCCGCGGCTTCGGTAGTCCTCGTCGATGGTGATGTCGACCAGGCTCAGCGCTCGGGCCGCGTACCGGGAATCGGGTACGCCGCGCAGGCCAACACGGACATAGAGCCGGACGTGATCGGTGCGGATCTCGCGCCGGACGACCAGGCGACGCTCACCACGTTCGGCGTCGGCCTCAGCCTCGACGATGACCTCGTCCAGCCGCCGCATCAGCGCGGCGACCTCGGTCACGACCTCGTGTCCGCAAACCATCCCGTAACCCCCCGCGTAACCCGTCCCGTAACCCCTCGGTGGAGACTGAGAATGTTCCCGGTTGCCTTGCTGATCAACCTCATCGTCATCCTGATCATCGCCGGCCTGATCATGTGGCTGGTCCGAACCCTGCCGATCGACCAATGGATCAAGACCGCGATCATGGTCCTGGTCATCATCGTGCTGCTGCTCTACCTGCTGAGCCTGCTGCCGGGCGTCACCCTGCTGCGGTAGCCGGCTCGGCATAGATCCGGACATCGAAGCCGGACAAGACCGCGAGCACGATGGGCTCGACCTGGCGCCAGTCGAGCCCACCGTTGCCGCAGCCTGGCGGGGGCAGGGCGATGGATTTGATGCCCATGACCTTGGCGCTGCCGGCCAGAACGGCGAGGCCGGCGCCAACCCATTCGATGCGGCTCGGGTCGCGCCAGTGATCCTTGGTGGCAAGGGCGGCCCAATGCCGGCCGCCGGGGAGGCGATGGATTGGGCAGGCGCCGGGACGAAGGCCCATCCGGCACTCGGCCTTGTACGGCGCCATGATCCCCGGCCAGCGGGTCTTGAAAGCGAGGGCGACACCCTTGCCCATGACCCCGACGCAATTCACGGTGTTGACCAGCAGCTCGGCGTCGTCATCGACGATATTCTGGCCTGGCAGGTACTTGAATCCCATCACGTCCCCCTTGGTTGCCCCATAGCCTGCCCGATTACAGTTCCGGGACACAAGACCTGGGGCAGGATTGTTGACTTTGTACCCAATTTGGGTCTAACTCGGGTCACGTTGTACTTCCGGAGATACGCCCGGCCGCCAGAGGCGGTGTCGGGCGTTTCGCATTTCTGGGGTCCAATTTCGGCCTGAAACCCGCAGCAGAGCTGCCTTTCAGGCGCCCACAACCGACCAGAGGACGGCTGTGTACCTACGCTCCCCATTGAGCCTGCAACTGCTTGCGCCCGCTGATGACCCCGCCGGAGGCGGCGGCACAGGAGGCGGCGGCGGCGACCCGGCTCCGAAACTCGATCCGAACAATCCAGAGATTCAGGCGCTGGTCCGCGCCGCCGTCGAGAATGCGACCAAGCCGCTCGCCGCCAAGCGCGACGAACTGCTCGGCGAGGTCAAGACGGCGCGCGAGGCGCTGGGCAAGTTTGGAGACGTTGATCCCGAAACCGTCCGGTCGCTCGTCGAGCGGATGGAGAAGGACGAGGACTCCAAGCTCCTCGCGAAGGGTGACATCGAGGGCTACGTCAACAAGAAGACGAAGTCCCTCCAGGATGGATTCTCCCGCGAGAAAACGAAGCTGTCCGAGACCGTTGCCGCCAAGGACAAGGAAATCTCCGGCCTGGCCGAGCAGATCTCCGTACTTGTTCTTGATGGCGGCCTGCGCAAAGCCGCAGCCGATCTCGGCCTGCTTCCGTCAGCCGTAGACGACGCCGTCTTCCGTGGTCGTGTCGCCTTCACCGTGAAGGAGGGCAAGCCGTACCCGAAGGACGACAGCGTCGGCGCTGATGGCCCGATGACGCTGGAGGAATGGCTGACCAGCATGCGCGAGAAGGCACCGCATTGGTGGCCCGCACCCAAGGGTGGCGGCGGCACCGATGGCGGCGGCCAGCGCGGCTCTGTCACGCCGGATCAGGTCGCGAAAATGAACCCCGTCGAATACGCGAAGTGGCGGGAGTCCAGGGGAGCGCAGTCGCGGTAGCTGCTGCCGGGAGTGGGGATGGCCCCGGCGCTTGAGACCCGGCCCATCCCTCCTTCCCCTGGAGTTCCGACATGCCCAACGTCTTTCTGACGCCGAGCATCATTGCGCAGGAAGCGCTGATGGTGCTCCAGAGCAACCTCGTGGCCGCACAGCTGGTGTATCGGGACTACGTCACCGAATTCACCGGCGCCAAGGTCGGCGATACCATCACCGTGCGCAAGCCGGCGACCTTCACCGCCCAGGAATTCACCGGCGCGGTCGTCATCCAGAACGCGCAGGAGACCGGCATCCCGCTGGTGCTGGAGAAGCATTTCGACGTGACCTTCCAGGTCACCTCGAAGCAGTGGACCCTCGAGCTGGAAGATTTCTCCACCCAGCTGGTCCAGCCGGCGATGCTGGCCATTGCCGAGGGCGTCGACCGCTACCTGCTGTCGAAGGCGACCCAGCTGACCAGCATCGTCACCGTGGCCGGCATGACCACGCTGAACGACCTGGCGCTGATCGACCTGGCGCTGAACGAGAACCGGGTGCCGGTGGCCCCGCGCAACTCCATCGTCAGCCCGAAGATCAAGGCCGCGATGATGGGCATCGACGCCGTCCACAACGCCGCGACCCGCGCTGATGGCGGCCAGGCCCTGCGCAACGCCTCGCTGGGCCACATCATGGGCATCGACTGGTACATGAGCCAGAACATCGGCAAGGCGGTCGGGCCGGGCGGCGTGCCCGCCATCAACGGCGCGGTCGCGGCCGGCGCCCAGGCCATGGCGATCGACGGCGCCACTGCGGCCGGCCTGCTGCCGAATGGCACGGCGTTCACGGTGGCCGGCGTGGTCGGCACCTTCACCGTGACCAACACGTACACGGTCGACGGCACCGGCGCCGTGGCGGTTGTGGCGTTCGCGCCGCAGGCGCCGGCCGGCGGCTTCGCCGATGGTGCGGCGATCACCTTTGGCGCCGGCTCCGGCACCTCGGCCATCGCGTTCCACCCGAACGCCTTCGCCCTGGCTGTGGTCCCGCTGGAACTGCCGCAGGGTGCGGCCAGCGCCGGCTACATCCGCGGCAACGGCATGGGCATCCGCGTCGTGCAGGGCTACGACGTGAACTCCAAGGTCGACACCATCTCGCTCGACCTCCTGGTCGGTGCGAAGGCGATCGACCCGCGCCTCGGCGTGAAGATCGACGACTGATCCGGACCCGCCGCAGCCTGGTGCTGCGGCGGGTTTTGTTGATTCCAGAGGAGACGGGTGATGCCCAATCTCATGACGCTCCACGACATCTCGGGCCGGCTGATCGTGGTTGAAGCCGGCTCGCCGGCCGAGGCCAACGCTCGGATGCGGGGCTACAAGGACGCCAACTTCCTGACCACGGACGACCAGGTCGAGGCGGCCAAGGCCCAGGTGGCGCAGCAGGAAGCTGCCGAGAAGGCCGAGACCGAGGCGGCTGAGAAGGCGGCCAAGGAGAAGGCGTCCGGCGAGGACAAGACCAGGGCCGAGGTTCAGGCGAGGGCGGACGCGAAGGCCAAGGCCGACGAAGCCGCGCGGAACGCGAACCGCACGACCCGAAGCTGACATGGACCTGGACACGAGCGTCTTCCCCACGCGGGAGGACGCTCTGGCCTATGCGCTGGTCGGCGCCGATCCGGGCGACATCCTGACGGTCTGCCGTGGCGACTGGGAGAAGTGCCCAGACGGCCAGGTCTGCCCGATGTGCGCCCGGATCACGGTGACCAAGGGCATGACGCTGGTCGACCTCCTCGGCCGGGTTGAAGCGAACAGGGCCTGAACCATGGCGCTGATCGTCGAGGACGGCACCGGCAAGGCCAACGCCGAGAGCTACATCAGCGTGGCCGATGCGGACTCATACCACCTGAAATTCGGCAATTCGGCCTGGGTCGGCTACACGACCGAGACCAAGGAAATCGCGCTGCGGCGGGCCACGGCCTACATCGGCGAGATGTTCAACGGCAAGTGGCAGGGCCAGCGCACCTGGCCGGCGATCCAGGCTCTGGACTGGCCGCGCCGCTACGTCGTGATCGAGGGCGACCAGCCCGAATACTGGAACATCATCACCAAGTCGTCCGGCATCGTGATCCCCTCGGACCTGGTCCCGATCCCGGTGCGCGAGGCCACGGCGATCATCGCCCTGTCGGCGACCGGCGCGGTCGACCCGCTGCTGCCGCCGCTCGACCCGGTCGGCCCCGGCCGGGTGAAGTCGGAGAAGATCGTCGTCGGGCCGCTGGAGAGCGCCATCGTCTACACCGACAACGAGGGCACCATCCGCGACCAGACGACCCGGTTCCCGAAGCTGGAATTGAAGCTCCGGCCGTACCTGCTGGGCGGTGCCGGAGACGGCGCGGCTATCCTGCACCTGGAGCGGGCATAGATGCCTATTACGCAAGCCTATTTTCGCAACAAAATCGAAACATTCCTGCCAAAATTCGGTGATTTTGTTCGTCCTGCAACGGTCTCCCGAGTCGTTGCCGGGACATATGATCCTATGACGCAGACCGCTGGCAGGACCGTCACCGACTACCCCTGCCGAGTCGTGATCTCGTCAGCCCCCATATCTACCGGCCGGTACTCCGGAAATCTGGAGGTGCAGCCGTCCGACCAATATGCCTATGCTTTTGATCTGACCGTTGCCCCGGAGCCGACAGACCGCCTCGGAGTCAGTGGCCGGACATACGACATAATTCTTGTAAACGATATTAGCTCGGGAGGTGCCTTCGCATGGGAATTGGTCATCCGATGATAGCCGTTGGAGACCGCGTCGTGCTCGACGGCGAGCATGGTGGTGTCATCACGAATGTGACGGCCGACAAGAACGGCAGGCCGAAGCACGCTTTGATCTACTTGGCCGAGCCTATGGACGGTAAGTCCTGGGCCCGCGTCGACGTGTCTTCCTATGCGCTTGAGCCGGGTCTGATCCGGCTGCACTGAGAGCAAATGGCACTCCACCCTCGGGGCCAGAGCTTCACTCTGGACCTGACCCGTTTCGCGGAGAGGACCAAGCTCAGCCTGACCTTGATTGCACGCAAGATCACCTTGGAGGTGTTCGTCAAGGTGGTCTTGCGCACCCCGGTTGACACCGGACGCGCTCGCGGCAATTGGCTGCCGAGTTTCGGTGCCGGCCGCGACGGCTTCGACTGGGAGAAGAAGTCCCCAGACGGCCAGGAGACCATCGCCGCGATCACGGCGCTGGTCTCGAAGATGAAGGCCGGCCATGTGGCCTACCTCTGCAACAGCCTCCCCTACATCGAAGCGCTCGAATTTGGTCATTCCCAGCAGGCGCTGCACGGCATGGCGCGGCTGTCCGTTCGTGAAGTTGCCGGCCAATACAACGCCCTCGGGTTGGGAATCCTCCGCCAGACGCGATGAGGGGATCAATCCAGGCCGCCCTCGACGGCCATCTGAAAACCTTCCAGGCCAGCAACGTCGCCTGGGAGAACATCATCTTCGTGCCGAACCGGAACACGCCCTGGCTCCGGTCAGCGCTGCTGCCGGCGTCGAGCCGCGTGATCACGTCGCTTGAACCGCTGATGGTCCGCCACCTCGGCATCTACCAGGTCAGCGTCAACATCCCCGGCACCGAGCAAGACCCGCCCGGCGCCGGCCCGGCCAACGTCATCGCCGATGCGGTGATTGCCCACTTCCGGCCGGGCACCGTGCTGCACTCGGGCGGTCTGAACATCGAGATCGACTACGCGGAGGACCACCCCGCCATCCCCGGCGTCGACTGGTACGCCGTGCCCGTGTCGGTCGGATACCGAGCCCACAGCTACCCATAGTCGGCCGCAACGCCGGCTGCCCAGGGGCCCGCCTTTTTGGCGGGCCTTTTGCATTTGGAGGATAGGCGATGTCCATCGCTTCCGGCGCCAAGGTCGGCACCAGCTACGTCGCCGAGGTGACGCGAGGCGTCACCCCGGTCACGCCCAGCATGAAGGCCCTTCGGGTCACCACCCGCAACCTGAACGGCGCCAAGAACACGTTCGAATCCCAGGAGGTTCGCCCGGACCGTCAGACCGTCAGTTTCCGGCACGGCTTCAACCAGGTGCAGGGCTCGTTCGGCTTTGAATTGAGCCATGGCGCCTTCGACGACATGCTGGAGGGCGGCCTGGCTGGCGCCTGGGCGGCGGCCGGCGTGACGCCGATCTTCACCGGGGCAACCCAGGTGCTGAAGCTCGGCGCGGCCGACGTGCAGACCTTCTCGTTCGAGCGCCGGTTCACCGACATTGCCCGCTACCAGATCCTGCGCGGCTGCGCCGTCAACCGCATTCAGCTGAACATCCCGCCGGAGGGCATGGTCGGCGGCACCATGGATTTCGTCGGGATGTCCTTCACCGACATGCTCAACACGACGCTCGGCGTCCCGGCTGCGGCGCCGTCGCATGACCCGTTCTCGTCCTTCGAGGGCGAGTTGCTGTTCGAGGGAACGGCGATCGGCGTGGTCACCGGCATCCAGCTGACGATCAACAACAACCGGTCGGTCGTGCCGGTCGTCGGGTCGAAGTTCAGCCCGGACGTGTTCGAGGGCAGGGCGGTGGTGGAGGGCACCTTGACGGCCTTCCTGGAGGACGACAGCCCGGTCTACTCGGCCTTCTTCAACGAGACCGAAGTGGAGATCCGGCTGCGGCTCGACGACCTGAACGGCACCGATTTCATGGGCTTCGCCTTCAACCGCGTGAAGATCAATGCCGGCGACATGGACCCGCCGCAGTCCGGCCCGATCGAGATCAACGCCCCGTTCCGGGCGATCTACGACGAGACCGATGACACCACCATGACCATCGAGCGCACGGGCACCTGAGCCTGGCTCGACAACGCGATCCGCTGCGGGGCGCGACCGTGGCGGGTGGCCGTTCTCGCGAGCGGCCAGGGCGGCGCGGCACCGGGTCAGGCGGCACTGCGCCGCCCACCTCTCCGCGCCGCCACAACCCTCCTGACGAGGTTGGAATGACCAGCATCTATGACATTGATACCGTCACCCTGTCCGACGAGGGCGTGTGGATGCCGCTTGAGCATCCGACGAACGGCGAAGATCTGACCCACAACGGCAAGCCCATCCGGTTCAAGATCCTCGGCGCCGATGGCGAGAAGGCTCAGAAGCTGCAGCAGAAGGCGGCCGAGAAGATCGAGGCGGGCAAGCTCCGGAACCGTCAGCGCCGCAACCTCGAATTCGAGACCGCTGTCTACAAGGACATGATGGCAAAAGTCATCGTCGAACTGGACAACGTTCCGGGCGACGACGGCCTGATCGAGTATTCGGTCGAAGCCGTCAAGGAGTTGTTCGAACGGGCGCCCTGGACCTTTGAACAGGCGTTCGGCTTCTTCATGGCCCGGTCAAATTTTTTGAAGCCGTCCGCGCCGATCTGACCGATGAACTGGTCGACTTCGCCGTCCGTGAATTCCGCCTTCATGTCGCAACTCCAGACGGCAACACGCGCCGGGCGCACCTCGAAAAGTATCTGCGCCAAACCGGCCGGTCTCTGCCCGACCTGGAGGCGGTGCCGATCCCTTACGGCGGCGAGCGGGTCTATGGCTGGTTCCTCAGCCTGCACGAATGGCGCGGCTCGGGCGGCTTCGGACCGTCACCTCTCATCCTCGCGGACCTGGAAGCATGGGCCCGGCTAACCGGCATCCGGCTGCAGCCATGGGAGATCGAGGCGATCAAGCGGCTGGATCTGGCATGGCTGCAGACTCAGGCGGCGGGGAAGACTGATGGCGGAAGTCGCCCGCCTCGACATCCTCGTCAACACCACGGCGCTGGGGGAAGCGGAGGGTCGTCTTGACAACCTGACGCGGACGGGCGGTCGGGCCGAGGCCCAGGCGATCCGGTCTACCCGTGCCTTTGGCGGCCTGACCGGCGCGATCCTGAGCCTCGCTGCGGCGCTCGGGACCGTCAAGCTGATCCAATACGCCGACGCGTGGGCGCGGATGCAGGGCCGCATCAACCTGGTCACCGCCTCGCACGAGGAGGCGATTGCCGTTCAGGAGCGGCTGTACCAGGTCGCCCAGCGCAGCCGCTCCGGCCTGGAGGGCACGGCTCAGCTGTACGTCCGGCTCGCCCAGAACACCAAGGAACTGAAGCTCAGCCAGGAGCAGATGCTCCGGATCACCGAGACGGTGAACAAAGCCCTCGTGATTGGCGGCGCGGCGGCGTCCGAGGTCCGGGGCGGCGTGCTGCAGCTATCCCAGGCTCTGGCGTCCGGCACGCTGCGCGGCGATGAATTCCGGTCGGTGCTGGAGAACATGCCGCGCATCGCCATCGCCCTGACCGAGAAGCTCGGCATCACCCGCGACGAACTCTACAAGATGGCCGCCGAAGGCCGGCTCAGCTCGCGCACCCTCGCCACGACCCTGCTCGCGGTCAGCAAGCAGATCGACGAGGAATTCAAGCTGCTGCCGCTGACCGTCGATGGCGCCATGGTCGTCGTCCACAATGCCATGCTGCGCTATGTCGGCACGGTCAGCCAGGCGGCCGGGGCGACCATGACCCTGGCGAACACGGTCAACAGCTTGGCGGATCTGCTGGAGTCGCCGGAGGCGTTCCAGGCCGGGGTGAAGTTTGCCGAAGCCCTCGCGGTCGGCATCCGGATGGCGGCCGATGCCGCGCTCTGGATGGGCAGGAACCTCGACCTGGTCATCGGCATCATGAAGATCATGTTGGCGCTGCGCCTGGTGCGGTTCGTCAACGATCTGCGGCTCGCCATCATCGCCTTGAACACCGCGATGTCGGCGAACGTGTTCTACACGCTGCTGCGCGTGGCCGTCGCTCTGGGCGTGGCGCTGTACGAGCTGTCGGACGGGTTCGAGCACTGGGAAAAGGTGATGCCGCGCGTCGCCTCCGGTGCGACCGCCATCCTCGACGAGATTTCGGACAAGCTGGCCAAGATCAAGATCGAGTCGGCCGGCGCCGAGACGAACCTGCGCGATATGCTCGCCATCTTCGTGGCGCCCCGGCGCGCGCCTGGCGACCCGAGCTTTACCGGCACCCTGATGGGCGAGGAGCCGCGCTATCCTGGGGTCGGGGCGGCCCAAGCGAAGCTGCGGACGCAGGCCGCGAACGCGATGTCCGGCGGCGGAGGTGCCCTGCCGGCTGGGTTCTCGAATAGCCTCTCGGCGGAGCAGAAGGCGGAAGTCCAGCGGACGCAGGAGCTGATCGACTACCTGCTGCAATCCTGGACCGATCTCGGCAACAAGATCGGTGGAATCTGGACCGCGACCGGCAAGGCCATCACCGACAACACCAAGTCAGTGGTCAACACGATCGTCGGCCTGTTCATGGCCGGCATCGACCTGATGCTTGGCGGCCTCGCGGCGCTGGGCGCCTTCGGCAAGGGCATCTACGACGAGCTGAGCCGCCCGTTGGCGGAACTCGCGAAAGCCCTCACGAGTCAGGACTGGTCCGACCCGATCACGGCCATTACGCAGCTTGGGACCGCGATTGCGAACATCAAGCCGCCCGATCTGACGAAGCCGCTCGCCGAGGCCAATGCGACCATCCTGGAGGCGTGGAAGGCGGCCGGAGAAGACCTCAACAAGGACTATGTCGGCGAAGTCACCGCCATGCTGAAGGACGGCGCCCAGATCGCCACGGATTGGGCGAAGCGCGTCGTCTACGACCCGCTCGTCAAATGGATCGACGCCCTCGGCACCTATTTCAGCGACGTGTGGGCCGGGATCATGCGCGCCGCTGCGCTGGAATCGCGCCGCAGCGACCCCGCCAACGCCTTCGCGAAACGGCCCGAGAACGTCGGCACGCCGCAGATGATCGACGGCAGCTTCCCGCCGATCCCGCTCCCTCGGCCGTATGGCTTGCAGGTTGGCGGCGAAGACCCGGACGCGAAGGCCAAGGCGGACCCGTTCCCCGAACTCAAGCGCAACCTGATGGACCAGCTGAAGGCCCAGCAGCGCTTGGCGACGGCCTACCAGGAGGGTGCCGGCGCGGTCGCGGCGGCCGAGCGGGCGACCGAGCGGTACAACGCCGTCTCCGATCTGCAGGGCAAGAAGATCACCCCGGCCCAGCGGGCGGAACTGACGGCGCTGGTCAACACGACCTATGACCTGAAGGACGCCAACGTTGCTGCGTCCCAGGCCATGCAGATCCGCGAGGGCCTGCAGCGCGACACCGAGCGAGCCCAGCTCGAGCTTTCGACGGTGGGCGACCGGCAGTCGGCGATCAACACCGAAATCCGGCTGCTGGAGATCCGGAACCAGCTGCAGGACCAGGGCATCCCCGATGCCGCCAAGATCGCGGAGAGCTTCCGGACCCAGGTCGAGGGCGCCGAGCGCGTGAACGCCGCGCTGGAACGCCAGAAGGCGGCGGCTGCCGCCATCTCCGGGGTGTTCGAACAGGCGTTCGACCGGATCGGAGAGTCGATCACCGAAGCCTTCACCAAGGGCGAGTCGGCGGCGATCAACTTCCAGTCGATCACCGAGGGCGTGCTGTCCGAGGTCATGCAGGCCTTGATCAAGTTCACGATCCTCAATCCCTTGAAGAATTCGCTGTTCGGCGGCAACGACCCGACCGTGTCCGATATCGGCGGCATCCTCGGCGACATCATGGGGAACAAGCCGAAGGAGCCGGTCAAGCCCGCCAACGACATCACGGCAGCCAACGGCAACATCGACCTGTCCAAGGCCCTGTCGAACGGGATCACCGCCACGGTCGGGACGGCGACCCTGTCGATCGGGTCGGCCACCGTCAACATGGAGAGCGTTCCGGGCTCGATGATCCCGAACCGGCCGGACGCGCCGATCAACGGCAGCATCGGCACCAGCGCCCCCCTCGGCGGCGCCGGTGCCGACACGATGGCGGATGCGACCACCAAGATCGCGGCCAACGCCAACACCTTCAGCGATACGTTCGGCGGCGTGCTGGGGCGCCTGGCCAACGGCATGGCCGCGTCGTCGAACATCTTCGTCTCCGGCTTCGGCAGCGTCCTGTCGGCGATCCTTCAGGGCATCCAGGCGGTGTCCAAGGAGATGGGTGGCGCCGGTGGCGGTGGCGGCTTCTTCAGCGCCGTCGGGCAGTTCTTCGGGTCACTGATCGGTGGCGGGGCCTCGTCCGGCACAATCGGCACCAGCACCTCGCCCTATATCGGCTCGTCCGACGCCGCCTACTACCACGCTGGCGGCATCGTCGGGCAGTCGGCGCGGCACCGGAACCTGCCGATGTCGCTGTTCGCGAACGCGCCGCGCTACCACAACGGCGGCCTGGCCGGCGACGAGATGGCGGCGGTCGTCCTGCGCGGCGAGGAGATCCTGACCCGGCGCGATCCGCGGCACCGGGACAACGCCGCGAACGGGAACAGCCCCGGCTCAGCGGCTCAGCCTGTGGTCAACAACTTCACGGTCGAGAACCACACCGGTTCCGAGGTCCGGCAGCAGGAGACCCGCAACTCGTCCGGCGGCGTCGACATCGTCGCGGTTATCGGCAACGCCGCTGCGTCCGAACTTGGTCGGCGTGGCTCGCCGATGGCCAAGAGCATGCAACAGACCTACGGCGCGACGCCGGCTCTCCGGGGACGCTGATGCCAACCATGACCTGGCCGCTCACCCTCCCTCAGAGGGTGTTGGTCGACGGCTATTCGGAAAAGCCGCCCAACAACATCCTCCGGTCGCAGCCGCAGAAGGGCCCGGCCATCCTCCGCAAATACACCAGCGGCGGGGTCCGGCCGTTCACGGCGAACGTGATGCTGCAGGGCTGGCAACTCCACATCCTCGACGACTTCTTCATGGAGACCTTGGACGGCGGCCTGTGGCCGTTCTGGTTCCCGCACCCGCGCGAGGGTGAGACGACCCTGACGACCCTGATCGGCGAGGACATCACGACCGAGACCGGGGAAGAGATCGTCACCGGCTACAAGATCATCGTCCGGATGGTCGAGCCGCCGACCTACACGGCGAACGGACCCGTCGTCTTCCAGGCTGCGATGAGCCTGGAGGGGATGCCGTGAGGACGCTGTCGATCACCCTGCGCGAAGCGATCTTCGCGCAGGAGAGCGACAAGGTCTTGGTGGTGCTGATCACCTTCACGCACCCGTCGCTGGTCGAGCCGATCCGCATCTCGACGGACCCGACGCAGCGCTTGTCCGAAGACCCGTTGATCTACGGCACCGTGAGCCGCGGCAACCAATTCGTCTTCATCCCGGTCAGCGCCGTGATGCCCGACGACCAGGACCAGGCGGCGCCGCGTGCGCGCCTGGTGCTCGACAACATCTCAATTGAAGGACTCCAGGAGGACGTGCATCGGGTGAGTGATCTGCTCCAGCTGGTGCCGACGCCGGCATTCGTCCTGATCGAATGCGTCCTGTCGTCCACGCCCGATATCGTCGAGGTCGCCTGGGATGACCTTCAGACGACCAAGGCCACGTTCAACGCGGAGATCGTCCAGATCGACCTGGCGATGGACAATTTCGCGACCGAGCCGTTCCCGGCTGGCACCTTCACCCCTGGCGCCTTCCCGACGCTGTTCTGATGGCGCACTGGTCGGACGACTACCTCGGCTTGCCCTGGATGGAAAAGGGCAGGGACCGGAAGGGTGTGGACTGCTGGGGGCTGTGCCGGCTCGCATACGCCGAGAAGCGCGCCATCCTGCTCCAGAGCTTCCACCACGACTACACGAACGTCCTCGACCGGGTCGCGATCCAGCGCGCGATCGACGCCGAGATCGAGGCGATGTTCGCGCCGGTCGCCGAGCCGGACGTGCTGCCCTGGGATTTCATCCTGCTGCGCGAGGGGACCAGGCCGGTCCATGTCGGCCTGGTCGTGGCGCCCGGCCGGATGCTGCACATCGAAGCCGACAGCACGTCCCGCGTCCAGCGCTGGACGGACCCTGAGTTCCGGCTGCGCGTCGTCGGGTTCTATCGGCTGATCGAAGCCTGATGCCCGACGGCGATTTCCGGATCGACCTCTCCGAGGCGATCGACCCCCGTATCCGTGTCATCTCGCGCCGGTCGCCGCTGGTGCTCGATCGCGTCGAGATCATGGCGCCGGTCGGCAAGACGCTCGCCGAGCTGGTCGCCATGGCCTACGGCGACACCATCGACCCGATCCTGCGGAGCCATGGTTCGGCGCGGATCGGCCAGCATGAAGTGCCGTCGCACCTCTGGCACCTGGTCAAGCCCAAGGCCGGCGTCACTGTCGATTTCATCCTGGTGCCGCAGGGCAATATCGGCCGCATCCTGATCGGCATCGCCATCGTGGTCGCGGTGGCCTTTGCGGCGCCGTACCTGGCCGGCGCGCTGCTGCCGCTGACGGCAGCGGCGGTTGCCGCCGGCACGGCCTCTGCTGCTGCTGCTGCGACCCTGGCGGCGACCACGGCGCTGATCACCGCCGGCCTCGCCTTTGCCGGCAACCTGCTGCTCAACGCGCTGATCCCGATCAGCGCGCCCAGCCTCTCGACCCGGCAGCCGAGCACGACCTATTCGATCGGCGGCGGCCGGAACTCAGCGTCGCCTTGGGGCGCCATCCCGGTCATGCTCGGCCGGCATCGCTTCGCGCCGCTCTATGCGGCCCGGTCCTACACGGAAGCCTCGGGCAACGACCAGTGGCTCCGCCAGCTTTTCGTGTTCGGCTATGGCCCGATCCGGATCGAGGACATCCGGATCGGCAACACGCTCCTGGCCGACTACGACGACGTGCAGATGGAGCTGCGCGAGGGCCTGCCAGGTGACGCGCCGATCACGCTCTACCCCGGCCAGGTTCTCGAACAGTCCCTGTCCATCGAGATGCCAGAAGGCGACCCGTTTGTTGTCCAGCGCACCGACCCCGATTGCGACGAGATCAGTATCGATTGGACCTATCCGCAAGGTCTCGTCAAGTTCAGTTCCAAAGGAAAGCCGAAAGTAACCTCGTCGGTTATTGAAGTCGAGTACCGCGAAGTCGGCGCGATTGACTGGATTCACTTCGGAACCTTTGATATTGAAGAAAAGAAGCAAGATCCCTTCCGGATTGGCAAGGTTTGGTCGGTCACTCGCGGCCAGTATGACGTTCGCCTGCGCTGCACCAACGACGACAGCGAAACCCAATCCCAGATCTGGACGGCGCTCCGGACCATCCGTCACGAGGTGCCGTTCACCTTCGCCAAGCCGCTGGCCCTGTTGGCGCTGCGGATCAAGGCCCAGGGCCAGCTGAACGGCATCATCGACAACCTGACGGCCATCTGCACGTCGCGCTGCAAGGATTGGAACGGCTCGGCTTGGGTGGACGATGTCGAGACCTCCAATCCCGCGTCGCTCTACCGGTACACGCTCCAGCACCCGGCCAATGCGCTGCCCCGCATGGACAGCCAGATCGACCTCGTGACGCTCCAGGATTGGCATGGCGCCTGCCTCGCCAAGGGGCTGGAGTTCAACATGGTCCGGGATGCCCAGTCTTCGGTGCTGGAGACCCTGACCGATATCGCCACGGTCGGGCGGGCGAACCCGGCGCGGCCGAACGGCAAGTGGAGCGTGATCCAGGATCGGGCGCAAGCCGTCGCCGCCGATCACTTCACCGACCGCAACTCCTGGGATTTCCAGGTCGAGCGGACGTATCGCGAGATCCCGGACGCCTGGCGCTGCCGGTTCGTCGACCGAGAGTTCGATTGGGGGCAGGACGAGCGGATCATCTACCGCGAGGGCGTGACGCCGGAACTGGCGACCAACTTCGAGACCATCGAGTTCCGAGGCGTCACCGACGCGGGCAAGGTCTGGACGGAGGGCCAGCGCCGGTTCCGCGAGCTGCAGGCGCGGGCGGATACGTATTCCTTCTCGACAGCCTGGGAGAGCCTGCGGGTCAACCGTGGTGACCTGACCCTGGTCCAGTCCAATGTCACCCGCTGGGGCATCGCTGCGGGGCGGGTGAAGGCGGTCGACGGCGCCGTGATCCTGCTGGACGACTTCGCCGAAATGGATGGGGTGGCCAGCTACGTCATCCGCTTCCGCCGGCCGGACGGGTCCACGCTGGTGCGGGATGTCGAGAGCCTGGCGGGCCGGTTCACGACCCTCACCCTGACCGGCGCCGGAGCGTCGCCCTCGGTCGGCGACCTCTGGATGTTCGGCCTGGTGAATTTCGAGACCCACCGCCTGGTCGTCAAGGCGATCGAGCCGACAGAAGACCACCTCGCGAAGGTGACCGCCGTCGATGAGGCCATGCCCTACATCGAGGAGGCGGACGACATCGACGTGCCGGTCTGGGTGCCGCGGACGCCCTATCCCGACGACACGGTGCCGGCGGTGCCGCAGATTATCGCCGTCAGCTCCGGCAATTCGCAGCAAGTCGTCGCCGACGACGGCTCGGTCTATTCGCCGGTCACGGTCGGCGTCGCGGCAGGGCAGGGGGGGCCGGTCCCGACCGCGTCGTTCCAGATCCAGCACCGCTACCAGGGCACGACGCAATGGCAGACGGAGAACCTGGTCGGCGGCGTCAACAGCGTCGCCCTCCAGGGCTACGTGTTCGAGGATCTGATCGAGATCCGGGCGCGGGCCCTGAGCCGCGACGGCATCGCTTCGGCCTGGACCTCGCCGCCGTTTGAGCACGTGGTGCAGGTCCGCACGGTGCCGCCGCCGACGATCGACTCCTTCACCTATGTCCAGCTGGCGTCGAAGACCCGGCAGTACCACTGGGTGGTCAGCGACCCGGAGGCCGACGGCCCGCCGCCCGATCTGCTCGGCTACCGCATCCGCTACAAGCTCGGCATCGGTGCGGGCCACGCCTGGGCCGATCTGACGCCGCTGCACACCGGCACGCTCTCCAGCTCGCCGCTGGAGACGACCATCCCCCAGGTCGCCGGCACGTACACGTTCGGCATCGTCTCGGTCAATTCGACCCTGATCGAGGGCACGCCGCTCCTGGTCGTGATCGATCTGCCGGGCGGCGTCGCGCCGAACCCGCCGATCATCACGACGCTGTCGCAGATCACCAGCGACAACACGCCCACCATCGCGGGCACGGCGGACCCGACCACGACCATCCATGTCTTCGCCAACAGCGTCGACCAGGGCACGGCGGCGGTTGTTCTCGGCGCCTGGTCACTGACGCTGCCGACCCTGCTGGACGCCACGTACACGATCACGGCGATTGCCTATGACGGGGCCGGCCAGCCGAGCGATCCGAGCGCGCCGATCACGGTCACGGTGGACACGGTCACGCCCTCGGCGCCGGTCATCAGCACCTCGTCGCCGCTGTCCACCACGGACACGACGCCGACCATCAACGGCACGGGCGAGACCGGGTGTTCCTTGCAAGTCTTCCGCGCTGGCAGCACACCTGCGGCGGCGCCGGTCACCGTCACTGGCGGCGCCTGGACCGTGGATCTGACGGCCCTGGCGATCGGCTCCTACGCCATCACGGCCAAGCAGACCGACACGGCGGCGCACACCTCGCCGGCCAGCACCACGCTGACGCTGAACATCATCCCGGTGGCCCCGGCAATCTCGACCAGTTCGGCGACGATCGGCAACACGAACCCCGTCGTCGCGGGCACCTCCACGGCCTCGGCCTCGGTCGGCGTCTATGCCGATGGCGTGCTCAACACGACCGTCTCGGCGGATGGGTCTGGCAACTGGACGGCGACCCTGGCCAGCCTGGCGGGCGGTGCCCGCAGCATCACGGCGCGGCAGACCATCTCGGGGCAGACCTCGGTGGACTCCAGCGCGATCACGCTGACCGTCGTCTGGTACGACCCGGATGCCAGCATCCACGCCGATTTCAAGGGCGGCAACTACCGCTTGAACGGGGTCGGCTCAACCCTGGCCGGCATCTTCGACATCATCACGACCTCGGCGCAGATCGTCACCAACGCTGATGGCACGCTGCATCCCATCGCCGCCAACGCGGCCCCGGTCTGCGATCGTGGCCTCGAGCTGTGGGAAAACCGCACCAACCGCAATTCGAACAGGAATGCGAACCCCACCGACCTGACCGGCATGACGCTGAGCGGTGATGCGGCGGCCACGCTGACCAGGGTGGACGACAGCGCCGCGATGGGCGCCGGCACGACCCTGGGCGCCTTGCTGACGGCCACCACGATCAACGGTTTCGTCTACCGGCTGAACAACTCTGCCGGCGTCGCCGACGCCTTCGCCACGATCAGCGGCACCATCGCCGCCGTCGGTGCCTGCCGCGGCTCCATTGTCTATCGCGGCTCGGCCGGGCGCATCGAGATCGGCGGCGCCACGGCGGTCAGCTTCGGTGCCTCAACGCCGTATGTCCGCGTGGGCGGCAGCCGCACGGCGGCGGCCATCGGCGAGCAGATGCGCATCGCGGCGCCGGCCGGGGCCGACATCTACTTCATCTTGAATCAGTTCGAGAACGGGGCGTTCGACACCGCTCCGATCATCACCAACGCGGCGACCGCGTCCCGCAGCGCGCCGCTGATCCAGCACACGGCCGGCGTCGATTTCAACTCGACCGAAGGGTACTTCGGAGCCCGCGCCAAGGTGGCGGTCGGGACGACCAACAGCGGCATCGTCGTGGGGTCGATCCAGACGACCATCAGCGATGGGAATCTGATCCAGTTCACCACGACCACGGCCATGCGCGGCCTGACCCAGGTCGGGGCCGCGGCCACCGGCCTGGCGTCCCAGGCGGTGACGGCCACGAACATGACCTCGGGCATCTACGGCTACAAGGCCGGCGATTTTGGCTTCAGCGCCAACGGCCTGGCGACGGTCACCGACGTGGCCGGCGCGGTCCCGACCACCACGCCCGTGAAGATCACCGTCAGCCTCGCGGTCACCCCGCCGCTGAACGGGGTCGTCGAGCAAGTGAAGTGGGGCACGGCGAAGCCCTCGAACACCGTGATCCAGGCCAAGTCCGGCTGGACCACCCTCACCTGAGCCAGCGGAGAACCGAGCATGTCGATCCGGGAAACCGATCTCCCGCTTGCCACCGTTGTTGACCGCATTCGGGCGCTCGATGCCGGCGTCAGCGTCAACATCCTCTCGGCTGTGCTCGCGGACCAGCTGGCCGTGCAGATGCACGTTACCAGGAGCGATACGTCCTCGGTCCTGTTGACGGCCTACCTGAACGAGCTGCAGGAGGCGGCGGCCTCGGGCGTGCTCGGCTTTGCGACCAAGTCGGGCATGGTGGCGGCTGCCCCGACCGTGCCGCCCACGGGCACGATCCGGCGGGTCACCGACGACCCCTCCGATGTCGGCGGCAACATCAACGGCGAATGGCGGTACGACCCGGCCGGGCCGGGCGACCATTGGGTGAAGATCGCCGATAGCAAGTATGACGCCCTCCTCGACCAGGTCGAAGCCCTGGACGTGGAAGTCGATGCTTTCGCGCCGATCGCCGAGAAGATCATCCCGAACCTGATCGAGTTCATCGACGGCCTCCGGATGATCCTGCGGTTTGCGTCGGGGACGGGGCGGTCGCTCGGCGGGTTCAGCGATGACAGCTATCTGAACCTGTTCAAGGGCATGCGGATCGGTCTGGCCGACAACCGCGTCCAGATCATGCCGACCAGCGAACCGGACATCCTGCACGAGGTGCTGACCTCCAATGGCCGGGTGAAGTTCCGGCTGTCGGCGTCCGGAACCAAGGACGTGAACCCCTTCGCCGCGTCGAGCGGTGCCGCGAACCCCCTGGCGGCCGACGTGCTGCACATCACGCTCTACGGCCAGTCGCTGGGGGAGGGGTCGGAGTCCCTGCCGCCGCTGACCACGAGCCCGACCGGGCACCGTGGCCGCATGTTCATCCGCAGCGTCCGGACCTGGAAACTGGACGCCTATGCGCTCACTCCGCTGGCCCGACCGGCGTCGGAATTCGAGGTTGTGGATCTGCACGAGGCCCAGGACGGCGCCGTTGGCGAGACGGCTGCCTCGGCCATCGTGGCGGCACTGCGCGACCAGCTGGTGGGGCCGAACAGCGGCGTGAGCCGAGACTCCGGCCCGGAGATCCTTATCTCGTTCGCGGGCCGCGGCGGGCGACGCCTGTACGAACTCGACAAGGCCCATCAGAACGATCCGACCGGCCTGTATTACGACACCATGATCGACGACATCCGCCGGGCGAAAGCCTATGCGGTCGCCAACGGCAAGACCTTCGCCGAGCTGGGCATGGTCTTCCTCCAGGGCGAGGCGGACAACGACCTCAAGTTCAACGACGCCGACAGCCCCATGGCCTATGCCGACTTCATTCCGGCGTGGGCGGCAGCTTTCACTCAGCTTGCGGACGACTACGACGCCGATGCCCGCGTCATCACTGGCCAGGCTGGACGCCTTCCGGTGTTCGTCTACCAGACCGGCGGCACCATCGTCGGCCAGGCTCAGATGGTGGCGGCGGCGACCAGCCCGGACAAAATCGTCCCGGTTGGCCCGACCTATTTCGTCCCGTCCGGCAAGAACAGCAGCTACACGTCCGGCGGCCTCGTGGTTCACGGCAGCGAGGTTCACCTGGCGGCGGACGGCGAGAGGTGGTGGGGGTCGCTGGCCGGCAAGAACATGTACCGCTTCCTCGTCCGCCGCGACCAGAACGTCTCCTTGCGGGCGATCCTGGCCCGCAAGGTCTCGACCGACGAGATCGACGTGGTCTTCAACGTGCCGTGTCCGCCCATTCGGCTCGACACGACGTTCTGGCCGCTGAACACCGCGCCGTTCTGCTACGCCGGCTTCCGGTGCATGACGGGCTCCGGCACTGCACAGGTCCAAGGCCCGGCGGTGACCGGCGTGACCGTGGTGGACACCGACACCATCAGGCTGAAGTTGGCGTCGGCGGTTCCGGCCGGCGCCAAGGTCGAGTGCGCGAGGCTCCGGGATCAGAAGGCGCTCAGCCTGCCGGTCGCGGACTGGCGGGACGGGGCCACGCTGCCGAATGGCAGGGCGTCGAAGGAACTGGCCTTCGCGGGCGACATCCGCTCCCAGATCCAGCAGCACCTCAACGAGGGCTGTTTCCTCGTGCTCAACATGACGAGCGGGACGCCGAAAACCTGGATCGGCCGCACGGTCGCCTACACCGGCAGCCAGACCGTCATCACCGGCGAGAACGTCACCGCCGAGTTCGGCTCCACCGTCACCCCGGCGACGGCCTTCCTCGTCGGCAACTCGGTCGCGATCGCCCGCACCGTCGCTTACGGGAACGTCTTCGACAGCGACAGCGCCAAGTCCCCGCTGACGTTCCTGGACAGCACTTACAGCGTCGGCCGGGTCGGGACGCATTACCCGCTGCCGAACCCGCTCAACGCATTCCAGGACTTGGAGGTCATCGGAGCATGAAGATCATCGGCGCTGCGGCTTCGGACGACACGTCCCTGCCGCTCGACGGGCCGCGCGGATTCTCGACCGCTGGCCTCATTCATCTGCACTTCATCGACGGGTCGGACACCCTCGCGTCGATCGCCAACTATGGCTCGGCCACCGCCACCACGGCGATTGTTGCCGGCGCGAGCGGCCACAGCGCGGGAACCCTGCTGACCAACGGCGGCGTCCGGCTGCGCGGCAACACGTACCTGCCGACCGCAGACGTTGTCGACCTGACGTTGCCGTTCACCTTCATGGTCCACCTGACGGTGGACATCCCGACCAGCCACGACAGCGTGACGACCTGGGTTTCGCCGCTCATGGCGGCCGACCAGTACACGGCGCGCGGGTTCACGGTTTACGCGACCAAGGGCGCGACGCTTCCGACCTCGGCCGACCCCATCAGCCCGAACTTCCGCTACACGATCAATTCTGCCCAGCAGGCGCCCGCCAGCCTCTCGGCGGCTGCGACCTATCAGTACACCGAAGCGGCCTCGTGGTTCGCGTCGCTGACCGGCACCAGCCTGCAGGTTCGGGGCTACCAGGCGGGGGTGCAGATCGCGAGTTACAGCGCGACCATCAACACCACCGGCATGATCACCAACTCCGGTGCGGTCGTTGACGCGACCATGAAGCTGGTTGCCGGCTCGCCCTCGACCGTCTTCGCCGAGGCGGACCTGATGGTCGAGTGCATCGCACTCTACGACCGTGTCCTGACCAACGCCGACTGCTTCTCCATGGCCGCGGCTGCAGACCAGGTTCGGGCGGCGCGGGGCCGGTGAAGGACGGATAACGGCGATGCCTGACCGCGACGACGACCGGCCGATGCGCCGGGCGAGCGACCAGTCTGAATTTCGGGACGTGGTGCGTGAGCTGCAGGAACTGAGCCGGCGCGTCACGATCCTGGAAACCGAGAGCCGCATCGGCACGGCCCAGATCAAGACCGACATCGCCGACCTTCGCCAGGACGTGTCGGCCTGCGCCACCAAGGAGCAGTTGCGGCCGGCCGTCTGGCTGCTGGGCATCATCGGCTCCAGCGGCATCGGCGCGTTCGTCTTGACCATGTGGAACATGATCATCAAGCGGGGTGCCTGATCATGAGGGTGACGCGCAGCCCGTGGTACCGCGAGCCGATCTGGTGGATGGTCATCATGATCGGCTGGCCGCTGGTTGCCATCGCGGCCTTGATCCTGCTGGCGATGGCCGATCGCACGCCGCCGGTGGTCTATGAGCGGCTGGAGGCCGGCGCCTTTGACCCGGCGACCCGCATTCTCACCCTTCAATGGGTCGTCACACGGCGGCGCTACTGCCCTGGCGAACTCGTCCGAACCGTCGAAGGCCAGGTCGGGGGCATCATCCAGCTGCCGACCGTCATCATTGATCCGGACGTTGACCCGCCAGCACTGCGCGACTCTCGGATCGGTACGACCTATGTCAGCCGGACCAGCCTGGTCCAGATCCCGGCGACGCTCGGCGGCAGGATCAAGCTGACGACGATCCCCAGGAACTGGTGCTGGCCGTTCCAGCAATTCGTGGCGATCGAAACCGCCACGCCGACCATCGCCTTCGAGATGCCCGACCTCAAGGTGTGGAGCAGCGGCAGCCTGCCGGTCACCGTCATCCCCGTTCAGGAATAACGCCATGACCGATCCCGTCGGACCCAAGAACGCGGATTACGAGCGGGGCCGGGAGGAGGGCGAGATTGCGGCCACGATCGCGGCGCGGCTGCTCGGCCACGACAAGCATTTCGAGGCCATCAACGGCTCGGTCGCCAAGGTCGCCACGGAACTGCACACCTTGAACCTCGCGGTGCAGCGCCTTGCCGACCAGGCGGTCGCGCGCGATGCGCAGACAACCAAGGCGTTCGACACGTTCCGAGAACTGGACGAAACCCGGCGCAGCCTCGCCGGGGAATCGTGGTCCCTGTGGCGGCGCGTGGCCGCCTACCTGGTCGCGGCCTTCATGGTCACCGGCACCATGGTTTTGCTGTGGATTCTCGGGCAGCGGTAGCCCGCAACCCCTGACGACGAGACACCGATGATCCCTGACGGTTTCGAGGGGGCGGCCCTGCCGCGCTCGGCGACGATCTATGCCGAAATCGCCAACGACCTGGAATGCGAGGAAGCTGTGGTCCGGGCCGTGGTGACGGTCGAGGCGGCCGGCAAAGGCTTCCTGGCGGATGGACGGCCCAAGATCCTGTTCGAGCGCCATGTCTTCCACAGGCTGACCAGCGGCCGGTACGACCAGGTCGCCCCGGAAATCTCAGGCCCGACAGCCGGCGGCTACGAGGGCGGCGCCGCCGAGTATGAGCGGCTGGCCCTCGCCATGGACCTGAGCCCGGTCACCGCCATGCAGAGCTGCAGCTGGGGCCTCGGCCAGATCATGGGGTTCAACTTCGTCCTCGCCGGGTACGAGACGATCGAAGCCTATGTCGCCGACATGTGCGAGGGCGAGGACGAGCAGATCCACGCCTTCGCACGTTTCATCCGCTCGGCCGGCCTGGTCGGCGCCTTGCGCCGGAAGGACTTCAAGGAATTCGCCAGGCGCTACAACGGCCCGGCCTACCTCCGCAACAAGTACGAGACCAAGCTGCTGGCGGCCTACACGCTCCAGCTCGGCCAGGCCCGCGACGTGTTCTCGGGCGTGCAGCGCGGCGCCGTCTGCGAAATCCAGGCGCTGCTCGGGCTCGCCGGCTATCCCGTCGTGGTTGACGGCTGGCCGGGGCCGAAGACCACCGCAGCCATTCGCTCATTCCAGCAGGACCACGGCCTGACCCCCGACGGGATCGCAGGCCCCATCACCCGTGCGGCGCTGCTGCTGGAAGCGCCGACGCCTCCCAGGAGATAGACGATGACCATCCAGATCACGGTGAAGAACACCAACGGCGAAGGCTATGAGCGCAAGGCCGCTGTCTACACGGTCGACACGCCGGACGGCGGCGAGCCCGTCACCACCCTGGTCGCCGAACTGGCCGGCGGCGAGGAGGTGACGACCGGCATCCACAGCAGCCGCAGCGTCGAGATCAAGGAGACCTGATCATGGACCTCGCCAAGATCAGCAAGGCCATTGCCGGGGCGGTCGCTGCCGGCGTTGGCGGAGTCGGCACCACGGCCATCATCGTCCCACCCACGGTCGAGATGCCCTGGTGGGGATACGTGATTGTCGGCCTGGCGAACGCCGTTCTCGGCTTCGTCGTGGTGTACTGGGCGCCGGCCAACAAGCCGAGCTGACGGGGTGGGGGAGGGGGGCTGGCCCCGGCGGCTGCGCTGGGAAAGATACGGAGGCCGGTTGAGGGCCGACGTACCTGCTGCTGGCGCAACCGCCGGGATAGGGCGCCCCCGGCGATCTGGTCTTGGGAGCCGCAACGGCGATTTGGGGGGACGTTGCAGAAGGGGCCAGACCATCCGAGGGCCACCGAGAATGTACCCGTATCGGGTCCGTCACCGCAAGCCGTTTTAACCGGGTTAATAGCGGGTTAAAATGGGATTCTTATTGGATTCTATTTAGACTCCAATTCGTGTGCCGCGGGCCGGGCGCTACGCCGGCAAGGCCCATTTTCCGATATTTTGACACCCTGGTGCCAGGGTGGACAGGCTTCGGGCTTCGTCACCGCCTCGGAGCGCGTCTGGGCCGCCACGCCTGGAGCCGCGTGTCTGCTTCCCACGCCGCCACGGCGAGCACACCATACAAGAGCCACAGGCCGGTCGCTACTCCGGACAGGGGTGTGGGGGCAAAGCATCCGGATCTCGCTCCCCCCGGCCTCCCAACTTATATACCCCGGCCAACAAGGCGGCTGGCGGGCGAGCCAGGGCGTCCCCTGGCGGCAACGTCGCGTGGTGCTCCCACGCCGCTGCGGCGACCGCAGTATATGGTGGGCGCCCGAGGATTTGAACCTCACGCGGCCAACCCCTCTCGGACGACGCGCCGGGTTTACAGCCCGGTGAGGGGAAAGGCGCCCAACGGGAGATGGAGGAGGGCGGAGGGATCGAACCCCTAACGCAAGCGTCACCCTGGTTTTCAAGACCAGTTGCCAGCCATTCCGGCAGCGCCCTCCATTGGCGGAAGGGGGGAGGATCGAACTCCCGCAGGGACTGGCCCCGGCTACAGCTTAGCAAGCTGACGCATTACCGCTCTGCCACCCTTCCAATCAGAAGGTGGACCGACTCGATCGGTATCGCAGAGCGTAGGTCATAGCGGCCGTATAGCACCGCAGATGCTACAATGCCAGATGCTGCGGGTGTGAAAAGCACTCCGTTGCCGGGTAGGCAAGCGGTTTCGCCTAGGCTCTTTATGCCGAGTACGCTGGGTTCAAATCCCGTCCCGGCGCGGACGCCGAGAGATCGGTGCCGCAGCATCTCGGGGCTGGGCTGTGCCCACTTCGGCCCGGCTGCCTTCGCCGCGTCAGTGCCATGGTGGCGCGGCTATCTCCGGTTCCTCGGCGCCTTGCGGCGCACCCCATCTCGAAAACTGGTGCCCGGTGAGAGACTTGAACTCCCACGCCAAAGCGGGCCGTCTTGAGGGGCCTGCGTCTACCATTCCGCCAACCGGGCTGGAGGCAGGAAGCGGATTCGAACCGCTGACCTTCAGGTTATGAGCCTGACGCGCTACCGGGCTGCGCCATCCTGCTGGCAGATCCTACCCCTTCCGCAGCAGACTTTCAAACGCAGCCTGGCCCTCCGCACCGGCGGCCCACTCCTCCGACTCCTCCATCGTCGCATCGAACTCGCCGTTCAGATGCCGGGCGCGCAGGGCCATGGCCTCGGGCGTGCCTGCATCAGCCAGGTCGGCGGCCAACTGCATGCAGGGCGCGGCCAGGGGCGACAGGAAGTCGTGGTAGTAGCCGGTCGCCGCGCGATCGGCCATTTCGTTCAGGCCGGCCTTGCGCAGTTCGGCGGCGAGGATGTCCTTGGTGTGCATGTCGATCTCCCGTGGCTCAGGTCGGCCAGTCCGGATTCTGGCTGGTGTCGGCGATGTATTCGGCCAGGTTGTTCAAGAGAACCTGCGTGTACGCGCGGCCCTTCTCGTTGGCCAGCGTCGTGGCGCCAGCCGTAACCCAGGCCATCAAGAGCACAGTCCGTTCGCCCGTGGTCTTGCAGGCGAAAAGTTGAGCCTCGAGCTGCCGAACGAATAGCGGGTCTTCAGCGCTGGTCATCACGTCTCCTCTGGTTCGCACTCCAACAGCGCGGTCATGTCCCGCGCCGGGTGCGGGTCGCCGACGATCACGATGAGGTCCACGGGACCGCCGGGGACATCGTCGTCGAAAACGGCGACCACGATCCGGCCCGTCAGCCAGGCATAGGTGTCCAGGTTGCTGCGGCCCTTCATGAGGAGTGGGCCGTGAGCGAACTGGTGATGCCCATGCACGACATGCCGGCTGCCGTGGCCGCGCTCGTCGTCGTCGTTGTAGAGCCTCCACAGCAGCGTCAACTCGTCCTGCTGGCCAAGCGGGACCATCGGATCGACGCCGGCATGGACGAAGACCCGATGCTTATCGATGTGCAGCGTCGGGAGATGGTAGAGCCAGTGCCGGTGCGCGATCGGGATGATGGTCGCGTCCAACTCCTCGCCCGGCTCGTGCCCATACGACTCCAGCGTCTGCCGGCCGCCATTGCCGATCCACCAGTCGAGGTCGGCCTGGCCGCGCAGGACCAGGCGCACCATGTCCTCGTGATTCCCCTTGATGCAAATCCAGGTCCAGCCGGCCGGCGGCTCCCCCATCAGGCGCTCGATGATCTGGCGGCTGCTGGGGCCACGGTCGATGTAGTCGCCCAGGAAGACGACCTTGCTCGGCCACGGCGCGTGCGCTTCGATGGAGGCAAGCGCCTCCTCCAGGAGGTCGGCTCGTCCGTGCAGGTCGGCGATGGCATAGGTGTATCTGCGCATCCGGCTATCCTGGCTCGAAATCCTGATGGAAACCGCACCGTGCGCAGAACCGGTGCTTGATGTCGTTCAGATTGTAGGAGGTCAGGCCGCATTTCGGGCACGTGATCGACGGGTGGGCCGCCGCCTCGACGTGCTTCTCTGGTGACCAGTCAGGGAACATCGACTCCGGCTCGGTGCCGTCCTCCTTGATCTGGCGTTCGATCTCCTCCTCGGTCGTCGCCTCGACCTTGTCCCAGTCGGTCTTGCGGACGGTGCGCGGCGGCGGCCACAGCCCGGCGCGCAGGGCCAGGTCTTCGATCACGTCCTCGGCCTCGGCCAGCATCGTCGTCGGGTGGCGCGGGTGGTACGTCTGGTGACCAAGGGGCGGCTTCGCAGCCTCCTCCTCGTCCAGGTATCCGTGAATCCGCTGCAGCAGCTCGCGGACCCGGTTCGCGCTCCAGATCAGGTCGTCGGTCATGACTCTCCCTCCTCGGCTTCGATCTCATGTGCGATGGCGTCCAGCTCGAAGCCCAGCGCCTCGGCCATGGCCTCCTTGGTCATGCCCACGGCGCGGAACTGGCCGAGCATCTCGCCGATGGCTTCGGCGAAGCGGTCCATGGTGCCTTCCGGAGGCGCGGCGAACAGAGCAAGCCGGTTAAGCATGGTCACGATCATGTCGGCACGTCGAACCTGTCCAACCTCGCCAGTCTGCGGGTCACGATAGACACAGGCGATAGCCTGCTTGCCGTCCAGGATGTAGACCGCTCGGTTCATGCCTTGGACGTAGCTGTATCGAGGCCCCTCGGTCGTCATGCCTTCGGCGCCTCCTTTCGCATGGTCTCCATGTTCTCCTCGGTCAGCTTCACCACGTACCACCCGTCGCTGCCATCGCCGCGAACGCGCGGTATGAACCCTGCCCCGCTGGTCACGTCGGTGATGAAACCCTTGGCAACGAGCCGCTTGGCCGATGCGATCTGGCCGGGCGAGCACAGGTAGTGCCCGTTCTCGACCTGGGTCAGCGCCCAGAGGCACCATTTGATCACCTGGAGTTCCCGTGGGCGCAGCCCCAGGTCGCCGAAGGTCTTGGCCATCAGGACAGCACCAGCACCGTCATGAAGACGAACCAGGCGATGAACAGCACCGCCATCCACCTCTCGCGCTCGGTCATGGCTTCGCCCCCCGGCCGTCGAACATCTCGACTTCCTCGCGTTGGGTCAGGCGGATGATCTTCACCCGCTTACCCGATATCGCGGCAACGGCGGCAGCCTTCTCTCGGATGAACTCCAGGCGCTCGGGGTCGGCCGCGATCAGCGGCATCCACTCGTCGCCGATCTGGACGGCGCATATCCCCTCAATGTCTTCGTCGGGATGCTCGGCGACGGCCAGCCAGACGCTGTCGATCTGCTTCATGGCTTCCGCTCCTCCATCTTCGGCGCCGTCCAGGGCGCCTCATGCAGGCGGTCACCGAACAGCCGGCGCAGAGTGACGAGGCCGTGACCCGTTATCTCGACTTCAAGGCCGTAGGTTCCGGCAATGTTGACGGCTTGCCCAACGCTCAAGGTGAAGTGCTCGCGCAGGATGGCCACCGTCTCCTCGAACACATCAGATTCGGTGTCGATCAGAATGTGCATCAAGCGCGGCGTTGACGGCGAATCGATCACGGCTTCTTCACCCCGCGGCTCTGCTCCATGTATTCCATCCCTCGGGCGCCATAGTTGAGTCTGGTCGCCGCGGCCCGTAGTTCATCAGCGTTCTCCAGGGTGTGCAGGCGCTTCTTGCCAGCGTCGATCACGGCCTTGTGGAAATATTTCTTATTCACCAGATCGCGCCGCTGCTCCTTGGTGTGCATGGCGAAGATCTTGCGGCAATCGAACTGCCGACAGATGTACGGACGCTTGTTCCAGATCGAGCACCGGCCGCCCTTGAGGGCATAGCAGGCACCATCCGGCTTTTGCAGCAGCGTGACCATGGCCGGCGCGTTGGGCGCGCTGGTGTCCACGTAAATGCCGGTTTCGTAGTCGGCCAGGTTATCGCCGCAGTCCGGCCGGACCTCGACCGGGCTCCGGCAGCAGGCGGTGCAAGTGCCGCAGGGCACGACGGCTTCCCTGATCGACGCCAGCAGCATCGTCGCTTCGTCATGCCGGCCAGCGGCGACGAACTGGGCAAGGCTCCGTTCAGCTTCCGCCATCGTGTCCTTGCGCGCATCCCGGAGCTTCACAGGGATCTTCATAGCGGCTCCTCCAGCCGGTGCCGCCCTTCGCAGTTCTCGGACACGCAGTTGCCCTGCGGGTCGACCTGGATCGGGCCACAGCCCTCGCACAGCACGACAGCGGGGCGCCCAGCGGCCCAGGCTTCCTCGCTGGTCACCCCGACGAAATCGGACGGGAAGCCCAGCTCAGCGGCGCATTGATTGCAGAATTCGGCCATCATTCGGTCCCCTCGGTGTCGATCCACAGCCCGGCAGCCTGCAGGCGGCGCCGGATCTCCTGCCACTCCTCGGGCGCGTTCGCCTGGGCGGCCATGAATTGCAGGCCCTCCTTGACCCAATCGAGCGTGCGGTACGTGCCGAGATAGTCCGAATCCCAATGCGGCATCGCGGCCTTCGTCGTCGCCCACATGCCGGGCGCGAAATCACCTTCAACGCCACCGTGCATGCAGTCGAAGCCGAGCCAGCGGTAGACCGGCTTGGTGCCGCGCTCGATGGGAGCGAACCCGTCAGCGTTGACCACGCGCGGGCCGATCAGCGGGATGTGGCGCCGCTTGAGGCTGTACCACGGGTGCTTCGGCGGCAGGCCCAGGTAGCCGCACCAGCAGCCAAAATAGACGTGACGCATGGCATGGCAGGGGAAGCCGGTCGGCTCGTCGATCCAAAAAGCCGTGTCCGGTTCGGTCTGCCAAGGACCGTCGCCCCAGTCGGACTTGTCGATCGGGGCGTTCGCCGCCTCGGAGATCATCTCCCGCAGCATTTTGATGTCAGCCATTACAGGCCCCTCCGCAGCCGATCAGCACGAACCGCGGCGTCGCGGATCTCGTCGGCGCGCCAATCTGTGAACATCTCGCGGCAGGCTTCGCAGATCATGACCGGAAGCCGGACGGTCAGGGTCACGGTATCGTGCCCGCGCACCCGGTAGTCGAACTCCTGCTGCCGGATTGAGACGGTCGCGCCGGCCGCGCCGCAGGACGGGCAGTTGCAGGTCTCGCTCATTCCTCCTGCTTCCCCCGATAGTCGCGCTCCAGCAGCCTGTCGGCCACGAGCTTGTGGTGCGCGACATCGGCGCTCAGGTTGCGGATTTCCTGCTGCATCTTCAGGATCGTCCCAACCGCCATCCCCATGTGCTGAATGGCACCGATCAGGCTCTTGTCCTCGCGGGCGACCCATTCCATCAGCGCGGCGACCATGTCATCGGGCTTGGGCGCCGAAGTCGGCCACCACGCGACCTTGCCGAACTCGGTGATGCCGACGAGCTGCTCCGGCTCGGTGCCCGGCAGCGACAGCAGCACGCCGGAGCGGCGGTAGCCCAGTTCGACCAGGTCGGCCAGCTTGCGGGCGAAGACCGGGTTCGGGGTCGGGTCGGTCACGGCTTGCCACCTTCAGAGCGCTTGACCAGAGCCTCGGCGACCAGCTTTCGGTAGGAGACCTCGGCGCGCAGTTCGGTCATCTGCTCCTCCTTGAGCGCCATCAGGCGCAGTTCCAGCGCCGAGATCACTTCATCCATATCGCCGCCGACTGCGACCCAGGCGTCGATCAGATTCATCAAGCGTTCCTCGAAATCCATCACTTCGCCTCCCCTTGTTTCATGATGGCCAGCACTTCGGGCGGCCACGGTTCAGATCCCACGTACTCGACCACGCCATCGCCACGGAGGAGGACCAGATCCTCCCCCCTGGCCAGCGCGAAGCCGTGGACCTTCCAGCCATGGGCCTCCAGCTGCTCGATGGTCGCATCCAGCGCGGCAAGAACCTCGTCCTTCATCATGGCGGGTCCAGAGCCTGGCCCGGTTTGGGGATGGGGGTGTGTTGCACCGCAGTGGCGATCTCATCTTGGTTGGCGAGCCACAGCAGCCTGGCGATGCGATCCCGCATGGCCTCGGCGCCGGCCTGCCAGGCAATGTCCAGCGCTTCCGTCGTCTCTGTCTCATCCATCGGCTTCCTCCTCCGGCGCGGCGATCGGCACGTGCCACGGCATCTCGTGCCCGTCGATGTTGATCAGCGGTTCGTCGGCCTGCGCTGCTGCGGCGCAAACTGTGGCGGCCATATCGAAGGTGAAGCGCGATGCCTCGGCAACATCGCGGGTGACGCCTCCACCGCGGCGCCAGAACGCGCGGCGTTCATTCGACCACAGCAGCCACTTGCTCATTTCCAGGTCCACGCAATGTAGGCGGCGCAGTAGGCCGCGACCGCGATGATCATGTTGGCGACGACCAGTTCGGCCGGGTCGACCGGCCTCGGGTTGAACCAGAGCCAGCCGGCATTGGCCACGGACACACCGGCGAGGATGGCAAAGGAGATGATCGTCCCGCTCCGCAGCCGGCGTTGCCGCCGATACGCGGCCTCGGCTCGGATGATGTGAACCTCGGCATCCCGGAGCTTGCCAGCGTTGACCAGAGCCTTCACGAACTCCGGATCGGCGTCCGACGTGCCGCCACAGTTCGGGCAGTTCGTCATGATCCGGATGCGGCGCGGGACATCGTTCATCGCCGCCCCCTCACAGCATGCGCCAGAGCCGGATATGGCTCCGGTCGTGCGCGGCCTCGTAGTGATACAAATGCTGAGTCCTGTGCTGGGCGTTGGCGACCATGACCGAGAAGCGGTTGTAGAAGACCCCCCACTCGATGCCGTAAGGCACTTCGGCCACGATGCTGTCGCCCTTCACCAACTCGTCGAACCGGTACATTTCGTGCCTGAGCTTGAAGGAGGAGGGGGCGGGGACTCCCTTCTCGATCTCGATCCGCGGCAGGAACGTGACGGCCTCGGCCTCGACGATCTCGCCATAGGCGGTGTCGGCGATGACGACCATGCTCGATCCGGGGACGCTGGCCGGCTCAGGCTGCTCGCCAAGCAACCCCTCAACCGTAGTGTCCAGCGCGGTCGCCAACTTCACCAGCGTGGCGTGGCTCGGCGTGCGCCCCGGCCGGTGGCGGATGTCGTGGACGACGGAAGGCCACAGACCGGCCTTCTGTCCCACCTTCCTATCGCTCAAGCCCATCGACTGAGCCAGGCGGCGGATGTTGGCACCGAGGGTCGAGACAGTCGGCTCCTCGGCCTCGGACTCGGGGGCCGGCGCCGCGGCCTCGGCAATCTCGTCCTCGAGCTGCGGTTCCGGGGTGGCCTCAGTGGTGGTGGGGATCGACATCAGCTTGGCGGGATAGGTCTTCAGGATCGGGGCGAGCTTCTTGGCGGTCCAGGTCGACATCGGCCGGGTGCCCTTGAGCGCGGCCTGGACGGTCGACGGGCTCAGGCCGGCCAATCGACAGAGCGCAGCAACGCCGAGATGGGCGCGGCCCATCAGGAAGGCCAGACGCTCGGGCGGGGTCATATCGCGATTGCCCCGCACCTTCGGCTTGGCCGGATGCGTCAGGTCGCGCACGTCGATGCCGAACGCACTGGCGAGCTTCGCCAAATAGTCATCCGGGACGCTGTCGGCGCGCTTGTTCAGCATCTTCGAGACGAAGGCCACCGGCACCGACGACGCCTTCGACAGTTCGGCCAGGGTCCAGGCGCGCTCCAGGCGCAGCGTCGTGATCGTCCGCCCCAACGGCGACATGAGGTCGAGCGCCATCCGGGGGCGGCGGGGCCGGTGGCGGACGCCGGCCTCGGCTGTGATCGCCTCCATGTACCTGCCCTTGGCGCGGTGGTAAGCGGCCTTCTCATCGTCGTTCAGCTGGGAGTATTGCCGGGTGGCCAGGATCGCGGTCGGGCTGCCGTTCTCCAGGATCTCGGCCCAGCCTACCGGGAAGGACGACTCCTGCAGCGGGCGCTCCACCACCGGCTTGGGCTGGGGCGCTGCCTCGCTCAGCTTGATGTGCTCTGCAACGCGCTCAGAGGGCACCAGGGTGCCGTTGAGCAGCCGGGGGTCGTGGGGAGCCGGGGGCGTGGCCTTGGGCTCCACGTAGCGCTGTGGCGGCGACGGCGGGGCGCTCGGGCTCTCCCCCCTCGCGATCCGGCCCATTCGTTCCTTGCGCTCGGCCTCCGTGAGGTCGCCCGACTTCCGGTCGCGTGCGATCTGGCCAATGCGGCGCATGTGCTCGCGGCGTTCCTCGGTGCCAGGGGCGCCGATCTTCTTCGCGATGGCCTGGAGTTGCGGTGTTGAGACTTCAACGTCGCCGTCCCAGGCGGGGCGCTGCGGCGCCGGCTTCTTCGGCTTCGGCTCTTGCGCCGACTTCGCCTGGAGCATTTCCAAGCGGTCCTGTGTCTGTTGGCGCCTCGCGTCCCGTTTGGCTTTGCGCTCCTCGTCCTTCTTGTCCTGAGCCTTTTTCAGGGCCAAGCCGAGAGCGGTGTCGTCGTCTGTCGTTCTGGTCATGCCTTCCTGCCGTGGTTGCGGACGAAAGGTTCGGACCTCTATTCCTGGTTGCCCGTGTGGTCCGTGGGGTGAACCATTGATGCCCATCTCAGTGCCTCCTCCGTTGTGGTTGAAGCCGGGGCGGGAGGAGGCGCTTGGAGTGCCCCCTTCCCGCGACAAGTCGAGAAGGGGATGCCGGTCCGGCGCTCCCCGGTTCCGAATGTGGACCACGTCAAAGTTCGGCGTGTCCAGCCAAGGACGATACCTCATGCGCGAATCCCGTGGTGGGTATGGTGTGCCTGAAAATGTTCGATTGAAAAGCTCCCCCCGCGACTTCTGTCCTGCCGGTCGGCGGCCCCTTTTTGGGGTCCACCCGATCCGGCCGCCGTTGACGATGTGTCCATTTTGGGGACTTGGCAAGCCCCGGCGGCCGGAAAAATGTCGTTTGACAATAAAATTTCACGATTCCGGGTCAACGTCGGAGCGTCCGGCAGGACAGAAAGCGTAGCATTTTAGATATCTCTCCACCGCGACTGGCACTGTAGCTAGCCGACAGCGGCTCGGAATGGCAAGACGTTGCTGCCCAGAACCCTCGCCAACCAGGGCCAGCCCGTGAACTTGTCGCCTCTGCCGCGCAAGTGCGTGTAGCGCTTCAACGAACTCCAATCGCGGTGCCCCGACACGCTGGAGACTCGCGGGATATCCCAGTCCATCTCGAATAGCCGGCTGACCCCCTCATGCCGGAGATCGTGGAAGTGGAGGTCTTCGATCCCGCACATCGCGACAACATCGGTAAACGCCCGTCCGATAGTGTCCTCGTGGAACGGGAAGATGCGGTCATCGCCCTCCCGCCGCTCCATGCTCTGCACGATGCGCCAAGCCTCGTCGGGGAAATAGCACTCCACGTCATTGCCCTCCTTCTCGCCCGGATTCTTCATGTCGCGGACGATGACCGACTGACGTTCCGGGATCAGATCCGGCCAGGTGATGCGGCAGATCTCGCCCAGCCGGCGCGTCGAGAACAGGGCGAACACGACGACCTTCGGCATATGCACCCCGTTCGACCGGGGTTTGCGCCGCTCCATGAAGAACTTCAGGATCAGATCCAGCTCCTCCAGAGTCGGGCGGCGCGTGCGCTGCCGGCTGCGGCGGATCAGGCCCATCTTCTTCATCACCCGCTTGGCCTTGGCCAACTCCTCATGGCTGAGCGGATCTTTCCAGGCGGGCTCGGCGACACCGACCACGGACCCGATGAAGGAGATGTCGTTCCCGACAGTCTGCGGCTCGATGCCATCCTCCTTGATGCGGCGGCTGGCGTAGTCGACATAATCCTGCGACGTGAGGGTGGAGGCGTGGCGGGCGCCCAGCCAAGAGCGGCCGATCGCGTTCAGCGACCGGGTCTTCGTCTTGCCCAGCGGCTTCACGGCGCCGACATCGGTGATGTACTGGTTGATGATCTCGGCCAGGGTCCGGTCGGTCCGCTTCTCCTGCTCGTCCAAAGCGCCCGGCTTGGATAGCTCCTCCTCACGTTTGTCGGCCCAGCCCACGGCTGCGGCCTGCCGGTCGAAGGTCTTGGTCTCCTGATAGACGGCGGTCCCGTCCACCATGATGCGGATTTGCGCCCGGTAAGCCCAGGTGCCATCCTTGCGCTTGCGTTTCATGATTGATGCCATTTGGGTCCGTTTCGGTCCTATTGCTACACGGATTTCGTGTAGCAAAAAATGTAGCAAATGGCTCGGCGAATGGCAAGGAATAGGACCCAAATAGGGTACAAACGAGGGTTGTTTGATGTCGAGGCCAAGTGGAAAAGCGCAGAAATCGGCCAAATCTGCGGGGTACAGGTTGTGCGCAGCACCTATGATGGACTGGTGGGGCGGATCAAAAAAATGGCGCTGAACCTGGGGTTTCAGCGCCTGCTTCTGGAGCATGTAGCAAAAATGTAGCGAGAGGCTGCCGGGAACGGAGGATTAGGGAGGATCAGCGGGGGGTGGCGTCGAACGGCTGGCCGTGGAGCTTCTCATATTCGCTCAGGGCGGCGTCTCGCTGGCGGTCGAGGTAGAAGGCGAGGTCTTGCAGCGCGACGCCCTTGGCGGTCTTGGCGCTTCTCTCAAGGTACACAATCGGCAGATCGAACTCGCCTCGATTGGATTTCCAGATCAATTTTTCCATCGACAAATGCGGGAAATAATCTTTCCGAACCGTCTCCAACGGGACGATGGCCGCGCCGCCATATTGGATGCCGAGCAGGAACAAGGTCGAGAGTCCGGTCATGCCGACTCCTCCATCTTCGCTCGCCGGGCCGCGAAGTACCCGCGTCGCTCCAGGTCGCGGCGGATGGTGCGGGCCATGCGCTCAGCGGAGCGCTTGACGGCCAACAGCATCTCGCCGTTCTCCTCGCGGGACTCGTAGACCACAGCCAGCAGGTGTTCATAGGTGTCGGCGAACGGGCCACCCTCGGGCACCGACCAGGCTCCATCCTCAATCAGACCGTGCGTCAGCATCATGGCGGCGCGGTACGTCGTCGCGAGCGACCGGCCGCTGTGGGGCAGCAGCACGTCATGAACCACCCGGCGCACCTGGTGCCAGAGTTGTTCATGCTCGGCGCTCGACATGCCCCGCAGCTCGTAGCGGACCGCGTCGCCGAACAGCGTGCGGAACCCCTTCGCGTCGTCGTTCCTGCTGGCCGGGTCTTGGGCAAGCTCCCAGCAGACCCGGCCGAACAGGGCAGGGACGAAGCACCGTTCGATCAACGGGCGCGCCGAGCGGTTCACGGCGCTTCCTCCCGCGCGTCCCGGCCTTCGGGTTTGTCGGAAGCCCGCGCCACGCGGCGGGTCATGCCGACCTTGTGGTAGCTGTCGCTGGCGCACAGCGGGCACATGACGGTGCCGTCATAGTCCGCCGGCTGGACGCTGTCGAAGCCGCAGTCGGGACACTGGAAATAGTGAAAGCCCGGCTGCTCCTGATCGTCGGTCATTGGTCGATCCTCAACTCGCGCGGCCACGGCAGGAACGCGTCGTCGTACTTGCCTTCCGACAGGTAGTTCAGCACCCGCTCCTCCTCGGCCTCGCTCGGCCAGCGCGACGGGTCGTCCCGCGTCGCCAGGAGAGCGCCGACGATCTGGTACGCTTGCCCCATGGCCAGACCCTCGATCTCCTCGGCGCGATCCCGCCACGTCACCGGCGAGTTGGCGCCGGCATCGACGAAGGCCACGTGCGTCATGTTGGTGGCCTCCTGGTGCCAGGCTTCGGCCTCCTCCTCGGCCTTCTCGGCGCGCTCGGCCGCTGCCAGCACGACATCCAGAAGGTCCCGGTCGACCGTGGCGTTGAGAGGCGCCTCGACCTTGTTGGCCTCGGCCAGACGCCTGACGACCGCCACCACATCCCTGACGTAACTCACGTAACTCATGCTGCCTCCGCGATCTTCTGCTGTTGCACGGTGAAGGTGAACGCCATCACCTCGGGATTGCGATCCCAGGCGCCCGGCCCGTGCAGCTCGTTCCAGAGCTTCGAGTATGCCAGGCGCGGCGTGTCGGCGACGGCGGACAGACGGACATGCAAGACGCCCTTGTCGTCGATCATCCAGGCGCCGAAGTGGGCGTAGACGGTTCGACCTTCGAGGTTGCCCTGCAGCACACTCTCGGCGATGGCGTCCTCGTCGGTGATGTCCTGGAGCGGGACGCGCCGGACGGCGGTCACGGGCAGGATCAACCGGCTCGCCCATTTCGGCAGCCATCTGGCGGGTCGGGTCGGGGAGCCCGGCCCGATGGCCTTGAACCACAGATCGGCGGCGGGTTCGCTGGTCTCTTCGTCGCCGAAGATCGTCGAGTCCGCCCTATAGAGCAGATGGCAGGCGTCGGTATAGAACGGCTCCCGCACCCAGAATCGGTCGCCAACGCGGACGCGCTGCCAGATGGTTGCACCTTGGGCCGAGACCAGGCGCGGCATCGCTCGCCAGGCCAACCGACGGGTCTGCGTCTTCCTGTCGGCCAGCATGGCAGCGACGTTCTCTGCCGTGAAGGTGATGGGGCGGTCGGTCACTTCCACCCCATAACCTTGGCGACGGCGGCGGCCGTGCGCTTCAACTCGGCCTCCTTCGGGTTGATCTCCTCGACCTTGACGCCACCCGCCGTGTAGTGGATGCGGAGGTTCCGGCCCTGGTGGATGATGTCGGCGAACTCGCCCACGGCAAGGGTGTGCGTGGTGCCGTCCTCGGACTGGAACGTCATCTCCGGGGTGGTGCCCACCGTGATCCCGCGTCCTGGCACGTACCTGATGGTCATGCGTTTCCCTCCTGCAGCGCCTCGTCTCGGGCGCGTGTGAGTTCGGTCAGCTTGTCGGTCGACCCGCCGACATCGGGGTGTGCAGTTTTCGCCAGGGACCGGAACGCGGCCTCGATCTGCTCGCGGGACGATCCGACCGGCACCCGCAGCACGTCGGGCCAGGGCCGGCGCGGCGTCGGCGCCGGCAGCGCTGCGAAGCCCCGGAACGTGGCGCGGACGAGGGCGAGGGTGCCGTGCCGCAGCTCGACCCGCCGGGCCTCCAGCACGTGGTGGATGGCCTGGAGGTTGCTTTCGACGGTGGTATAGCGGTCGACCGGGATGCAGATCTGCTGGCCCTCCCACGAGAACCAGGCGGCGACGCCGGGGTCAGCCGGCCGGTAGGCGCCGAGCGTCACGTTGCTCGACAGGACGACGTTGGTCACCGCCTTGCCCGAGTCATGGCCGAACAGGCTCAGCGAGTGGTGGACGTTGTCCAACGCCTTGGGCAGCGTGGTCTTGAACCCGCCCTTCTCGCGCTGCGCCGAGCGCGGGAAGCCGTCCGGCCAGACCAGGGGATAGGCGGAGGTCACCCCTCGTACCCGATGCCGAGCGCGTTGAGGCTCGTCTGCTTGATCCGGGCGAGCGCGCTGATGACGCGCGGGGCGAACCGCTCACCGGCCAGGCTGTCGATCTCCTTGTTGATGGCCAGCAGCGTGTGCCGCAGCCGGACAACCTCGGCATCGATCTCGGGCAGGGTCATCATCACCCGGCGGGTGATCGCCTTCGCCATGGCACCCTCCACGAAGTAGTGCTTGCCGTCCGACAGCTGGTACACGCCGCCAACGGCTTCCTCGATCCTGTCAGGGTTCATCATCGACTTTCCTCCAGCTTCCGGCGAACGACCTCCTCGAACACGACGACGGCGGCGAGGATGCGCGGTCGCATGTGCTGCCGGGCGATCTCGCGGGCATCCTGGTCCATGTCGATCCAGGCGCGGTGGAACGCACCGCAGGCGCGCTCCGTCGCCAGCCGGATGGCGTCGTCGTCGAACATGGGCTCGGTCATGCCTCGTCCTCCGGCCCCAGCAGCGCGGCGATGGCCTTGGACACGAACCGTGCCCGGCCCGCATCCACCAGCAGCGCGGCCGGCGGCCCCTCCTCTTGGAGGCGCAAGACGATCAGGATGCGCCCACCGCCGAGCCTGGCGACGACACTGCGGCACTCGGCCGGCTGGCCCGACATCGCAGCGGCGGCGAGTTCATCCAACGACGGTTCCTCCACGATGGCTTCGTCAGTGGACACTGGTCTCCTCCTGCTCCTCGGCCTCGGCCGCCTCGGCGCTCCGGCAGACCATTTCCGCGATCTGCATGCAGACGTGTGCGGTCGCCTGGTTGGACGACCCACAGAAGCCCGCCGCCATCAGCGCGGTCGTGGCATAGGCCACCAGGTTGGAGGCCAGATGCGTCGCCATCGCAGCTCGAGCTGTGATCGGCAGATCCTGCGTGTGGATGATCTCGATGGTGTCGACCATCTCGATGAACAGGCCGTCCATCACCGCCTCGAAACGCTTCTGATCGACAATGCTCATTGCGCAGCCTCCTCGGCGCTGGGCCCGACCATGCTGGCGGGCGGCCGGGGGATTGAGTCCCAGTGGGGCCGCCAGAGGTGCAGGCAGTAGGGGTGGTGGTTGATGTGGTCGGCGACCGGGACATGCAGCTGCATGGCGACCTCGTCGTCGCGGAAAAACATCCGCTTGACCTGCTCCATCTCCGGCCAGTTCGGGCACCGGGTCGGCCGGCTGACCGAGACGTGATCCCAGCCCCCGTCGGCAGTGGCGAGGACTTTCAGCAGCGCGCCGTCGATCGGCGACGGCACGAAGAACAGGCCGCAGCTGTGGTCGCCGACACCGTCCCAGATCTGGAGCACCTGGCCGCTGGTGTCGCGGTAGCGGTTGAGGAAGTGCAGGTTGCGCATCACTCGCCTCCAATGGCTCGAATCGTGTATCCCCGCTTCTCCAGGCGCCGGATCAATTCGGCAGCTTCGGCCATGTAACCCTGGTAGTGGCCGAACTCGTCTTCGACGGCCTGGTCAGTCTTGCCCTGCCTGAACTTCACCGCTCGCCCGTCGATGGATGCCCAGGCTTCGGCAAGGGCCTCGATCACGGCCTGTTCGTCGTCGGGCATGTCATGCGTCTCCCGTGGTCGAGAGCGTCCGGCGGCTGTTGCGCCGCTGCCGTTTCCAGAACTGGCGCTTGAGCCAGCGGATCGTGCCGGGGTTCCAGTGGTAGAGAGACCGGCTGTAGCGGTGGAACACGTCGTACTCCGTGCCCCCGCGTGTGCCTCGATTGCCCATCAAGATGCGAGCCTCCTCTTTTCGACACCGTCCAGCTTCTTCTCCAGGGTCAGCATCATCTCGGCGAGGGCGGCCAGGTCGTCCCGCAATGCCTTGATCTCGGGGTCGACCCTGATCTCGAAGCCGAGCAGTTCACGCACCTGGCGGACCCAGCCCCACGGCACCCCCAGCTGGTCGGCCGCCTTGTGGTCGTTCAGCTCGTCGAAGTAGTAGCCGTCGTCGGCGTTGAAGACCCCGCGCAGATGCTCCGCGATCCGCTTCAACTGGTCGTGCGTCGGGCCTCGCGGCATCTCCGCTTTCACCGGCACTTCGGGTTTCTCCTTCGCCGGCTTCGCCAGGCACTCCGGGCAGAAGCAGCCCTTCTCGTTCCTGACATTGGCCAGCCAGCCCTTGGTGACGAACTTCTTGACGATGATGTCGGGCGGGGAGTTCGGGTCCGCGTGCATCACCTCCTCCCGGCCGCAGGAGGCGCAGCGCATGTAGAAGCCGACCCGGTGCTTGCCGTCGACCAGTTCGCTCCGGACGGTGTAGGAGCGGCCTTCGTGAGTGCTGATCATAGGCTGAGCGCCAACAGGACGAGGGCGATGCCGGCCGCGAACAGCACTGTCAGGGCGATGACATTGCCGGCGTCCCTCATGCCGCCCTCGGCCGATCCCGGCTGTTGATGACGGTGTCGATGACCTCGACGGCCATCTTGCGGGCGGCGGCGCGATTCTCCAGGTCGGTGTGCGCCAGCAGGATGCCGAGAACCGTCGCTGCGCAGCCGAGAACTTCGGCGTCGGTCAGCCGCTCGCTCAGAATCTCGGCGGTGAAATGCTCCATCAGGCTGGCGCAGCCGGCGCGGACGCGCTCAGCGTTCGGGGTGCGGTCCATGTCGGCCTCCTACTTCTTCGCCCGGCGCCGCTTCGGCGGCTCGTCGGCGTCCGAGTTGCGCGGGTATCCTGGGGGCTCGCATCCGTCGCAGTAGCGCGGGTATCCGGGCTCCTCGAATCCGTCGTCGAGAACATCGCCGAACAACTCGCCGCAGCTCGCACACATCACGCCGTTCAGCATGGCATCCGCGATCTCACCCATGGTGTGCTCCTATGGTCAGAGAGACTTGGTCCAGGGCGCCGGGTGCTTGCGGCGCCGGGCTGCGCCGAGGCTGATGACCGAGCCGTCGTGAAGGGCCTCGGTCAGCGCCTGGGCGTTGCCCTGGAAATCGGTGTCAGCGAATTGGAGCCCGGCCTGGGCCAGGCCCCGGATCGTGTGGGCGTATTTCGACCCGCGCAGGGTGCCGTCCCACCAGATCGTCTGGATGGCGACCATCTCGCCGGAGGACCGGCGCTGCTGGCCCCGCACCGGGTCGTACCAGAGGTCGGTCACCAGGTAATGGAGGCACGGCAGCCCACGCGCCGGCTCGGCTCGGCGCCTCGCGACCAGCTGGTCCCCAACCTTGATGTCGTCGAACCGTCGTCCCATCGCGCACTCCTGGCGATAGCGCCTCCCCCGGCTCGCCGGCCTTCACCGGGGGAGGACTTACATGCGTTCCCGCTCTGGTGGCTGCGGAAGGGAACTTCCTCCCGAGCGGGGCCGGTACGTCACTTGGCGAAGGCAGCCCGCCGCTCATCGACAGCCTTCATCACCGTGGCGAAATCCCTCGGCGATGCCGCCTGCAGCTGGTGCAGCAGGTCGACGTTGTCGTCGGCCTCCATCACGCTCTGCAGTTGCGCGACCGTCTTCACCTTCTGGATCAGGTTGACGAAGTCAGTCCGGACCCGATCGCAGGCATCGGCGTTCAACCCGCCGCCGAACAGATCCTCGCCGCCGGTCTCGCCTTCGGTGATCTCGCCGGTCTCGGGATCGACGGTCTCGGCCTTGGCCTGGTTCTTCGCCTGGGTCTTGGCGGCGAGGGTGTCCAACCGGCTCTGCGCCGGCTCCTGCTGCTCGGCCTCGGGCTCCGACCGCGTCGGCTCGTCACCCTCCAGGCTGGCCTCATCCGGCAGGCTGTAGATCAGCTCGCCGGTGTGCTCGATCTGGCCATGGCCGCCAGCCTCGACGACGGCCTGCAGCCGGTCGGCCTGGATCATGCGGCGGTTGTCCTTGATCGAACGCGGCCAGTATTTCCGGGCGCGGCGCACCACGGTCTTCTTGGCCTGCTCGGTCTCGGCGGTCGACCAGGGAGTCGACTGGATCTTCTTGGCCTTGTACGCCTTCCAGCCTTCGGAATACTGGTCGCGGATGGCGAGCACCTCGGCCTTGCTCATGACCTCGATGTGGTGGCCACCGGACTTGAACTTCGCGATGCAGTAGACGTGCGTCCACTCGCCCCGGTCGCCCTTGGCCTTCACATGGACCAGATCCTCTTTCAGGCCCTGGACGTGCTCGAAATTGTCGTTCTCATGGACGACATGGACCTGCAGCGACATCAACTCGCCGGAGCGCCAGGCCAGTTCGATGAAGCCGCCATAGCGGGTCTGCCAGACGGCATACTTTTTGCCGTTCCGCCTCCGGACGATCACGTCGCCATGGGCGATGTTCGGGTCCGGCTCGAAATGCAGCTGGGCCGCGGTCATGAAGGCGCCGAAGATCGACGCCTCCTCGCACTCCAGGATCTCCGGGTTCTGCTGGACAGCGGTCCGCGAAATCCGGATGAACCGCTCCGGGTCGAGTTCGGAGCCGAGGAGGGCCGCCTGGAACTGCGACTTGGCCAACTGCAGCTTGCGCTCGAAACGCTCCACGGGATGGAGCGTGCGGCTCTCCTGGCGTGCGACGGCGGTGTTCATGCAGCCTCCTGATTGAGGCGGGTGACCGTCAGGCCCCCGCGATAGGCACGGGCCGGCTGAACCTTGGCCGGCACCAACTTTTCGTCGATGCGGATGGCCGGCCACGAGATCTTGAACCCGGTGGCATAGGCCCTCGTCGCGTCGCCCAGCTTGTGTTGGATCTGCGCCTTCAACAGGTTGCAGATGTCCTCGGCCTCCTTGGAGGCGGCGCTGGCCCGGAGGTACTTGTCCAGCATCTCCGGCAGCTCGTTGTCGGCCGACAGGTCGGCGACCGCGCCCGGCTCGGCCTTGGCGTACAGCGCCTTGATCGCCTCGATGTCGTCGCCATCGACCAGCGCCGGCTCGCGGCCCTCGTCGAGCGACAGCTTGAAGGCCATGGCCTCCTGCTCGATGGCGGCGATGATGCCGTCGTGCCGCGGCCGGCGGATCAGGTACGGCGTGTTGCCGCCGACCAGGATGCCGAGATAGCCGTGCGGCGCGTCGGTGACGGCCAGCTGGTGCTGGACCTGGAGGTCGTAGGAGGGCGGCGGCTCGACATTGGTCAGCACGCGATCTGAGGACAGCGAACCGTCCTTGATCCACTCGTCGCGGAAGATCAGGTAATCGACGATCTTGGTTTCGAGCGGAACCCAATCCTCGCCATCCAGGCGGACCTCGTAGTCGAGGGAGGCGCCGAGATAGGGGACCCGGTCGCTGGTCAGGTAGCGCCGGGTCTTGCGGATCTGCCGGCCGAACTCCCAGCCGTGCAGGCTCGCAAGGATATGGGCAACACCGTCTTCCAGGTGCTGCCCGCAGAGAACGCGGATGTTGTCGCTGAGATCAGTGGGTGGGAGGTTGCCTGCCTTCTGATGCCACAGGGTGAACTTGGTCGTGAACCCGCAGCCGAACAGGGCCGGGCTTTCGGAGGCGCCCAGGTGACAGGCCCGGAGCGTCAGCCAATGATCCGTGTCCTTGATCGGGGTCGAGGCCAACCGTCCGCCCTCCGTGAGATGAGGACGAAACTGTACCCAGAACGGACACAAGCCGTCAACCGGTCTGAGCCCCTTTTAGATCCGTCACGATCCCGTCATAGAGGTTCGAGATCGATGGTGACCTTCACCACCCGACCGACAATCGCCAGAGATTGTGCCTTTTCCGGGTAGAAAATCTGGTGCTCGGCATTGGTGGACGCCGGTTCGAAGCGCGGCGGACCACCCGAGTCGCGATACCGCCGGAACCGGACTTCGTTCCCGACAGCGAACAGGTAACAGCCGCCGTCACGGAGAGTCTTGTCCGCATAGTCGACTATGATGGTCGAGCCTTTGGGAGCAATTCGGTCCATGTCGTCGCCGGCTATCGCCAGCGCAATCACCGTGTCCCGTGGATAAGGCACAAACTCAGCCTTCTCCCACGCGCCGGCAGGGTGTTGTTTGGGCACGGTTCCGGCATACTCCCAGGCACAAGACCAGTCGATGAGGGGGGCGGATACCATCCTCTGGTCGACGGGATTCAGTGCATCAGATGATAATAACTGTGCCGGGGTGAGTTTCAACTCCTTCGCGATCCGCTCCATCCATGTGGTGGTGAATCGGCGTTGGCCATTTTCCAGCTTCACGATGGTTGACCGGCCGGTGCCGAGCATGGTTGCGAGCTGTTCGGCGGTCAGGCCACGGTTCTTGCGCCACTCTTTGATACGGTTTTCCATGTGCAGTTCCATTCAATTTTATCTATTTGCATTGTGCCCAAAACGGCCGCTTTGCAAAAGGGCCAATCTTGGGGCCGCCTTAGCGATCAGCAGACTTGCGAATGAACCCGTTTTGGATACATTCTGCGGTCATGCACCCCCTGAAGGTTTACCTCGACCAGCACGGAATCTCCGTCGAGCGCTTCCGCCGAGAGGTCGGGGCATCCCGCCGGACGACGGTCTACCGCTGGCTGCGCGGGGAGCGAATCCCGGCGCCGGGATACATGGCCAGGATCATCGACCTGACCGACGGGGCGGTCACCGCCAATGACTTCTATACGGCCCGGCAGGATGCGGCCTGATGTTGCCCGAGCTGCGCGACTATCAGGATGAGGGCATCGCCAAGACCCGCGCAGCCTATGCCGCCGGGCATCGCCGGGTGCTGCTGGCGGCCCCGACCGGCGCCGGCAAGACGACGGCCTTCTGCTACATCATCCTGAGCGCCCTGCTGCGGAAGCGGCGGTCCATGGTCGTCGCCCATCGCCGGGAGCTGATCGACCAGGCCAGCGAACGGCTCGACGACTACGGCATCGACCACGGCGTCATCATGGCCCGGCATCCGCGCTGGCGGCCGGAGGCGGCGGTCCAGGTCACGTCGCTCGACACCTGGCGCTGGCGCGGTGCCGGCGAGCAGCCGTTCGACTTCATCGTCATCGACGAAGCGCACCGGGCCCTCGGCGCCGGCTATGTCCGGCTGGTCGAAACCTATCCCAACGCCTGGGTGCTCGGCACCACGGCCACGCCCTATCGCGGCGACGGTCGCGGCCTCGCCGACATGTTCGATGTCCTGGTCCGGATGGCCCGCATCAGCGACCTGATCGAACGTGGCTGGCTGGTGCGGCCCCGGATCTTCGCGCCGTCTTCGCCCGACCTGTCCGGCGTCCACACCCGCCACGGCGACTATGTCGAGGACGAGCTTGCCGCCCGCTGCAACCGCGCCGACCTGATCGGCGACATGGTCACGCACTGGCGCAAGCACGCCGCCGGGCGGCCCAGCATCGGCTTCGCCGTCAACATCGGCCACTCGCAAAATTGCGCTGCCGCTTTTTGCGAGGCCGGGATCGAGGCCATCCACATCGACGCCAGCACGCCGCTGGACCAGCGCAAGATCGTCCTGGGACGGCTCAAGGCCGGCGACCCGCTGGTGGTGTGGAACGTCGGCATCCTGATCGAAGGCACCGATCTCCCGCCGGTCAGCTGCATCATCCAGGGGCGCCCGTCGAAGTCGCGCACCCTCTATGTCCAGACCGGCGGTCGCGGCTTGCGGGCTTACCCCGGCAAGACCGACTGCATCATGCTCGACCATGCCGGCGCCTGGGAGATGCATGGCGGCCTGCTGCGCGACGATGACGTGACCCTTGAAGGCGGCTTGGTTCAGCGGAAGACGGCCAACGACGACGAGGCCGACATCGACGTGAAGCAGTGCCGCCAGTGCTACCACATCTTCGAGGGCCGCCTGAAAGCCTGCCCGGAATGCGGCTACCGCCCGCCGATCGCGCTGCCCACGGCGGGCGACGGAACCCTGCACGAGATCGACCCCGATGCCCAGGAGGCGGCCCGCAAGCGGGAACTCGCCGGTGCGCGGGACTTGGCTGCCCTTCTGAAGATCGAACGCGCCCGCGGCTACAAGCCGGGCTGGGCGCAGCACATCTGGGCCGGGAAACAGCGCGCCCGTTCCCGATACCGGTACGGCGCCTGACGCCGTCCCGGCCTTGCCACACTGCACATGGAGGAGACGATGACCGCACGGGCTTTCAATCAGTTCCTGGCCGAACAGCGGAACGGCCAGACCCATGCCGAGTTGTCCGATGCCCTCAACGAACTTGTCGCTGCGGTCGAGGAGCAGGGCAAGGCCGGCGAGCTGGTCCTGCGGATCAAGGTCAAGCCGGCCGGCAAGGTCGCCGCCGGAACCGTGATCGTCGAGGACGAGATCAAGATGAAGCCGCCGGCCGGCGAGCGCTCGGCGTCGATCTTCTTCGTCACGTCCGACAACAACCTGAGCCGCAAAGACCCGTACCAGCAGGAACTGCTGCTCAAGGACATCAATGAGCCCAAGGAGGCCGCCAAATGAGCGAGAACGACATCAAGGACGCGATCGACGCCGGCCAGGCCATCGCGGCGCGCACCAATCTGCCCAATGGTCGTGGCGTCGCCGTGGTGATTCCGCCAGGCTCCGAGGAGCACATTTTCGATTTCGAGCCCTTCGCGGCTCATCCGGCGCGGCGTCGCGGCAGGTTCGCCTTCCACGACGCGGCCAGCTTCGCGGTCTATGTCGGCCGGCATATGACCGAGGACTCGCTGGTCGTCGGCGACATCGAGCACCACAAGATCGAGGCGGCTCTGGACGGTCACGGCGTCAACGATGACATCGCCGGCTGGCACCAGCACCGGGCGGCCTTCGATCTGCGGCCGACCAAGCCGTGGCTGACCTGGAACAAGTACAACGGCCAGCAGATGGGGCAGACCGATTTCGCCAGCTTCATCGAGGACAACCTGCCCGACATCGTCGAGCCGGAGGGTGCCACCATCCTGGAGATCGCCAAGACCCTCCACATCAAGAACAACGTCAATTTCAAGTCGGCCATCCGGCTGGACACCGGCGAGCAGCAGTTCACGTTCGAGGACAACCACACGGCGCGGGCCGGGGCCGGGATGGTCGCGATCCCGAACACCTTCGTCCTCGGCCTGCAGCCGTTCGAGGGCAGCGAGACCTACAAGGTCACGGCCCGGCTGCGCTATCGCCTGAATGAGGGGCGCCTGACCCTCGGCTATGCGCTGGTGCGGCCCGACCGGGTCCAGGACGATGCCTTCGGCAGCATCGTCGGCGAGATCGCCGAGACGCTCGATATCACGGTGCTGGCCGGCTCGCTGCCGTCCTCGGTCTGAGGGCCCGCGGCCGATGACGCCGGAAGGCAGGGTCAAGGCGAAGCTCCTGCTGCGCATCGGCCGCAATCGCCGGCTCATGGTCTGGAACAACCCCACCGGCGTGGGGCGGTCGATGGACGGGGAACGGGTCATCCGGTTCGGGTGCCCCGGCTCCGGCGACATCCTCGGCGTCGAGGCGGTGCTGATCACGCCGGAGATGGTCGGCACCGTCATCGGCCGCGCCCTCTCCATCGAGACCAAGGCCAAACGAGGCCAGCAGCGCATTCAGCAGAAGCGGTTCCAAGCCCGCTTCACCGAAGTTGGCGGCCTCTACCTGATCGCACGGGACAACGACGTTGCGGAACGATTCGACCTATGACGCCGAGGCGGCGATGGCGGACCTGGCCCTCCGCGAGCTGCAGGCGGCACGAGAGCGGCTGAAGGAACGCCACCTGGATTGGCTGCTGCGCCGTGGCGTCGCTCACGAAACCCTGGTCCTGATCGATTACGGCGTCGCCCGCATCCAGACGGTGCGGCGCCGCTTCTGGACATCGCCGGGCGGCGACCCGGCGGTCATCCTCGCGGTCTGCGGGGGCGACACGAAGTGCTGGTCGCCGGACCTGTTCGACCTGACGGCGTTCCGCACGGCCGAGCCCGGCAAGAGCTACACCCTGTCGGGGGCGTCGCCTTGGTTCAACCCCTGGGCCATCGACGAAGCCTGCCGCACGAATATGCCGCTGACCGTCTACCGCTCGCTGCTGGACTGCCTACGCGCGGGCGTCGAGGGCGCGGTGCCGTTGATGCCCTGGTGGCGGACCACCCTGATCAAGAGCCTGACCGTCTACGTGGCCCCCGACGACATTGAGCCCAAATTGGGTACAGACTATGCTACCCGCCCACCCGAGAGAGGGACGCCTGCTGTCCCGCCTCCCGGTAGAATTTCCGGTCGAGTTTCACGGCGTGACCAGGCCAGAGACGGGCCGACCTCGCGCGTCTGATTTTTTGGGAGACGACCATGGCACGCACGCCGCGCAAAGGGCCCGACGCATCAACCCAGGCCGCAGCGCAGGACGCGAATTCCGCCAAGGTCATCGACATCAACTCCCTGCGCCGGGTCCGGCCGCTGGGCTATGACCATGCCGTGTTCTTCTACTATTCGGAGTCGACCAAGCAGGTTCACGAGCTGACCGCGTCGAACCACAGCAAGCTGAACCTGCTGTCGATGGCACCGATGTCCTTCTGGCATGGTCAGTTCGGCCACGCCGCTCAGGGCACCGCCAAGATCGATTGGGACGCGGCGGCAAGCCAGTTCATGGCCCAGTGCCGCGGCCAGGGCGTCTACAACCCCGACCGGGTGCGGGGGCGGGGCGCCTGGTTCGACCACGGCCGGACGATCCTGCATCTCGGCAACCAATGCGTGATCGACGGCGAGATCCATCCGCTCGCCGATCTGGCGGAGAGCTACTACCTCTACGAGGCCGGCGCCGCGATCAAGGCGCCCTCGGTCAACTTCATGCCCGTCACCCAGGCGCGCGAGGTCATCAAGCTGGCGCGGCGCCTGCGCTGGGCGAAGCCGGTCTCGGCCTATCTCCTGGCCGGCTTCTGCGCCATTGCCCCGATTTGCGGCGCGCTGGCCTGGCGGCCACACGTCTGGGTTACCGGCGGTTCCGGCACCGGCAAGACGACGGTCGCCATGCGCTTCATGCTGCCGCTGATGGGGCAGAGCGCCGTCCACGTCCAGGGCGCGACGACCGAACCTGGCCTGCGCCAGAAGATGCGCAACGATGCCTTGCCGATCCTGTTCGACGAGGCCGAGAGCAACGACAAGGGCGCCCAGGAGCGCATCCAATTGATCCTGGAGATGATGCGGTCCTCATCGTCCGATTCCGGCGTGCTGCTGAAGGGTTCGACCGGCGGCATCGCCCGCATGTTCACGCTCCGCAGCTGCTTCGCCCTGGTCAGCATCAATCCCGGCATCAAGGCGGCGGCCGATCGCGGCCGGATCAGCTTCCTCACGCTGACGCCGGCACCGAACCTCACCGAGGACGAGCGGCGCAGCTCGAGCAGCCAATGGGACGCGCTCAGCGTCGACATGGACGCGCTGCTGACCCCGGCGTTCTGCGACGCCTTCCTGGCCCGATCCGTCAAGATGATCCCGGTGATCCGCGCCAACGCCGCGATTTTCGCCGACGCCATCACGGTCCACCTCGGCCAGCGCCGCCTCGGCGACCAGATCGGCACCCTCCTGGCCGGCGCCTATTCGCTGAACAGCGACGAGGCCATCACGCCGGCAACCGCCAAGCAGTTCGTCGAGCAGCAGGAATGGTCCGAGATCGAGGAGGCGCTGAACAACCGGGACGAGGAGAGTTGCCTGCGCTACCTGCTGCAGGCGCTGATCACGGTCGAGACCAGCGACCTTCGCCACGTCACCCGCAGCATCGCCGAACTGGCGATGATCGCCGCCGGCATCACCCGTGACACCAGGATCGACCGGGCCGAGATCGAGGACGTGAACGGCCGGGTCACGCGGGAGACGCAAACCGAGGTCATCGCGCCCGAGTCCGCCGACCTGACACTGCGCCGGAACGGCATCCGGGCCGAGCCCGGACTGGCTGACAGCCACGTGATCACGGTGGCGAACGACCACAGCGCCTTGAAGCGGATCTTCCGCGACACGCCGTGGGCGGACAACTGGGCGCCCCAGCTGAAGCGGCTGCCCTTCGCCGAACCGTCGAAGAACGGGCTGCGCTTTCCGAAGCCGCATGACGCCTCGGGCAAGCTCCAGGTGCGCGGCACGCACCTCGATTTGGACGCCGCGCTCGACCTGCTGTGACCCCTGTTTTGGGCCGTTTCAGGGCCTTCGGCCCGGTTTTGTAACCCCAAAGTCACCCCTTCTGTAACCGCCTTTTTTGCTAGACGAATCAATGCCTTAGATGGAATTTCCGGGGGAGGGGTTACAGGGTTACAGCTTCCGAGGAGGTATATATATAGTGACCGTGTGAGAGATAACGAGACCTATATATATAAACACCTGCATATCGTTGTAACCCTGTAACCCTATCTATATATATATAATATAATATATTGATTTTATTTATTTATTAGGTGCCGCTCCGGGGTTACGGAGGGGGTGACAACCGGGGTTACGCCGTCCCGGCTTTTGTAACTCCATCGCCGACTGGCTCCAATCTGGGTACATTCACGCCATGTCGACAGCGCTCGCCCTCGCCGAACCCACGACCCGCCCCGGCCCGTCGCCTGGCCTCGACCGACATCCCGAACGCGACAAGATCCTGGCGGCCCTGGCCGAGGGGGCTTCGCTGCGCTCGGTGCAGCGCCGGTTCAAGATCCCCTATGAGACCTTGCGGCGCTTCGCCCATCGGGTGCAGCCCACGGTGACGGCGTCGCCTTCGCCCCAGCTGCTGGCCAAGCGCGCCGTGATGATGGGCTTCGCCGACCCGGTGCTGTCGACCTATCCCCTCGGCGTCCTGTTCGGCCGGCGCCTGATCGACCTCGACCAGCACAATGCCGGGTGCCACTACGCCTGGCTCTACGCGGCGGTGCTGCGCGTCCCCACAGGCCCGACGGTCTGCCGGCTGGACGGAACCCGCTCCGGCTACGGCGAGGCCGCCCAGGGCACGCAGGAGCGCCGGCAGCGGGTGTTCAAGATGCTGGACGTGCCGAACCTGATCCGGGACATCGCCGTGTTCGGCGTCTTTCCCGGCTTTCTGCTCTCGACCCGCTGGACCGGCCAAGAGCTGACGATGCTGCTCAACGTCCAACACGGCCTGGTCGCCCTCGATCGCGCCCTGCGGCGCGCCTACACCCGCGAGGCGTGATGCTCAAGTCCACGCGGCTCCCGCTCACGGCTCTGCTGGCCAACCCACGCAACCCGCGCCGGCACGACGAGGCGCAGATGCAGCGCCTGACCGCAGCGCTGCTGCGCTTCAACCAGGTCAAACCCATCCTCGTGCGCGCGGCCAATCACATGGTCGTCGCCGGCCATGGCATCCTGGAGGCGGCCCAGCGCGCCGGCTTCTCCGATATCGACGTGGTGCTGTGGGACACCGACCAGAAGACGGCCGATGCCTACATGCTGGCCGACAACCGGCTGTCCGACCTGTCGACCCATGACGGCGACCGGGTCGCCGATCTGCTGCGCGAGATCAACGAAATGGACTGGCTCGCGGTCGGCTTCAACGACAAGGAGGCCCAGGCGCTCCTCGACGACGCCGTTGCCGACGAAATCCCGGTCGTGGAGGTTGAGACCTCCGAGGTTCAGGACCGGTTCTGGGTTTCGGTGCGCGGCCCCCTGGCGTCGCAGGCCGAGGCGCTGCAGCGGCTGAAGACCGTCATGCGCGAGGTGCCGGGCATCACCGTCGAACTCGGCACGGTGGCCGGGCTGTGACGGCGGCCAAGCGACGGACCTGGTCGAATGAGGCCGGCGAGCGGGGCCGCCGCGATCGGAAGACCGACAGCGCACCAGCAGCGCGCGCCGCCAAGGTCTCGATCCGGGCCAACGTGCTCGACCTGGTCGGCTCGGCCAAGGCCCACGTCTTCGACGCCTTCGCCGGGGCAGGGGAGATGCATGACGCCGTCTGGGCGGGCGCCGCCTCCTATGTCGGCTGCGATCTCCAGTTCTACCGGGACGACCGGCTTGCCTTCGTCGCCGACAACCTGCGCGTCCTGCGCTCGATCGACCTGGCGCCGTTCACCATTTTCGACTTCGACGCCTACGGCTCCCCCTGGGAGCAATGCATGATCCTGGCGGCGCGCCGGCCCTTGCTGCCGGGCGAACGGCTCGGCCTGGTGCTGACCGAGGGGTCCGGCCTCGACATGCGGCTGCGCGGGCTGCCAACGGTGATGGCGCACCTGGCCGGCATGCACCCGCATGCGACCGGCGTTGCCCGCAGCTCGGACGAGATCATCAACCGGTGCATCGCCGGCCTGACCCGGCGGATGCATGCAACGGTGGAGCGGCGATGGCAGGCCGTCGGCAAGAGCGGGGCGGGGATGAGGTACATCGGCCTCGTCCTCCAGCGCGAATTTTCCTGAGCGACGCACCTCGGGACCGCCGGTCCCGCGATCGGGCGGAACAGCATGCCAGCGACCGGGCGCAGCAGCGCCACGGAATCGACCTGGATGAGGCAACCCGTGCCGAGGCCGAGGCTTCGATCCGGCTCGCGCTGCGTCGCTGGCGAAAGGAGAAGACCGGCCGTCGACCTTCTGGACCAGAGTCGACGGCCGGGATCATCGAACACCTTGGACGGAGCCGGCTAACCTGCTCCGTCTTCATCAACGGCTCGATGCGGTACGTAGTCTACGACGAAGACCTCCGGCGGATCATCACCGTGTTTCAGGACCAGCCGCGGTGATCAGTCGGTCGCTTCCTCGGCGTAATTCACGGTGGTCTCTTTCACCCTGGGCTCCATCCATTCAGTGGCGCTTATCCCCGAAGCCGCTTGCTGCAAGGCCAGCTTTTCGGCTTCCTCCTTGGTGTCGGCCTCGACGGTCACTTCGGCGGTCTGCAGCAGGGTCCGGTGCAGACCGACCCACCAACGGCGCTTCTCTGTCATGGCTCGATTACCTCTTCCGCTGATGCGGCATGGTGCCGTTTGCCGCGCGCTCCTGGTCTGCCTCAATGTGAGCCTCACGCAGGATGCGCGCGACCTCGTCGCACTGTTCACGATGCGTCGGCACGCGGCCGAGTTTCGTGACCAGAACTTCATAGATCGTGGGCTTCCTCACTTCGCCTCCTTCGGCTCGGGCGCAGCTGGTCGTGCTCGCATCACCTGGCTGTCGCCCATCGATCCGGCAGGACACATATCGAGGGCGTTCGGCCCCGTGACCGGCCGATAGTGCGTCGCGTCGATCTTCTCCATCTGGAATCGGCCTGGCCCGCGAGCGCTTACCCAGTGGAACAGATCCCCGTTTTCCAGGTCGTCAAAGGTCGGGTTCGTCACTCGATCAGCCTCCTTTGCGCCGTTCAGCCGGTCGGCCTCCTTCTCGGCGGTGAGATGGCTGTCCGACCATTCGCCGGTGACCAGGAACGTCGGGGTCACGTCCTCCTGGAGCGTCGCGTCCGGTCGCCGCGATTGCGACCACCAGTGGGCGACGGCCCAGCCGTGTCGTTTGTCGAACACGACAATGTATCTCATCCGATCACTCCTCCTCGGTTGATAACGGTCATGGCATCGACGGCGCCTGTCCGCACGGGTCGCCCGCACAGGTCGCAGCGCAGGCGGCCGTCGCGGACATGCGTGCTGGCATAGATGCCGCTCTCGCCGAAGCACTCGCACTCCGGCTCCGCGCCGGCCACCAGGGCGCCCGGCGTGGTCTTCAGGGCAGACGCCAGCGAGGCCAGGATCTCCAGCGTCATCGCCATCTCGGCGCGCTCGTAGCGCGAGACGGCGGCCTTGCCGCGGCCGACGGCTTGCGCAAGCTCCTCCAGGCTCATGCGCCGCTGCTTTCGCAGTTCCCGGATGCGCCGGCCGACGATGGCCGGCAAGCCTTCGGGATTGGGTACGGTCCTCATCGGTCTCTCCCTCGTGGCATGCGCGGCGCCCCCACGCCGGCTTTGCTGGCCGAGGCGAGGTATCGGCCGCGAACGTCGTCGTGCCGGTCCTCCTCGGCCTGCTCCTGCGGCGTCATGGCGGCATAGGCGGCTTTCATCGCCTGGAACACATCGTCCATGGTCTGCGGCTCGGGCAGGCCGAGCGCTACCATGCGCTCGGGGCAGCCAGGCCCGCCGTCGCAGGCGAGGTAGACCTTGAGGGCGCCGTGCTCGCGGATCGCGTCGTCAATCGTCATGCTCGTCCTCCTTTCACAGCAGCCGCGCCGGCTGCAGGTTCAGCTTCGCCTTGACCCGGTCATACGCTGCCGGCTTCTCGCGGATGATGGCGCCGTTATAGGTCGCCCCACCCTTCTCCTCGGGAGCCAGCTCGAGGCCCCGTTTGCACACCCAGTCGAACGCGGCCGTGGCCGACATGCGGCCATGGCGCATTGCTTCCTGGACCAGCGGGTTGTTCCGCGGGTGGCCGAACTGCTTGAAGTGCAGCGCTCCCCCAGCCAGGCGCGTTTTCATGTGCGCCATCACCAGCCAGCCGAAGTCCATGTCCCGGCAGTGGTTGCCGGACTCGCCCCCGGTCAGCACCCAGTCCACGTCGGTCAGGTCGACGCGGTCGAGCGGGCCGATCAGCGGCTCGATCGACACGAACAGGGTGAAGCCCCCGACCCGGTCCTTGGCCTTGCGCATGATGTTCAGGCGCCCGGCCACGCGATCGTCTTCGACGGAGGTTCCGAACCACAGGTTGTCCGGCACGCCTCGGCCCTTGTAGCGCTGCACGATCACCTCGCGAGCCCTGACGGGCCGCTTGGTCAGGATCTGGAGGATCGTTGTCGGGTGTTCCTCGAACGTGTCCAGAGCCGTGTGGATGAAGTCGTCCGGGATGCCGGGATGGAAGAAATCCGACAGCGAGTTGACGAAGACCAGCGCCGGGCACAGCAGCCCGTCAGGCCCCAAGAACGGCTTGAACTTCCGGAGGTCGCGCAGCCGCTGCGGGTGGAACCGCAGCGTCGAGAACGGCTCCGGGCCGAAGGTCTTGGACAGCTTGTGGACCAGGGCTTCCGCATAGCAGAAGTCGCAGCCGGGTGAGACCTTGTCGCAGCCGACCGTCAGATTCAGTGTACCGGTACACCACGAGATGCCCGAATTCAGGACAGTCATTTCCCTTCTCCTCTTTTTTGGTGCTTGTGTTCGGCGGATGCGCAGCCGACATTGCGGCGTGGCGCTCGCGCCACCATTGTGCAGTTAGACTGGCCCCCAGGCTGTTGTGGCTTGGGGGCCGATTTCTGTCACTCTGTGCCACCATCCCGCGTTGACCGGATTCTGGCGGCCAATCTGGCTTTCATGCCCTCGATGGTCTGCTGCGTCCGGAGGGCTGCGGCGGCGTCCGGCGCGTGCCGGGCGATGGCTTCGTCGAGCCGTTCCGCGAACTTCACCTTCACGTCCTCGTAGCTCGTCGGAGCCACGACATAGGCGATGAAGCGCCCGGCCATCTCGATCAGCCCGGCCATGTTCAGCGGGCCGAGGTCGTCAGGGTTCATGCCGGCGGCCTCGGCTTCGTCACCCCAGCGGTGCATGGTCGCCGTCAGTTCATGGACCAGCTTGGTAACCAGCTGGTCCATGGCGGCCTCGTTTTCGCTCATGGTTGCCTCCTATTCGTCACGGGTTGCCAGCCGGTCGCCGAAGCGGCGCCGGCAGTCGTCGGTCTCGAACTCGTAGATCCGGATGCGACGGGCGCTGTCGATCAGGCGGTATTTGTCCCGCAGCATGCCGGTCCGGTATTCCTGGCTGTCTTTCCGGCCCCTCGGGTCCGGCTCGACTTTCCGGGTGATGCGCCGGTGCAGGGCCGCGACGAATTCCTTGCGGAACCCGGCGCGGTCGACCCCTTCCCAGTCGCCCCACCACATCCGGATGCGCTTGCCCGCTGCCAGCGCGGCGTGCGCCCGGCGCACGGCGGCCAGGTAGGCGCCGACGTGCTGGTATCGCCAGGGGGCGGTCATCGCTTCCTCGCCGGGTCGAGACGCCCGCCGGGGGCATCTGCTGCGCTATGCCCGCAATGGTCGTGCCGGAACTCCCAGTCGCTGTCCCATAGATCGTGGTCGCGGGTGTCGACCGGGAACGGGTTGTCCTCCAGCCGGTGGCCGCTGCGGTGGGCGGCATCGCCGTCGCGCGGCACGAATGCTGCCTGCATTCGCACCGGCCGCGCGGAGTTCCGTACCGTCTCGGCACCCGTGTTGATCAGGAACGCCAGGTCTTCAGCTTCGCGTGATGTGGCAGCCATGAAAATGCTGACCCCGGAGCTGTTGCAGACCGTGCGGTCCTCCACCAGAACCGGCGTTTGAATCCGGTTCAGGAGGTCGGTTCGTTCTGACCTTCTTGCCATTGTGCAGTTCTCCTTGTGCGGCCGTTGTTTGCAAAATCTGCAAAGAAGTCGGTCGCGAGGGCCGTCCTGCTCCTCCCGGCAGGGCGGCCTTGCGCGCTCGGCTAGAACTCCCCGCTCGACCCAGTGCCGGGCTTGTCTTCGATCGTCACCGTGATCCCGATCTCGGCGTCGGTGTGCTTCTCCAGGTCCAGGTGCCGAATGAACGACGCCACCTGGCTGCCGGCGTCGTAGAGGCTGTCGACCTCGGCCCGCTCGACCTTGTCGTCGACCTCCATTCGGAGGGTGATTTTCTTCATGTCAGCTTTCCTTTCCGTTGGGCGGATCAATTGCGTCCGCGACGGCGTCCATGATCACGCTGTTCTGATAGCCCTTCAGGCCAAACACAGCCGTCTTGGCGGACCGCTCGCGCAACTGCTCCGCGAACTTCACGAACTCCTGGCCCCCGCGGACCTGGATCAGGGCCGACAGCAGCTCGTTGAGCTTCGTGTTGATGATCCCGACAAGATCGGTGTCGGTCATTGCAGGGCGTCCCGTGGCAGCATGTTGGCGAACCGGCCGACGGACACGTCCCCCATGGTCTCGGGCTCGCCGAGGCCCCGGTACTTCCCGCCCTCGGTGCGCAGGATCGGCCGGCACAACTCGACCGTTCCCTGCCGGTCCTGACCGACAGCGATGATCGCTTCCATCCGATCCGGCGCCTGGGACGGCGGCACACTGTTGGCGGCGGCGAGCCTTTCCTCCGGTGTTCTCGTCCTGACGACGCGATACCAGACCTCGGTGACGAAGACGTACCGCTCCACCTTTTTTTCCTTGAAGAACGCCCGCAGTTTCAGTGCCGAGATGTCCTTCAGGATCGCCGACTGCTCGATCTCGAAATCGATGACGTAGAGGTTCGCTTCGCCGTCGACCGCATAGATCTGGCTCGGCTTCAGCCTGCCCTTGGTCCGCATGGTCTGCTCGGCCATGCTCAGGCCAAGGTCGGCGAGGGCTTTCAGGTCCGGTGGACCTTTCGGCCGGGCCATCACTTCAGCCTCGCCTTGCCGGTCAGCAGCAGGACCGGGCCAACGATCGCGTCGGCGTGCCCCTGGGCCAGCCACAGGGCTGTCGCCAGGTGGTTGACCGGGAGGTCCATCAGCTTGCCCTCCTCGTTCAAGACCATCTGGGCGGACTGGCCTTCGAGCCGGATGGTCTGGATCTCGATCCAGCCCCCGACGAACGCCTGCGCTTCCTCCAGCGTCGGCGCCTTGGCGTTTTCGCCGAATTTCTCGACCTTTCGCCCGTCCGGGTGGATCTCGATTCGGTAATCCATTGTGCTCTCCATTGTGCATTGCGGAAGATCCCGCGACCGTTTCCGGTTTCGTCCTGGCTTCCGACCAGGCACTCGTCAGGCGGATAGGAGGAGGGGGCTTTCGCCCCCTCCCTTCAGTTCGCTTCGGCGGTCTCCAGCTTCGGTGCCGTCAGACCGACAGCCTCGGCCAGGGTGATCGCGGCCTGCATCGCCAGGAACACCTCGCGCATGCGCCGCTGCTCGGCCTTCTTGCCATCAGGGCTGGCCAACTCGCCCATGCGGCTCGCCACGACCGCGTGCCGGTGCTTGATCCGGGCCGCTTGGTCGATCGTCGCATAGACGATCCGCGGCTCGGTTCCGGCATGCTCGCGCCGCTCGATCCGGACGATCAGCGGGATCGCTTCCGCTGCGTCGAGCGCCGCTTGCTGCATGATCGTATAGCGGCCGTCGTTCACGTCGTTCGGCCGATCCTCCGGGTGGTCTGTCCAGTACGTGGCCAGGTCATTCCGAAGGTTCCGCTGCTGGTGCGCCATCCACTCGGACAGTTCACCTCGATCCGGTTCCTTGCTCTCCCGGCTCCGGACCGTGACCTCGATCTTGCCGCTTTCCCGCTGGCCCACGACATACGCGAACTCGGCGTCGCCGTGGTCCTTCAGGCTGTTGGCCAGCTGCACATCCAGGTTGCCCCGGATGAACGCGAAGGCCAGGCCACCGGCAGGGTGCTCCGCGGCCTCCATCAGGTGGCTGTCGGTCGGCACGTACCAGGCGTCGATCATCCGGGCGAACCGCTCGGCCGCGCCGGTCGGATAGCCGTCATGGTGCGCGTAGAACAGCATGTCGCCGACGATGTACGTTGCTCTCGTCGTCATCTCATTTCCCCTCGTTCTGTGATCGCAGACAGAACGGGCCGGCCCCTGTCGGGAACCGGCCCGTCGTCGGTCAGGTGTGGGTGTGGCCATCGGCCTCGATGCCGATGTCCATGCCGCACCAGCGGCCCATGACGCAGCCCATCATCCGGCTGTCGTAGAACCGGCTCCGGAACATCCGGTAGCTGGTCTCGCCGTCAGGGCTTCGCAGCCAGAGCTTTTTGATAGCCTCGAGCTGCGGGCGCTTGAGCCGATGGTGCCGCGTCACGTAGGGCATGGGCTCAGCCCCCGCTCATACGAGACGATGACGGCCTGCTCCGAGCGCGACATGCGCCCGAAGCCGGTCTCGTGCATCTCCCGCAGAGCCATGCGCACCCGTTCCTCCGAGTAGCGCCTGGCCGACACCCGCGTCCGGCGGCTCACAGGGACACCAGCGTGCCGTCGCGCCAGGCGTAGTTCACCGGATCGGTGCTCTCCGTGGCGCGCCAGTCCAGGACCAGAACCCAGCGCTTGGACAGGCTCTCGGCATTGGCTTCCGCTTCCTCCTTGGTGGCGAAACGGAGCTGATTGCCGACAAACTGGCCGGACCCATCCGCGATCACTTCGGGTTTCCAACTCATCCTTGCTCTCCATCGTGCAGTGCCAGAGGGTGTGCGGCGGTTGTCGCCGTCGTGACCTCTCGCGAAGACGCCATCCGATGTCGGACGGCGCCGTTTCGGCCGCTGGTCAGGCGGCCTCGTCAGGCGAGGTTATTTGCATTCCCGGCGCGGCGTTCCAGGCCGCAGGCCGGGCCGAGGCGCGCAGGCCGGCGCTATCGCAACCGGGTCTCCAGGGTGTGGCACCGGCTGCGCCGCGACAGAGGGGCAGGCGACCGGAACAGCCGTCATCAGGAACATCAGGACACAGAAAACCATGGCTCCCTCCCCAAGAGAGGGGCGCCGGGCTGGCGCCCCTCACGCGATTTCACACGTGCGGGACCGGTAGGTCCACAATCACAAGAGCCCGGCCCAGCGTGATCGGGAAGATCCGCGCTTCCCGCTTGTTGTCGGCCGAGCGGTAGCGGTGCGCCGCTTCGTTGATGCAGCGCCAGTCCCGCTCGGCCAGGTACGCCTTGGCCAATGCCCAGCTGGCGAACTCCGGGCCAGGCTCGGCGTTGGCCAGCCGACACAGCAGCCGCGCATCGGACAGGTTCTGGATGCCGTGCGCGATCCAATGGGGGCCGTGGCCGGGTTCGAATTCCCGGTCTTCCCGAAGGAAGTAGGGCCAGCCCCCACCCTCGGTCCCTTCCTCGGCCGGCTCGATGCCGAGGGCTTTGGTGTCCGCGTCGGCGCTGTCGTCAGCCTCGCCGCGAACGATCCATGGCCTTCTTGTCGAGCCCATCACGGCTTCGCCCTCCGGCTGCGCTTCCTGGCGGCCAGGCAGTACGCCAGGCTCCAGACCGCGCCGACGATCGGCAGGCCATAGGCCAATGTCTCCCACATCGTTTTTCTCCTTGTGCAGACGGGTTTTTCGACTTCCCGCGACCCAGGGGTTTCGGCCAGGTGTCACCGTGGCCGTCATCAGGCGGGGGGAGAGGGGGAAGGGGAGGGGGCCGCGGCCCCCTCCATTCAGGCGATTTCCTTGGGCGCCACGTAGCTGTCACCGACACCCTGCTGGATCGTCACCCGGTCGCCGGCTTTCTGGCCGTCCCGGAAGGCGTTCGGGTCGCGGATTGCCTTGCCCCCGCCGTAGGTCAGGTTCAGGTTCAGCTTCGCGTATTGCTCCGTCACAACCGCGCCCTTGACCACGATCAGCGACCGACCCGTCGCGTGTTCCGTGGTCCAGTCCCGCTTGGACTTCAGCTCCTTCAGCCGCTCCGACAGGCGCTTGGCCATGCCGAGGCCGAAGCTCTCGCGGGCATTCGCCCGTTGCAGGTTCGTCATGCGCTGCCAGTTGAAGTCCAGCATGCCGACAGCAGCGGTTTCCCGCTCCAAGGCACGCCGGAACAGGTAGGTCAGGTACTCCGCGATCTCGACATCCGTGGCCAGGCCGAAGAAGTTGATGTCCGTGTTCAGCCGGCCTTCAGTCTTCCAGACCTTCGTATCAGTGAAACTCGCCACGGCGACAACGACCTGTTCGACCGGATGCCATTTGCCGGTGCCGGTCGGAACCTTGATCTGGATACAGGTTTGATCCCGCACTTCCAGATCCGTCAGATCGACATCGTTCTCGCCCATCAACCGGTCGACGTGGGCCGCAGCCATCGCGGCTTCCGCTTCGGTGCAGCCGTTCTCCGTGGTTTTTGCCATCAGAGCCCGGATGCGCCGCAGCAGATCCTCGCGTTTGCTCATTTCCCTCTCCATTGTGCTCCTGTCCGCAGGTATCGCG